>Ga0209253_10005272_pt1 | contig 11227 bp, 9 predicted proteins | sample FrelakmetBRP12BR_FD_187145 | JGI IMG/M metagenome (GOLD analysis project Ga0209253, IMG submission 187145) | Freshwater lake sediment microbial communities from the University of Notre Dame, USA, for methane emissions studies - BRP12 BR (SPAdes)... | ecosystem: Environmental > Aquatic >... | reverse complement strand
CCCTTCTTTCACCAGGTCGTCCCAGATGCTCGTGCCTATCAGGCAGTCGAGTATGTTCACCTGGATGGCATGTGACCGGTTATCGTGGATGAACTTGATCGTCATCTCCACATCTTCCTCGCTTTCCACAGGCGCGCCGATGATGTAAGACGTAATGACCAACATCCCTGCCTTTTTGGCGTTATCAATCGCCTTGATCGTATTCTCCGGGGTGATGTGCTTTAAGTAATACTCTAGCACTTTCTCGCTGGCACTCTCTGCCCCGAAGTAGATGACATTGAATCCGGCCTTCTTCATCGTGCGCAAGAGTTCTTCCGAAGCGGAATCCACTCTCCCTTCGCAATAGAACTGCATCTTGATCCTGCGTTCCTGGATGAGCTCGCAGATCCTCTGCGCGCGCTTCATGTTGTGAGTGAAGTTATCATCCACGAACACGCAGCTCTCGTACCCTTCCCCGTAGATCGATTCCAACTCCTCCACCACGTTCTCCGGGCTTCGCGGCCTCCATCTCCTCAGCGAGAAGGCGGCGCAGGAGCAATAGGAGCATTTGAAGGGACATCCGCGCGAGGAAGTGATGGTGGTGAACTTGCCAAAGGTCAGGGGGATGCCTTGGTGCTCATATCCATATTTGATATTTGAGACCAATTTCCTGTCGGGGAAAGGAAGCGCGTCCAGGTCCTCCACAAGGGCGATGGGGCTGTTCACGAGCGTACCGTTGTCCAAGTAGCTAATTCCTTCCACGTCGACGGGGTTTTCGCCCTTCTCGATCCTTTCCAGTAACTTCGTGAAGGCGAGTTCTCCCTCGCCCCTGATGATGTAGTCGATGAAGCCGTATTCCCGGAGAATCGCCTCCGAAGCGAAAGTGGCATGATATCCGCCGAGCATGATCTTGGTCCCTGGAAGCGCTTGGTGTATCGTGTGCAATGTTCCAATTGCTTCCAGGAAGGTGTGCGTGGAGCAGTTCATTCCCAGGATGTCTGGATTCTCAACGATTACTCGGTTGATAAACGCCTCGGAGCTGAGGTTCTGGCAAAACGCATCGACCACCATCACCTCGTCACTCCTGGTCTCATGCACATTAGAGGCGATGTACAGCAGACCCAGCGGAGGCCATCTTTCTGTGGTCTTCCCGGGCGGCGTGCATAGCAGTGCCTTGATGCTACCCTGCCCCCTTTCTCACCTCTAGGATATGTTCTCCTATTTTGAATCTTACTCATCCTTTCGAATCCCAGCGCTATTCAATCGTTATGACTTCAAAGAATCAGAGCACGGGCTCTGGTCGACTTTACGGAACATTTTTGATATGGTCGCTAGAATCTATCCTTCGTCTTTCAGTAGTTCCAACTAGAACGTTTGGTGCAAGAAGGAGGGAATCGGATTGATCTTCGAGAGAATAGAATCGGAAGGATTGGCGCACTTCTCATACATCGTCGGAATAGGGGCAAGGTGCTTCGTCATCGACCCAAGGAGGGACTGCGAGGCATACGCCCAGACGGCTAACCACAAAGGTATGACCATCACGCACATCTTCGAGACGCATCGCAACGAGGATTACGCGATCGGCTCACAAGAGCTGGCCGAAATGACTGGAGCAACAATATTCCATGGACCGGGGTTGGACTGGGAGTATGGGGAGACCCTTGAGGACGGCCAACGCTTTCCGTTCAATACGCTAGAATTGACCGCCTTGCGAACGCCTGGACACACCTATGAGAGCATGTCCTTCGTGCTCGCGGACAAGAGCTCAGGAGGGGATCCCATAATGGTGTTCACCGGCGACGCGCTCTTCGTCGGGGATGTGGGAAGGACCGACCTCGTCGGCCCACAGCACAGGGAAAGGCTCTCCCATGCTCTTTATGAAAGCATACAGAAGAAGATCCTCCCGCTTGGCGAAGGCGTCATCCTGTGCCCGGCTCATGGCGCGGGGTCGGTCTGCGGCGGGGACATCAGCGAGCGTGAGGTTAGCACCCTGGGGCTCGAGAAGAGACAGAACAGGATGCTGCAACTCACCGAGGCGGAGTTCGTGAAGCGCAAGATGGAGGAGCGCCTAGACCGACCGCCTTACTTCAAGCAGATGGAGATAATGAACCTGAAAAGGAGAAAGCCATTGGGAAGGCTGCCAGGGCCTAGGCCGCTGCCCCCGAAGGATTTCGAAGCCGCGATTAGGAACGGTGCCCAGGTCGTAGATGTTCGGATGCCGCATAGCTTCGCTGGAGCTTACATCAAAGGAGCGAAGAGCATCTGGATCGACGGTCTGGCAGTCTATGCCGGCTGGCTTCTTTCCTATGACCGTCCGTTGCTATTGGTGGTGGAGGACGCTTTCCAGGTGGAGAGGGCGGTGCGGACATTGGTCAGGATTGGCTATGACAATGTTCAGGGTTACTTGAGGGGCGGAATGGTGCAATGGCTCCGGGAGGGAATGCCTTATGAGATCTTGCCCACCATGAGCGTGCACGAGGCCAAGAAGGAAATGGATGAAGGAGGTTCCTACCTCCTCGATCCAAGGCCGGCGCATGAACGTGCAGAGGTCTATGTTCCGGGCTCTCACGGTCTTTTCGTCGGGGAATTGGAATCGAACCTTGCCACCATTCCCAGGGACAAGCTGGTCATGTCCATGTGCAGTGCAGGGTTCCGTGGAGGCATGGCGGCGGCGATATTGCGCGACTACGGGTACGACAATGTGAGGAACGTCCTGGGCGGGATAGGTGCATGGAAGGCGGCCGGTTACAATACCGTCGATAGCGATTGAAACAAAGGGCAAAGTCATAGCCAGAGCAAGTGAGTTATTAATCGGATTTATAGTCCAGGCGTTCAAGTTAATAATAAATGATATAAATGTTATTAACATACGTATTTTCAGTGAGCGTGCATGAGCCTACAAGGTAGCGTCCGCGATGTCGTTCTCACGGCGATCGTGAGCGCTCTGATAATCACCAGCGGGACGCTAGCCTTCTCCTTGGTCGAATCCCCTTCGATCGGATCGGAGAGGGTCCAGGTAGTGACGACCTTCTATCCCCTGTTCTTCTTCGCCAGTGAGATCGGGGGCCAAAGAGCGGACGTTATGCAGCTCATGCCCGATAATGCCGAGCCGCACGCCTGGGAACCGAAACCCTCCGATCTGCTCAAGACCGACCGGGCGGCGGTATTCGTTTACAATGGCGCCGGTTTCGAACCTTGGGCCGAATCGTTCCTCTCCTCGCTTGTGAGTAGGAAACTGGTGATCGTCGATACGAGCAGGAACATCGACATTCCATCCACCGATGGAACTGGAAATGGCGGGAGCGGGGACCAGAGCGATCCACTAGATCCCCATTTCTGGTTGGATCCAATGCGGGCAAAGATACAGGTAGACAACATTCTCACTGGCTTCATCACAGCGGATGGGAGGAATACCAGTTATTATGAGGGGAACGCTCAGGCACTAAAGTCGAAATTGGACAGGCTGGATCAAGATTTTGTTCTCGGCCTTAACAACAGAACGAAGAACGATATAATCACCACCCATGAAGGTTTCGACTATATGGCGATCAGGTACCATCTTAACGCCCACGCGGCCGTGGGCATATCCGCCGACCAGCAGCCCAGTCCTCAGGACATGGTAAGGCTGACGCGAATAGTGCAGGACCTCGGACTTCATTATGTTTTCTCTGAGCCCGTGTTCTCCGATTCTGTAGTAAGGACAATAGCGAGAGAGACCGGAGCTCAGGTCCTTGTCCTCGATGGCGTGCATGGGCGGACTGGGGCGCACGCGGGAATGGACTACTTCCAGATCATGTATGACAACTTGCGAAACCTACGCGTCGGTCTGGAGGTGACGGACCTTTGAACCAGAAGTCAACGACGCCTATGACCGAGAAGGTCGTCGAGGTAAAGGATGTGAGCGTGGTACTAGGCTCGCAAACCGTCCTCCAGGACGTCAATCTCGAAGTAATGCAGGGAGATGTCCTGGGCATCGTGGGTCCGAACGGTGGCGGCAAAACGACCTTGATAAATGCCATCTTGGGGAACGTGCCTATTTCCTCCGGCAGCGTGAAGCTCTTCGGTCAAGAGCTGAGCCGTTTCCAAGATTTCCAGAACATCGGGTATGTGGCTCAGAACGCGGTCCAGTTCGACCCTATCTTCCCGGCCACCGTGGAGGAGATCGTATCTCTCGGCTGCATCAAAAGGACGAGGCTGGGGCGAAGATTGACCGCGGACGAGAGGGAGGAGGTGGAACGGGCCATCGAGATTGTAGGCCTAAAAAAGGTGGCCGAGCGCAAGATAAGCGCGTTGTCCGGTGGACAGAAGCAGCGCATCTTCATCGCCAAGGCATTGGTACGAAAGCCCAAGCTTCTCATATTGGACGAAGGCACCGCCGGGCTGGACATATGCATTCAGGATCAGTTCATCAGGCTGCTCCGCAACCTGAGAAAGTACGAGGGAATGACCATCATGACCGTCTCCCACGACATATCTGGCGTAATGTGCCAAGCGAACAAGCTAGCGGTCGTGAACCGAAAGCTGTACTACACGCCCATAACCCCCAGTCTCGATCCCACCCCCATGCTCCGGGAGGCCTATGGCCACCATTTCACCTTCATTTTCCATCATGATCAGCATACCTGCGAGGGGGTCTGAGAATGCCCGGCCTTGAGGATATCTTTTGGATTTTCCAATACGACTTCTTCCAGCGGGCTTTCATCGGGGGGGTGTGCGCTGCGGTTCTATGCTCCGTTCTGGGAGTGTTCATAGTCCTTCGCAGGGCTTCACTGATCGGCGAAGGCATATCCCACCTGGCTTTTGGAGGGATAGCCCTAGGTCTGTTCCTGGCCATCTACCCGCTCTACACCGCGATGGCCCTTGCCCTCATCGGCACCCTGGTGATCTACGTGCTCAATCGGAAGAAGATCGTGTACTCCGAGACGGCCATAGGTCTGATATTCTCCTTCGGTCTGGCCTTTGGCGCTGTGTTGGCAAGCTTGGCCGGAGGGTTCAGCCTCGACCTTTTCGCTTATTTGTTCGGGTCCATTCTTACCATCACCAGTCAGGACCTGGTCATCATTATTGTCCTCACATCGGTGGTGCTCACCTTCGTCCTGATATTCTATAAGGAAATGATCCACATGACCTTCGATGAGCAGGGAGCGAGGCTTGCAGGAATCCCCGTCCTGACGTTCGAGCTGGTCTTCAACATCATGGTCGCATTCACCGTCATTGTGTCCATAAAGATCGTTGGCTCTCTTTTAGTAACTGCGTTATTAATAGCGCCAGCCGCATCGGCCATGCAGTTCTCAAAATCCTTCCGGGGCACGATGCTCCTCGCCACGGAACTGGGTATTTTATCAGTCGTATTGGGGATGCTCATTTCATTCGGTTTCGATGTTCCCACTGGCGGGATTATTGTATTGATCAGCCTTGCCATCTTTTCCATATGCGTGATTCTTAAAAGGGGCTTGAAGAATCCCGCCTCCGCAGTTCCTGAGATGATTGAACAGGATTTCATAGATATCGAGGGTGCATTTCTTGAAAAAAAGGACCAATAATTTTTTTTATATGCACGAAAAAGTTATCGTCTTGCAATAAGCCATACACGATTGTTTAGCGCAATCCTTAACACCCCACTTCCAGAGCAAAATCAAGATTAATAAATTTATTATGTAACATTATTTCAAGAATATGGAAATAAATTACAATAAATCATAAAATATGTAATAATATTTCATATTAACACTACTATAAAACCCAAAATGAAACATTGTTCCAATATGGCTATAATAAGGATTATATATCGTTGATGACACTCAAGAACCGGGGATTTCTATGGGCTACGAAGAGATGTTTCCACCAATAGATATGAAGTGGCATGGGAATGCCGCTAAGCGTTTTGCGAGCCCCTTCGTGGATAATCCGCACGACAGAATTGATGTCGACGCAATTATTCTATCTCATGCGGCAGTGGCGTGCGGTTGGACCATAAGGGACTTCTATGAAAAGCCTGAGCTAGGCATACATTGCGTGGCTTATGCTTCAGAGCTATACGACCTATTGTCAGTGACGCACTGGTTCTATTCCTTGCCATGGACAAGGGAGCTTGGACTGAAGTTGGTGTACAAGGATACGCTGCCACCAATTCCAACAGGACCAATCCTCAGCGAACCTGGAGATGTGGACAAGCTCAGGGTAATGGACAAGGAGGAATTGAAGAAGAACTTTACTCAACAGGAGTTCTACCGCCTCTACGATTATACGGCGAAGAATCTGGGCATGACACTAGTGCCAATCTCATATGGTTTCGACCTAGTGGGAGCCGCGGCGGAACTTTGTGGGGTCGAGAACTTCATCATGTGGACCTTCACCGAACCAGAGGCAGCACATAAGCTAGTCAAGATCTACACCGACACATCGGTCAACGGAGCCATCGGACTTGCTGACAAGTTCGGCATGGCCATGCTAATTGTTGGATCGGTGCTCGCCAACAACGATATCTTCTCCGATGAAACAGTTGAGGAGTACTCTGCGAAGATGATGAGGTACTATGTTGACAAGAGCTTCAGAGGGGGAGCTGGTCCTCAGGTCTTCTACCACCTATGCGGTAACCATGAAACCGACTATAAGGTGTTCAAGGACAATTTGATCTGGTCCCCGTTCACCGTGTTCCATATTGGTTACAAAGGCAAGAATGTCTTCCCGTCCAGCCTGCTCAAGCAGGAGTTCGGCCAAAGGGCGACCCTAATGGGATCGGTAGACACGAAGCTCATGATCAACCCGAACCCTGTGGCAGTTTACAACCAGGGTAAGGAACAATTACTCGGAGGCCGCGATTCTCCGAGGGGCTACCTCCTAGGTAACTCGTGTGAATGCCCGCCGTACACCATCCCTGGCAACATGAGAGCGTTGGTTAAGTCGGCGAGGGACTTCGGTACCTTCGGGACTTGGTGAGGTGAGCTAAATGGACGTAAAGATGACAGACGCGGTCAAGGAGACGGTCGGCAAGAGGGGATTGAAAGAAAACGATGTGGTCGATGTCGTGAAAGGGGCAGAGGCCGCCAACAAGAAGATCCTCAACAAATCGACGGGTAGGATACTCGCCAAGAAGCTCATCAACAATGTGACCGTATATGCCGACTACAATGTCGAGAAGGGGATTCTGAAGTCGCACGCCAACGTTAACTCCGCCTATTCCCACCGGATGATTCTAGGCAAGGTTGTCAACTCCACTGGAGCATCAGAATGGACCTGCATGAACTGCAACGAACAGGCGTTCAACGGCACCACAGAGATGACCTACATAGGCGTGACCAGGAACGGCCCAACCGTCAACTGCCCGAAATGTGGGGATTCTTGGGTTGAGGAATACCTCGCTATGAAGACGATAGCTGCGGCAGAGGGTCTCTTCGAGAAGAAGAAGGCATAAAACGCTTCAAGGCCGCTCCCGCGGCCTATCTTAATTATTTCTTTATTCTCCAAATGATTATCTGAAGCGCTTTTTATTCTCCATGAATCAATCCAAATAACTGTTACCTTGTTGTTGGCGGTTTCGAAAGGTTGAATAACGATGTTGGCATTCAGTGAGCATAATCCAGGTGACAGCAATGAGCGAAAGGTTAGGCGAAACAAAAAGCCTGTGCCCGGAGTGCCTGAAGACCGTGCCCGCGATCAAGGTTGCGGAGAACGACAAGGTCTATCTTATCAAGAAATGTCCGGAACACGGCGAGTTCAAGGTCCTAATCTGGACAGGCGTCGACGACTACAAGGACCTCCTGCGCTACAAAGCGGAATATTCCAAACCGGCCAAATTCGCCGTCCCGCAGAGTGGCGATTGCCCACAAATATGCGGCCTCTGCCCTGACCACCATCAGCATACCTGCCTGGTTGTATTGGAGGTCACCAACAGCTGCAACCTGAAATGCCCCATTTGCTTCGCCAGTGCCAACGAGCATTATCGGTTCCATCCCAATATGGATGAGATCAAGGCCATGTATCAGACCATCTTGGACTACGTTCCGCACCCCATCTGCATCCAGATCAGCGGAGGGGAGCCGACGATTAGGGACGATCTCCCTGAGATCGTGCGCCTGGGCAAGAAAATGGGCATAGAATACATCGAATTGAATACCAACGGAGTGCGCCTGGGGAGCGACATCGAGTTTCTGAAGGCGATCAAAGAAGCAGGCGTAGACTCGCTCTATTTCTCCTTCGATGGCCTGCACTCGGATATATATCTGAAGACTTGTGGGAAAGACCTCTTGGAGCCGAAGCTGAAGGCCATAGAGAACTGCAAGAAGGTCGGCATGGGCATTACATTGGTAACGGTCGTGTCCCCGAACATCAACCAGGACAGGATAGGGGAGGTCATTCAGTTCGCCAAGAAATGGATACCAACGGTCAAAGGCATCCATTTCCAGCCCTTGAGCTACTTCGGCCGCTATCCCATCGACCCGGAGGATAAGGACCGCATCACCATCCCTGACCTCCTCAAGGAGATCGAGAGGCAGACCAAAGGCGAGCTCAAGGCAGACAACTTCATTCCCACCTCATGTTCCAACGTCCACTGCGACGCCAAGTCCATGTCCATCCTGATGGAGGATGGGTCTTTGTTCCCGATGACCCACCGGGCCATGGGGCCGCCCAGGGACACCAAGGAAATCGCCACCAAGACCAGGAAGGAGATCTCCGACCTATGGCGCTTCATTGACGAATCCCTCGAGGAAAGTCCGCCGGAAGAGGGATCTTGGGCAGGGTTCATCGAGATGGCCAAGACCAACTACCTGACGGTCTCCACTATGGCCTTCCAGGATGCCTGGACGGTGGAGACAGAGAGGCTCTGCAATTGCTGCATACACACCGTAACCCCCGATGGCAAGCTCATCCCCTTCTGCCTCTTCAATATCAATTCGAAGAACGGTAAGACCATCTATAGGCATGAGATGTGGTCTAAGTACGGGAAGAAATAAAGAAGCATCCAGGGAGGGGGATCTACCTCTTCGGGTTCTTTCCCACGCTCCTGTAGTAATTGTTCAGGATGCTGTTCATGTAGGTGGAAACGTTCCTTTGACCTAGTGCACCCGGAACCAACGGACCCGCAATCGGGAACTCCAGATCGCACCTGAGACAACGAGCCATCTCACAGTTCAGGGCCGCTCTGCTGCAACCTACGCAGGCGATGGCTCGGGACTGGAACAGGCTGAACTCATAACCACAGCGCGGGCATTTGATCTTCTTGGTGGTCTTCATCAATTTGGGCGTGACGCCGGCCTGTCTCATGTGCTCTGTCAGAGGCATTGATATTCCCTGGCATTGAATGGCATGCCCATACTTAAATCCTCTCCGAAATAGGACTGGAAGCGAGTGAAATGTGCATCGGTTCAATCGAGCTCGGTCCTGCGCGGCTCCATGTCTGGATAGAATATTATCGGCCATCGTAGGAATGGTTTGTAGGGGTGCGAGGAGAAGCCCTCCGACCCGGATATCCCGGTCAGGATCTGCTCCACCTTGCTCGCATGGAAGGCCACGATCATCTCTTGCTCTTGAACCAAGCCGTAGGTCCGGTCACCCACGCAAGGCAGGTCTATCACCATCGATTTCTTGTCAAAGGTATTGGCGATGGCCGAGCAAAGCGAGGACTGACCAGTTATGGTGGCGTTCACTTCCTCCCCTTCCAAGAAAGCGTAGGCGATGACCAAGCGCAATGCTTGGGCGGGGGTGACGTACATGACGATCACATCTGGGTCGGTGGGAGTGAATTCCAGAGGCGCCATGAGAAGAGCATCGAACAATTTGCCCCTCGTCCCCAGAACGCCCATCGCATCCTGGATGTTCTTCCCCGCCTCAGAATCCTTGGCATATCTCCAAGCCAGCTCGCCTTCCGTCAGCCGTTCAGGTGAACGCATCAGGCCAGTGCAGCTCGCGCCCCAAACGCATTTCACTCCCTCAGCGGAAGCTGCCACCACGCCCTCTTCTTTATAATATCTGGCCCAGGCAGCCATCTGGCAAGGTGCGGTATTCTGCAGCTGGCGCACTCCCTGCCAGCCCTTCAGCATTGAAATGCTTGGAACCAGCTTCACCGCGATGGGAGAACAACCTAGGTTGGTGGCAGCCTTTAAAGTCGAAGAGGTTTTTTTCCAGTTCGTCGGGGGCATCGAAGAATAATTCTCGGTGCGATATATACAATTTCCTTGGACGGCTAGCTTATAATACCCTAATCATAGGGTGTTCCAGCAAAAAGGGTTAATGCATGGTTAACGATTTCCGAACCATGCAGATCCCTCAGCGCTTGGCCGTATTATTGGCGAGGATGAAGCTCTCCTCCACGAAAATCGAGGAGGCTTCAGAGCATCCGCTGGAGGATTGGGTCCTTAACAAAGTATCGATGACGGCCAGGAAGGAGGCCGGGCTGCGTGGCATCATAGGAAAACGGAGGCCAAGCGAGATCGACAGGCAGGCGCTCAGGGAGTACCAGCTCTTCAAGGTCCGGAGGATGATCGAGTACACCTCCGAGAACAGCCTTTTCTACAAGAAGCATTGGAGGGAGCACGGGATCAAGGCGTCGGACATAAGGACCTTCGAAGACCTGACAAAGGTGCCAATGACGGAGCCGAAAGAGCTGGCCGATGCACCCAATGATTTTCTATGCGTCTCCCAGACCAAGGTCATGAGGGCCTTCACCACCTCCGGGACGAGCGGGACGAGAAAGCGTCTATTCTACACCCGCGACGACGTCCTGAACATTGTGGATTCCATCGCGGCGGCGCTCAAGGACGCGGGGATGACCAAGGCCGACACTCTGCAGATCATGTTCCCCACCATCGCTTCCTGGGACCCTGGTCTGATGCTGGAGGGGGCATGCAAGGTGGCAGGGCTCAACGCGGTCAAGGCCTCCACCGTAGACATCGAGGCACAGCTGAAGACCATGCGGGAGCGCAAGACCACGATGATGATCGGCCTGACCTCGTTCATCTATCGAATCACGGTCCTTGCCCGGGAAAAGGAGGACCTGCGCGCCTTCGGGATGAAGGCCATCATCCTCTCCGCCGAGCCATTGCCAGAGGTCATGCGTCATGAGATTGAGGAAGCTTGGGGGTGCAAGGCCCTGAGCCAATACGGTATGACCGAGATGGGGCTGGCCACCACCATCGAATGCCGGGCGCATGACGGTCTACACGTCAACGATGCCGACTTCCTGGCCGAGATCATCGACCCCGAGACAGGCGAGCACGTAGGGAACCGGGAGGAGGGGGAGCTAATCTGG
>Ga0209253_10005271_pt1 | contig 11228 bp, 8 predicted proteins | sample FrelakmetBRP12BR_FD_187145 | JGI IMG/M metagenome (GOLD analysis project Ga0209253, IMG submission 187145) | Freshwater lake sediment microbial communities from the University of Notre Dame, USA, for methane emissions studies - BRP12 BR (SPAdes)... | ecosystem: Environmental > Aquatic >... | reverse complement strand
TTGTCAAGGGATAAACGTATCCTCGTAACGAAGAAGTCAGTCTTTCGTCAGGTGGCTCCGATGATGCCGCAACAGGATGCTGAAAAACTCTTCGACCGGGCCTCATCCTGCGCAGGGATGTCAGGGGGACCTGAGCCGGGTTGGTCCGTGAGGCAACTCTGCATAGTGGTTCGACTCGCAAATATGAACGCCTACTCGAACCGAGGGTCACGATGGAACTGCTCGCTCACCACTATGTCCTGAGGGAATAGGTTCGTCAGCGAACGGATGAATCGAAGGACATAGTCGCACCATGAATAAGGTTGTAGTGGTCCGGCTTAGAGGAAGGGGGTTTTCGCTGTCTCGATGACGGCGGGTGACCACCACGGAAAGTCCCAGCAAGAGGAGGTAGTGATTTGGCGGAAGGTATCGTGAAGTGGTTTGATTCCAGGAAGGGTTATGGCTTCATTCAACAGGAAGGCGGTCGCGATCTTTTTGTTCACCACACCTCCATTGACATGGGGGGGTTCAGGACTCTGGTGGAGGGTGACAGAGTCAGCTTCGAGGTGGCAGAGAGCGACCGGGGACCTGTAGCCAACAATGTGAAGAAGGTCTAGCTCGCCACACATTGATCTGGAAGGGCATCTCGATGAGACAAACCGAGATGCCCTTTTTGTTTTCTCAGATTCCCATCCTTTCGTTGCTCTTGGCGGCAACCCGAATTCGGCCGTCTGTGGGGCTTCTCCTTTCCTATTTCCCAACCCTGTGAAAATGTTTTTCCAGATCTGTGACCCCGATTGCCCTCTCCGGTCGGCAATGATCGGTCGCGGCTTGTAATTCGGGATGTGCGAGCTGTCAAGTTAGGAGGTCACGAAAGCCTGGAAGGAGTCGAAGCGCTTGGTTTCGCATGACACGAAGAGATGCCCCAATCGAAGCGATAGGGGCATTGGGGATCTACATCTACCGGATCTGTCCCCGGACATTCTCTTTCCCATGGGCATGCTCAATTAAGAGACCAACTACTCGACGGACACATCGATACTTTCTCCATACTATCCCGTCATATTTCCCATAGTGGGCATTGTTTTTCTCATTCTGTCCCAAATCGACAAGAACTCCATACAATTAATCTTGTTTAACTAGTCGGAATATCGCGATATTCGTGGTTCGCTGCCGATGGCATAATACTTGTAGTGCAAGGTCGCGGAGACAGAAGGTGGACGCCAGAGGGGCATTTTGGGTAATGCCTGAGCCGAGTCGGACTCTGACCAATTCAGGGGTATTGACGTGGTGAATGAGGCGTTTATCTGGACTGTTAAGACAGTCGCGAGTTTCCGATGACTTACGTTTGCATCAACTGTAAGACAACTTGGTTCATAGGCGCACCATCTTACCCGAGTGGTAGCGTGTGCGATGAATGCCTGACACGTCACATTCGTTACAAACAGCGGAGCAGAGGATATCAAGAGTGCTTCAGACGTGCAGTAGTTCCATGCAATCACTGGGAATGTTCCTATTGGTGGGCTTGTTGTAGAAATTTACCGGAAGAAAGCGATAGTTCCTGAAATCCGTTTCAGGGTTGTGGTCTGGATACACATTGCCAAAATGTACATGATTAAGGAGGCCGAACGTGTTGACGATTGATCCGGCTAGTATCGTGCTCGTAGCGCCAGTCCTACTTACGCTCACAGGTGTCGCAGTGGTCTTTGCTTTTTGGAAGGGGAGCAGGGTGATCGAATTAGACCCTCAAGACCTTGAAAGGTTATTTGATCTTCATGTAGATACAAGGTGGAACGGGATCGAGAGGCGAAACGGAGTTGATAGACGAAGCGGAAGAGACCGCAGGAGCGGGACTGACCGCAGGCAATCTACGAAATGAACTTACAAGCGTCAGCGCCCTACGACTCTGCTTGGAGTTCACATTGCATCCTTCCCACGCTTTTATCACTCGACGGCTTCGTAAGAAGTCCATCTGCGGCGTTGCGCTTCATCTTTCGTCATTGCAGCGTACGTCTATGTACGCCCCATCCCTCAAGATTCGCGCGCCTTGTCCCGCCCGTGGCGGGAGAGCTTTCTACTGTGTCGTCTACCTTGGCGATTTTTTGCGAATCCGTCATTCCCTCAGATTGACCACCGACATAGCGTGATCGGCCCTGTCCTTCTGTCCATTCCATTCGCCCATCCAGACGCCGGTGGAGCGCCGGGGGGCGGTTAGCTGCTGGCGCAGTTACCACCCTGGGAGCGATGGTCTTTCCTCTGTCACCCGGGTGGGGAAGGGGAGCTGAGTCGGGAACCCCGGGGCGGATGGCCGGGGTATTACCTTTCGGACTTCTTGGGCAGGGTAGGGAGATACTCCAGGTTGACGTTGTGCATGGCGTTCAGGATGTTGCCCCGGACCTTCCGGTTTTTCCGGTAGAGCCCCTGGAGGATATCGCGGATCTCCTGACGCTTGCCCCTATTCTTGGAGGGGCATGGATTGACCGTCCAGGGAAGGCCCCGCGCGCGGTGAAACCGGCGGATGGTATCGCCGTCCACGAGGGCGAGGGGGCGGATCACGGTGATCTGGCCGCCGAAAAAGGGCTGCCGCGGCAGCATGGCGGCTATCTGGGAGCCATAGAGAATGTTCATGAAGAAGGTCTCGATGAGGTCATCGAGGTTGTGGCCGAAGGCGATCTTGGTGCACCCCAACCTTCGGGCCTCGGTGAAAAGGGCGGCTCGCCGGCGGCGGGCGCAAAGAAAGCAGGGATTCTCTCGATTCTCCGGACCGTGGGCCTCCAGGCCGAAGGTTGAGTGATAGACGTGGGAGGCAATTCCCAGGGACCCCAGCCAGCGCTGGACCGGCGAGCAGTCCTCGCCGTCGAAGCCGAGAGTTACATGAAGGGCGACAAGCTCATAGGCGGTGGGTATACGGCGGAGGCGCTCGTGAAGTACCCAGAGAAGTGCAGTGCTGTCCACCCCGCCGCTCAGGGCGACAAGGATCCGATCTTCCGGGTCGATGAGTTGGTAGCGCTGGATGGCCTTGCCCACCAAGCGGCGGACCTTCCTCTCAACGAATGGCATCTTGGCGGGAGGATCCTTAGCACTCAGGGATGTTGACCGTTCTTCCGTCACCGAGTTCGAGACCTCCCGCTCTGAGGTCGGGACTGCCTGTCAGAGGACAAGCCCTAGCAGGTTGCTGAAAAACTGTGTCATACTCGCGGAGGATGGGAACGCCGGAGACCGGGCGATCGCTGAGGCAAGGCGCATCTGGAGCCACCTCTTACTCCCCGGCCCTCGGAAGAGCTTCCCGAATACTGTGTCTTCGCTTTGCTGTGGGCCGGAACACCACGAACTTATTCATGGAGCGACCACGCCTTGGCGTGGCGGCTTTGCCGAAGAGATTACCCGGTCTCGCGTTATCGTTAGCCCTTGGGCAGAGTTTTTCAGCATCCTGCTAGAGATTCCCTGTCCCCCGTCCGAGGGGAGAGGAGAGCGGTTCTCAGGTGTTCGAACAGCCTCGCAACCCGCTTTTACAACGGGAGAGGGAAACTTGCAATCCCAACCCCGGAGCGCTCTTCATTTGGAGAAGGAAAGGTGCATAGCGGGGGATTACCTGGTGCGGGTCTTCGTTTTGAGTTCAGTGAGCGCCCCTCAGCCGAGATTCCCGGTTGAACATCCCGGGCAAATTTTGTAGAGTGAGGTCCACATCTCACCGGGCGCCGGAGAGTCTCATCCTCGAGATACGCTGAGTGAACACTCAATCGGAGAAAGGAGAGCCTATGTCTAAGTATGTGTGCCAGATCTGTGGGTACGTCTACGACCCTGCCGTTGGCGATGAGGAGGGAGGGATCCCCCCGGGGACTCCCTTCGAGAAGCTTCCCGATGACTGGACCTGCCCCATCTGCGGTGCCGGCAAAGAGGACTTCGAGAAGGAGGCGTAAGAGGACCGGGAACCCACCTTCGGGAAGTTCAGGTGGCGGTGGCCGTGCTCGACAGGGCGCGGCTTTTTTGTTTCCGGCGTTTCCCGATGCGGCCGGAACATCACTTTTCGGATCGCGACTGGTTCGCAGGTTGGAGCCTGCTCCCACAGGGGGATCGCGACCTGGAGATCGCCCCTACAGGGGAGGAAACGACGTGGGGGCGAGGTAGCCGCGGCGATGCCTCCTCCCCTAGGCCGGCTGCCGGCCAGCGGATGTTTCCTGGCAGACCTTGCGAAGGGAGAACTTTCCATCTAAACTAAGAATAGAGGCGACTAGAGGACGAGGGCGCAGATGAAGATCCTCTACTGCAGGAAGCACGAAAAATACGTGAGCAAGTACCACTGTGAGTTCTTCAATGAGGGTGCTACCTGTCCCTTCTATCAAAGTGCTTCGTGGAACAGCACGAAAGAGCTGCTGGCGGACGTGAATCGCCCCAGATGGGCAGTTGGAGACGTGATCAAGCCGCTCAAGTGCAGCATGCTGAACCGAGCGTCCCTGCAACGACGCGGCGGGCGTAGGCGTCGACCCACCTCGCGCGGGTTGGGCAGCGCATGAGCGCCCGCGAGGCCATCCTCATTGACGGGAGTTACGGTGAGGGCGGCGGCCAGATCATCCGCTCCGCTCTCTCCCTTTCCATGATAACCGGCCGGCCGTTCAGGCTCACGAACGTGCGGGCGAACCGGAGCAAGCCGGGGCTCGCCCAACAGCACGTCACCGCGGTCCGGGCGAGCGCCAAGATCGCCGCCGCCCGTGCCGACGGCGCCGAGCTCGGGGCGCGGCAGTTCTCCTTCACGCCCGGCCCTGTCCGCCCCGGGGCCTACCGGTTCGACATCGGCACCGCCGGCGCCGCCACCCTCGTCTTGCAGACGCTCCTTCCGGCACTCGCCCGGGTCGACGGCACCTCGACCCTGGTGATCACCGGCGGCACCCACGTTCCGTGGAGCCCGCCGTTCCACTACCTCGACCAGGTGTTTTGCCCGCTTCTGAGGCGCCTCGGGTTTCACTGCGACCTTGCCATCCGACGCTGGGGCTTCTATCCAAAGGGCGGCGGAGAGATCGAGGCGACCATCACGGCCGCAAGCCCCGGGGCCGGCCCGGCCCTGGATGAGCCGTTCCGTCTCGAGAGCCTTTCGGGAATCTCGGCAAGCAGCCGTCTTCCCGAGCACGTTCGGTTGCGGCAGGCTCGGCAGCTCGAAACCCGTTTGCGAGGGGCGGGGCTGCGAACCGAGGTGACGGTCATGGACGTCGCCGCCCTCTCTCCCGGCTCCTTCGCCTTTCTCTGCGCCCACGGCGGCAGGTCGGCGGCGGGTTTTTCCTCCCTCGGGGAGCGGGGGAAACCGGCCGAGCGGGTGGCGGACGAGGCGGCAGACGGGCTGCTCAGCTTCCTCGCCTCGAAGGCGGTGCTCGAAGCTCACCTTGCCGATCAGCTCCTCATCTACCTCGCCATGATTCCCGGCTCCCATCGCTTCACGGTCGCGGCGGTCACCGAGCACCTCCTCACCAACGCCTGGGTGACCGAGCAGTTTCTGCCGGTGCGTTTCGAAGTTACCGGTGGGCTCCAGGAACCGGGACTCGTGATCAAGCGGGAGCGGTGAGAACGCAGCCGTCGCAGCCGGCTCTACCCCTTATCTCCCCTACGTTCGTCCCTGTTTACACCTTGGGGCTTGTGTGCTAGAGTGACCTGGCAGGTTCCTCGTTTCTCACCACACTTCTTATCCTTTCCCGACGTTTTCCAGGGCAGCCGCCCTGCATGTGGAGCAGGGCGTTTTGGCTTCGGAGGACCGACGTGCAGAAGCTCATGTTCGAAAAGATCCTGGTTGCCAACCGGGGCGAAATCGCCGTCCGGATCATGCGCTCGGCGCAGGAGCTGGGCATCAAGGTGGTGGCCGTCTACGAGGAGACGGACAAGAACTCCTACCACATCATGAGAGCGGACGAGGCGGTGTGCATCGGACCGGGCCCCCGCAAGGACTACCTGAACATCCAGAAGATCATCGAGGCCGCCCGAAAGACCGGCGCTCAAGCTATCCACCCGGGGTACGGGTTTCTCGCGGAGAACCCCGATTTCCCCGAGGCCTGCACCAAGGCCGGCCTTGTCTTCATCGGCCCGCCCCCCCAGGTGATCCGTGATCTGGGAAGCAAGGTTATCGCCCGCCGCCTCGCCAAGGAGAGCGGCCTGCCCGTCATTCCCGGCATCGAGACTCTTTCCAGGGGCGAGGAAGGAGAGGCGGAGGCGCTTGCCTTTACGCAAGCCCACGGTTTTCCCGTGATGATCAAGGCGGTCTCGGGCGGCGGTGGCCGTGGCATTCGTCAGATAACCGACGAGAGGAGCCTCGTGGACGGCCTCAAGCGCTCGCGTTCCGAGGCGCTCACCTCCTTTGGGAACGACGACATCTACCTGGAGAAGTGTCTGTCGCGGTCCCAGCACGTGGAGGTCCAGATTCTTGCCGATAGCTACGGTACGGTCGTCCACCTCGGCACCAGGAATTGCTCCATCCAGCGGCGCCATCAGAAGCTCATCGAGATCGCCCCGTCGGGTCTGCCGAAGGCCCGTGCCGACGAGATCTGTGCGGCGGCGGTGCGAATTGCCAAGGCCGCCAACTACCTGAGCGCCGGGACGGCGGAATTCCTGGTGGAGCCGGACGGTACCTATTACTTTCTTGAAGTCAACACCAGGATTCAGGTAGAGCACACGGTAACCGAGGTGGTGACCGGGATCGACATCGTACGCGAGCAGCTCCTCATCGCCCTGGGGGAGCCGATCAGCTTTCGCCAGGACCAAGTAGTGGAGCGGGGCTACGCCATCGAGCTCCGGATCAACGCGGAGGATCCCAAGAACAATTTCTACGCCGACCCCGGTGTGGTCCAGGTGTACCAGTCATCGGCAGGTCACGGCGTCCGGCTCGACGGGGGCCTCTACCAGGGCTACGAGATCCCGCCCTACTACGACTCCCTGCTGGTCAAGCTCACCGTCTACGGCTTCACCTGGCAGGAAGCGGTGGACCGGCTGGGTCGGGCCCTCAGAGGCTTCCTGATCATCGGGGTAAAGACGACCATCCCTTACTTTCAGCAGATCATCAACGAACCTGATTTTATCCAGATGAAATTCGACACCTCCTACATCGATCGGCATCCCCACCTGCTGGACTACCGGGAGGAGGAACGGGAATCGCAAAAGATCGCCCGGCTCGTTGCCGAGATCAACGCCTACGGCTACAACCCCTACGCCAAGTGAAAGGCGTTCAGCCGATTTCCTGCCCGCGTCGCGCCGTGACGGCGGGAACCGGCTGAGCCGACAAGACTTGCGGAGAAGGCCGCTATGGAAGTGCGAATCACCACCGAGATGGGTCCTGCCGAGATCCTCGACGTACTGCGGCAGGCGGACGGCTACTACCTCTGCAACAACGAACGGGATGTGTCGCAATCGGACTTCAAGAGCCGCCTCATGCCCATGACCACCACCCGGGTCGCTCCCTACCGGGAAGCAGCCGGGTTCTTCTCTCTCGAGGTGGGCGGCGGCGCTTCCGTCCATGTGGATCTCATGCGCAAGCAGGTGGATCCCTTCGAGCGCCTGCGGCTGGCCAGGAACGCCATGCCGCGGACCCTGCTCCAGAACGTCTGCCGGGGGGCGAACCTCTTCGGATATCGGCACTATCCGGAGAACGTCATCCGGTTCACGGTGCGGGAGTTCGCCAAGTACGTAGATGTCTGGCGGGTGTATGACTTTCTGAATCACGTCCCCAACATGGTCCCCGTGTTCGAGGAGGTCCAGAAGGCGGGGCGGCTTCTCGTCCCGAGCATCTGCTTTTCCACGGGTAAGGAGCACACCGATCCATACTACGTGAGGAAGGTGCGGGAGATCCTGGAGATGACCGGTCCCGAGGTCATCGTCTCCATCAAGAACCACTCCGGCCTGGGGACGCCGAAGCGAATAGCCCAGCTTGTGGATGCGATCCGCTCCGCGTTCCCCGACCTCATCCTCCACTACCACGGGTGCAATACGGACGGCAACGACATCGGCCGGATGACCGCCGCCGTCATGGCCGGCGTGAAGATCTGTGACGTGGCCGACCACGGCTACGGATCAGTCTACGGCCAGGCGCCCGCCCTTACCCTGATTCAGACCCTGGAGGACTATGGCAAACGCGCCACGGGCATGGATATCAAGGCCCTGATCAAGTGCTCGGACATCTTGCGCTACGAGCGCAGCATCTACGAGCCCTTCGAGAGCCCCTACCGAGGCCACGATCCCACCGTCGCCCGGTACAAGCTCACCGGCGGCGCCGCCGGCAGCACCTTCGAGCAGGCGGAGAAAGGCGGATTCCTCGACCGCATGCCCGAGATCCTCGAGGAGATGGCGAAGGTCCTCACTGAACTGGGAAACTGGTGGTGTGTGAGCCCCGGGGCGCAGATCGTCTGGACCACGGCGGTGAACAACGTTCTCCACGGCCGCTACGAGCGACCCACCCTCGACCTCAAGAACCTGATCCTCGGACGGTACGGCCCCCTGCCGTTCTACGATCCCCAGGAGTGGATCTGCGAGAAGGTGCTGGAGTACCAGCGCTCGGACGGCAAGAAATGGCACAAGGTCATGGCCGAAGAGGGCGGCCAGGTCAAACCCCGGGACGCCGACCTGGACCGGGAGCGGGCGAGCCTCGAGAAGGAGCTGGGTCGGCCGGTCTCCGATGAGGAGCTCGTGCTCTACCTCCAGCACCCCTTCGATGCCGTCGCCTTCTTCCGGTTCGTGACTCGCTACGGGAAAACCTGGCTCCTGCCCCCGGAGATCTGGTTCCGGCGCGGTGGATTCCAGGGCGGCGAACGGATCGTTCTGAAAGATGCGGACGGCGTCCCGCATCGCATCGAGGTGATCTCGAGCCGTCGGGTAGGGAAGACGGTCCTCACCTCGCTTCTCATCGACCACAGTTTTCACACCCTGAGCGTCGATACCGAGAAGGAGGTGTCGCACTCGGGTCAGGGGTAAAGGCCTACCTCTCTCGCAGGACCGGAAAATCGCAGGGTGGATCAATCGGAACGGATCCGCCGCACTCTCTCATCTGTCTATCACCGTATTACTCGGGAACTGGTAGCGGGACCGTTCAGGCTTCTTCGGGCTCGGTGAGGCATTGCTGCGCCGGTTCGTCGAAACGGAAGCGGATCTCGTAGACACCGTCCTCTAGGCTGCTGTGGATCACATAGCCGATCTTGTGGAAGACGCTGAGCATCCTCCGGTTGGCGGCGAGCACGTAAGCCATAAATCCGGTGACTCCTCTACTCCGGGCGATCTCGGAGAGATAGTGCACCAGGAAGGTACCGACACCCTTGTGCTGCGAGTGCGCCTGAACGGCAAAATCGACCTCGGCGAAGTTGGATTTCTGGTCGACGATATAACGACCCACAGCGATGATCTTCTCGGAGCCGATCTCGCCGGTGACCCCTACGATAGTCATCTCGTGCTCATAGTCGATGTTGACCATTGCCTGGGTGTCCCGATGGGGGAAAACCTTCATCGCCGAGAGGAAACGATAGTAGATATCCTGGTCGGGGAGAGAGTAGAAGAATTCTTGCAGTGACCGTTCGTCCGTCGGTTTGACAGGGCGGAAGAAGACCCTCCTGTCGCCTTCGAAGATCTGGTAAGTCTCCAGCTCGTCCGGGTAGAGCTGACCGAATGGTGGTGCGATGATCTGGTCCTCGTAGACGTAGCGGAGTTGCTTGGCCTCCTCCAGGAGCTTATCCCGGAACCTGGGATGGGCGATGTTGATGAGACTCATGGCCCGCTCCCGGATGGTCTTGCCGTGCAGACTGGCGATACCGAACTCGGTCACTACATAGCGGGCCGACGCCCGGGTGCCGACGACCCCCGCGCCCGGGGCGAGGCGGGAGACGATGCGTGACCTGCTGCCGTCGGGACTAGTGCTCGGGAGGACGATGATGGAGGTCCCGCCAGGGGCGCGGGCGGCACCGAGAGAGAAGTCGATGTAGCCGCCGATGCCGCTGTAGATCCGATGGCCGAGGGAATCGGCACAGGCCTGGCCGGAGAGATCGATCTGGAGGGCGGAATTGATTGCGGTCATGAGGCGGTTCTGACTGACGATCTCTGGATGGTTGACATATTCGCTGGGGTAGAGCTCCACCTGCGGGTTGTTGTGGACGAAGTCGAAGAGTTTTCGGGTGCCGAGGCAGAAGCTGGCGACGATCTTGTCCTTGTGGAGCGTCTTCTCCCTGCCGGTGATCACGCCCCTTTCGATGAGGGGCAGGTACGCGTCCGTGATCAACTCGGAGTGGACACCGAGATCGCGCTTGTCGGTCAGGTGGGTGAGGACGGCGCTCAGGATGCGCCCAATTCCCACCTGGATCGTGGCTCCGTCTTCAACGAGTTTGGCAACGTACTTCGACATTCTCTCGGCGAGGGCATGCCGCCCTGATATGGGCCGCTCGACGAGAGGCTCCTCGTACTCCACGATGGCATCCAGCTCGCTCACGTGGAGAAACGAGTCTCCGAGCACCCGGGGCATCTGGGGGTTTACCTGGGCGATCAAGAACCTGGCGCTCTCCGCCGCAGCTTTCACCACGTCTACGGACACACCCAGGCTGCAGAAGCCGTGGTCATCGGGGGGCGAGACCTGGATCAGGGCAACGTCGAGGGGTAGCGCGCCCCTCCTGAAGAGGTTCGGTGCCGCGGCGCTGTAGATGGGGATGTAATCCGCCAGCCCGTCGTTCACCGCTTGCCGGAGGGAGTCGGTCACAAAAAAGGTCTTGACCCGGCAGGCGTGGCGCAGATCATCTTGGATGAAAGGGCATTCACCCAGGGCGATGGAATAGATGATCTCCATGCCGGAGTAGTTGCGGATGCAGGAGGCCAGGGCCTGGACCAGATGCTGGGGAGTTCCACAGGCGGAGCCGATATAGATGCGCGAGCCGTTCTTCAGGGTGCGGCCGAAGGCATCTGGGGCTTTGGTGGCCTTGCTGTCGTAAAGCTTGCGCCAGTTCGAAAACATCTCTTCTCCCTTCCCCCCTAAAGGTGGGCGGACTCCCTTCCGGAGCGCGTCATGACTGCCCCCATTATAGGGTGCCCTCCGTGGCTATTCAAGAAAAAGCGCATCACCCCTTGACATGAGAGAGACCCGTCTTTTTAATGGGGCAACTTTGAGCGCTTGCGGCGACTGGTTCTATTTCGCCTCAGATACCTGTATGACGGGCACGGCCCACCAGAACGGGCCGGGACGGGGAGCCGGGGCGGCATGGGTGTAGGGTGGGCAACGCCCGCCAGGTAGGGCGGGTCTCCCGCCTTCG
>Ga0209253_10005269_pt1 | contig 11229 bp, 9 predicted proteins | sample FrelakmetBRP12BR_FD_187145 | JGI IMG/M metagenome (GOLD analysis project Ga0209253, IMG submission 187145) | Freshwater lake sediment microbial communities from the University of Notre Dame, USA, for methane emissions studies - BRP12 BR (SPAdes)... | ecosystem: Environmental > Aquatic >... | reverse complement strand
AGTCAACGGATCGCCAGAGAATATTTCTCAACATCAAATCCTTTTGGGGAAAAGGGGGGGCCATGGCATGATGAAGACTCAGATTAATATCCAAGATCAGTTTCTCAATCGTGTCCGGCGGGATCGGAAACATGTCGTGATTGAATTGACCACAGGTCGTAAGATCGAAGGGGTGATTCTCAGCTTTGATAATTTCTGTATCATCCTTCGAGGAGAGGCGGATCAGCTGGTCTATAAACATGCCATCTGCTCTATTTCCCCTGGTGAAAGAATAGAGTTTCTTGAGACAAGATAGGAGAAATTCCAATAACCAAATCACAATTTCCAAATAATGGGCCATGATGGGTTCGTGATCTACGAATCCCGCTTGGGCGGGAAAAATCCCCCTCAATCCCCCTTTTTCAAATCCCGCGAAACGCGGGACTCCCTTTTGTAAAGGGAGGTGGGGAGGGATTTAAGAAAGCTATTTTCAAACTAATGTAAAGAAGCGTTGGACGCACTACAGTTGGTTGAGTAATATTTAGGTTAGAGGACAGGATGATGGATGATTTCGATGTCAAGCCAATACTAGAAAGTCTCTTTTTCGTTTCGGATTCCCCGATCCGGCTTGAAGCCCTTGTCGAGATCCTGCCCGAATCGAACAAAGAGGCTATTTTAGAGGGGATTCGTCAGATTCAAGCAGAATACGGGGATCATTCTAAGGGGATAGAACTGACAGAAATAGCCGGTGGATATCAATTCCGAACCAAACCCGGTTGGGCCGAGTGGGTTAACCGGCTGAAAAAGGCGAAGGCGGTTAAGCTGAGCCAAGCCGCTTTAGAAACACTAGCCATTGTTGCCTATCGCCAGCCCGTCATACGACCTGCGATCGAAGAGATTCGAGGAGTCGATACGGGATCTGTTCTTCACACCCTTTTGGAAAAGGGATTGATCAAGACAATGGGCCGAAAGGAGTTGCCCGGACGGCCCATCGTCTATGGAACCACCAGGGCCTTTCTCGAACTCTTCAGCCTTAATTCGGTCTCCGATCTCCCCAAACTCCAGGAAATCCAACCTCCTCCAGCGCCCGAAGAGATTTCCTCCCAAGAGATATCCCCCCAAGAAATATCCCCCGAAAAAATATCCGAAGAAGAGATTCTGAAAACCGAGACAGAGGAAGTGACCCCTCATCAAGATCTCCTTATGGATCAAGGAGAGGAATAGGGAATTCGATTGGCATTGGAACGGATTCAAAAGATTTTAGCCAAGGCTGGGATCGCCTCGAGGAGGGAAGCTGAGAGGATGGTGGTCGAGGGAAGGGTGTCGGTCAACGGGAAAATCGTTGAGGCCTTGGGTTTCAAAGCCGATCCTTCCAGAGATCACATCAAAGTGGATGGGAAGAGACTCGCTCCTTTTGAACCGAAAGTCATTCTTCTCCTCAATAAACCGAGAGGCTATCTTTCCACGGTGAAAGACCCAAAGGGAAGGCCGACCATCATGGATCTTCTCAAAAACGTGAAATGGAGAATCTATCCGGTAGGTCGCCTCGATTTCGATGCCGAGGGACTTCTCCTTCTCACCAATGATGGTGACCTGGCCCATCTCCTCTCCCATCCCAGATTCTCCATTCCAAAGACCTATCTGGTGAAGGTGGCAGGGGTTCCGGAGGAGAAAAAACTGATACGGCTCAGGAGGGGTGTGATGCTCGAAGATGGGGAGGCCAGGGCCGTTTCATGCAGTCTTATCCGCCAGAGGGAGAAAAATAGCTGGGTTCGGGTCGTGGTCACAGAAGGGAGAAACCATCTGGTGAAGAGGATGTTTTCAACCATTGGCCACACCGTTCTCAAGCTGAAACGAATCGAGTACGGACCGGTTCAATTGGGGGACCTTCCTTTCGGACAATTCCGCTATCTGACCCCTGAAGAAATGGAAAAATTAAAAAGGCTGATGGCCGATAGCCAATAGCAAATAGCTGATAGGAACGAGCCATAAGCCATAAGCTAAAGGTTTCTTAGATGCTAACCGGCGTTGAGATCAAGAGAAAGATTGTCCATTTGGCCACCTTAATCGTTCCTGTAGGATACGCGTTGACTTCTGAAGAGACGGTCATCCTCTTCCTCGTTCCTTTCTTTTTAGCCCTTCTATTGGTTGATCTCCTTCGCCACTTCCACCCCGGGATGGCTTCCCTTTTTCGAAAATATTTTTTTGGAAGAGTTCTCAGAGAAGAAGAGAAGCCTGCCTTTATGGGAGCAACCTATTTCATCTTCTCAACCATCCTGAGCATTCTCCTCTTTCCCAAATCCATTGCCATTGCCAGCATCCTCATCTTGATCATTTCCGATACGGCGGCGGCCTTGGTAGGGAAAGGGATTGGAAGGGTCAAGATCTTTGGAAAGACCCTTGAAGGAAGCATGGCTTTTCTGATCACTTCCCTGTTGATTGTCTGGATCTATCCTCATCTGGGCCGATTTTCAGGAAGTCTCGCAGCGCTGGGGGCAACATTGATCGAGATTCTTCCAATAAAAATGAACGACAATCTCAGTATTCCCCTTGTGGCAGGGGCGATCATGTTTTTCGTGGGGGGATGAGGGAGGGAAATTTCATGAGGACCTCGACGATGTTTTTGGCTTCTCCTTCCGAGGCAATCTTAGGAATCGCCGCATAAATCTTCAATTCATCAAAGAGAAAAGAAAAGGCCCCTTCGGATTCTTTCAAGAGTGTCCCGTCGGCAAGAGGGTTGAGGCTGATTACGGGCTTGTCAAACTTCTTGATCAGATCAGAGGCACGCTGCAAATCAAAGAGGCTCCATTTCTTATTGACGGGAACGGCGTAGGCCGCGACACTAAGAGGTTTTGCCTTTGGAAGGACAAAGGTTGCCCATTGACCTGAAAAGATGGGGATGAATCCTTTTCCCCTGACCTTGGACACCATTTCGTGGAGGAGATCGATCCGGCCCAGTGCCAAGAGCCAGTCCCCATATTTCTCTCCGATGAGGAGGAATGGAGACTCTTCGGGATCGAAGAGGGAAAGAGCCTCTTCGAAGCGAAGAGGATCGAAGGTAATCCGGTCAATCTCTTTCTGCGTAAACACCTCCGAGGAAGAAGAGGGGGGCAGAATATTTCGAGTCAGATTCGAAGGGAGGAGGCCTTTCCTGATCGTTGAGATGACTTTGGATTCAAATCGATGGAGAGGTTTTCCTAAAAGGGAGGCCCCTGTTTCCACCTCTATATGGCAGAGACCTATCAGCGCCTCATCAGTGGCAAGATGTTTCAACTCTTTAAAGGATTTTAGATGATTCGCTGAAGGCAGATCAAAACACCAAGCCCCCATTTCGTAAGCTTCTTTCATGAGGGATAACATCTGAGGTAAATCAAAAGGGGGTTGGGGGTGGATGGAGAGAATAACCCTGGGAATCTTTTTCCGTTCTAAAAAGGTTGTCGGAAGTCTCATGCTATCATCATTCTATGATCTTCCCGTTCCATTTTCAATCAAAACCTCAAACCACCCCAGTTCCTTATTTTCTTTTGCTAAACCCCTCACCCCGCCCCTCTCCCGCAGGAGACTGTGTCGTAATGTCATTGCGAGGGAGTGAAACGACCGAAGCAATCTCATAAGGCTTCGAAAATAAAGAGATTGCCACGCTCCCTCCGGTCGCTCGCAATGACAGACGAGAATTGCGACACAGTCTCCAGGGGGAGAGGGGATCTTTTAGGTAGGGCAATCCAACCAAGAATCCCCTCCCCTTCACGGGGGAGGGTGCGCCTGCCTGCCCCATCCTCGGTCGGGACCGGGGCTGGTGGGTAGGGGTGGGGGTGATGCGCTTTCTTGCAATATTGGTGAAGTGTGTTAAGAAATTTTGTAATAGGTGTAAAAGAAAATGTCGAATGGAAAAATGCACCCTTTCAATAATGTGATACGAGCGCGCTTTCTCAAGCGCCTCAATCGTTTTCTCGTCGAGTGCGAATGGAAAGGACGAATCCTCAACGCCTTTCTCCCAAACCCAGGGAGGCTTCAAGAATTGCTCTTGCCAGGCCGCATCATTCATTTGGTGAGAGAAGAAAAATCTTCAAATCGTAAGACACGCTACACAGCGGTGGCAGTGGACCGGGAGGATCATCCCATCATGCTCCACACCCATCGTACAAATGAAGTGGCCCGATACCTTCTTCAGGAAAGGAAGGTACCTGGGTTGGAGAATGCAAGAATTGTGAGATCCGAGATTCGGGTGGGAAGGAGCCGATTTGATTTTCTTTTGGAGGAAGGGAACAAAGACATTCTTCTGGAAGTGAAGTCTTGCACCCTGGTCGGGGAAAGAATAGCCATGTTCCCTGACGCCGTAACAGAGAGAGGGGCTCGCCACCTAAGAGAGCTGGCTGAGATTTCGGAAGAAGGGGTCAGAGCTGTCTTCCTCTTCATTGTCCACTGGCCCTTTGCCAGGATCTTTATGCCTGATTTTCACACAGACCTAGATTTCTCACAGACTTTTCTTCGTGTTCGGGATAGGGTGGAGGTGATTCCGGTTTCTGTTCGCTGGAGTCAGGACCTTTCACTCTCCTCCGAGGTCAAGGTTCTCAACGTACCCTGGGAAACCATTGAAAGGGAGGCGAGGGACCGGGGGAGCTATCTTCTTATCTTGAACCTGAAGAGAGATCGGAAGATCGGCGTTGGGAAATTAGGCAGGATTCATTTCAAGAAAGGATTTTACGTCTATGTGGGGTCAGCCATGGCCAACCTTTCAAAAAGGATGGAACGGCACCGCCATTTAAGAAAACAGCACCATTGGCACATTGATGAATTGAGAGCGGTCGCTGAATTCCATTCTGTACTAGCCATCCGCTCCTCAGACCGACTTGAGTGCGATGTTGCAGAGGCCATGTCAGAAATTGCCGATTGGTCCTTTCCCGGATTCGGTTCGACGGACTGTTCGTGTGAAACGCACCTTTCTGGAATGGCGAGCGATCCTCTCCATTCGGAAAATTTCCATAAACTTCTTCAGTATTTCAGGATGGATAGATATCACTCAAGGATTCCCCTGATATAAGAGACGTTTGGCATGTTTATTGCCTCTTCATAAATTTAGTGACCTCTTGTTTCGCGACCGGGTGAGACACCAAATCTGATTCAAAAGGAGGGATTGTAATGTCAAAAAAGATCTTATTGGCTCTGGTCATTTTGATTTTCACCCCTTGCCTCGCCTTTGCGCAAAAAGGCCCAACATTGGAATTGGAGGGGCGCTATTGGATACCGGATTTGAGTGGGAAAGTTAAGGCTTCAGAAACTTTCATAGACACAAAGATTGATTTTAAGCATGATCTCGGCATAAAGGATGAGAACTTTCCGGAGGCCCGGCTGACATGGTATACAGGGCCAAAGAGTAAAGTCAGACTCGCTTATACCCAGGCTGGCTTTGAGGGTGACGAGAATCTTAGCCGGACCATTGAGTTCGATGGGCAAACCTATACTGTCGGGACACGTGTCGAGACGGATGTCAAGGTCAGGTATCTTAGGTTGGGATGGGCGTGGCAGTTCATTGATATTGGCAAAGGAGTTGTCAAGCTTGGAACGCTTTTGGAAGGGAAAGGGTTCTGGGGTAAAGTATCCCTTGAAGCACCGGATCTCAGCACTCCTGTCAAAGAATCAAAAAAATTCTTATTCGGGCTTCCTACCCTTGGCATTGCGCTCGACATCAATCCTCATAAAATGGTGAATATTTTTGCAGAGGCTTCAGGATTGACCGCCGGGAGCTATGGATACGTCTATGATGCCGAGGTGGGCGTAAAATTAATCCCAGTAAAGTTTTTGAGCATCATAGGTGGTTACAGAATATTTGATATCAAAGCCACACACAATGATGACTACGCCAAGTTAATGTTTCATGGCCCCTTTGCAGGAGTGACGCTAAGATTTTAGTTCCCCTTGTCAAAAGCCATTCTTTTTGATAAAAGATTTCTATGCCGGTGAAAGAGAAGGATTTGAAGAAAGCGATCAAAATGGGGATTAAAACTCTGATCATCCAGGAGGTCAGACTTTTGCGATTGGAACACTCCTTCACCCCTCACCTCATTATTGATGAGATATCCCATTCGATCCGGGATACCAAGAAAGAAATAGTCAAGTTGACAAAGGCGATGGCTCAAAAGGAAAGGGCGATCCTCCTGAAGAGAATGATCCGTCAAACCATGGACGAGGAAATCGATCGGGCCATCGAATTGAGGAAGACCCGGTGCGTTCGCTGCCTCCACGGGAGATTTTATGATGGAGCAGGCACTGCTCACGCGAACTTACCCGTCAAAGCCAGGGCAGAGGCCATCGGATGCGATAAGCTTCGACCGAGCCTTAGGAAAAGCTGCAGGAGATTTGTGGAGATGTCCATGGCCACCTCATTGGATCAGTACCTCAACGAGATGACCCTTCTGTATGAATTCAGGGAGTTGATCGATCGGATCGAAGAGGTTTGGAAAGACTATTTCTTAGGTAGATAGCTGATGGCTTATAGCCGATAGCTTATAGCTATAAAAAAGAAGTTCTAAAAACCATCAGCCATAGGCCATTCGCCATTAGCTGTGTTTTTAGGCTAAGGCTTCCGCTACCAGTTCCGTAATATCCATTACCTTGATTTTTCCCTTTTTCTCTTTTCGGAGTCTTGCTGCGGCGACCTGTAAGTTTGATTTGCAGGACGGGCAGGCGGAGACAATAACGTCAGCTCCTATGCCGGAGGCCTGCTGAGCGCGCTTGTAGGATATTTCTAAGCTCATCTCGGTATCGAAGGCCTTCAGTCCCCCGCCGCCACCACAGCATTTGGCGAGGTTTCTGTTCTGAGGAAATTCAATCAATTCCACCGACGGGATTGCCCGGATGACATTTCGGGGTGGATCATAGATGTTCATATGCCGCCCGATATCGCAGGGGTCGTGATAGGCCACTTTCATTTTAGCCCCATTCTTAAAAGTGAGCTTGCCGTCAGCGATGAGCTTTTCCAGATATTCTACCGTATGATATACCTGAACATTAGAAAACCCATTATGCTTTGGGTAAAGATCTTTAAAGGTTCGATAACATCCGGCGCAGGTGGTAACAATCTCTTTGAGACCCATCCGTTCGAAATGACTTACATTATTTTTGATACATCTTTCAAATTCTTTTTGATCCCCTACCAGATAAGAGATATACCCGCAGCAATACTCCTCCTTCCCCAAAGTCGTATAGTCAATATTCGCCTTATCCATGATCTTCAAGGTGCTTGGAATGAGATGGATGTCCTGATAGGAAGCCACACACCCGAAAAAAAGAAGGGTGGATGCTTTTTCTTTAAACTTATACCCCGTGGGATAGATGTCTCCCCTTTTTTCTATGGCTTCCCCAAAGGGGTTTCCTTTTTCTTCAATCGATTGTATCAGCGTCCGGTGGATGGGCGGAAGATAGCCTGCCTCCACCAGTCGCACGCGGGCGGCCTGGACAATATCGGAAACCTTAACCCCCGCGGGACAGACGGCATTGCAGTTCAGGCATGTGGTACATTTATAAAACCTTTCCGCAAGTTCTTTCGAGGGTTTCAGTCTCCCGGTGAGGAGGTGATAGGCCAGTATCACCCTTCCGCGCGCATTGATGGATTCGAGGGAAGTCTCCTCATAAGTAGGACACCCGGCTCGACAGAACCCGCACATGATACAGGCCATAATCTCATTATCCAGCGCCTCGCCAAAGGGTTGAATCTCGCCAGGCCTTTCAACAAGGGGTAGAAAGGCAAAATTCTCATAGATGTCTTTTATGGAATCATCAAATCCCATCTTCCCTGGATTGAGTATATTGTTGGGGTCAAGGGCTTTTTTGATCTCCTTCATGACTTCGAGAGTTTCCCCAAGTTCCCTCTTGATATAAGGCGATTTGGCCATTCCTGTTCCATGCTCTGCGGTGAGCGTCCCCCTGAGTCGTATCGTAAGGTCAATGAGGTCTTTGGCGACTTCTCTAATGGTATTCCATTGCTCCTTATTTCTGGGATCCGAGATGATGATGGGATGAATATTCCCATCACCGATATGGCCGAAGGTATTGATGGGGATGTGATGTTTCTCCGAGATTTTCTTGATTTCCATAATGGCTTCCGGGATTTTGGTGATCGGTATTCCCGGGTCATCCATAATGGATTGCATCCTCGATCCTCTCTTGACTTTTGACAAGGAGGCAACAATCCCTTGACGAGCGGCCCACATTTTGAGACGTTTCGCAGGATCATCCTCCCATTTATTTTCAATACCGTTATTGGCCTCACAAATTTTATTAATTTTTTCTATGTTTTCCTGAACAGCCTTTTTATTCCCGTCGATTTCAATGAAGAGGAGGCATCCCACGCGATCGGGGATGTCGAGTCCCATGACTTTATTCACCACATCGATCGTCACTTTGTCCAATATCTCACACGAAGAGAGGGCAATGCCCGAGGTCAAGATCTCCCGAACGGCCTTTCCAGCCTCCAGGGTAGTGGAAAATCGCGCCTCTGCAAAAGCGACATAGTCGGGAACCGGGAGGATTCTTAGAATAATCCTTGTGATAATCCCCAGCGTTCCCTCGGCCTGAGTGAAGAGCTGGGTGAGGTTGTATCCGGAAGAGGTCTTGCCTAAGATCGAACCTGTGTTAATCACTCGACCGTCGGCCAGCACGACTTCCAGCCCCAAGACATAATTCTTCGTTGTCCCGTACTTCAGAGCCCGATTTCCGCTGGCATTGGTTGAAACCATTCCTCCCAGTGATGCTAGATTGGCACTCCCAGGATCAGGAGGGAAAAAATGGGTGGGGGCAATGGCCGCATTGAGATGGTTGCAGATCACGCCGGGTTCGACCACTGCATATCCGTTCTCTTGGTCTACCTCTAGAATACGATTCATCCTGCTCAGGTCAAGTAGAATCCCTCCCTTGGCAGCCAACGCGCTCCCGACCGCGCTTGTCCCCGATCCTCTTGGGGTCACAGGGATTTTTTCCTGATTAGCCAAAGACATTATTTTTGAAACTTCTTCTGTTGTTTTTGCGAAGACAATGACATCCGGAACGGCCTCGTGGACCGATAGATCCCTGGAGTAACAGAGTCGTTCGATTTCATCGGTTCTCACGTTCTTTTCACCAACGATGTCGATGAGTTTTCTAATGGAGTCCATATCGTTTTCTCTCCCTGTGATTTAGACTCAAGGTCTTGAGAATTTATAAAATAGGTTTGTCCTCTTTTCAATCATTTTTTAAACACATCAGAAGGGACTTAATCCTAATGTCGCAAAAGAATCACATCATCGGACAGACGGGTATGCTCGAAAGGCTTTCCAGCGGCCGTCTTTACCCCGGCGGCAGAAAGGGATTTGAAAAGAGATTAATTACCCTTTACAATAACATTAAGGGTGCAAAAAATATGAGCAACCTGCGCAGCGGAAAAAAAACGGTACGGAAAGCGCTTTTCCTCTTGACAGGAGCATTATAGTTTTGCTATATGAAGCAAAGGCATGTGAAAATATGAACAAACAGCCAAGCGGAAGGGCATGCCTGACAGTTATAGATCTAGTCAAATCAAGTGATTAGAGTTTGTTTTTGGTCTTATCGTCGGGGGAGATGGGAGCAAAGAGAAAGATGGATGATCATTTTTCGGGGGCGGACGAAAAGGGTGGTCATTGTTCGCGTTTGAGCCGTAGAAAATTCTTGAAACTGGCAGCAATAGCAGGACTTTCTATTGGCGCCAGCGGAATCCACAAACAATCCGATTCCGCTCCTTCTGGCCAACCCGGTGCGGCAAGCGCTCCAAAGGGGAGATGGATTCCCACCTCTTGCTTGAATTGCCCTGCTCGCTGTGGAATAACCGTGAAGGTGGCAGGTGAGAAAGCCATACAGATCAAAGGGAATCGCTCATCCCTCATTTCGGAAGGTCAGATTTGTCCTCGCGGTCACATCGGTCTTCAGGTCTTGTATGACCCGGAGAGGATCCTTTCCCCTTTGAAGAGGTCCCAGCCGAAAAAGGGTAAGGGAATTGCTCCCCAGTGGAAGCCTATCTCCTGGGATCAAGCCCTAGAGGAGATCGTTGGGAAGCTCCGAACCCTGCGTGATACCTTCGAGCCTCACCACCTTCTGCTCTTATCCGGATTGAACTCGAGGAGCAACGAAGACCTGCTTTCACGGTTTGCAGAGGCCTTCGGTACGCCGAACCTGGTCTCGGGAGACGGTCTGGATCATGAGGCCGAAAAGACAGGGAACTGGATGGCAGATGGTCATTTTGATGCCTGTGCCTATGATCTGGATCAAACCAATTATTTACTCTCTTTCGGCGCGGATCTTCTTGAATCGACCCCGCCGGTTGCTCGGTGGCTTAGAAAGTGGGGTAGGCTGCGTCGTGAGAAACCCACCCGAACCAAGGTCGTCGACGTCCAACCCCGGTATTCGCTGACCGCCTCAAAGTCGGATGAGTGGATTCCGATCAAACCGGGGACCGATGCCGCCCTCGCCATGGCCATCGCCCATGTCATCATCAGAGAGGAACTTTTTGATCATAGGTTTATCAAAGAATGGACCGTAGGTTTTGATCAGTACCGGCAAATAGCCCTTCAGCATTATGCGCCCGAGACCGTTTCAAAGATCACAGGGATTCCGGCTGAAACTATCTACAGGATCGCAGGAGAGTTTGCGCGAATCCGACCTGCTCTGGCGATTCCGGGCAAGGGAGCCATCGCCTGGCCTGGAGGGTCCTACACAGGCTATGCGATCCACTGTTTGAACGCGCTGGTCGGCAGCATTGATGTGCCGGGCGGAATTCTCTATCAGGAATCACCGGGGTACCGGACGATTCCGAATGGCGCTCGTGATGAGATCGCAAAAAAAGGGCTCGAACAACCTTCTCTAGATCTTCACGGGACTGAAGGCTTTCCAGCCGCTCGAGTTGTCACGAATCAGGTCCCACGGTCCATGTTGGCGGGGAAGCCTTATCCGATCAAAATGGCCATCGGGTTCAACAGCAATTTCAATATGACCGCCCCCGCAACAGGTCAATGGGAGGAGGCCTTCAAGAAGATCCCGTTTTATGTTCATGTCGCTCCATTCATCAGTGAGATGGCCGAGTTCGCCGATCTGGTCCTGCCTTCGACCACGTTTTTCGAGGAATGGGGATACGATCACTCTTCCCCCGGGGCAGGCTCTGCCGAAGCCAGGATCAAACAACCCGTCGTTAAACCGATAGGAGACTCAAAATCGATTGGAGATATCCTCTTCCATCTGGCTGAAAGA
>Ga0209253_10005268_pt1 | contig 11231 bp, 7 predicted proteins | sample FrelakmetBRP12BR_FD_187145 | JGI IMG/M metagenome (GOLD analysis project Ga0209253, IMG submission 187145) | Freshwater lake sediment microbial communities from the University of Notre Dame, USA, for methane emissions studies - BRP12 BR (SPAdes)... | ecosystem: Environmental > Aquatic >... | reverse complement strand
GACCTCCTCGCCTTTCCTCAAGATCGAGGCCAGCAAGTTCACCGAGGTCGGCTACGTCGGCCGGGACGTCGAGTCCATGATCCGGGACCTCGTCCGCATCTCCGTCGACATGGTCAAGCAGGAGAAGGTCGCCGAGATCGTTGAAAAAGCCCGGGCCAGCGCCGAGGAGAAGCTCCTCGATATCCTCCTGCCGCCGCCGAAAAGGCGGGACGACGCTTCCGAGGAGGAGGACGAGACGCGCTTCCACGACACCCGCGAGAAGCTCCGGGTCCAGCTCCGGGCCGGGCTCCTCGACGACCGGCAGGTCGAGATCGAGGTCAAGGAGAAGACGACCCCGCCCGTCGAGGTCGTCTCCAACGCCGGAATCGAGGAGATCGGCTTCCAGATCCAGGAGCTCTTGCCGGGCTTCCTGGGCGGCCGGACGAAGCGGCGGCGGATGAAGGTCAAGGAAGCGCGGGAGATCATCCTCGAGGAGGAGGAGAAGCGGCTCGTCGACATGGACCAGGTCTCGCGCCTGGCCGTCGAGCGGGTCGAGCAGTCGGGCATCATCTTCCTCGACGAGGTCGACAAGATCGCCGGCCGCGAGTCGGGCCGGGGGCCGGACGTCAGCCGCGAGGGCGTCCAGCGCGATCTCCTGCCGATCATCGAGGGGACCACCGTCAACACGCGCTTCGGCCTCGTCCGGACCGACCACATCCTCTTCATCGGGGCCGGGGCCTTCCACGTCTCCAAGCCGTCCGACCTCATCCCCGAGCTCCAGGGCCGGTTCCCCATCCGGGTCGAGCTCACCCCGCTCAACAAGGAGGACTTCGTCCGCATCCTGACCGAGCCCGAGAACGCCCTGATCCGCCAGTATGAGGCCTTGATGGGCACGGAGGGCGTTCGCGTCGCCTTCACCCCCGACGCCGTCGATGAGATCGCCGATATCGCCGAGAAGGTCAACGCCGACGACGAGAACATCGGCGCCCGACGGCTCCACACGGTCGTCGAGAAGGTCATGGAAGACATCTCGTTCGCCGCCCCGGACATCGCCGAGAAGTCCCTCCGCATCGACCGGGACTACGTTCGGGACCATCTCAAGGATATCCTCGTCAGCCAGGACCTGCGTCGCTTCATCCTGTAATGAGCATGCGGATCGTCTCGCTCCTCATCGGGCTGTCGCTCGCCGCCGGGGCCTCCTGCGGCCGTAAGGGCCCTCTCGCGCTGCCTCAGGGGCAGGCCCCCATGGCCGTCGAGCGGCTCTCGGCCGTCCCGAAGGACGGGACCGTGGTCCTCACCTGGGAGAATCCCGTCAAAACCGTCTCCGGAAAGCCCTTGGGCCCTCTCGGCGAGATCGAGATCTGGGTATTCGAGCGGGACGCTCCCGCCTCCGGAGCTTCCGTACGTCCGGACGCCGTCGCGGCCTCGGCCCGGCTCGTCCGCCGGATTGCCGTCAGGGAGGCCGCGGTTTCCTCGTTCGTCTTCGAGCCGAGCCCGGCCGGCCCGAGCAGCCTAGCCTTCACGGTCCGCGTCCTCGACCGGAAGGGCCGCGCTTCGGACTTCTCGCCCCCGGCCGTCGCGGAGATCGTCCGGGCCCCCGCGGGGACCCTAGCCTCTTCGAGGAGGGGGACTTGAAGATCTACCGGTTCCGGTACCGCAAGAGGGTCCTCCAGGGAGTGCTCAAGGAGGAATTCCTCTTCCCCATCGTCGGTTCTGTCTTCGGCGATTTCCGCCTCGGGACGAGTCCCGTGCCCATCGGCGACGTCCATGTCCTGCCGCCCGTGCTGCCGTCGAAGATCATCGGCATCGGCCGCAACTACCGGGACCATGCCCAGGAGCTGGGAAACCCCTTGCCCGAAGAGCCCCTGATCTTCCTCAAGCCTCCGACGGCGCTCATCGGCCACCTGGACCGTATCGTCCAGCCGCCGGCCTCGGCCCGCGTCGACTACGAGGGCGAGGTCGCCGTGGTCATCCGCAAGAAGCTCCGCGACCTCGCGGACGACGCCTCCGTCGCCGACGGCATCCTCGGCTACGCCTGTTTCAACGACGTTACGGCCCGGGACCTCCAATCGAAGGACGTCCAGTTCACCCGGGCCAAGGGCTTCGATACCTTCGCGGTCCTCGGGCCCTGCGTCGCCACGGGCCTCGATCCCGACGCGATCCGCCTGAAGACCTTCCTCAACGGCCGGCTCGTCCAGTCGGGATCGACCGCCTCCCTGATCTTCTCCATCCCGTTCCTCGTCAGGTTCCTGTCCCGCATCATGACCCTCAACCCCGGCGACGTCATCGCCACGGGCACACCGGCCGGGGTCGGACCGATGTCGCCCGGCGACCGGGTCGACGTCCAGATCGAGGGCCTCGGCACGCTCTCGAATACTTTCGCCCGCCCGGGCGCCAAGGAGGACCGATGAAGCTGTTCCTGGATTCGGCCAATCTTGAGGAGATCCGCGAGGTCGCGGGCTGGGGCGTCCTCGACGGCGTCACGACCAACCCGTCCCTCTGCTCCAAGGAAAGCGTGAGCTTCGAGGAGAACATCCGGAAGATCTGCGCCCTGACGCCGGGGCCGGTCAGCGCCGAGTGCGTTTCCCTCAAGGCGGACGAGATCGTCCCCGAGGCCCGGTCGCTCGCCCGGATCGCCGCGAACATCGCGGTCAAGATCCCCGTCGGCCTGGAGGGCCTGAAGGCGACGAAGGCGCTCCAGGCGGAGGGCATCGCCGTCAACATGACCCTCGTCTTCTCGACCGGCCAGGCCCTCCTCGCGGCCAAGGCGGGAGCCCGGTTCGTCAGCCCGTTCATCGGCCGTCTGGACGACATCGCCGAGGACGGCATGGCCCTCATCGAGGAGATCGTCCAGGTCTTCGAGAACTACCGCTTCGAGACCGAGGTCATCGTCGCCAGCGTCCGCCACCCGCGCCACGTCATCGACGCGGCCCTCCTCGGCGCCGATATTGCGACCGTTCCTTATGGCGTCATGACCAAGCTCGTCCGCCACCCGCTGACAGACATCGGCGTCGAGCGGTTCCTGGCCGACTGGAGGAAAGTGAAGACGTGAGGTTCCACCCGATCCTCCGGATCCGCGAGCACGTCCGGACCCTCGTCCGGAAGGTCCGGAAGACCGCCGTTGTCGTCTTCGTCCTGGCCGTCCTGGCCGTCATCCTCGTCGTCGGCAAGAACGCCCTCCTCAACGAGGTCCGCAAGGGGATCCGGAAGACCTACGCCTACGACCGCCTCACGATCGCCTACTTCCCTCCGGCCCTCGTCATCGAGAACCTCCGTTCGCTCACGGACCCTCCGGCCATCCGGGTCCGGCGGGTCCGCATCGAGGTCCCGTACCTCTCCCTGCTCAGGAACCGCAGGTCCCTGTCGGTCCTCCTCGACGCTCCCGAGATCCGGGTGGCCCGCCCGGCGGCCCCCGTGCCCCGGACAAAGCCGCGCCGGCCGCTGTCCCTCCTCTCGCTGCCGTTCATCATCGAGCGGGGGCTCATCGAGAACGGCTCGGTCTTCTTTGAGTCGGGGATGACGACCGTCGAGGCCCGCGGCGTCCGGGCCGTCGTCACTCAGGACGGCGAGGCCTTCACGGTCCGGGCCACGGCCGCGACGAGCGGCACCATATCGTCGGGGAAGGCCCCTCTCTCCCTCGGCGGCCTGACCGTCCTCCTCTCGGGAAGGGGCGAAGATATCGCGATCGAACGCCTGGCCGTCGAAGGGCCCGGCCTGACCGTCAACGCCTCAGGGCGTCTCCGGGACCTCTCCGACCCGACGGTCGAGCTCGACGCCCGCTTCGACGCGGACACGGATGCCCTCGACGCCATCCTGCGCATGCCCTTCGGCTGGAAGGGGCGGGCGAGCGGGGAAGGGCGGCTCGAGCGCAAGGACTCCCGGATCACGTTCGCGACGAGCGTCGGCTCCGACGACTTGGTCCTTTCGGGCGTGCCCATGGGGCGCCTGCGGGGCCGCTTCGAGCTCCTCCCGGGGACGGGCGGGCGTCTCGAGGCCGGCATGGTCAAGCCGGGCCGGCCCGCTGAGAGCCTCATCCTGACCTTCCGGGGCGGCCGGGTGGAGGGACGGGCCGCGCCGATCGTCGTCGATCCCGTTTTTCGCGACCTCGGCATCCCCTGGCCGGTCCGGTCATTGGCCGCGGGGACATTCAGTCTCGAAAACCGTCGACTCGCCGTGGACGCGGAATTCCTCGACGACTCGCTTGACCGGCAGGGGGACCTGTTCGCCTTCCGCGGCGGGGTCAAGGTCGGCGTCGACTTCGCGGCCTCCCATGTCACCATCGACACGCCCGGCCTCGAATCGAGCTTCGGCCGCTTCGACGCGTACGCGGCGATCGACCTCAAGAAGGATATGGATGTCCGGATCCGGGGGGAGGTCGCCGACGCCAAGGGAACGAGGGAGTTCGTTTCTCTCGTCCTCGACGAGGAATTCGCCTTTGGCGAGATCCGCGGCAGGGGATACGCCGACGTCCGGCTCAGCGGACGGTCCGCGTCCCCGAGCGTGGCGATCAAAGCCACCATGTCCCCAGGCGGCTTCGACCGCTTCGACGCCGCCGTCGTCGAGGCGGACACCCTCATCTCGCCCGCCGGATTCGACGGCCGCTTCGACGTCGACGATCCCGCCCTCAAGGGCCTGGTCCGCATCAAGACCCGCGCCGACACGGTCGAAGTGGACGTCGAAAGCGGCCAAGGGGAGCTGGCCTCGATCCTGCCCGCCCTCGACGTCCCGGTCGCCCTTTCCGGGCGGGCTGCGGGGGACTTCCGGATGGTCGACACGGCCGGCGTCCAGGAATTTTCCGGGATATTCACCAGCCCCGAGATCCAGGGCTACGGCGAGACGGCCAAGAACGTCTCGGGCCGTATCGAGTGGAAGGCGGGCCGGATCGCCTTCCCCGAGCTGGCCATGGACTTCCACGGCGGCCGCATCGACGGCCGGTTGGCCGTCGGGACCGTCGGAGGGGAATACGACGTCGACCTCCGGGGCGAGGAGCTCGATTTCCGGAGCATCGTTCCGTCGGCGGCCGGGCGTCTGTCCTTCTCTCTGGCCGGCCAAGGCGTCTTCGGCCGGGACAAGCTCGCCGGCCTCTTCAGCGTCAAGGACATGGTCCTCTCGCCCCTGCGCAAGACGGAGGCCCGCGGCGACCTGCGGCTGGACGTCGCCGGCGGCAAGGTCCTCCTCGACCTCGCCGGCGGCCTCGTCCCCGGAGAGAACCCTTTCGAGGGCGCCTTTATGTTCCCCCTCTCCGGGGAGCCCTTCATGGGGACCCTCAAGGGGTCCGTGACGTCCCTCGACCTCATCCTCCCCTGGGACGGAGTGAAGGGCCGGCTGAGCTACGTCGCCGACCTGAAGGGCGAGGAGCCGGAAACGCGCGTCAGCGTCGCCGTCGAGGCTTCGATCCCGCTCCTGCCCCTCCCGGACTTCGCCTATGCTGTGACCGATTTCAGGCTTACGGGAAAGTACCTCGATAGCGTCCTGACCGTGACCTCCATCGGCGGGGCCCTTGGCGGCGGGGCCGTCACCGGTTCCGGCGAGGCCGGCTTCGGCGCGGGCGGGATCGCGACCCTGGACCTGAAGCTCGAAGGCCGGGACATGGTCCTCGCGCCCATGGAGCGTGTACGGACCCAAGCCGACGCCTCCCTGCGGCTCATCAAGGACCGGAGGCGCTTCGTCACGGAAGGGGAGATCCTGTTCAAGCGCCTGGACTGGCGACGCGAGATCTACGAGGAGTTCGGCTTCTCCTCGCAGAGCGAGCCGGGGACGGCGGGGCCTTCCTTCTTCGACGGGATGTCCTTGAATATCCGGCTCCGGGCCGAGGAGAACGCGCTCATCGAGAACACCCTGGGCCGGTTCAGCGTCCGGTTCAACCTGACGGCCACAGGCGCGTTCGCCGGGCCCGTCCTCCTCGGCGATATCGATCTTGTGAGCGGCGATTTCTATTTCCAGGACCGGAGCTTCCGCGTCATCCATGGGCGGCTGAGCTTCACCGATCCGGTGAGGACGGAGCCCTTCCTCGATTTCCGCGGCGAGACCTACGTCAAGGACTACCGGGTGACGCTGAACCTGAGAGGGCCGACGAGCCGCCTCAAGCCGGAGTTCAGCTCCTCGCCGCCGCTCCCTCCCGAGGAGATCCTGTCGCTCCTGGCGCTGGGCGAGTCCTTCCGGCGGACGTACTATTCTTATTCGGGCGACCGCAGCACGGCCCTGAACACGGCCTCCCTCCTGACCTACCAGATCGCCGACCTGGCCAAGAAGCGGACGGGCGGCCTGTTCTCCCTGGACCGGCTGCGGATCGATCCCTACATCCCGGAAGGCGCGACGGGCGGGATCGCCGCCCGGATCACGGTCGGCAAGAAGGTTTCCAAGAACCTCCTTTTCCTGTATTCGACGATCCTGGCCAACTCCACCGTCTTGGCCGAGATCGAAGAGGTCCCCATCTTCCGCATGGAGTGGGACATCAGCAGAAGGTTCTCGCTCGTGGGCGGGCGGGACGACCGGGGAAGGCTCGGCATCGATGTCAAGTTCCGCAAGCGCTTCTGAGACCGGCGCTCGGGCCCGCCGCTCCGCGGCCGCCCTGGCCCTGGTCTTCGCCCTGGCCGCCGTCCGCGTCCCCGGCGTCCTGCGGGCCCAGGACGTCCCGCAGGCCGTCGTGGAGCGCATCGTCGTCGTGGTCGACGGCCGGCCCGGGGAAGCGGGCCTCCTCGACCTCATCCCCCTGCGTCCGGGCGATCCCTTCCAGCCCGGCCTCGTCGACCAGGCCGTCAAGCAGATCTTCCGGACGGGCCTGTTCGCCGACGTGCGGGTCGAGAGAAGGGGGGACGAGCGGATCGAGCTCGCGTTCATCCTCGTCCGGAAAGTCTTCATCGACGCCGTCCGCTTCCGGGGCGTGAAGGTCTCGGCGACGCGCTTGAGGGACGCCCTGGTCTCTCTTCGTCCGGGCGGCTATCTCGAGGAGGACCGGATCCCGGCGGCAGTCGCGGAGGTGCGCGAAGGGCTGAGGCGGGAGGGGCATTTCGACGCGGTGGTCGTCTGCGACGCTCGGAGGAAGGCCGGCGCCTCCACGGCCGATCTCGTCTTCCGGACGACGGACTGGAAGAGCTTCCGCGTCGGCGGGATCGAGGTCGAGTGGAAGGCCGAGATCCCCGAGGGAACGCTCCTCAAGGCCTTGAAGACCAAGGTCGGGGACGTCTATGTCCCGCGGCGCTTCGCCGCGCACCTCGAAGACCTTTCCGCGGGACTGGCGAAGGCCGGCTATCGCCGGGCCGAGGTCCGTCTGGCCGAAGAAAGCTTCGACGAGAAGAACCGGCGGGTCGACCTCCGGGTCGAGATCCTGCCCCGGGAGAAGATCGTCGTCGTCGTCGCCGGCGCCCGCGTCCCGGCCCGCCTCCTCGAGCCGATCTGGGAGGAGCCCGTTTTCGAGCCCTGGGGCCTGGCCGAGGGGGAGGCCCGTATCCTCAACTACCTCCGCCGGAAGGGCTACCTCTTCGCCGAGGTCAAGAGCCGGATCGAGAAGGGGCGCGACGAGGTCCGCATCGTCCACGACGTCGCTTCGGGCGACCGGCACAAGCTCGAGGGCGTCGAATTCCGGGGGCTCACCGCTTTTTCCGTTCCCGACATGAAGACCCGCCTGGCCATCCGCGAAGGCATCCCCTTTTTCTCGCTCCTCAGCTACGACCGGCTGTTCGCCCTCTCCAGGGATATCGAGGGACATTACAAGGAGAGCGGCTATGCCGACGTCCGGGTCGGGCTCGAGCTCGTACGGCTGGAGACGGGCGTCCGGGCCGTCTTCGACATCCAGGAGGGCCCAAGGACCCTCGTCGACGCCGTCCGGCTCGAAGGGGCCGGGCTCTTTCCCGAGGCCGACGTCCTCGCCGGCCTGGTCAGCCGCCCGGGAGGCCCGTACTTCCCGCCCAACGTGCAGAGGGATATCGGCCAGATCGAGACCTTCTACCTCATCCAAGGCGTCCGCGGCACCTCGGTCGTCCCCCGGGTCGAGCCCGCGGGCGAGAACCGGGTCTCCCTCGTTTACGAGGTCGAGGAGGGCGAGCCGGTCGTCGTCCGGAACATCTTCTTCACCGGCAACCGGAGTACGCGGAACCGGGTCATCCGCCGGGAGTTGGGGATCGGCAAGGGTGACGCCGCCGACTATTCCAAGGTCCAAGCGACGAAACGGGGGCTCGAAAGCCTGGGCATCTTCTCCGATGTCCGCGTTGACGAGGTCCAGACGGGGGCCGGCCAAGAGGTTGTGGTTGTCACCGTCCGCGAGGGCGAAAGGAACTATACCGGCCTCGGCCTCGGCTTCGAATCGTTGAACCCCGTGAGCGGTTCGCTGGCCCAGCTCGGGCCCGACGATTTCCGGCCGCGCGGCACGGCCGAGTATATTCGCAGCAACGTCTTCGGGCTGGGCGCCCAGGCGGGCGTCGTGGGCCAGATCAGCAAGATCGAACGGCGGGCGGTCCTTTCGTGGAGCCAGCCCTACCTCCTGGGGCTGTCCATGCCGACCACCATCCTGGCCTGGGCCGAACGGGAAGCTCGGACCGGCTTCACCCTCGATCGCCGGGGCATCAGCCTCAGCGCGGTCAAGGCGTTGACCAAATCCCGGCTCCTGCTCGGATCGCTGAGTTTGACTCGGACGTCGCTCCCGAAGACGCCCGACCTCAGCGACCTGCCGCCCGACATCGATCGCCGCTTCCTGCCGTACTCGGCGGCCCTGGCTTCGCTCGGCATGAGCTGGGAGAGGCGGGACGACACCCTCAATCCGACCCATGGGATCTTCTTCAGCGCCGTCGGCGAGGTGGGCGTGCCCGTGTTCGGGACCGAGTCGAACTACCAGAAGCTTTTCCTCAAGGCCCAGTACTTCCGGCCGTTGACGTCCAGGCTGAACCTCGGTTTGACGACCCGGCTCGGGCTGGGCAACGGCCTGCGCCATCTTCCGGAACGTTTTTTCGCCGGCGGCAGCAACACCTTCCGGGGCGAGGAGTTCGAGCTTCTCGGACCCATCGATTCGACGACGCTCAAGCCCTACGGCGGGGAAGCGGTCCTGCTCGTCAACGCGGAGCTCACGCTCCCCGTCTTCCCGTCCTGGCAGGCGTTGCGGCTGGCCGCGTTCTTCGACCTCGGCAATGTCTACGCGACCCTCGGGGAGTTCCGGCCGTTCGACCTGCGCGGCGCCGCCGGGGCCGGCCTCCGCTATCGGACCCCGCTCGGCCCCGTCCGGGTGGAGATCGCCTGGAAGCTGTGGGGCTACGACGTCCAAGACAGGCGTGGCCGGCCCCTCATCTTCCTGACGATCGGCAACATCTTCTGATGGAACGGGAGGCGATGATGATAAAAAGGATCGCGCTGATCATGCTCCTGGGGGCGGGCGCCGCCCCGGCCCAAACGGTCAACAGCATCGTCGCCGTCGTCAACGGCGAGGTCATCACCCTCCTCGATGTCCTGGTGACGGCCGAGTTCGGGCTGGCGGCGGCCGGGGCGGCCGATGCGGAGGCCGATCCCCGGCAGGCCGCGCTCGAAGCGCTCATCGACCGCAAGATCGTTCTCGACCTGGCCCAGGAAGCCCGAAGCGCCGACCGGGCCGAGGTCGCCGCGGCCCTGGCCGAGTTGCGGCGGTCGATGGGGGAGGAGGTCTTCGCCGCCAAGCTGGCCAAGCTCGGCCTCGCCGCCAAAGGCCTCGAGCCGTATCTCGAGGAGCGCATCCTTTATGAGAGAGCCTTGGCCGTGCGGTTCAGCCCGAGCGTTCCCGTCTCGCTCACGGAGATCGAACGCCACTACCGGGACATCTATATCCCCGAGCAGACCCGCCTCGGGCGGGCGGTCGAGCCGCTCGAGCGCGCTGGCGAAGCCATCGAAGTCCAGCTCCGCGCCGGGCGGAGGACCCAGCAGATGAACGCGTGGGTCCGAGACCTCAGGAAGCGGGCCGACATCCAGATCAAGAAGGACCGTCTGAAATGATCGTCGCATATCTCTTCCCCGGACAGGGTTCCCAGGCCGTAGGCATGGGCAAGGCCCTCACCGAGCGTTCCGCCGGGGCCCGGGAGCTTTTCGGCAGGGCCGACGAGGTCCTTGGATTCCCGCTCTCCAAGCTCTGCTTCGAAGGGCCGGAGGAAGAGCTTCGCCTGACCCGGAACACCCAGCCGGCCCTGCTCGTCGTCAGCACGGCCGCGTGCCGGGAGCTCGGCCGCGACCCCGCGGTTGCCGCCGGCCACAGCCTGGGGGAATACTCGGCCCTCGTCGCCGCGGGGTCCCTCCGCTTCGAGGACGCCGTCCTCCTCGTCCGCAAAAGGGGGCGCTACATGCAGGAGGCCGTGCCGGTCGGCGTCGGCGCGATGGCCGCCGTTCTCGGCGTGCCGGGGGAGGAGATCGAGCGGCGGCTCGGCGATGTCCGTGCGGGCGTCGTCGAGATCGCCAACTGGAACAGCGACGACCAGATCGTCATCTCGGGCGAGAAGGCCGCGGTCGAGGAGGCCCTGGCCGCGATCCGGGCGCCGCGCTCGGTCGTCCTGCCGGTGAGCGCGCCCTTCCATTCGCGCTTGATGAAGCCGGCCGAAGAGCGGCTCGCGGCCGACCTCGACGCGGTGGATTTCGCCGATCCGCGCTTTCCTATCGTCACCAACGTCGATGCCCGGCTCATCCGGACAGGGGAGGAGGCCCGCGACGCCCTCAAGCGACAAGTCAGCCGGGCGGTCTTATGGACGAAGTCCATGGGCGTCCTGAGGGACCTGGGGGTCGACGCCTGTGTCGAATGCGGACCGGGCAAGGTCCTCGCCGGGCTGCTCAAACGGATCGGCCGGACGTGGCCCAAGCCGCCGGTCCTGCACAATGTCGAGGACGGGGAGGGCGCGGAAAAAGCGAGGGCCGTTCTATTCGGCTTTCTGTGAGATGACCTGGCGGCCGAAGCGGATGAAGTATTCGACGGCCGAGATGATGGCCAAGGCGACGACCAGCCACAGGCCCACCTTGGCCCCGCCCATGATGATCTTCCCCAGATAATTCGGGCCCAGGACGAGGGCCCCGAGAACCCAGGATTCGCTGCCCATCTTGGCCTTGCCGAAGGCCGAGGCCGGGATGTTGATCCCTTTGGACGAGGCCATGGCCCGGAACCCGGTCACGGCGATCTCCCGCCCGATGATGATGATGGCCGCCGAGGAGGGGACGAGGCCGAGATCGACGAGGCAGATGAGGGCCGAGGCGATGAGGAGCTTGTCGGCCGTCGGATCGAGGAGCTGGCCGAGGACGGTGACCTCGCCCTTCCG
>Ga0209253_10005267_pt1 | contig 11233 bp, 8 predicted proteins | sample FrelakmetBRP12BR_FD_187145 | JGI IMG/M metagenome (GOLD analysis project Ga0209253, IMG submission 187145) | Freshwater lake sediment microbial communities from the University of Notre Dame, USA, for methane emissions studies - BRP12 BR (SPAdes)... | ecosystem: Environmental > Aquatic >... | reverse complement strand
CGTTGCGGTTGCATAATCCGCGGCGAGAACTCGGCGAACCCGCCGCACGGTCGTTTCGTTTCGAAGTGGTTTGGCTGCATCGCGCGTCCCCCGCCGCATGGCCTTACCGTCAAAAGGGAAGGTCGAGAATCATGAAGAAGAAAGTCACGCTCCCTGTGGCCGCCTTCGATGCGGTGCCCTCGCTCGAGCAATTGGCGGAGGTCGCGATCAGCGTCGCGCGTGCGGCCCCGGCAGGGGTCGACGCGGTCGGCGTGCCTGTCGCGACCGACGGCAACGTGCCGAAGTCTCTCGGGCTCGACCGCGCAACACTCGCGGCGGCGGGTTTCGAGGGCAAGGTGGGCCAGGCGCTGCTCGTTCCGAAGGCGGATGGTCCCCTGCTCGTCGCGGTGGGCGTCGGACGCGCGGGCAAGGCCAATGCGTCGGCGCTGCGCGACGCTGGCGCCGCGTTCGCGCGGACGGCCGGACGCGCGACGCGCCTTGCGACGTCGCTCGTCGACGCGGGCGGCGCGAAGGCGGACGTCGCCGCGCAGGCCGTCGTCGAGGGCGTTTTGCTCGCGCGCTATCGTTACGACGCGCTCAAGGGGGTGCCGACCGGCGTTCCCGTCGAAGCGATCGTGCTGGTCGCCGCCGCCAATCGCGCCGAAGCCGTGACCGCGGGCGCCGAACGCGGCCGGGTTCTCGCTGCAGCAGGCGCGCTCGCACGCGACCTCGCCAATGCGCCGCCGAAGCACATGACGGCCGAGCGCATGGCGGAGGTCGCCGCGCGGATCGCCAAGCAGCAGGGGCTGGGGATCGAGATTTTCGATCGTGACGCGATCGCTCAGCTTGGCCTGGGCGGCCTGCTCGGTGTGAACGCGGGAAGCGTCGAGCCGCCGCGGATGGTACGGCTCACCTACCAGCCGAAGGGCAGGAAAGCCGGCGGCCATCTGATCTTCGTGGGCAAGGGACTGACCTACGACTCCGGCGGCATCAACATCAAGCCGCGCGACGCGATGCATGCCGTGATGAAGATGGACATGTCCGGCGCGGGCGCCGTGCTCGCAGCGATGGCGGCGATCCCGAGGCTGGGCTGCAAGTCCACGGTGACCGCGTACCTGATGTGCACCGACAACATGCCTTCCGGATCGGCGACGAAGATGGGCGATGTGCTCACGCAGCGCGGCGGCACGACGGTCGAGATCAACAACACCGACGCCGAGGGACGGCTCGCGCTCGCCGACGGTCTGGCCCTGGCGGCCGAACAGAATCCCGACGCGATCGTGAACATCGGCACACTCACCGGCGCCTGCATGCTGGCGCTGGGTGACCAGATCGCCGGCGTCTTCACGAACCACCAGGGCTTCGTCGAGCAGGTCAAGGCGGCCGCGGAACGCACGGACGAATCCGTGTGGCAACTACCGCTCGACCGGCGCTACAAGAAGCAGCTCGAATCGGTCGTCGCCGACATGGAGAACATGGGCGACGCGGCGCCGGGCGCGATCACGGCCGCGCTGTACCTCGCCGAGTTCGTCGGTGACATTCCGTGGGCACACCTCGACATCTGCGGGCCGATGAAGGTCGACGCCGATGAGTCGTGGCGGTCGAAAGGCGCCACGGGATTCGGCGCCCGTCTGCTCGCCGAGCTCGCGGTGGGGTTCGTGCCCCCCGAAGGTCGGGCGCGCGACCGCTAGAATCAGCACGCGCGAGCGCGGCGCACCCTGCGGCGGGCTCGACACCCCTCTCTCAACGACTGGCGAATCCTGTGAGCGACGTCACTCAGCTATCCCTGATCATCGCGGCCGTCATCGTCCTGTTCATCACCGAGAAGGTGCCGGTGGTGCTGGTCGCGCTCGGCACGGCGCTCGCGCTCTACTTCACCGGCATTCTGACGCTCCCGCAGGCCCTCGGCGGCCTGGGCGACACGACGACGATCTTCATCGCGTCACTGTTCGTGGTGAGCGCGGGCCTCGAGGTGACCGGCGTCACGGCGTGGGCCGGGCAATTCCTCATCGCCAGGGCCGGCGAAAGCCGCGTCCGGCAGATTGTGCTCGTCATGCTGCTGTGCTCGCTGCTGACCGCGTTCATCAGTCTGAACGGCTCGGTCGCCGCGCTGCTGCCGGTGGTGGTCGTGATGGCCGTCCAGCTCAAACGGCCGCCGTCGCAACTGCTGATGCCGATGGTGTTCGCGTCGCACGCCGGGTCGATCCTCGCGCTGACAGGCTCGCCGGTGAACGTGCTCGTTTCCGAGAACGCTGCGTATGCCACCGGCGCCGGGTTCGGGTTCTTCGAGTTCGCGATTGCCGGCGTGCCGCTGCTGCTCGGCACGATGGTGATCCTGGTGCTGCTCGGACCGAAGCTGCTGCCGAACCGCGGCGGTGCGTCGATGCCCCTCGACCTCTCCAAGCATGCGCGCACGCTGGTCGAGCAATACCGCCTCGAGGGCGGGCTCTTCCAGCTCCGCGTGCGCGCAAGCTCGCCTCTCATCGGCGTGGCGCCATCGGCGATCGACCTTTCCGGCTACCCCGGCCTGACGCTCATCGGCGCCCAAACGGGGTCGAGCGGTCGCCCGCTGACGCGCCCGTCCCTCGCGGAAGGCGACACGCTGCTCGTGCGCGGCGACGCGGAGACTGCCGCGAGCTTCGCCACCGACAAGGACGCCGGGCTCGGTCCGGACGACGCGCAGGGCAACGCGGTCGACATGCTGTTCAATCGCACGTCGGGGCTCGCCGAGGTGGTCATTCCGCCGCGCTCGGCGCTCGTCGGGCGGGAGGTGTTCCCGGGCATGGTGACCGAGAGCGGCGACCTGCTGATCCTCGCCGTGCAGCGCCGCGGCGAGGACCTGCCGCCGGGCAAGGCGACGCTGGAAGTCGGCGACACGATGCTGCTGCAGGGCACGTGGTCGGCGCTCGACAAGCGACTCGCCACGCCGGAGGTGCTGGTCGTCGATTCGCCCGACGTCGTGCGTCGCCAGGCGGTGCCGATGGGTGCCGGCGCGAAGGTGGCGATCGCAATTCTCGTCCTGATGGTGCTGGCACTGGCGACCGGCATCGTGCCCGCCGCGATCGCCGGCCTCTGCGCCGCGTGCGCCATGGTCCTGTTCCGCGTACTGTCGGTCGAACAAGCCTACCGCTCGGTGAACTGGACGACGGTGATTCTCGTCGGCGCGATGACGCCGCTGTCGGCGGCGATGGCAAAGACGGGCGCGGCCCAGCTGATGGCGGACAAGCTCGTCGCCGTCGTCGGCGACGCCAGTCCGTATGCGCTGCTCGCGGGCCTGTTCGTGTTGACGGCGGTCCTGGGCCAGCTCATCAGCAACACGGCCACTGCGCTCATCATCATCCCGATCGCCGTCGCCGCGTCGCTCGAGCTCGGCGTTTCGCCGCTCCCAGTGCTGATGAGCGTGTGCGTTGCCGCAGCGGCATCGTTCCTGACGCCCGTCGCCACGCCGGTCAATCTGATGATCATGGGACCCGGCGGCTACAAGTTCGGCGACTACTGGAAGCTCGGACTCGTCTGCATGCTGTGGTTCTTCGTCATTGGGGTCTTCTACGTGCCGATGGTCTGGAAATTCTGACATCCACGGCCTATGCCACGATCGATGAGCGGTCGGACGCTCTCGCCGACTCGCACACCGACTCTCTCACCGACTGTTTTGGGAGCTTGAACACATCGCGCGGCCGCCTCGCTTGTCGCGGCGGCCTCAACGGCGTTGCCCAAGCATGATGAAGACGGAGGCACCCGCGCCCGACCCCACCGTCCTGCTCGAGTTTTTGTTCCGGCTCGGGCAGGCGCAGCTCGCCTGCGGCGAGCAGACGGCGCAGGTCGAGCTCCTGCTGCGCCGGATCGCAACGGCATACGGGATGCGCAAGGCGCGCGTGGTCGCGTTCCCGACTGCGGTGTTCGTGAGCCTGCATGACGGAAACCAGGAGCGCGTCACGCTGGCCGAGGGCCCGACCCACCGGCTGCGCCTCGACCAGATCGCGGACGTCTATGCGTTGACGCAGTCAGCCGAACGCGCCGCGATCGCGCCGGCCGAAGGCATCAAGCGCCTCTCCGAGATTCTGCGCAAACAGGCGCGGTTCGGAGGGGTCGGCGTCGTGCTCGGCCACGCGATTCTCACGCTCGGCCTCGCGATGGTGCTCAAGCCCTCGCTCGTGAACCTCGCCGCGGCGGTGCTGCTCGGAACGGTCGTGGGCGCCCTGAAGCTCGTCAACCAGGACCGGCCCCTGCTCTCGGTGCCCACACCGGTGCTCGCCGCGGCGCTGGTCTCGACGCTGGTCTTCGTCGCCCTGAAGCAGGGTCTGCCCATCGATCCCGCTTATGTGCTCGTGCCGCCGCTCGTCACGTTTCTGCCCGGCGCGATGCTTTCGCTCGGCATGGTGGAGCTCGCCTACGGCGACATGGTCAGCGGCTCGAGCCGCCTCATCGCCGGATTCGTCCAGCTGGTGCTGCTTGCGTTCGGCTTCGCCGCGGGCGCCATGCTCGTCGGCTACACGCCCGACGATCTGGTCGATGTGGCGCGACACACCAGCCCGCTGCCCTGGGGTGCCTGGGGACCCTGGGCCGCGGTGTTGGTGTTCGGCACCGGCGTCTACGTGCATTTCTCCGCGCCCCAGCACTCGTTCTGGTGGGTGCTGCTCGTGCTGGCGGTGGCCTTTGCGTCACAGCAGCTCGCCGGCAGGGTCTTCGGCAGCGAGTTGAGCGGCTTTTTCGGGATGCTCGTCGCGACGCCGCTGGCATACCTGATCCAGACACGCTTCCGCGGACCGCCGGCGATGGTGACCTTCCTGCCGAGCTTCTGGCTGGTCGTCCCCGGTTCGCTGGGACTGCGCAGCGTCACCCACCTGCTCTCCGACCACGCGGCCGGCATCGAAGGGCTGATCACCGTGGTGTTCGCCATGACGTCGATTGCCCTCGGCACCCTGGTCGGCGCTTCACTCTACAAGGCCGTCACCGAGCAATTCGGCTGGTGGCGGCTGCAGATCGGCCGCGTCGGATCGTACGTCCGGCGTGCCAATCGGCGGTGAGCAGGGCCGGCGCGCCGACCAGGAGACGAGCAGAGGAGATCGTGCGCAAGTCTATTAGCTTCTCCATCGACGGCCACGCAAGCGCCCCGCTCGCGCACACGACGCTGCCGGGTCGCGGGACCTGCGCCTCGGCCCTATACTTGCGCGCTGACCTAACCTGCCGCCGCCCGACCGAACAGTCGGCACGCCGTGCGCGGGGACATTGCGGGAGCTGAAGAAGATGAGTGCAAAAGGCGTCTTGAAGTGGCTGCTGATCGGGGTCCTCGTGGGTGCCGCGGTGCTCCTCGGCGTGCGTTCCTACCGCGCTCTGAGCGGCCCGCCGCTGCAGCCGTGGCACACCTTCGTGCCCGAGGAGTTGCGCGAAAGCGATCTCGACGCGGCCGACTGGTCCCGTTATCTCGCGCAAGAGGAGTCGATCTTCGACCGCGTGCGCGCCGAAGTGAGCCAAAAGCTCGATCCCGACGCGCGCGTACCGTACAACCGCTACTTCGAGCAGAGCCCGGTGTACCCGGCGCGCTTCGCCCAGGACTGGAACCGCTCGTACGTGCTGGAGCCGGAGGGCACACCGGTCGGCGCGGTGGTGCTGCTCCACGGCCTGACCGACTCCCCCTTCAGCCTGAGGCACATCGCGCAGCGCTATCGCGATCGCGGCTTCGTCGCGATCGGCATCCGGATGCCCGGTCACGGCACGGTGCCCGCCGGCCTCACCGACGTGCGCTGGGAAGACTGGATGGCCGCCACCCGGCTCGCCGTCCGCGAGGCGCGCCGGCGTGTGCCCGCGCCGGGACTCTTGCACATCGTGGGCTTTTCCAACGGCGGCGCGCTCGCGATGAAGTACTCGCTCGACGCGATCGAGGATCCGAAGCTGCCCCGCGCCGACCGCATCATCCTGTTCACGCCGATGATCGGCATCACCCGCTTCGCGCGCTTCGCCGGTCTCGCCGGCCTGCCCGCGCTGCTGCCGCCTTTCGCGAACGCCGCCTGGCTGAGCAACCTGCCGGAGTTCAATCCCTTCAAGTACAACTCGTTCCCGGTCAACGGCGCGCGCCAGTCGTATCGGCTGACCGACGCACTGCAGGCGCAGATCCAGCGTCTCGCGCGCGCCGGCCGGCTCGGCAGCCTGCCGCCGGTGCTCACGTTCCAGTCGGTGATCGATTTCACCGTGAGCACGCCGGCGATCCTGAGCGCACTGTACTCGTTCCTGCCCGACAACGGCAGCGAGATTGTGCTGTTCGACGTGAACCGGACGGTCAAGTTCGGCCCGCTGCTGCGTCCGTCCTCCTACGTCGCGCTCGATCGACTGACGCCGTCGACGCCGCAGCCGTATCGTTTCACGGCGATCGTGAACGCGACCGACGACAGCAACGCCACGGTCGAGCGCAGCATCGCGCCCGGCCAGCTGCAGGCGGTGGACCGCCCGCTGAACCTTCCCTATCCGCCGGGGATCTTCTCACTGTCGCACCTGGCGATCCCGATTCCGCCGAACGACCCGCTATACGGAACTCAGCCCGATCCGAAGTCGCGAAACGAGTTCGGCTTGAATCTCGGCGCGCTGGATGCGCGCGGCGAGCGCGGCGCGCTCATCGTCGACCAGGATTTCCTCATGCGGCTGCCGTCCAATCCGTTCTTCCCGTATCTGCTGGCGCGGGTCGAAGACGGCATCGATCGACCGTCCGGCGCGACCGGACGCAATCTCACCGCGACCGCATCGCCAGGCTTGCCCGTGCGCCTCGAAGCCCTGCTGTCCACGTTCCTGCCGGACGACGCGGAATCACAGCCGTTCGCCGGCCCGTGAGCGTGAGTCGGAGCCGACTGCACCGGGCTCGACGTGGCGGCCCGCATCCATGCACAGCGACATGAACGAACGATTCCGGACCGCCGTCTACGGCACGGTGTTCGCGCTGTGCATCGGGTGGGTGCTCTACGTCGGGAAGGGCATCTTCGTTCCGATCGTTTTCAGCGTGCTCGTGGTCTACGTGATCGTCGGCCTCGCCCGGTTCCTGTTCAGGTTTCCGGTCGTCGGCCGCCACTTGCCGCGAAATCTCGCATACGTGCTCTCCGCACTGGCGATCGCTTGGGGGCTTGCCGCGATCGCCTCCCTGGTCGCGAACAGCCTCGGCAACATCACGGCGCTTGCGCCGCAGTACGCAGCTTCACTGCTGAACACGATCCAGGAGGTCGCGGCGAGACTGGGCATCGAGTCGACGCCGACATGGGAGACGCTGCGCCGGGACGTGCTGGCGCAGATCAATACGCAGCGCCTCATCGGCTCGACCGTGATCTCGGTGACCTCGATCGTCTCGAGTCTCGTCGTCGTGCTGCTGTATGTCGCGTTCCTTCTGCTCGAGCAGCGGGGCTTTGCGGCCAAGGTCGCCAACATCTCGAGCACCCCGCAGCGGGTGGCCCACGCGCAGAAGATCATCGAGCACATCAACGCCAGGATCGGCACCTATCTCGCGCTCAAGACCGCGGTCAGCGTGATTCTGGGACTTCTCAGCTGGGCGATCCTCGCGTTCCTCGGCGTGGAGTTCGCGGCGTTCTGGGCGGTGCTGATCGGGCTGCTCAACTTCGTCCCGTACCTCGGCTCCGTCCTGAGCGTGGTGCTGCCGGTGGCGTTCGCCACAATGCAGTTTGCGGATCTGAACAAAGTGCTGGTGATCCTGTTGGCGCTGTCTTCCGCGCAGTTCGTGATCGGCTTCTTTCTCGACCCGTATCTCATGGGCAACTCGCTCAATCTCAGCCCGTTCGTGATCCTCGTCAGCCTGGCAGTCTGGTCGGCCCTCTGGGGTATCGCCGGGGCTTTCCTGGCGGTCCCCATCACCGCGTGCATGGCGCTGGTCTTCGCCGAGTTCGACGGGACTCGCCCGATCGCGATTCTTCTCTCGCGAGATGGTACGATCTGAAAGCCTTGAGAATGTGCCACGCGGGCACCCAAGAGCTTGCACAGCTCATGGTCCCGTGATACTCCCATGGCAAGGCACTTTCGACATGGCTCGACGCCGGTACCGTGAACCAGGACGAGTTCGCGCGACTCAAGGCAAAGGCGCTCGCATGGACCGGTCAGCCGGCAACAGGACGTCTCTGCGACGGTGGAGGCGAGCGCAGTTCGCCAGGGCTTGGGCGCATCGGGAGCGGTTCGCGCGACCGCGCGGATTTGCGGGGAGGCTATGATGGAGCGGGATCCTGTTTCGGTCGATCTTGGGCTGCAGGGCGGCGGCGCGCACGGTGCGTTCACCTGGGGCGTTCTCGACCGGCTGCTCGAGGAAAGCTGGCTCCGCTTCGACGGCATCTCCGGCACCTCGGCGGGCGCGATGAACGCGGCGGTCATGGCCGATGGCCTGACCGCGGGCGGTCCCGAAGGCGCGCGGGCCGCACTCGAGCGGTTCTGGAAACGCGTGTCGGACGCGGCCCTGCTCAGCCCCTTTCGCCGCGGCCCGCTCGAGATCCTGACCGGCACCTGGACGCTCGACTATTCGCCGCTGTTCACCGTCATGGAACTCGCGGCGCGGTTGATCTCGCCCTACGACGTGAACCCGATGGGCACCAATCCGTTGCGCAAGATCCTCACCGACAGCATCGACTTCGACCGGCTGGTGCGCGCGCCCATCAAGCTTTTCGTCACCGCGACCAACGTTCGCACCGGTCGCGGCCGCGTCTTCCGGAATGCCGATCTGTCCCCCGACGCGCTGCTCGCCTCGGGATGCCTGCCGACCATGTTCCAGGCAGTGGAGATCGACGGGGAGGCGTACTGGGACGGCGGTTACTCGGGCAACCCGTCCATGTCGCCGCTGATCCGGGAGTGCTCTTCGTCGGACACCATCCTGGTGCAGATCAACCCGATCGAACGACCGGGCACGCCGCGCACGGCGCGCGAAATCCACAACCGGTTGAACGAAGTGTCCTTCAATTCGACGCTCATCAAGGAGTTCCGCGCGGCGGCGTTGTTGCGGCGGGTCGCCGATCCCGGCACGGGCGAGGGCGCCGTCTGGGCCAAGATGCGCGTGCATCGCATCGCGAGCGACATGATGCTCGAGCTCGGCTACTCCTCGAAGCTCCTCGCCGAGTGGGCGTTCTTCTGCATGCTTCGCGACGAGGGGCGCCGCGCGGCAGCGGCCTTCCTCGACGCGCACGGGACGGACCTCGGCGTGCGGTCGACCCTCGACATCGACGCCTACCTGGAAGGCATCTAGCGCCATAGGCTGCTCGCAGGCGCGCAATCCCAGGCGGTGTGCCTCCTCTTGATGACGCAGGAGGCTCTCGACAGGTTCGAGGCGAGCAGCGTCTGGACGGCGGTCGCGCGGCATCGACAAGTCCCCGACCCGCCGAAGCCCAGCCATCGCCGGTTACAGCTTCCAGGAAGCCAACGGGCGTGCACGAAGCCCCATTTGCGCACCAAAGCGCGACCGGGTGTGTCAGTCTGACATTGCCGATCCGCGACGCAACGATGCACGAAGAGTATGGATGCGATCGCGGGACCGACCAGGAGCCCATATGAAGATGTTCCGTCATTGCCGCATTCTCGGTGCAGTTGTCTTGGCGTTCACAGGTATCGACGGCACGGCACTCGCGCAGACGCCCCCGTCGACGCTCGCCGACTGCCATGCCCTCGAGAGCGACTCCGACCGGCTCACGTGCTACGACCGGGTCAGCGGCCGAGGCGATGCCCAGGCGAAGCCTGCGCCGCTCGCGTCACCGGCGCCCTCGCCCGCGCCGGCCGAGACGGTGGCCGCCGGAGCCGCGGAAGCGAGGAGCCCCTCCATGATCGAGAAGGCGTGGAACCTCGATCCGAACTCGAACCGCTACGGGCTGAGCTTCTACCGCTCGAACTATCTCCTCTTCGCGCGCTACTCGAACCGCCCCAACGACAAGCCCTTCACGCCGGTCTTCGACGCCGCCGGCATCCCCGACCAGCAGCTCGACTCGACCGAAGCGAAGTTCCAGATCAGCGGCAAGCTCCGCTTCTGGTCGACCGAAGACCGGCGCTGGAGCCTGTATGCCGCATACTCGCAGCAGAACCAGTGGCAGGTCTACAACAACGACATCTCGCGGCCGTTCAGGGAAACGAACTACATGCCGGAGCTGTTCGTGACGTACGCGCCGAACGTTTCGTTCTGGGGCCTCGACCTGCGGCTGCTCAACTTCGGCTACACCCATCAGTCGAACGGTCGCGCGGACCCGCTTTCGCGCAGCTGGGATCGTCTGTTCCTGGAAGCCGGCATCGAGCGCGGCGACCTCGCGGTGTTCGCGCGGGCCTGGTATCGCATTCCACAGACCGACAGCGAGGACGACAACCCGGACATCACCGACTACTACGGCCATGGCGAGGTGAACGGGATCTACCGCTGGCGCGGCAACAGCTTCGCCGCGTCGGTGCGCGGAAACATCAGCACCCACAAGGGCGCGGTCCAGCTCGGCTGGTTCTCGCGGCCCCTCCTCGGGCCGATGCGCGCGTACGTCCAGTTCTTCTCGGGTTACGGCGAAAGCATGATCGATTACAACTGGAGGCAGACCACTTTCGGCGCGGGCATCGCGCTCAGCGACGGGCTGTAGGCTCAACGCGGCGTGGACCGAAGGAGTGCGGCTGCTTTTGGAAGAATGTCATGTCCTTTGCGGCTGCCGAGTCTCGCAACGCACCCGATGAACCGCCAGTACTCGACGTTCAATCGCATCGCCTGGCCGACGGGCTGCGCCCCTCTGGCGGCAAGCCAATCACATCCCCCAGAGCCCACGGTGCTGGACTGGATTTATCGAGAGTCCGAGAGGCAACGACCATGGCGACCAAGCAGCAATTGACCGCGATCATCGAGCGCGAGGGCTCCGGGTATGTATCCCTCTGCCCAGAACTCGACATTGCCAGCCAGGGTTCCACCATCGAAGAAGCGCGCCATAATCTTCAGGAAGCAGTGGAGCTGTTTTTTGAGACTGCCGATCGCTCGGAGGTTGCAAGACGGCTTCACGACGAAATCTTCGTCACGCGGCTCGAGGTTTCGGTTGGTTAGACTGCGAGTGTTCTCCGGCCGCGAGCGCTGTCGCGTGCTTGCCGAACATGGCTTTCAGCAAGTCAGGCAGCGGGGCAGTCACGTGATCATGTAGAAGCGCGTCGCGGGGAATTCCACAATCACCGTGCCGGTTCCGTTACACGACGAAATCCGCATCGGCACAAATCATTCGTCAGTCCGGCCTTCCAAAGCAGTTGTTCGAGCAACACTAGCCCTACGCGTGTCCTC
>Ga0209253_10005266_pt1 | contig 11235 bp, 10 predicted proteins | sample FrelakmetBRP12BR_FD_187145 | JGI IMG/M metagenome (GOLD analysis project Ga0209253, IMG submission 187145) | Freshwater lake sediment microbial communities from the University of Notre Dame, USA, for methane emissions studies - BRP12 BR (SPAdes)... | ecosystem: Environmental > Aquatic >... | reverse complement strand
TGGTGGTGAGGGGGAGAATCGAACTCCCGACCTAGGGGTTATGAATCCCTCGCTCTAACCGTCTGAGCTACCTCACCACGAGGTTCGGGTCGCGGCCGGACTGGATGCGGGCCGCTGGGAACCGCGAATTGTCCGTAGGGGCGGGCTCCGCGTCAAGTTGAGGGCCGGCTTTCGGCAGGTGCCGCCAGCGAAGCATCGTGCGAAACTTGAGCGTAGAACAAAAGGTCATCCGTCCGGAGGACACCGCCGTGAAGCACCCCTCGACCAGCATGCAGCGTTTACTTGTGACCAGCGCCCTCCTGTCTGCCGTGTGTGCGCCTGCTGTTCGGGCACAACAGCCTGCGCCGACCCGTCCGCCCGACAAGCCCCCGATTTCCCAGGGCTGGATCGACATCGCCACGTTCGCATCCCCCGGCGGCATGGGCGGCATCGCCGGCATGATGATGGGTGGCGGCGGCGGCGACACGCCGATGTCGGCACTGTTCGGCGGCAAGAAGAAAGGGAACCAGTTCGGGCTGACGCGCGCGGGCGGCAGCGGCAGCTACGTCGACGTGACGCTGCGCACCAGCCGCAACCCGAGCCTTGCCGAGGCCCTGCAGGCCGTGCCCCCGGGCAGCAAGCTCGAGCCTACGCTGCAACTCAAGGTACTGCCCCAGGCCAAGCCGGTACCCACCGACCGCGGCGACGACACGATCGAAGAGCCGACCGAGCAACCCAAGGGCAAGATCAAGCTGTACTGGGGTTGCGGCACGGCCATCCGGCCGGGGCAACCGAAGGTCGTGGACTTCGAGACGAGCACGATCAAGGAATTTGGAGACATCTTCAAAGGCCGGCGCGCCACGCAACGCGGCACGCATTCTGCACCGGGGCGTCCCGTCTGGCCGAATCCCACCGACAACCGCCTCGTGCCCGATGGCGCATCGCTCGCAGGAGCGCATGCGTTCAGCGGCGAGGGCGTGCCTGAAAGCTTCAAGTTCACGCTGCCGCCGGCGCAGGACATCATGCCGCCGATTTCCCTGCAGCAAGCGCAGGCCGAAGGCGTGACGCAGCTCAGCTGGCAAGCGCTGCCCACGGCCCGTGGCTACTTCATCGCGGCAATGGGCGGCAAGGGCGACGAATCCGGCGACGGAGCCGAAATGACGCTGTGGACGTCGAGCGAACTGCCGGACTCCGGCTTCGGCCTGGTCGACTACCAGACCAACAAGTCGGTCGACCAGTGGCTGAAGGAAAAAGTGCTGCTGCCACCGACGACGACCCGTTGCGACGTGCCGAAGGGCATCTTCGGCGATGGCGAGGAACCGTCGGGTGCGATGCTGCGCATGATTGCCTATGGCACGGAACTCAACCTGTCCCATCCGCCGCGCCCGACCGACCCGAAGATTGCCTATGAGCCCGAATGGGCGCTGAAGGTGCGTGTGAAGTCGGTGGCATTCACGATGCTGGGCATGCCCGCAATGGGCGGCGGCGGCGGAGCGGCCGAGGACGGCTCCGCGGCCGGCGGTGAAGGCTCGTCGAGCGATGGCACGTCGCCCGAGCAGCCGAAGAAGAAAAAGAAGTTCGGCTTGAAGGACGCGCTGGACGCCGTCAAGGACGCCGTGCCGCATTGAGGCGCGGCCCGGTCGCGCGGCAGCCATGGCGCGCGATCCGGTATGTCATGGCGCGCGCGTGTCTGCCTTTCCAAGCGCGACAGGACATGCCGGATTGAAAGCCTGGTTGCCGCGACGAGCGAGCCGGACTAGACGTTGAAGCGGAAGTGCATGACGTCGCCTTCGCGGACGACGTACTCCTTGCCCTCGAGCCGCATCTTGCCCGCCTCTTTTGCGCCCTGCTCACCCTTGCAGGCGATGAAGTCGTTGTAGGCGATCACTTCGGCGCGGATGAAGCCCTTTTCGAAATCCGTGTGGATCTCGCCGGCCGCCTGCGGCGCGTGCGCGCCGACGTGCGTGGTCCAGGCGCGTACTTCCTTCACACCCGCGGTGAAGAACGTCAACAGCCCTAGCAGGTGATACGCGGCGCGGATCACGCGATCGAGGCCGGGCTCGTGCAGGCCCAGCTCCTCGAGGAACGCCATGCGATCGCCTGGGTCGAGCTGCGCAATTTCCGCCTCGATCGCCGCGCACACGGGGACGACATCCGCGCCTTCGGTCGCGGCGCGTTCGCGCACGGCATCCAGGTACGGATTGTTCTCGAAGCCGCCCTCGGCCACGTTGGCCACGTACATCAGCGGCTTGAGCGTGATCAGGTGGTATTCGCGCAGCAGGGGACGCTCGGCGATCGGGTCCAGCGGCAGCGTGCGCGCCGGCTTGCCCGCGTCGAGATGATCCTGCATGCGCTTCAGCACGTCGCGCAGGCGCACGGCGTCCTTGTCGCCGGCCTTGGCATCCTTCTCAGCGCGGCGGTGCGCACGCTCGACGGTGTCGAGATCGGCGAGCGCGAGTTCGGTGTTGATCACGTCGATGTCGCTGACCGGGTCGATCCTGCCCGCTACGTGCACGATGTCGTCGTTGACGAAACAGCGCACCACGTGCGCGATGGCGTCGGTCTCGCGGATATGCGCGAGGAACTTGTTGCCGAGCCCTTCGCCTTTCGACGCACCGGCCACGAGGCCCGCGATGTCGACGAATTCGACGGTGGTTGGCAGGATCTTTTCGGGCTTGACGATCGCGGCGAGCGCCTGCAGGCGCAGGTCCGGCACCGGCACGACACCCACGTTCGGGTCGATCGTGCAGAACGGATAGTTCGCAGCCGCTGCGTTCTGCGCCTGCGTGACCGCATTGAAGAGCGTCGACTTGCCCACGTTGGGAAGACCGACGATGCCGCACTTGATGCCCATTTTCGTATTGTTACTCGCTGATCGCTTTCGTATGGAGGCGGTTCATCGCCTTCTCGGCGCCGTCGCGCAGCAGCACGGCGAGCGAGTCGAGACCGGCATCGATTGCGTCGACGATGGCGTTTTCCTCGGCCGGCCGCGCGCGCTGCAGCACGTAATCGATGACTTGTGACTTGTCGCCCGGATGTCCGACTCCGAGACGCAACCGCCAGAAATCGGCACCGCAGTGGGTGATGGCGTCGCGCAGGCCGTTGTGACCGCCGTGGCCGCCGCCGAGCTTGAGTCGCGCGACGCCGCACGGCAGGTCGAGATCGTCGTGCACGACGAGCACTGCCGACACCGGCGCCTTGATGTAGTCCATCAGCGCGCGGATCGAAAGGCCGCTGCGGTTCATGTACGTCTGCGGCTTCAGCAGCACCAGCTCCGTGCCCTCGACGACCACCTTGGCAATCTCGCCCTGGTAGCGCGCATGCGCACGAAACTGCACGCCTTGCCGATAGGCAAGCGCGTCGACGAACCAGAATCCCGCGTTGTGGCGCGTGAGCCGGTGTTCGGGTCCCGGATTACCGAGCCCGACCACGATCTGCAGCGGTGTGCCGGCCATGATGATCGTTCTGCCTGGAAAAAAGCGAAAATCGGGCCGCCCCGTGCGGAGCGGCCCGCTCTCTCCGACCGCATTGCTGCGGCCGGAGCGTTCGCGTTACTTCTTGGCGTCCTTCTTGGCTTCGGCAGGCTTTGCCGCCGCCGGCTTGGCCGCCGCTGCCGCGCCCGCCGCAGGAGCCGCCGCAGGAGCGGCACCCGCTGCCGCCTCGACGCCCGCCGCTGCTTCCGGTTCTTCGGCTGCGCGCGCGTGGTGGATCGAGACGATCGGCGCGTTGCGACCGTGCGTCAACTCGGGGATCTCGACGCCGGCCGGCACCTTGAGATCGGCGAGGTACAGCATCTGGTTCAGGTCGACGGCCGACAGGTCGACTTCGACGAACTCCGGCAGGTCCTTCGGCAAGCAGGTGATCTCGACTTCGTTGCGCAGGTGCGAAACGACACCGCCCTTCTTGACGCCCGGCGAGCCGGCCTCGCCCTTGAAGTGCAGCGGGATCGTGATGCGGATCTTCTCGTCGTCGAGGACGCGCTGCAGGTCGATATGAACGATTGCGTTCTTCGCCGGGTGACGCTGCACGTCCTTGAGGATCGCCGCCTGGTTCAGCTCGCCGACTTTCAGGTTGATGATCGTCGAGTAGAAGCGCTCGTTGTCGAGCAGCAGCAGCAGCCTGGTGTGATCGAGCGACAGCGCGCGCGGATCACGGTGGCCACCGTAGAGGATGGCCGGGACCTTGTTCGCGTGACGCAGGCGGCGGCTCGCACCTTTGCCCTGCGCGTCACGGAACTCGGCGACGAGTTCGAATGCGGTTTTCATAGGTATCTCCAATTGACAACAACAAGCCGTCGAGTCCGCGACCAGTACTCGACGACACCAGCAAAGGGGTTAGGGGATGGGGGTTGGGGGATAGTCGAACCCAGGAGCGGCTGCGCCGCCTCGCGTGAGCATTCTGCGCGCACTGCGCGTTCCGACTATCCCCCAACCCCCATCCCCTATCCCCTTTTCAATCCAGATACAGCGAACTCACCGACTCTTCATCCCGGATGCGACGCATCGTCTCGGCCAGCAGGCCCGCGACCGACAGCTGGCGGATCTTGCGGCACGCCAGCGCGTTCTCACGCAGCGGGATCGTGTCCGTCACCACCAGCTCGTCGAGCGCCGAGGCCTCGATGCGGTCCACCGCGGGGCCTGAAAGCACCGGGTGGGTGATGTAGGCCGCAACGCGCTTCGCGCCATGGTCCTTCAACGCCTTCGCCGCCTGGCACAGCGTGCCCGCGGTATCCACCATGTCGTCGACGAGGACGCAGCTCTTGCCCTCGACCTCGCCGATGATGTTCATCACTTCCGACACGTTGGCCCGCGGGCGGCGCTTGTCGATGATCGCGAGGTCGGCGTCGTCGAGGCGCTTCGCGATCGCTCGTGCGCGCACCACGCCACCGACGTCCGGCGACACCACCACCAGGTCGGCGTACTTCTGCCGCCACACCTCGCCAAGCAGCACCGGCGACGAGTACACGTTGTCCACGGGGATGTCGAAGAACCCCTGGATCTGGTCCGCGTGCAGGTCGACCGTCAGCATCCGATGCACACCCACGCCGGCGACCATGTTGGCCACCACCTTTGCCGTGATCGCGACGCGCGTGGCGCGCGGACGTCGATCCTGGCGGGCGTAGCCGAAATACGGCATCACCGCGGTGATGCGGGCGGCCGAAGCGCGCCGGCACGCATCCACCATCAACAGCAGTTCCATCAAGTGGTCGTTCGCCGGCGGGCACGTCGACTGCAGGATGAAGACGTCGCGCCCGCGCACGTTCTCCATCAGCTCGACCGTGACTTCGCCGTCGCTGAAACGACCAACGTGGGCACGGCCCAGCGGCACCTGCAGGTATCGCGCGATGTCCTGCGCGAGCTGCGGGTTCGCGTTGCCCGTGAACACCGCCATCATGGGGCCGTCCATCTACGTGCCTCTCCCGTAATCCCGGTTGGCTGGGGTGGAAGGATTCGAACCTCCGAATGGCGGGATCAAAACCCGCTGCCTTACCACTTGGCGACACCCCAACGCATTCGTTGCCCAAGCCCGTCGTCGTACCGCCCTCGCGCCGTCACCAACTGCATCAGCCCGGCCCGAACTGGCGCTCGAACTGCAAACGCGCAGTGAGCGGCGACTGGTTGAGGCCGTGCGTAACCCATCCCCGCCACTCGCCTGGCTTGTCCGCGAGCACAGCGGCCGCATGCGTCGCATCAGTCATCGGTGCGAAGACACAGGAGCCGGTGCCCGTGAGTCGTGCGGGTCCGTGGCGACCGAGCCAGTCGAGCGCGCCCGCGACAACCGGGTACCGACGCCGGACCACGGGTTCGCAATCGTTCCGACCGCCGGTCTGCAGGAAGCCGGCAATTGTGATGACCGGAGAATCCCTTGTCAATTCAGGGGCTTTGAAGACTTCGGCCGTGCTGATGGTGACCCCGGGCTGCAGCAGCAGGTAGACCGGCTCCGGGAAGTCGACCGGCACCAGGCGTTCACCCACGCCCTCGGCCCAGGCCGCGTGGCCATGCACGAACACAGGAACGTCGGCGCCAAGGCTCAATCCGAGCTCGGCCAGTCGTTCGGCACTGAACCCCGCTCCCCATAGTTGGTTCAATGCGACGAGGACAGTGGCGGCATCTGAGCTACCACCTCCCACCCCACCACCCATCGGAAGCGTTTTTTCGACCTCGATCGCCACTCCCTGCCTGAGGGTCACCCCGGTTTCCGTCGCGGCAGCGGCCAGGCAACGGGCGGCTCGCACGACGAGGTCGTCCTCGGCCGTGACCCCCGGCAGAGCGCCTAACCTTTCAATGACGCCGGGCGGGCGCTGGAAAAAGTGAATCGAGTCCGACAGGTCGATGAACTGAAACGCGGTCTGCAGCTCGTGATAGCCGTCAGAGCGGCGCCCCACGACGTGCAGGAACAGGTTCAGCTTGCCCGGCGCGGGCCACGACGCGGGGTGTCCCAGCGAGCGGTTCATGGAGCCGGCAGGATCCAGTCGTCGACGATGATCCTCACCCGCGCCCCGTTTGTCGTTGCCGTCAGGCGTGCCGGCAGGCTCCAACCCGCCTGGGATGTCAGCTCCTCATAACTGACGACCCAGCCGCCCTGGACAAACCCCGGTACCGAACCCGAGCTGGTTTGCACGGGCCCGCTGCCCGGACTTTCGGGTGCCGGCCCACCGAGCATCCAGTAACGCAGTTCGGCCAGGGGCAGCTTCACGCCGAGTCGGCGCTCGAGTTCGGCCCGCGCGGCCACGCCATTGAGGGGCTGACCTGCACCGTCAGACAGTTCGATCGTCTCGCCGTCCGTGACCAGCGCCAATCCACCCGCACCCAACGGCCCGCGCAAGGTGAGCTCGGTGCGCTCGGAGCGCTGCTGCCAGACGAAGCTGCCGCTGCCGCCTTCCCCTTGCGCAGCGAGGGCGATGCGTCCCTTGGCGATCCATTGCGTGAGTTGCCCGGGGTCGGCCGGGCGCGAACCGGACGGGCCGCCGACGGGCGTCGTCGCACAGCCTGTCAAGAGCAGCGCACAAGCCAGGGCCGCGAACGACGGACGCATGCGCAACATGTGCCTGCCCGTGGCTCAGGGACCGGCGCGCTCGATGCGCGTGCGCAGTTTCTCGTTCGCGGGCGCTTTCTCGAGCGCCGCTTTCCACGTGGCGCGGGCCGCCTTCTGGTCGCCCATCGCCCACTGCACTTCGCCAATGTGCAGGTCGATCTCCGGGTCGGCGCCCGACTCGTTGGCACGCTGCAGGTGGTCGAGCGCCGCGGGGTAATTGCCTTCCTTGTACAGCAGCCAACCCATGCTATCGAGCGTGGCCGCATTGTCGGGCGACTGGGCCAGTGCAGCCGTGAGGAGCTCGCGCGCCTCGGGCAGGTTCCTGCCGCTGTCGGCCAGCGTGTAGCCGAGCGCGTTCTGCACGTGGGCATCGCCGGGACGTTCGGCAAGCAACGCGCGCAGGTCGCGGACAGCGGCGTCTTCCTTGCCCGTGCGCTCGAGGAAGAACGCCCGGTTCAGCCGCAGCTCGAGCGCGTCCGGATACCGCGCGAGGCCTTCCTCGAACACCTGCGCCGCGCGGCGCGTGTCGCCGCGATACTCCAGCAGGCCTGCCTTCGCCGAAAAGACGGCGGGCGCCAGCTGCGGCTGCGTGCGGGCGAGCTCGTCGAGGTGAGTGACGCCGGCGTCGGTACCCGACTGCTCGGCCTTGATGCGCGCCACTCGCTGCTGTGCCGCGAGATTGTAGTCGCCGCCGGCAACGCGCGAGTAATAGCGCAAGGCACGGTCCGTGTCCTTGCGCCGCTCGGCAATCACGCCGAGGAAATACAATGCCTCATACGACTGGGCGCCCGTAGCCAGCAGGTTTTCGAACTGCACCGACGCCGCGTCGAGGTTGTCGGCATCGAGTTCCATCGCACCCAGAGTGCGGATCGCTCCCGGCACCACGGTCTTGCCGGTGGTGTAGGGCGTGAGCATTGCCCTCGCCTCCTGGTCACGGCCCGTCGCCGACAGCAGCAGCGCGTACTCGAGGTGCGTGCCGACATCGGAATCCGGTGCGGTGACGAGGTCGCGCGCGATGGCGAGACCCTCGTCGTCCTTGCCGGTCGCAATCAGCGTGCGCGCGCGCAGCATCTTCGCGGGCTTCCAGAACGGCGCCTTGGCCACGGCCGTCTCCGCGGATTTCCCGGCGACCGCGAAATTGTCGGCCCGCAGGGCTGCGCTGCCGTAGGCGTAGTGCCCCTCACCGACGCCGGGGTGCCGGGCCGAGAGGCGCCGGAAGAGTTCCATGACGTCGGTCGCGACACCTTCGTCGCCGATCACGGGCAGCAACGCCAGGAACCCCGCGGCCGGGCTGATGTATACGGTGTCGAGCAGGTAACCGAACTGTGCTTCCGCGTCATCGAGCCGATGCAGCTTGAGTGCGACGATGCCAGCGTAGCGATGCGCGTTCTCGCTGGTCGGGTTGATCTCCAGCCAGCGGTCGGCGGCCAGCGCAGCCTCCCGCAGCTGGGTGTGATCGAACGCGGCGCGCGTGGCCTGTTCGGCGATCATCTCGTCGTCGGAGCGCTGGGCGGCCTCGCGGTACATCCGCGCGCCGGCCGGATACTCGCCCCGGTCGAACGCGGCTTCCGCTTCGGCCAGGCGGGCTTCGGGCAAGATTTCATCGCCCGCGTCACCGGGGCTGGCGGTGTCCGTCGCGGCGCAAGCCACGAGCAAACCGAGGAAGATCGCGCCGAGGGCGCTACGGCAGACACGGATAATGCGGATTGGCATGGCATCGGCACTATAGCCGAAGCTCACCGCAGCTTGTGTTGCGGGGTCCGTTCACCCAGAATTTCGCGTCTTTCCAGCCCAGGTCCCGGATGTCTCTCGTCGTCGTCGGCATCAACCACCGCACCGCTCCGGTCGAAGTCCGTGAGCGCGTGGTCTTCGAGCCGGCTCGCATCCCGGAAGCGTTGCAGCAACTGCGAAACCTGCCGGACGTCCAGGAGACTGTCATCGTCTCGACGTGCAACCGGACCGAGCTCTATTGCGTCGCCGAGAATCTCGGCCAGGCCGAACTCGGGGAGTGGCTGCAGCGGTACCACGGACTCGGCGTGCCGTTGCACCACAGTCTCTATCACCACGACGAGGACAAGGCCGTCAATCACGCGTTCTCGGTGGCGTCGGGCCTCGACTCGATGGTGCTCGGCGAGCCGCAGATCCTCGGCCAGCTCAAGGATGCCTACCGGCTCGCGCAGGAAGCGGGCACCACCGGCCCGGTGCTGAACCGCCTGTTCCAGTCCGCGTTCTCGGTGGCAAAGCGAGTGCGCACCGAAACCAAGATCGGCGCCAACGCGGTATCCGTGGCCTCGGCCGCCGTGGCGATGGCGCGCACCGTTTTCGCGAGCTTCGACAACCGGACTGCGCTGCTGGTGGGCGCAGGTGAGACCGTCGCGCTCGCGGCAAGGCACCTTTACGCCGACGGCCTGCGCCGGATGATCATCGCCAACCGCAGCGTCGACCGCGCGCGCGAACTGGCCGCCGAATTCCACGGATTCGCGATCGGCCTCGACGAGATTTCCAACCACCTGAAGGAAGCCGACATCGTCGTCGCTTCCACGGCCGCCCCGCACTCGATCATCACGCGACAAATGACAGAGCAGGCGCTGCGCGCGCGCAAGCGCCGCCCGATGTTCATGGTGGACATCGCGGTGCCGCGCGACATCGACGCCGACGTGGCCGAACTCGAGGACGTCTACCTGTTCACGGTCGACGACCTGCAGTCGGTCGTCAACGAAAACCTCGAGGGGCGCCGCCAGGCTGCCCGGGAAGCCGGCGCACTGATCGACGCCGAAGTCGAGCGTTTCGTGCATCTGCTGCGCACGCGCGACGCCGCGCCGCTCATCCGCCGCCTGCGCGAGGACGCGGACCGCACGCGCCAGCGCACGCTCGAACAGGCGCGGTTGATGCTCGCCCACGGCAAGAGCCAGGACGAGGTCCTGAGCTTTCTCGCCAATACGCTCACCAACCGGCTCATCCACGCACCCAGCCAGCGGCTGCGCGACGCGGCGGAGACCGGCGACGGCGAGATCATCGAGACGATCGCCGACATCTACCGGCTCGATCAGCCGCACGATTGATGAAAGATTCGATCCGACGCCGTCTCGAGAGGACGGTCGAGCGTTTCGAGGAAGTGGGCGCGCTGCTCGCCGATCCCGGCGTGATTGCGAAACAGGGCCAGTTCCGCGACCTCTCGATGGAATACTCGCGGCTCGAGCCCGTTGCGCAGCGGTTCAGCGAATTTTCCCGGCTTGAAGGCGAACTGCGTGCTGCGGAGGAAATGGCGTCCGGCGCCGACGTCGAGATGCGCGAACTGGCAGCGGATGAAGCCCGCGAACTGCGCGAGCGGATCGACGCGGAAGGCCTCGAACTCACGCGCCTGCTCGTCCCGAAGGATCCGCGCGACGACTCCAACATATTCCTGGAAATCCGCGCCGGCACCGGGGGTGACGAAGCCGCGATTTTCGCCGGCGACCTGTTCCGCATGTATTCGCGCTATGCCGAGCGGCAGGGCTGGAAGGTCGAAGTGCTGAGCGAAAGCGCGGGCGAGCACGGCGGCTACAAGGAAATCATCAGCCGTGTCGTGGGCCGCGGTGCGTACTCGAAGCTCAAGTTCGAATCGGGCGCGCACCGCGTGCAGCGCGTGCCGGCCACGGAAGCACAGGGCCGCATCCATACCTCGGCGTGCACGGTCGCGATCCTGCCGGAACTCGAGGAGATCGAGGACCTGCCGATCAATCCCGCCGAACTGCGCGTCGATACCTTCCGCGCCTCCGGTGCTGGCGGCCAGCACGTCAACAAGACCGATTCGGCCATCCGCATCACTCACATCCCGACGGGTGTCGTGGTGGAGTGCCAGGACGAACGCTCGCAGCACAAGAACCGCTCGCGCGCGATGTCGCTGCTGCGGGCGCGCCTGCTGGAAGCGCAACGGCAGAAGCAGTCGGCGCAGCAGGCGCAGGAGCGCAAGCTGCAGGTCGGCTCAGGCGACCGCTCCGAGCGGATCCGCACCTACAACTATCCGCAGGGGCGCGTGACGGACCACCGCATCAACCTGACGCTGTACCAGCTGCCCTCGGTCATGGAAGGCGCCCTCGCCGACGTGATCGGCCCGCTGCAGCAGGAATGGCAGGCAGAGCAGCTGGCGCAGCTGGAGTGATCGCTGGTCGCCAGCCACACATCGCATGGCTACCGAAGTCTCCCGGCTGATCGACGAAGGCATTGCGCGCCTGCCGCGGG
>Ga0209253_10005265_pt1 | contig 11236 bp, 10 predicted proteins | sample FrelakmetBRP12BR_FD_187145 | JGI IMG/M metagenome (GOLD analysis project Ga0209253, IMG submission 187145) | Freshwater lake sediment microbial communities from the University of Notre Dame, USA, for methane emissions studies - BRP12 BR (SPAdes)... | ecosystem: Environmental > Aquatic >... | reverse complement strand
GCCGATGCCGTTGCCATTACAGAAAATCACGACGCGTGACATGGCCTGCGACCGGTTCTGCTTGGTGATCTTTTATGCTATGTTCATCGCATCCAACCTCTCTTTCCAGTATCAAAACGTTCGCATCTATTTTGTCCAAGGCACCAGCGTGATATCCATGGGAATTTCCTTTGCCGTCCCGTCGCCCAGCGTGAGCGGCTCCTGATCCATGCCCCACCAGTAGTCGCCCTCTTTCATGACCGGCGGCATGGTATCGGTCTGCAAAATAGCTACATACAGCATATACTGACCCTTGAGGCATTTCATGCGATAATAGGTGCAGGCGGGCACTGTCAGAGTAAACGGTGTGTCCACGTCAATGACGGGATCCTTCACCTGGCAATCGGAATTGCCCCCATCTGGCTGCCTGTTGGGCGGCCATGTCCAGGTGTCAGCAGCATACAGGAAGGCCATGAGCTGAGCGGGCTTCACCGCAAGCTTCTCGGGCACCCTGACGGTCAGCTTGATCTGATCGCAAGAAGGGCAGACATCAATTCGGGGGGGCGATTTTTTGAATGCCATGCTGTCGCAGGGCCCCCAGCAGTTGCCTTCTTCGGCGCAGACCTGTGCGCCGAGCCTGAAATTCTTGCCAATGCACTTCCTGGTTGCACCCGGCATGCACGTCGCCTCTTCAGTGCAGGTTGCTATGGGCGTCGGAGCGTCGCGCACGCAGCGCACGTCGGCAAATGTATTGATATGGTTCCAGCAGACAGCGCCATTCTCGAACATGATCGTGCCATACCAGCCCTTGGTCGGATCATCAGGACACCGGGTTGAGGACGCATACTCAAGCGGATGTCCCTTCGAAGCAGGGTCGGGCTTGTTGCAGGTGCCGGTAAGCTCCGGGGGCCAATAGCAGCCCTCAGCAGTCCCTGTGCCGGGGCCTCCGTACAGGGTAACGGGCATGCATGCTGGATCGTTCATATCGGAGCTGACACTATCATTAACCAACGGACATTCACCGCCGGTCTCGGTGGCGGGATTGCCCCTGACCAGTGTGCGCAGCTCTTCAATAGTGGGCAGGCGCCAGTCGGCATAGCCGCCGAAGGCCACCTGCTCGCAGTACCGTACCGCATCAGCAGGCTCGACACCGCCCTCTGTATTGTCATAGCCGTCCTTCTGCGGGTCCTGCCAGCACAGGCCCGAGCTGTCGTCGCACCAGACTGAATAATAGGTGCACTGGCATGCATCCCAGCCCTTGCCGTCATCCCTGCATGTCTGCTCTTTAACTGTACCGTCGGGGCAGTAGCAGGACTGTTTCAGCCCGGGCTCGCAGGATGTCTCCTGTTTGCAGCCGGCGCCGCACAAGACACAGACTGAAAGCAATAGAACTATTAAATAATTTCCTGGTCGTTTCATCTTCTCCTCCTTGCCGGTTAAACATCGTATCATACCAGACGTTGAATTTATGAATAAGGGCCCTGCTCTGCCGTCTTCCGGTCAACTATTATCCCTGCCATTTCCACCGCAGGTCGCAGATTGAATCCCCCTTTACCAGGGTCTTGGTGCGGTAATAGCCGACACGCATGGTCATGCCCGCAACATAATCCATGGCGCAGACCATCGGGTACAGAACTTCCAGCGCGTCATACTTTTTATACACAATGATATTGGTGCACTGGGTGTAGTCAAGCCCCCAGTCGAAATCTTTCCCGTCTCCCGGAACAAAGCTCAGGATGTAGTCATCAGGAAAGAGCTTCAGCTGCGAGCGGAATGCCACGTACCGCATCAGCGTTTCCGCCACCGGTCCGAACTGCATCTGCCCGATCATCTTCCGCTCCTCCTCAGGTTGTGCGAGCAGGTCATAGGTTGCCCGCTTGATGTACATGCGGCTGAACACGTCGGCCGTGATGCCGTAATTTCTCGCAACAATATACTCGGCGAGTTTCTCCATGTTCGGGATGACCCACTGCAGGTGGAAATTGTTTTTTCCGATGAAGGGTATCTCCGGGATAAGCGCTTCGTATGAGACACGCATCTCAGCCAGTATCTTGTCGACTGTTCCCCCGTCAAAAATCTCGAGGTACATATCCCGCCGCTTTTTTGCGTATTCGGCATCGTCATAGCTTGCAAGCAGCTCCTGGGCGTCATAGGCCCTGCCGGCAGCAGACAGGGAAAATGGGCCGGTGCCAAGACCAGCCAGCCGGAAGGGAAAAGCACTGGCTGCCCCGCGCGCGCCGGTCGCTGCGCCGGCGCTTTTGACCATCAGGCCAGGCGGGCAACAGCAGCCAAGACAGCCGATACCTGCGATTTTAATAAAATCTCTGCGTTTCATAAAATGCTCCCTTTCTGTAGATTTAATGCTGGAGGGCGTTGCCTGTTAATGGATATAACACAATGCTTTTGTATGTCAATATACATAAAAATTTACTTATTTCGTATAGCTGATTCCGGCTTTTTTATAACTTATTATATTTACATTATATCCTGGTTTACTATCCGGCCCCGGGCCCTGCGGGCGGCTAAATTTATTTTTTTAATATCTTCATCTTCAAAATAATAAATAATACCTTCCCCCTGCACAACATTAAAGAAAGGTAGTAGCGCGTAACTGCTGCTCCATTTTTTATATATATTAGGCGCGGCAACTATTCCTTCAGCTCATGGATGCCGCGGAACGGTTTAGGCTTCAGCTCACACCAGGCAGGGACAATTACAAAAAAGACGAGCCACAGCATTATGAGAATAAGATTGACGTGGGGGAAAATATCCATCTTCACTTCCTCTTGGTTATAATAATTGTTTAACCACAGATATCTATGCGTTGGAGAGTTGTGGAGTCAGATAGTTCCGGTGTTCTTTCTCAATTAACTAACTTCAGACTCCTCAACTCATTTACTCTCTAACTCCTGAATTTCCTTCTCTGCGGTTCAGAATAATCCGGCAGTTTGACAGATACGGTCACAGTGAAAAAATTATTTTTAGGTTTTTTAAGCGGCCCGGCCCCAAGAATTCTGTTGTCAATTGAGAGTAAATATTGCTATAAACTTTTTACTTCTTTAATCTTTTTAATCCTGTAATAGCAAAACCACAAGGGTCACAGAGAAAGGAAGTATTCCACAGCGATTTCTGCGGTTACATTCCAAAACAGGGGGCTTGATGGCCAGGGGTGATCAGCTATCCAGGCAGTGGAGCTGGTGTCATGGGTTATGAGCTGGGGCGCGAAGGCAGAAGTTATCGGGCCGGAATCCTTACTTGAAGCAGTGCAGTCTGAGGTGAGCCGTATGGGCAAACATTATTCCACTCTTGCAGAAAACAAAAAACCATCACAAGTACCAGGATAGGTGAATCTATTGCACACCATAGATTCACTAATTTTTTCAGCCTCACATCAAAGGGAGCCGTTGTATGAACAAATATCTAATGCTATTCATGGCAATCATTGTCTGCGTTATTGCTTCCACGGGCTTTGCTGCTGAGGACGCCAAACCCAAAGGCACGCTGATCGACCTCTCGGCCGAGGCTTCCCGGTCCGCGCCCAATGACATGGCCCGCACCACGGTCTATGCTGAGGTAAGCGGCACGAACCCGGCTGAACTTGCCAAACAGGTGAACAGCACCATTGAAACGGCGCTGCAGACCGCCAAGGCGTTTAGCAAAGTAAAAACTCAAAGCAGCGGCACCCACACCTACCCCACCTACGGTAAAGAAGGCCGCATCAGCGGGTGGCGCATGCGCTCTGAGCTTCGGCTTGAGTCGCGCGACATGACCGCGCTCTCCGAGCTTCTGGGCAGGTTGCAGGAAACGCTCGCCGTCAGCCAGCTTGTTTTGCAGCCCTCACCCGAGACGCGAAAAAAAGCCGAAGAAGAGGCCATGCTTGAGGCCATTGCCGCCTTTCAGGCAAAGGCCAGCCTTATCGCCGGTGCTCTGAAAAAATCCTATTGTATCCGACAAATGAATATAGGCAACGCGGGCCAGCCCCCGGTAATGCCGATGATGATGCGCTCGGCACGCATGGATGCGGCAGAAGCAGCCCCGGCCCCCATCGAGGCAGGCGAGAGCATGGTATCAGTGACCATAAGTGGGCAGATCGAGCTGCCGCTGGAGTGAAACAATCGGTTTGACCGGACATGACCTTCTCGGTATCCTGTTAATCTTGTAAATGCTGACAAGGAATTAACGTACCATGCGGCAAAGCTGAAGGCACAATACAAAATTGCGTATGCTGACTGCGGCACTTTCCTCACAGTTAAAAGAGCCTCTGGTTACTGGTAATTCAGAATTTTGAAAGCTCTCTCCCGGAATCTCAATTCGTTGGATTGTGTAATGGTATAGTTGAAAATTTGCCGGAAAACCGAAAATCTCTCTTCGTTGACACTGCTATCAATCTTTACTTTATGCGTTTTTTGTTATATAATGTATATACCCGTAAAAGATGAAAACTTTCTCTGTTTTAAAGGGTTTAAATAAGGGAAAGGCTGTTTCATACTTTTACAGCGCATACATAATCCGGGACTAAGGAGAAGTACTATGAAAAGAAAATATATACTGATCATGCTGGCCTTTATTGCCGCCTGCTGGCTCATAAACGGGCAGACCGGTAATTGTGAGGATGGCGATATTTTAATAGCCAAGGGTAACGGCGTGATTACCTTTATAGGCACTGGGCCACTTTCAATAACCGGAGAGGGGTCACTGGTCGTCAATAAAAATGCATCGGTAACGCTCCCGGAAAATCTTTTCCCGAAAGACGAACCAGAGCAGTATATCAGGCAAAATGCCGGTGTTGTCTATACGCATATAAACGGTAAAACCCTGATTGATGGTGAAGACCTGGAGATAAGTTTTGCCGGAGCAAATATTGGTTCACGGGTGAACGGGGAGGGGACGGTTGTACTTAAAGGCTACGGGATTTATTTTGACAGTGTCGGTAATGCAGGGCGGTGGTCAGCAGAAGGAACCACCCTTGCCATCAAGGCGGTAAAGTAATGCTTCGCGTTGCATACAATGGTTGCACTATGCTACACCGTAAATGCTTTCAGCATGTAATTAATTTAAATTTATTTTCTGGTGTTCAGAATGGCTCATATTACGGTTACCAAAAGGCGCTTTTGTCTTACCCTCTGCACAGCAGTCTTTTTTATAATAATACTTCCTCACCATAATGCCTATCCTGCATCTGCGGTGCAGGTCGCCCCGCCAGTATTAGATAGAGAATATATCGCCTTTTTACTGGGAACCGTCTTTTTTCTTCCCGAAGTAATTGACCTTACCCTGTTAAGCGATAACACCTTTTCTATCAGGTCAGACCTTTTTATACAGCCCGCTACGGGAACATATCATCAGGAAAACTTTTTTCTGCTTCATGCCCAGGGAACGACCGGCAAATTTTTTGACCCGGACTTCCAGGAGGACATTGAAATTCAGTATGACTTCAGGGTCCGGCCCATGGGGTTCAGGAACCGCTTAGTGGCAGGCAGTGGAACAAGGACATTCATTTTCACCAAAGATGGCACCCCCCCAACTCCGGAACGATTTATTTACTGCGGTTCCGGGTTTTAAGCGTCATCCCCCTACAGCGATCAAATCAATAAGAGCTCATCCGTTAGTGCTGCCTTTTTCGCGCGGGCTGCTTTTTAAAACAATCCGGGTAATTTCCCGCGGGCAGTTGATGCGCAGGGGCGGGCCGATGACACCGAGTCCCCGGTTGATGTACAGAAATGAATCACCGTTGCGATAAAGGCCGTAATCTCTCTTATAAATAAGCCGGGCAAAGGAATAGCCGTGTTCTTGTGGAAACGGAAGAATAATCTGTCCTGCATGGGTGTGGCCTGAAAGGGTGAGGTGTATCCCGTGTGCGGCAGCCTCATCAAAGAGGATAGGGTTATGCGAGAGCAGCAGTTTAAAGCTTCTTTCAGGAATCCCTGAAACAATATCCCGTAAGGAGATATTCCTTTTTTTGAAATATCTGGTTGCCCAGACATCATCAACCCCGATGAGATAGAGCGGGGCGGCTTCGCTGAAGAAATCTAGTTTTTTCCATTTGTTGCGCAATACGGTGATGCCCGATTTCTCAAGGCTCTCACAGAGCGCATCGATATCTCCGTAAAAATCATGGTTGCCCATTATCGCATAAACACCATGATTACATTTTATTTTCCCCAGGGCAGCAACCGCAGGTTCTATGTAATGCGCCCCCCAGCTGATGATGTCGCCGGTAATGACAACAAGGTCCGGTTTTAAATCATTTACCATCTCTATGTAGGGTTCCAGCTCCCATCCCTCCATGAAAACCCCTGCATGAAGATCACTTATCTGCACAATGCTCAAGCTATCCAGAGCCTCAGGTAAATCAGGAAAGGAAAGAGTCTTCTCCTCTATGGCTATTCTATTCCTCCCGATATATGTTCCATAGAGTGAGCAACCGCCAACCGGCAGCAGCAACGCCGATGTCGCTACTTTTAAAAAGTCCCTTCGGCCTTCCGGCACGGTTCGTTTTGTCTTTGTATCATCATAACCAATCAGCGCCGCAACCTCCGCCCACAGCTTCTTAATGGAGACAAAGAGCCCGTTCAGCACAAACCACGGGAACAGCACCAGGCACAGCAGCATGTAGATAAAATAGGGGTAGATAAGGATATAGTTAATGGTCGTTTTAAGCTCGGCCGGAAGCGGATAGCGGTAAAAAAGAAACAGGTAGGAGAGATTTAAAAACAGGATATAGACAAGGGCCGCTATCAGGATTTTTTTATTCTTAAAGGAGCGGAAGGTGTTGTAGCAGCCATAAAGGGTTACCAGCTGCACGGCAATAAAAAACAGAGCAAAGCCTGCAATAATAAAAAACCTTTGCAATCCCATAATAAAATGAAAAAAGGGGGTGGTTTTTAAAACCCACCCCCTTTGGGGCAATCGTATTTTTTGAAAGCCGGTTACATCATTTGTTGATGCTGTCGGAAAGCGTCTGGGTGCCGCGGGTCTGAATCTTTGCCCATACTTCCGGCCGCTCCCGCTTGATCTTTTCCGGGTCTTTCAGAATAAGGTTCCACATCATCTTGGGGGACTTGTACTGGCTCCAGCTCCCCTCCATGGTATGACCATGACACAGGGAGAACAGATAATCAATCTCGTCGTCCGTATAGGTAGGAATGAGCGCGTACCCGGTTGTTACCTGCATCATCCCTTCGTCGTTAAATTCAAACGATTTGAGCCACCACTGGTTATATTCTTCAAAGCCGTTTTTGCCCTCAAGTTCTTTCGCCACTGCTTCAGCTGCCCTGAAGCCGCAGCTCAGAGCTCCCTGGGCCTGGGTTTCGACAAACGCCGCGGCATCACCAATCATAATGCAGTTTCCCTTGGCCGGTTGTTTTAGCGGCGTATATGCTTTGGTAGAGCAGCAGTGTTTGGCCTCTATCTTGGCATTTTCAAACATGAATGCCATGGGCCCCTCTTTGGTAAAAAATTCAAAGGTCTTTTCGGGTGGCTCTTTGGGGCTGCCAAGAATAATCATGTCGGCCCAGTCAAAATGACCTTCAGGCCCGGTACCCATGAGCGGCGCCAGGTTTGTGCCATAGCAGCGCCCCCACCAGCCCCTCCATTCGGAAGTGCTGTAGTTTTTTACATTGGACATATATACCGCTAGGACCAAGGCAAACCCGAGATAGGCTCGCTCATTATTTCTTCCCAGTTTCTGCGCCAGTTGGGCGCTTGCGCCATCAGCAGCGATAAGTTTCTTAGCCTGGATCTTAAATTTCTTTCCCTTGCTCACGCATTTGAGCTCAACCCCTGCGGGGCTGTCCGTGGCATCATAGGCCGTTGTTTCAGTAATATAGGTAACCCCTAAGGCAAGGCACTCTTCGAGCAGTCCCTTCAGGAGCGTTCCCTTGCCGTATTTATAGGCAAAAGGCCGCTTATCCGGCCAGGCAAAATGGCAGTGGTACAGCTTGGGAGAAGAATAGTATTTATCCGTGACCGGACATAATTCTCCCCGGTAGTTAACTTCCCAGCCGTTCTTGGTTGAGATTATTTTTCCCGCGGCGGTGTCAACTTTAATGGTATCTCCATTGTAGTCTTCATCCAGAATGATATGTTCGCTGCAGTATCGGGTAATTTTAGAAATATCTTTGCGCTTCTCTATGACTGCGACTTTCAGCCCCTTTTTGTTAGCCCATTTGGCCGCGTGCAGTCCGCCGGGGCCTGCTCCAACTATTGCGAGATCATAAACCATTATGACTCCTCCTTATCTCTATATTAAATACCGTTTAGCTAATTGCTTTCATCGGGCAGTAATCTTCACAGGTATGACAGGCCGTGCAGTTCTCAGTAAAGACATGGGCTTTTTTGTCATAACCGCCCTTGTCTTCAAGCTCAAGCGCTCCAATGGGGCAGTTTTCCATGCATCCGCCGCAGCCCAGACACTTTTCCTCGTCAACCACCGGATACTGGCGGCATGACGGGCAGATGTTGAAAAATTCCGGCAGGAAATAATATTGCCGGGTGATCTTTGTCAGATGGGGTTCCGGGGAATAAGGGTTGCCGCATTTGGTGCACACTTTCAGCTTATGCTCAACCTGCCAGTTTAAAATTTCCCGCTGCGCTCCGGTTGACGTACAGCCCTCGGGAGTGCATTGCGATGTGGACGGCAGATCGTTCTTTTTAATTATCCCGGTGGGGCAGATAAATGCGCACGAGCCGCAGGCAACACAGTCTTCGGCTGTTTTATGAAAGGGCGAATCAACGATTTTGTTGATGCCGCTTCCGGCAAACTGTATGGCCCCGGCCTTGACCACTTCGTTGCAGGCGCGCACGCAGAGTCCGCAGAGAATGCAGTAGTCATTGTCTTTACCCATCTGCGGGGCGCTTTCCTTAATCCCGTACTCCTCTGCCAACTGGCGGATGATCTTAACATTGGGGCAGCGGGCAAGATACAGCTCAATAACCAGCTTTCTGCCTTCAGCTACCCGCGGAGATTCAGTCTTTACATCCAGCCCGTCTTCGGCGGGGTAGGTGCATGATGTTTCAATGGTGGTCCTGCCGTTTTTAGTGACTTCCACAATGCACAGGCGGCAGGCGCCGTACGGCTTCAGGGCTTCGTTTGAGCATAGCGTGGGAATCTTGATATCGTGCTCGCGCGCCGCTTCAAGAATCGTTGCACCATCGGGTGCGGTAATTTTTTTTCCATTAATTTTAAGTGTCGCCATAGGTTTCATCCCCTATATAATTAAAGAATAGCAGTTACGTATGTTCTGTCCTGTTAATTAAGCGCCCTTTCTGAGCAGCTTACCTTCCACTTCCTTGGGGAAATGTTTGAGTACGGAAAGAAAAGGAACGGCCGCTGTTTTACCCAAAGCACATGCCGCAGTGTCTGACATTGCAGCAGCCATGCGTTTTACCAGATTGAGGTGCTCCTTGGTGCCGTATCCCTGCATAATGCTGTCAATGATTTCCTGAAGCCGTTTAACGCCTTCCCGGCAGGTGCTGCATTTGCCGCAGGTCTCTTCTGCAAAAAAGTCGGTTAAAAACTTCGCCATGTCAAGCATGTCCGTGCCTTCATCCATGACCAGCAGTCCCCCGGAGCCAAGCAGGCTTCCTGCCTTGGTGAGCTGATCATAATCAAGCTTAATATTGAGAAGAGAGGCGGGGAGCACTCCTCCGGACGGCCCGCCGGTTTGAAAGGCTTTTACTTTTTTCCCTGTTCCGGTTCCCCTGCCAAAGGTTTCAATGATGGCCTTGACCGGCGTTCCCAGGGGAACCTCTACCCAGCCGGGCTGAGCCACCGCGCCGGAGAGCGCGACAATCTTGGTTCCGGTGCTGGATGCAGTGCCGATCTTTGCAAACCATTTTCCGCCATGCAGGGCAATGAGGGGGATATTTGCCAGAGTCTCAATATTATTGACTACTGTCGGCTTGCCGAAAAGACCCTGCTGTGCTGGGTACGGCGGCCGCGGCCGCGGTTCTCCGCTCAGACCCTCAAGCGCATTGAGCAGCGCGGTTTCCTCGCCGCACACATAGGCGCCGCCGCCGCGCTTCACCGTAAGCGAGAAGGAAAATCCGCTTCCTAAAATATTGCTGCCCAGAAGACCGGTCTGTTCTGCCTGCTTGATAGCCTCTTCCAGCCGTTCCAGCGCGACAACATAGCGGTCATTGACGTATATGTAACCCGCATCTGCGCCAACTGCGTAGCCGGCTATGGCCATGCCTTCGATTATGGCGTGGGGATCAGATTCAAGAAAACTTCTATGCATCCCGATCTCAGGGTCACCTTCGCTGCCATTACACACAATATATTTTTTATCCCCTGCTGCAGAGCGGCATGCCTGCCATTTCAGCCCTGCCGGGAACCCTGCGCCGCCCCGGCCCCGGAGCTTTGAAGCCGTAACTTCTTTGATCACGTCCTCCGGCTTCATCTCCGTTAGCACTTTTACCAAAGCCCTATAGCCATCCAGGGCAATATATTCTTCAATGCGCGACGGGCTGATGGTGCCGGCATTTTTACTCACCAGCTTTAACTGGTTTTTGAAAAAATCCTGCTTCCGGTATTCTTTGATGCCGGACAGGGCTGCGGGAACTTTCCCTTTTGCGTATTTAAGCGGAGCGATATTCAGGCAGTAGGCTTCTTCATCGTGCCGCGCCAGCGCCAGGTCCTGCACCACCTTGCCTGTTTTGATTGCTTTCAGCAATTCACCGACTCTTTCCACGGTGACCGGTCCATAGGTAATGCGCGGCTTGCCCGGCTGGATTACTTCAACAATCGGCTCGGCATAGCAGAGGCCGTTGCATCCCACCGCTACCACCTCAGCTGGTATCTTCTGTTTTTTTACTTCATATTTCAGTGCTTCCAGAACTTTTCCCGCTCCCTTTGCCAAGCCACAGGTTGCTGACCCTACGGTGATGCGTGTCTTGGCCGGAGAGAGCAAATCCAAACCCTGTTTTTTTATTTTAGAAAGGTCACTGGCTCTATTTATTTTCATAGGTCTCGCTCTCCTCTATTCGTGTAAGATTTCTGCAATCCTGGCCTGTGCCTGAGCACCGCCATACAGCTCACCGTTGATCATTACTGCGGGAGACATATCACAGCAGCCAAGACATCTAACCTTCTCCAGGGTTATCTGTGAGCCATTTCCTGATACTTTCTTTTCCAGCTCCTTGAGGATCTGGCCGCCTTCTTTAACATGACATCCGGTTCCATTGCACACGGTAACCGCATATTTTTTCAGCGGCTTTATGCGAAAGGCGCTATAGGAGGTGGCCAGTCGATACA
>Ga0209253_10005264_pt1 | contig 11238 bp, 7 predicted proteins | sample FrelakmetBRP12BR_FD_187145 | JGI IMG/M metagenome (GOLD analysis project Ga0209253, IMG submission 187145) | Freshwater lake sediment microbial communities from the University of Notre Dame, USA, for methane emissions studies - BRP12 BR (SPAdes)... | ecosystem: Environmental > Aquatic >... | reverse complement strand
GGCCGCGTCCGGCCACACCGACGGGATGCTCGCCGTGGTAAAGGAGGAGCTGGAATCCCCCTGCACGGAGGAGATGGCGGTCTTCGAGGAGTTCTCCGGGCTGGTGGAGCGGGACGATTTCGACGCCGTGATCCTCGACACGGCCCCCACGGGACACACCTTGCGCCTTCTCGAACTCCCGTACGATTACGCCCGTCAGGTCGAGATGATGGTGGCCGTCCGGAAGGACGACGCCGGGGCGACCGGCGCCAAGGGGAAGCTCGACGCGCTCGTCCGCCGCCTGAAGGATCCCCGGGCGACGACCTTTCTCCTGGTGATCTACCCGGAGTACACCCCGATCTTCGAGGCGAAACGGGCCGCGGAAGACCTGAAAGAGTCCGGCATCGAAGTGCAGGGCGTCATCGCCAATTTCCTTCTCGACGAGGAGGACTGTTCGTCTCCCTTCTCCATGTCGCGGTACTTCATGCAGCAGCACTATCTCAAGGTGGCGGAGGAGACGTTCCGGCTGCCGATCTTCAAGGTGTCGATGCTGCCGTCGGAGCCCGCGGGCAAGGATGCCCTGGACCGGGTGGGCAGGGAGCTGCTCGGCGACCCGCCAAACACGAAACGGCTGAACGTATTTGAGCGGTACCTGAGCCTCTGGGTAGCGCTGTGCATGGGGGTCGGCATCTTCGCCGGGAAGATCTTCCCCGCCTCGGTCGACGCCCTGAGGGGGATGGAGTTCGGCAAGGAGAGCCAGATCAACATCCCGATCGCCGTCCTCATCTGGCTGATGATCTACCCGATGATGCTCAAGGTGGACTTCACCTCGATCCTCGGGGTTCGGAAACGCCCCAAGGGACTGATCGTCACGCTCGTCGTCAACTGGCTGGTGAAGCCGTTTTCGATGGCGCTATTCGGATACATCTTTTTCAAGCACCTGTTCCTGCCCTGGATCGGGCCGGAACTCGCGGATCAGTACCTGGCAGGCACCATCATCCTCGCGGCCGCGCCGTGCACGGCGATGGTATTCGTCTGGAGCTACCTGACGGACGGGGACCCGGCGTACACCCTGGTACAGGTCTCCGTGAACGACCTGATCATGCTGGTCCTGTTCGCCCCGATCGTGAAGTTCCTGATCAGCGGCGCCTCCTCGCTGACGGTGCCGTTCATGGTGCTCGTCTACGCGGTGGTTTTCTTCATCGTCATCCCTCTCGTCGCCGGAGTCGTATCCAGGACCTTGCTGATCCGTGCCAAGGGGACCGTCTGGTTCGAGAACTTCCTGTCGGTCCTCCACCCCGTGACGGTCGTCGCACTCCTGGCCACCCTGGTGTGCATCTTCGCGTTCCAGGCCGACAACATCACCGCCCGTTCATTTCACATCCTCCTGATCGCCGTACCGATCCTGATCCAGGTCTACTTCAACTCGTCGCTCGCCTACGGGCTGATGAAGTGGCTGAAGGTTCCCCACAGCGTGGCGGCCCCCGGGGCGCTCATCGGGGCCTCCAACTTCTTCGAACTCGCCGTGGCCACCGCGATCGCCCTCTACGGCCCCGGATCCGGCGCGGCGCTGGCGACGGTGGTCGGGGTCCTCGTGGAAGTCCCCGTCATGCTCTCCGTCTGTTCGTTCTGCAACCGGACGCGTCACTGGTTCCCCGCCGAGACCGGACACGCATAAGGATCACGAAGAAAAGGCGTCGTTCGGTTCCGGACGGGCGATGTCGGACAGTTTGAAGAGTTCGAGGAGGAGAAATTGCATAGAAAAGAGGAAATCGTGCAATTAATGGGGAAAATATTTCCTTTATGATTCCATTGGCAACAGGGGGAAGATAAATTTCGGCACTATTTTTAATAAGATATCCCCATTCCCCCCGTCAAAATAGCTTTGGCATTCATGTTGCAAAATAAAGAATCAGTGGTCGCGTTGGATGAGCGGTCTGACGGATCCGGAAGAACCATCCTTCCGGACCAGCCTCTCAACCACCACCGAAAAGGGCGGCATACACCGCCCTTTACTTTTTTTCCTCGTTCCATCCACCGGAAACAAGGACACCCGTCGACGTGCGGATGCAGCGTTACGGACGAACCGGGGTTCTGGTATCCTTCCTCTTGTCCATGAGAAGAGGAGGTGCATCCATGGCCATTGCGACCGGCGTGGCGGATCCGAAAGCGTCGATCCACCGGTGGCGGTTCTTCCGTGCGGGGGGATTCGACCAGGTCCTCCTCGAGACGGGCACGGATCTGACGTCGCTCGAGGCGCTGGACCAGAAGCTCTGGGTGGCTCTTTCCTGCCCGGTTTCCGGGATCGAGTTCGACGGGAAGAGCCTCGCGTTCGTCGATACGGACGCGGACGGACACATCCGGGCGCCCGAGATCCTCGCCGCCGTCCGGTGGGCGGGGAAGGCCCTCAAGGATCCGGATCATCTCGTGCATCGGGAGGATCGACTCCCGTTGTCGGCCATCGACGACGGGACGGAAGAGGGGAAAGCGGTCCTGGGGGGCGCGAAGCTCGTCCTCTCCGTCCTCGGGAAGCCCGATGCGACCGAGATCACCCTCGACGACGTCAGCGACACGGAGCGGATCTTCTCCCAGGCGAGGTTCAACGGAGACGGGATCGTACCGGCGAACGCGGCGGAGGATCCGGCCCTCGCATCCGTCATCGCGGACGTGATCGCGTGCCTGGGAGGGGAGAACGACCGCGGCGGCGAGCCCGGGGTGACGGCCGAGGCGATCGAGCGGTTCTACGCGGAGGCGAAGGCGATCGCCGATTGGTGCGACGCGGGGGGGACCCCGGAGACGCGACCGTTCGGAGCCGACACGGCGTCCCGCCACGAACTCTTCCACTCCCTGAAGCCGAAGATCGAGGACTATTTCCAGCGATGCCGGCTGGCGGCGTACGACGGCCGGTCGGCGGCGCTGCTCGGTCCGGCGGAGGCCGAGTACCAGAAGCTGGCCTCCACGACGTTGCGGGGGGACACGGAGGCGGTGGTCGGGTTTCCGCTCGCCGTGGCGGCGGCGGGGAAAGCGTTGCCCCTGACGGAAAGTCTCAACCCGGCATACGCCGACGCGGTGCGGAGGTTCACGGTGGAGATCGTCGGCCCGGTCCTCGGCGCCACCGGATCGCTGACGGACGACGGGTGGGGGACGATCCGCGCGCGCTTCGCTCCGTACGAAGCGTGGCTGGAAACGAAACCGGCGACGGCGGTTTCGATCCTCGGCGAGGAGCGGGTGCGGACGATCCTCGCGGAGGACGGCAAGGCGGCGCTGCTGGACCTGATCGAGCGGGACAAGGCGGTCGAGCCGGAGGTGACCGCCATCGTCTCGGTGGAGCGGCTGCTCCGGTACTGCCGCGACCTGCACCTCCTCGCGAACAACTTCGTCTCCTTCCGGGACTTCTACACGCGGAAGGGGAAGGCGACGTTCCAGGCGGGAACCCTGTACCTCGACGGCCGCAGCTGCGACCTGTGCGTTCCGGTCAAGGATGTCGCCCGGCACGCGGAGGTCGCCACGCTCTCCCGCGTCTTTCTCGCCTACTGCGATTGCGTGCGCCGGGGGGGCGGGGAGAAGATGACGATCGCCGCCGCCTTCACGGCGGGCGACTCCGACTTCCTCATGGTCGGGCGAAACGGCCTCTTCTACGACCGGAAGGGGCAGGACTGGGACGCCACGATCGTCCGGATCCTCGAGCACCCGATCAGCATCCGGCAGGCGTTCTGGGCTCCGTACAAGCGGCTGGCCCGGTTGATCGGGGACCAGATGCAGAAGATCTCCGCGGCGCGCTCGAAGGCGGCGGACGACCGGGCGGCGTTGCAGGCGATTTCGGCGACGGGAAACGTCGCCGCCGGGAAACCGGTCCCCCCGCCCCCGCCTCCCTTCGACGTCGCGAAGTTCGCCGGCATCTTCGCGGCGATCGGCCTGGCGATCGGCGCCATCGGCACCATGCTCGCGTCCGTCCTGACGGGGATCCTCAAGCTCGCCTGGTGGCAGATCCCGATCGCCGTCGCGGTGATCATCCTGGCGATCTCCCTCCCCTCGGTCCTCCTCGCCTGGCTGAAGCTGCGGAAACGGAACCTCGGGCCGATCCTCGACGGCAACGGGTGGGCGGTGAACGCGCGCGCGAAGATCAACATCCCGTTCGGAACCTCGCTGACCGCCGCCGCCCGGCTGCCGGAGAACGCGGAGCGGTCGCTCGCCGACCCGTTCGCCGAAAAGAAGAGCTCATGGAAACTGTACCTCGTCCTCGCGGCGCTCCTGGCGGCGGTTCTGGCGCTGTGGCGGCATGGGTACGTTGCGCGGTGGTTCGGGGGGTGATGCGCATCGCCTAAGAGGCGGGCTCTTTCCGAAGGAGCTCTCTCCCCACCCGGTGGCCCGCGAACTGGTAGGCGATGCGGCCGCTCCGGTCCCCCTTCCGTCGGGACCGGAGGATCGGTACGTCCCGCGCCTCCTCCGTCCACGGAAGATGCGCGCCGTGTTTCCGGGAGATCTTCTCCACGACCGCCTCCCCGTTCGACCTTGAGACGCACCGGAAGGTGCCGCGGACGCGCATCGTTGGTCCACTGAAAATTTCTTCCTGATATACCGTATAGTTACTGCAGATAGACGGAAAGGGCGGGAGAAAGGGATGAATCGGGAAGCGGGCCGGGCGGGCGCCGATCCGAAGCGGTGCGGGTCGACGAGGGAAGGGCTCCACGCGCTGATCGTCGTGTGCACCTGGGTGCTGTTCTTCTACTGGTGGTCCTGCGTCCTTCCGACGACGCTCCTGTCGGACGCCGCATGGGCCATCCTCGCCATTCTTGTCGTGTCGGTGTGCACGGTCGTCCTTACCCTCGGCTGGGTTCGATACAACCTCGGGATCTACCGCCGCAAGGGCCCCCGCCGGAGAAACCTCGACGTCCCGGAACATTTCACCGTGGACGGACTCGGCCGCGACCTTGTCCACACGGGGTGGGAGGCGCAGCGGGCGTCGCGGCTGATCACCGTGTCCGTCGACGGCGAGAACCGGAAGACCTTGTCGGCGCGGGAAGGTTGAGATGGACCAGGTCATCGCGGGGATGGTCTTCTTCCAGCACACCACCCTCTATTGGGTGATGCTCACGTACTTCGGCTTCTATCCGGTCTTCTCCGCCGTGGTGTGGGTGACCACCTCCATCATCTATTTCTTCAGGAAGGAGAGGATGGGGGAGGAGGAGGATGCCACCTTGTACGCCTTGCCGGAGCCGCCGCCGATGGTCTCCGTGCTGATTCCGGCGTATTGCGAGGAGAAGGGGATCGAGGCGACCCTCGAGGCGGCGATGCGGATCGACTATCCCCGGTTCGAGATCGTCGTGGTGGACGACGGTTCCACGGACGAAACGGTGGCCCGGGTGATGCCGTACGTGGAGCGGGGTGCGGTCCGGCTGGTGCGCAAGACGATGAACGAGGGGAAGGCGATGGCGCTGAACGACGCTCTCCCGTGCCTGAACGGAGAGATCATCCTTGCCCTCGACGCGGACGCGGTGGTGGACTTCGGCATCCTGCGCGCCCTCGTGCCGCACTTCTCCTCGGCGAGGGTGGCGGCCGTCACGGGGAACCCGCGCGTGTCGAACCGGCGAACCCTGCTCTCCAAGATCCAGCTGATCGAGTTCACCTCCGTCGTGGGGCTGCTGCGCCGCGCGCAGAGGGTGTGGGGGCGGATCCAGACCGTCTCCGGCGTCGTGGTGGCGTTCCGGAAACAAGCGCTCCTCGACGTGGGGCTGTTCGACCCGTCGATGGCCACCGAGGATATCGACATGTCGTGGCGCCTGCAGAAGCGGTTCTGGGACATCCGGTATGAGCCGAAAGCCCTGGTGTGGATGCAGGTGCCGGAGACGCTGCGCGGCCTGTGGCGTCAACGGCGCCGCTGGGCGGTAGGGCTGGGACAGGTGCTTCGCCGCCACGGCGGGATCCTTTTCCACCAGAAGAATCTGCGCTTCTGGCCCGTCGCCTACGAGGCGATCCTGTCCATCCTCTGGTCCGCCTGCTTCGTGATCCTCACCTCCCTGTGGATCCTCTCCTACTCGATGGGGATCCATCCGATCGGGGCGTACCCGATCCCGAATTTCTGGGGGATGATCATCGCGACCACGTGCATCGCCCAGCTGACGGTGGGGGTGGTGCTGGACCGCCACTACGACCGGTCGATCCGCCCGTACGCGGCGGTCGCCGTGCTGTACCCGGCGATCTACTGGGCCCTGATGTCCACGATCACGTTCTTCTTCACGCCGATCGGGTTCTTCCGCCGCCGGCCGAAGATCACCTTGTGGAAGACGGAGAGGAAGTGATGGCGACCAGGGGAGGGAGCGATCGGGTGCTCCTGGCGGCGGTGTTGGCCGCACTCCTTGCGGCCGCGTCGTGGCCTTGCGCCGCGCGCGGGGACGACGCTCCGGCGCCGTCCGCGGACCGGGCGGCGGACCGCGCGGAAGAGGCGCGTCGTCTTCGGGACGAGGGGGACGAGCATGCGTCCCGGGACCGTCCCGCGGAGGCGATCCGGGCCTATCAGGCGGCGGTTGCCGCCGACCCGTCCCTTGGCCCGGAGATCGCGCCATCCCTCGGGGCGCAACTGCTGTGGGCGGACCGGACGGCCGAGGCGTTGCCGGTTCTGGAGGCGGCGGTGGCGCGAAACCCGGCCGATCGCGAAACGCGGAAGCTCCTGGCCCTGGCCCTCCGCTGGAGCGACCGGCTGGACGAGGCGGAGCGCCTCTCCCGGATGACGCTCGCGGAAGAGCCCGGGGATCTCGACGAGCGGAACGGACTGGCGGTCGCCCTCCTGTGGCAGGGGCGGAACCGCGAGGCGGCCGCTGAGTTCGACCGGGTTCTGGCCGAGCGGCCCGACGACATCGAGGCGCTCCTCGGCCGGTCCCGCGCGCGGATGGAGCTGGACCTTCCCGAAGATGCGGGGGGACCCGCCGCGCGCGCCGTCGAGATCGACCCGAAGAACCGGGAGGCGGCGGAACAGCTTGCCCGGGTGAGAAGCCGGCTGCGCCGGTATATCGAAGGGGAGGTCCGCGCCTACCGCGACACCGACGATCTCTCCCTGCTCGACCTGTCCCTCGGCGTTCACGGCCGGGCGGCCCGCGGGCTCGACCTCGCCGTCGTCGGGAGGGAGCTGCTCTTCCGACAGGGATCGCCCGGAAAGGACGCCAACATCGACCAGGTGGACTCCGCGAACGGGACCGCGGGATCCGTTCTGCTCGCCTATCGCTCCGAAGCATCCATCGCCTACCGGGGATCCGCGGGCCTCTCCCGGTACGATGTGGGGAATTTCCACCCATGGACCGGGAGCGCGGGCGTCACCTTCTTCCGCGGAGACCTCTGGCGCTTCGCTCTCGACTGGGAGCGGGCTCCCTACGAAACGATCCTCTCCCTGCAGAACCAGGTCACGGTGGACACCGTCTCCGCCGGGGTCACCCGATCGTTCCCCTGGAAGACGGAGGTCTCCGCCTCCGCGGCGCTGCTGTTCCAGCACAACCGGAACGTGAATGGGCAGGCGACGGAAAATTCCGGCGAGCGGTTCGAGATCGGCTTCTCCCGCCGGATCTACCTGAAAGGCGATGGGACGCGAGTGACCGCCCTCGCGCGCCTGTCCTGGCTGGGATTCCGGGAGGACCTCGACGTGGGTGCGTACGACCCGCTTCGCCAGACGGTCGAGGAGGTAGGCCTCGAAGGCCGATGGGCGTTCCGTCCCCGGTGGGAGGCCTTCGGCACGGCGATGGGGGGGGCGCAGCAGGAAAAGGGGGCGTCCGGATCCCCGACCTACTCCCTGGAGGCGGGAGTCGACCGGGAGGTCGGCGCCGACGGCCGGATCACCCTCGGCGGTTTTATCGCCGACTCGGGCGCCGCGGGGAGGGAAGCGGGGTATCGCCGCCACGGAGGGTACCTGCGGTTCCGTCTACCTTTCTGACCCCCGGGGCCGAGCCTCCTTGAGGATCCGCTCGGAGGGGACCCACTCCTTCTTCTTCCCGTCGTACGCCATCACCACCGTAAGGTCGTAATCGGAGAGAAACCGCGACAGGTCCCGGGAGAAGTCCGGGTCGACGTCGTCCCGTTCCACGACGGGAGCGTAAAGATTCCGCCCGAACGCGGAGTGGGGCCTCCAGGCGAGGACCGCCGCCTTCACCTCCTCGATCAGGGTCCGGTCCGCCTCCGCCTTGGCGCCGGCCGTGGAGGGTCCGATCCGCCGCCGACCTTTCCCTTCGCCCGGGGGGGCGTCGTCGAAAAGGATCCCTTCGACCGGGAGGTAGACGGCGATGTCGCTGAAAAAGTCTAGCGCCGCCTGCCGCGCCTCCGGAGGGCTCTCACGCTCCCGGGAGAGGGTCGTCACCGGCGCCCGCAGCCAGATGCGGATCCCGGCGTGGTGGAACTTGTGGGCCACCATCGACCAGATGTCGGCCCGCACCGGAAGCTGGTGGTTCATGAAGTACGCCTCCCGGTGTAAACCGTCGCCGGCCGGGTCGGTCAGCGCCTGCAGGAACACCGTGTTCGCCCCCTCCGCCCGGATCTTCCGCACCAGGCGTTCCACCCGGTCGCGGAAGATCGCGGGGTCCGGGTCGTAGACGGCGTCGAGATCGGCCCTCGCCGCCCGGACGGGAGGCCGGAGGGGGAAGAGCCAGGCCAGGTTCCTCGCCCCCAAGTTCATCTCCCCGGTGACCATGACCCGCGGGAGGTGCCCACGGGCGAAATCCTCCGGGCGGACGTCGGTCCCCTCCAGTCCGAGAGTGACCGCGAACCCCTCCTGGCGGGCCAGCTCGCGCGCCATGGCGTTGTACTCCCCGTACGGCCACGCCAGGACGTCCACCTCGCGGCCGAGGTTCGAAGCGAGGGACGATTTCGCGTTGCGAAGGTCCGCGCGGATCCGCGACCGGTACTCGTCCCGGTCCTCGTACCGCCGGTCGCGGGACAGGTACCGACGGGTCGATACGGAGGGCGTCGTGTCGTTGTAAGGGTTGGACGCCTCGTACTGATGGAGGCCGTGGGAGTGGGAGGCGATTTCGACGAATCCGCCCTCCACGGCTTCCCGGATCTGCTCCCACGTCATCAGCGGCGGCAGGTTCGACGGGGGGGCGTCGATGAAGGAGGAGATGACCGATACCGTCGCCGTCACCCCTTCCTCTTTCAGGATGGGGAGGGCTTTCTCGAAGAAGCTCCGGTAGGCGTCGTCGAAGGTGACCACCAGGGTCTTCGGAGGGAGTTCCTCGAAGCGGTTTTTCCGGGAGAGCAGCTCCCCGAGGGAGAGGAACGCCCACCCCGCCTCCCGAAGCTGGCGGAGCTGGCGGCGAAACTGTTCCGGAGGGATCGTGTAGCTCTTCCGGGCCGGTTCGTCGGAGAGGTCGTGGTAGCAAAGGATGGCGACGAGAGGGGACCCGGATCCGGGCGGTGCCGCCCGTTCCCGGGAAAGGGAGCGGACCGGGGGGATCTGCCCCGCCGTGAATCCCTCGCCGGGCAGGGAAAGGAGCGCGGCGAGGACGACGGAAAGGAGTCCGGTCCGGCGCATCAGGACCTCTTCGCGGACGTTTCGACGAACCGGGGGGAGAGGCGGACGAGTGTCTCCGCGAGCCCGGAAAGTTCCTCCTGAAGGGTCCCGTCGAGCGCCCGTAACCATCTCCCGGGGATCGCGGAAAACCCGTACCGGGCGCCGGCGATCGCGCCGGCGATCGCCCCCGTGGTGTCGGCGTCGTCACCGCGGTTCACCGTCTTCACGAGGCACTCCTCGAAGCCCTGCGTGGAGAAGAAGACGTCGAGAACCGTCCGCAGCGTGTTCACCACGTAGCCGGTCGCTTCGCCGTCGTACCCTTCGAAGCGGAACTCCGGGTGCCGCGCGGCCAGTTCTTCCGCCGCCGCGCGCAGTCCGGGGAGCGGTTCGCCGAGGATCCCCCGCTGGACCATCTTCCCGACCGTCACGCACGCCGCGTCGGACAGCGGGTGGTGGTGGGTGATGTGCGCCTGCTCCACGGCGAGGCGGGAGAGGAGCTCCTCGTTCCCGAGGGCGTAGAGCGCCACCGGGGCCACGCGCATCGCCGCGCCGTTCCCCGCGTCCCATTCGTTCGGCGCCGCCGCCAGCCGCCGCGTTTTGACGTACTCCAGGATTCCGCGCCGGCAGGTGGCGCCCACGTCGGCGGGCCCCCCCGAGAGCCAATGGGCAAAGCGGTCCGCGATCCCCTTGAGGTCCCAACCGCCGGACTCCGCGATCCCGCGGGCGACGCACAGCGTCATCGCGGTGTCGTCGGTGACCTGGCCGGGGGAGAGCTTCAGCCAGCCTCCGCCGACGATCTCCCGGTGGACGCCGAACCGGTCCCGGATCTGCGCCGGCTTCATGAACTCGGTCGTGGCGCCCAGGGCGTCCCCCACGGCGGCGCCGAGCAGGGCGGCCCGCGCCCGGTCCACGATCCCGGCCGCACCCGGGGGTTCTTTCCTTCCCGGGCTCAATAGCTCCTCACGATCACTTCGTACTCCCCCCCGATCACCAGCGCCTCCTCCTCGCCCTTGGGGAGGACGTCCGGGAGGAGGTCCGCGCGGAAGAAGATCTTTGAAGCGGGGACGTCGGCCTCGAAGACGTGGCTTCCGAACTGCCAGGCGTGCTCGAGCCGGGAGGAGAAGGAGTTGAGGTTGTTCAGCAGCACCACCGTGCCGTCCCGGCCGGGGTTCTCGAGGATCCGGTAATCCGCGAGGTTGCGGATTCCCCGGTACAGGGTGAAGGAGGGGACTCCCGGATGCCGCCGTCGCAGTTCGTACTGGACGAACTCGTAGAGAAGGTCGAACTGGGCCTCCACGGCGTTCGTCCGCGCGCTCTCCCGCATCCGCTCGGCGAGGTAGAGGAGGTACTCCCTCGATTCGGTCCCCTCGATCCGCCCGGCGTGGAAGACGGGGGGGAGGCCGAAGCGGCTTTCCACCCACCCCTTGAGGACCGCCCCCTCCGCCGAACTCGCGTCGAGCATCCATCCGCGGAGGAACCGGAGGTAGCTGTTCCTGAGCGACCGGCGGCCGAGGGGGGTCGATTCCTGCCGCCATTTTCCGGTTTGAAAGACCAGGTCGACGTAGTCCCGGAAGCAACGTACCCGCTCCGCGGGGCCGGCGAGGCCGTCCAGACGCGAGAAGAAGGATTGGTGGGCGCGCCGAACCCCCTGGATCTCGAGAGGGAGGGGGTGCCGGTTGAAGCGGGGCGACGCGATCACCCACGGCGGCTGGTCGCAGCGGTTTACCGGAAGGGTGTCGATGCCCATCTTTTCATGATACCACCGGGACGGA
>Ga0209253_10005263_pt1 | contig 11239 bp, 8 predicted proteins | sample FrelakmetBRP12BR_FD_187145 | JGI IMG/M metagenome (GOLD analysis project Ga0209253, IMG submission 187145) | Freshwater lake sediment microbial communities from the University of Notre Dame, USA, for methane emissions studies - BRP12 BR (SPAdes)... | ecosystem: Environmental > Aquatic >... | reverse complement strand
CCATCTCGAGCAGCTTGCAGGAGTAGCCCCACTCGTTGTCGTACCAGGCCACCACCTTCACGAAGGTCGTGTCCAGTGCGATCCCGGCGTCGGCGTCGAACACCGAGGTGCAGCTCTCACCGCGGAAGTCGGTCGCCACGACCTTGTCGGTGGTGTAGCCGAGCACGCCCTTCATGGAGCCCTCGGATGCAGCCTTCATCGCCGCGCAGATCTGCTCGTAGCTGGCTTCCTTGTTCAGCTCGACCGTGAGGTCCACCACCGACACGTCGGAAGTCGGGATCCTGAAGGACATGCCGGTGAGCTTCTTGTTCAGCTCGGGAATCACCTTGCCGACCGCCTTGGCCGCGCCAGTGGAGCTCGGGATGATGTTCTCCAGGATGCCGCGGCCGCCGCGCCAGTCCTTGTTGCTCGGCCCGTCGACCGTCTTCTGCGTCGCCGTGGCGGCGTGCACCGTGGTCATCAGGCCGCGCTTGATGCCCCAGTTGTCGTTCAGCACCTTGGCGACGGGCGCCAGGCAGTTCGTGGTGCAGGACGCGTTCGAGATGATCGCCTGGCCCTTGTACGACGCATGGTTCACGCCGTATACGAACATCGGCGTGTCGTCCTTCGACGGCGCCGACATGATGACCTTCTTCGCGCCGGCGGCGATGTGCTTCTGGCCGCCCGCCGCGTCGAGGAACAGGCCCGTGGACTCGATCACGATGTCGGCGCCGATCTCGCCCCACTTCAGCTCGGCGGGATCCTTGATCGCGGTGAGGCGGATCTTCTTGCCGTTGACGACGAGCGTGTGGCCCTCGACCGCGATCGTGCCCTTGAAGCGGCCGTGCACCGAGTCGTACTGCAGCATGTAGGCCAGGTATTCCGGCTCGAGCAGGTCGTTGATGCCGACGATCTCGATGTCCGCGAAATCACGCGCCGCCGCGCGAAACACCATGCGCCCGATGCGCCCGAATCCGTTGATGCCGACCTTGATAGCCATGAATGATCTCCCAGGATGAAGAGTCGAAGGACTACAGCAGCCCTTCCACGGTTCGAATCACGTTGTCACGAGTGAAGCCGAAATGCTCGAAGAGCTGCTTGGCGGGCGCCGAGGCGCCGAAGCTCCTCATGCCGATCACCGCGCCGTCGCTGCCGACGTAGCGCCACCACCCGTCCCTCACGCCGGCTTCGATCGCCACGCGCGGCACGCCGGGCGGCAGCACCGAGTCGCGGTACGCCTTGCGCTGCGCGTCGAACAGGTCGGTGCTCGGCATCGAGACGACGCGAACGCGGCGGCCCTTCTCGGTCAAGGCCTTCGCCGCATCGACGGCGAGCGCAACCTCGGAGCCCGTGGCGATGAGCACGCACTCCGGAGCGTCTGCGCTGTCGACCAGCACGTAACCACCCCTGGCGATATCGGCCCTCTGTGCGTCCGTCCGCGGCATCGGCGGCAACGCCTGGCGGGTCAGGATCAGGCTGGTCGGCCCGTCCGTGCGCGCCACGGCATCCGCCCAGGCGACTGCGGTTTCCACCGTATCGCAGGGACGCCACAGCCGCATATTCGGAATGATGCGCAGGCTGGCGACATGTTCCACCGGCTGATGCGTCGGCCCGTCTTCGCCGAGGCCGATGGAATCGTGGGTGTAGACGAGGACCACGCGCTGCTTCATCAGCGCGGCCATGCGCGCTGCGTTGCGGGCATAGTCCGAGAACACCAGGAACGTGCCGCCGAAGGGCACGAACCCGCCATGCAGCGCGATGCCGTTCATGACGGCGGTCATGCCGAACTCCCGCACCCCGTAGTGGAGGTAGTCGCCCGTCATGTCTTCGCCGGTGATCGCCTTCGCGCCCTTGTGGTTCGTGTTGTTCGACCCGGTGAGGTCGGCCGAGCCGCCGAGCATTTCCGGCACGGCGGCGCACAGCGCGTTCAGCACCTGCTGCGAAGACGCTCGCGTGGCCACGGCCGCCGGCTTCTCGACGGCCGCACGGATGAAATCGTCGATGGCCTTGCGCCAGTTCGCCGGCAGGTCGCCCTTCAGGCGGCGCTGCAGTTCGGCCGCGTGGTCCGGATACGCCTTCGCGTAGGCCGCCATTCGTTCGTTCCAGGCCTTTTCGGCCTTGGCGCCGGCGGCCTTGGCGTCCCAGCCCTGGCGGATCTCGTCCGGGATGACGAACGGCTCGTAGGGCCAGTCGATCGCCTTGCGTGTCGCGGCGATCTCGGCTTCGCCGAGCGGCGCGCCGTGCGTGGCTTCGGTGCCCTGCTTGTTCGGCGCGCCCCAGCCGATGATCGTCTTGCAGCAGATGAGGGTCGGCTTGACGGTCTCGGCCTTTGCGGCCTCGATTGCGCGCTTGATCGCCTCGGCGTCGTGCCCGTCCACGCCGCGGATGACCTGCCAGCCGTAGGCCTCGAAGCGGCCCGGCGTGTCGTCGGTGAACCAGCCGTGCACCTCGCCGTCGATGGAGATGCCGTTGTCGTCGTAGAAGCAGACCAGTTTGCCGAGTTTCAGCGTGCCGGCAAGCGAGCACGCCTCGTGCGAGACGCCTTCCATGAGGCAGCCGTCGCCGAGGAACACCCAGGTGCGGTGGTCGATGATCTCGTGGCCGGGGCGGTTGAAATGCGAGGCGAGAATGCGCTCGGCCAGCGCCATGCCGACCGCGTTCGCCAGGCCCTGCCCGAGGGGGCCGGTGGTGGTCTCGATGCCGAGGTGATGGTCGACTTCCGGGTGGCCGGCGGTGTGCGAGCCGAACTGCCGGAAGTTGCGCAGGTCGTCGATGCTGAGCGGATATCCCGTCAGGTGCAGCACGGAGTACAGCAGCATCGACCCGTGCCCATTCGACAGCACGAAGCGGTCGCGATCGGCCCATTGGGGGTTGCCCGGGTTGTGCTTGAGGTAATCGGCCCACAGCACCTGCGCGATGTCGGCCATGCCCATCGGCATGCCCGGATGTCCGGAATTGGCCTTCTGGACCGCATCCATGCTCAACGCGCGTATGGCGTTGGCCAGCTGCCGGCGGGTGGGCATAAGGCTACCTCTTGGAAAGCCTCGTATTTTAGCGAGGCGGGGCGACTGGAATCACCCTAATTTCCCCGGCTTGCTTCCGTCCGGGCATGAGGTTAAGGCAAATCGTCGCTGTCGGGCGGCACGCGGGTCGCTATACTCCGCGGCTCGCAGACCCAACGGAATTCCATAGATGTCAACCGGTTACCTCTTCACGTCCGAGTCCGTCTCCGAAGGCCACCCGGACAAGGTCGCAGACCAGATCTCCGACGCCGTCCTCGATGCGATGATCGCGCAGGACAAGCGCTCGCGCGTCGCCTGCGAAACGCTGGTGAAGACCGGTGTCGCGGTCGTGGCGGGCGAAGTCACCACCGAGGCGTGGGTCGACCTCGAGGAACTGGTCCGCGGCGTCATCGTGGACATCGGCTACACCTCGTCGCACGTCGGCTTCGACGGGCGCACGTGCGGCATCCTCAACATCATCGGCAAGCAGTCGCCCGACATCGCGATGGGCGTCGATCGGGCCAATCCCGAGGAACAGGGCGCGGGCGACCAGGGCCTGATGTTCGGCTACGCCAGCAACGAGACGGACTCGCTCATGCCGGCGCCGATCTGCTACGCGCACCGCCTGGTCGAGCGCCAGTCGGAAGTGCGCAAGAGCGGCCTGCTGCCCTGGCTGCGGCCGGACGCGAAGTCGCAGGTCACCTGCCGCTACGAGAACGGCAAGGTGGTCGGCCTCGACGCCGTGGTGCTCTCGACGCAGCACGACCCGGAGGTGAAGCAGGAGGACCTGCGCGAAGCCGTGATGGAACTCGTGATCAAGCACGTGCTGCCGAAGGAATGGCTGAAGAAGGACACCAAGTTCCACATCAACCCGACAGGCAAGTTCGTGATCGGCGGGCCGGTGGGCGACTGCGGCCTGACCGGTCGCAAGATCATCGTCGACAGCTACGGCGGCATGGCCCGCCACGGCGGCGGCGCGTTCTCGGGCAAGGACCCGTCGAAGGTCGACCGTTCGGCGGCCTATGCCGCCCGTTACGTCGCCAAGAACATCGTGGCGGCCGGCCTGGCCGACCGCTGCGAGATCCAGGTCTCCTATGCGATCGGCGTCGCCGAACCGACCTCGATCACGGTCGACACTTTCGGCACGGGCAAGGTGAGCCAGGAAAAGCTCGAGAAGCTCGTGCGCGCGCATTTCGACCTGCGCCCGTACGGCATCGTGAAGATGCTCGACCTCGTCCACCCGATGTATCGCCCCACCGCGGCGTACGGCCACTTCGGCCGCGAGCCGGCGCACATGACCTACAAGTGGAAGGAATACATCGGCGGCAAGAAGGTCGAGAAGAGCGAGACTTTCACCGCCTTCACGTGGGAAAAGACCGACAAGGCCGCGGCGCTCCGCAAGGACGCCGGCCTGTAAGGATAAATAGGGGACACATAAATAGGGGACATGCCTCTTTTTCGCGATCGCCGAAAAAGAGGCATGTCCCCTATTTCGTGTGGCAGAATTCCGCCTTCGCCTGAGGAGCGCTGCAACGGACACCGTCCGCCAGGCTCAGGCACTTGGGTAACCCCAACCGCGCTCGCTGACCTCCGTGAGGTCGGGCGGGCGAATCCACTCATGAACCCCGCACCGAACCGTCACGGTCAACGAGAGGACCGCCTGATGAACGCTATCGCTACGCCCGTCAACAACCAGGACTTCGTCGTCGCCGACATTGCGCTCGCCGCCTGGGGCCGCAAGGAAATGGTCATCGCCGAGACGGAGATGCCCGGCCTCATGGCCATCCGCCAGGAGTTCGCCAGGGAACAGCCGCTCAAGGGCGCCCGCATCGCCGGCTCGCTGCACATGACGATCCAGACCGCGATGCTGATCGACACGTTGAAGGCGCTCGGCGCCGACGTGCGCTGGGCCTCGTGCAACATCTATTCGACGCAGGATCACGCGGCGGCCTACGTCGCCGCGACGGGCACGCCCGTGTTCGCCTACAAGGGCGAGTCGCTCGAGGACTACTGGGAGTACACGCACCGCATCTTCGAATGGCCGAACGGCGAGCAGGCCAACATGATCCTCGACGACGGCGGCGACGCCACGCTGCTGCTGATGCTCGGCACGCGCGCGGAGAAGGACGCGTCGGTCATCGCGAAGCCGACCAACGAGGAAGAAACCGCGCTCTATGCGTCGATCAAGAAGCGCCTCGAGCTGCAGCCGCTCTGGTACTCGAAGCGCCTCGCGCAGATCAAGGGCGTCACCGAGGAGACCACCACGGGCGTGAAGCGCCTGTATGACGTGGCGAAGAAGGGCCAGCTGCCCTTCCCCGCCATCAACGTGAACGACTCGGTCACGAAATCGAAGTTCGACAACCTGTACGGCTGCCGCGAGTCGCTGGTGGACGCGATCAAGCGCGCCACCGACGTGATGATCGCAGGCAAGGTCGCGGTGGTGGCGGGCTACGGCGACGTCGGCAAGGGCTCGGCCGAATCGCTGCGCGCCCTGTCGGCGCAGGTGTGGATCACCGAGATCGACCCGATCTGCGCGCTGCAGGCCGCGATGGAAGGCTATCGCGTGGTGACGATGGACGAGGCCTGCGACAAGGCCGACATCTTCGTGACGGCGACGGGCAACGTGAACGTGATCAATCACGAGCACATGAAGCGCATGAAGAACCAGGCCATCGTGTGCAACATCGGCCACTTCGACAGCGAGATCGAGATCGCCGCGCTGCGCCAGTACGCGTGGGAGAACATCAAGCCGCAGGTCGATCACGTGATCTTCCCGGACGGCAAGCGCCTGATCATCCTGGCGGAAGGCCGCCTGGTGAATCTCGGCTGCGCGACCGGCCATCCGTCGTTCGTGATGTCGAACTCGTTCACCAACCAGGTGCTGGCGCAGATCGAGCTCTTCAAGTACGGCGCCAAGTACGACAAGCAGGTCTACGTGTTGCCGAAGCGCCTCGACGAGAAGGTGGCGCAGCTGCATCTCGAGCGCATCGGCGTGCACCTGACTACGCTGACGGCCGAGCAGGCGGCGTACATCGGTGTGCCGGTGCAGGGCCCGTTCAAGCCCGATCACTACAAGTACTGAGCTGACCTCAGGTGTCCGGCACCTGGGTGCCGGACACCTCGTATCGCTTCAGGGCCAGCGTCAGCCCGTCGCCGATCGGCACGAGGCTCAACTCGATCCGCTCGTCGGCGTGCAGGGTCTCGTTGAAGTGCCGCAGCGCCACGGTGTCGGGCTCGGAGTTCTCCGGATCGGCCACCGCACCGCTCCACAGCGTATTGTCGACTAGCAGCAGGCCACCTCGCCGCAGCAGCACGAGCACGCGCTCGTAGTACGCCAGGTAATTCGTCTTGTCGGCGTCGATGAACGCCAGGTCGAAGCTGCCGGCCTGCCCGTCCGCGATCAGCGCATCGAGCGTTTCCAACGCCGGCGCGATGCGCAAGTCGATCTTGCGATCCACGCCGGCGGCCTGCCAGTACGTGCGTGCCACCGCCGTCCATTTTTCGCTGACGTCGCAGGCGACGATGCGCCCATCCGCGGGCAGCGCCATCGCGACGGACAACGACGAGTACCCGGTAAACACCCCCACCTCGAGGCAGCGGCGCGCACCGCTCAGCTTCACCAGCAGCGCCATGAACTGCCCCTGCTCCGGCGAGATCTGCATCCGGGCAGAGGGCATCGCCGCCGTCTCCTCCCGCAGGTCGAGCAGCAGCTGCGGCTCGCGCAGCGAGACGGAGAGCAGGTAGTCGTACAGCGAATCCGTGAGCGAGATCGTACGATTCGACATGGCGCTACCTCCGCGGATGGTCAATCTGACATGATCGCCCCCCGATGAACAGCGTACGCCTGCTGCAGTTCACCGACACCCACCTGCTTGCCGACCCACACGGCAAGCTGCGCGGTGCGCCGACCCTGCCCCGCCTGCAGGCCTGCCTGGCCCACGCCGGGCGTCACTACCTGCCCGCCGATGCCATTGCACTCACCGGCGACATCGTGCAGGACGATGCGACGGCGTACGGCACCGTCGAACTCCTGTTTGCCGACAGCCCGGCGCCGGTGCTGCTGATCCCGGGCAATCACGACATCCCCGACGAACTGGAGCGCCGCCTCGGCCGAGCGCCTTTCCGGCTCGGCGGGACGCATCGCCTCGGCGCGTGGACCGTCGTCCTGTTGGGCTCGTGGTTCGCGCAAGCTGCGAATGGCGAGGGGCGCCTCGGTGCGGCGCAGCTGCAATCACTGGACGATGCGCTCACGGCGGCACGTGGCGGCCCGGCGCTCGTGTTGGTGCATCATCCCCCGATCCTCATGGACGCCGCCGGCATGGATGCCCTGCGACTCGAGGACGGCGAGCAACTGCTGCAGGTGGTCGATCGTCATCCACACGTACGCGGACTGGCCTGGGGCCATGCCCACCAGTCGCTCGACGTGTACCGCGCCGGCAACGTGCGCCTGATGTGCACCCCGGCCACCTGCATGCAGTTCCGCCCGCGCGATCCGGGCTTCGTGGTGGACGACCGTCCGCCGGGTTACCGGGTGATCGATCTTCAGGACGACGGCGGCATCGCCACGGAGGTGGTATGGCTCGAGAACTACCGCGACTGACGTTGCCGCGCATGAGGACGCCCGTGCTGGCGCTCGTCGTGGCCGCTGGGTTCGCCGCCTGGCTGCCAGCCGCGAGCGAGGCCCGCGATCGCCACGTGTTGTGGACCGTCCAGGGCGAACACAACACCGTGTACCTGCTGGGCTCGATCCACGTCCTGCGAGCGGAGGATGGCGGGCTGCCCAAAGTGGCGCAGGACGCCTACGTCGATGCCGAGCGTCTCGTCATGGAGATCGACATGGACGACCCGATCTCCGGCGATCCAATGGCGATGGCGGCCACCGCCCAGCGCCTGGCCCTGCTGCCCACGGGCCAGAGCCTGCGAACCGTGCTTGGCTCTGACTATGCCGCCGTGCAATCGCATGCCGAGGAAGCCGGGCTCGACCTCGCGCTGCTCGATCGATTCGAGCCGTGGTTCGTCGCCACCGCGCTGCTGCAGATGGAACTCGCCAAGCGCGGCTTTTCGTCGGAGCAGGGCGTCGAGGAAACCCTCGCGAAGCGCGCGATGGCGGACCGCAAGCCCATCGCGGGGCTCGAAACGGCTGAACAACAGCTCGGCATCCTCGCGGGACTGCCGATGGCGGAGCAGAAGCGCTTCCTGCTGATGACGATCGACGAGATGGACGATTTCGACGCCGAGTTCGACGAGGTGCTGCGAGCGTGGAAATCCGGCGACACGGCGAAGCTAGCCTCGCTGCTCGGCGACGAGTTCGCCAGGTTTCCGGAGCTGTACCGTCCGCTCACCGAAGACCGCAATCGCGCGTGGGTCGGCGAAATCGCGGACCTGCTCGACGACCGGGACGACTACCTCGTCGTGGTCGGCGCATTGCACCTCGTGGGGCGAAACAGCGTCGTCGACCTTCTGCAGAAACGCGGTTACACGGTCACGCAGCAGTAGCGCTGCGCGATTTGCTGTCGCGGTTATGGCCGCGGCCAGTCGGCCCTCCGGGTCCGTTCCCGGGGACGCCGCAAGTAGTACGTCCATGTAGGCTCCGCACGCGCCGTCCATGGCGCGTGACGGCCCCGGGAACGGACCCGGAAGACCGACGCACGCGGCCGCAACGCTGACGCAACGCGAATTGCGCCAGCTGCCGCGTGAGCCGGCGCGCCAGCAGCGCGCGGCGAGCGTCAGAGTTCGACCATCTCGAACGACGATTTCGGCGCACCGCAGTCCGGGCAGACCCAGTCGTCCGCCACGTCGGCCCAGGCGGTGCCCGGCGCGATGCCCGACTCCGGGTGGCCCTTCGCCTCGTCGTACACGAAACCACAGTTCACGCACATCCAGGTCTTCATCGGGATTTCACGCAAGGGCTCGCCACACGACGCATGGTACGTTAGCGCCCGGCGGGGCGCGAGTCGGCTGGTAAGATACCGTCTTCGCACGAGCCGACAGCGATGGAGCGACGAACGTGAGCCTGTACGAAGAAGCCTGCAAATACATTCCCGGCGGCGTCAATTCACCGGTGCGCGCGTTCCGCGGCGTCGGTGGCGAGCCCATCTTCTTCGCGAAGGCCAAGGGCCCGTACGTGTGGGCTGCGGACGGCAGGAAATTCATCGACTACGTGGGCTCCTGGGGCCCGATGATCCTCGGCCACGCCGACCCGGCGGTGATCAAGGCCGTGCAGGAAAAAGCCGCCGACGGCCTGTCGTTCGGCGCCCCGACGGAACTCGAGACGGTCGTCGCGAAGAAGATCATCGAGCTCGTGCCGTCGATCGAGCTCGTGCGCATGGTCAGCTCCGGCACCGAAGCGACCATGAGCGCCATCCGCCTCGCGCGCGGCTTCACGCAGCGGCAGAAGATCATCAAGTTCGAGGGCTGCTACCACGGACACTCGGACTCGCTGCTCGTGAAGGCCGGCTCCGGCATGCTCACGCTCGGCGTGCCCACCTCTCCCGGCGTTCCTCCGGAGCTCGCAGCGCACACGATCACGCTTTCGTACAACGATCTTCAGCAGGTCCGCGATGCATTCCGCGAGATCGGCTCGCAGGTCGCGTGCGTCATCGTGGAGCCGGTGGCCGGCAACATGAACTGCATTCCGCCGGTGCCGGGCTTCCTCGAGTGCCTGCGCGAGGAATGCTCGAAGTCCGGCGCCGTGCTGATCTTCGACGAAGTGATGACGGGCTTCCGCGTCGCGAAGGGCGGCGCGCAGGAGCTGTACGGCATCAAGCCTGACCTCACTACGCTCGGCAAGATCGTCGGCGGCGGGATGCCGGTCGGCGTCTTCGGCGGGCGCCGCGACATCATGTCGCACATCGCGCCGCTTGGGCCGGTCTACCAGGCCGGCACGCTCTCGGGAAATCCCGTGGCGATGATCGCCGGCCTCACGACGTTGCAGGGCATCGAAGCGCCGGGCTTCCATGCGCGCCTCGCCGCGTCAACCGACCGGCTGGTGAACGGGATCGCCGCTGCCGCGAAGCAGGCCGGCGTGCCGCTCGCCACGAATCACGTGTGCGGCATGTTCGGCCTCTTCTTCACCAGCGCGCCGAAGGTGAACTCGTACGCGGATGCGATGAAGTGCGACGTCGAGCGGTTCCAGAAGTTCTTCCACGGCATGCTGGCCGAAGGCGTGTATCTCGCGCCGTCGGCTTTCGAGGCCGGGTTCGTCTCCGCCGCGCACACGGACCAGGACATCGATGCGACCGTCGCGGCGGCCGCGCGAGTGTTCAAGACGCTCTGATCGCGTCTCAGCGGGGCTGGGGTTCGGGGGGCAGCAGCCGCTCGATCGCGTCCATCGCCACGTCGAGGCCGTTGCGCAGGTCGAGCTGCTCGAGGCGCGCGCGAAGCGCCTCTCGTGCAGCGTCCTCACGCAGCAGCGAAACGGCGCTTTCGGCCAGCGCGGTCGCATCGAGTTTCGCCGCACGCACGTAGCCACACGCTGCGGTCTTGTCGATCCGCGGCGGCTGGTCGTCGGCGATCGGCGCCGCCACGCACGGGGTGTGCTGCGCAATCGCCTGCATGAGCAGGCTGCCGCCGTTGACCATCCCGGCCTTCGCGTCGCGCAGCATGCCCATCAGCTGCCCGTTCGGCACACCAGGCGACACGTGCACGCCCTGCGGCACGCCGGCCGGAGGAGCGAACCGCGAACCGAGCACGGCCACCACCGGCAACCCCGATTCCGCCCGCACGCGCGACGCGGCGTCGAAGAACACCTGGGCAGCATCCGGGCCGTGGCCGAAAACGCCGCCGCCCCCGGGACAGGCGAGCACGTAGCTGCCCGGCTGCACGCCGAACTGCCGTTGCAATGCGCGCGTGCCCGCATCGTCCACGGGCTCGTGGATCACTTCGAGCAGCAGCACCTCGAGCCGCGGCGCGAACTTGCGCTTGCACTGCTCGAAGGCCGTCGGCTCGCCGCCGAGGAACCGCGGCTGCGCGATCCAGTGCTGGTCCGTGGCGCGCATGCGGCGCAACGAAAAGCCCTTGCGGCGGATGCTCGGCCGCGAACTGACGAACACGACGCGAGCACCGACGCGCCGCGCCGCCTGTTGCTGCTCGACCCGGCCTGCACTGTCGAACACCACTACGTGCGGGCGATGGTCCTCGATGGCACGGATCACCGCGTTGCTCTCGAACGTGGGCGAGCGATCGAGCAGCACCGCCGGGTACGGCCCGCCCTGCGAGTACGCGGCGTCGCGGCTGACGAGAAACCGGATCGAGCTGCC
>Ga0209253_10005262_pt1 | contig 11240 bp, 12 predicted proteins | sample FrelakmetBRP12BR_FD_187145 | JGI IMG/M metagenome (GOLD analysis project Ga0209253, IMG submission 187145) | Freshwater lake sediment microbial communities from the University of Notre Dame, USA, for methane emissions studies - BRP12 BR (SPAdes)... | ecosystem: Environmental > Aquatic >... | reverse complement strand
GCCGTCCCCGGGACCTTCGCCGGCCGCGACGAGCTGTGGGCGCTCGCCGCGCCGCTGGCGCGGCGCGGCACCGGCGTCGTGCAGGTCGTGCCGTACGGCACCGCCGGGGTCCCGCGGCTACCTCGCCACCGTGGTGAACGGCCGGATCGTTGCCCGTGACGGCGTCCTCACCGGCGCACGGCCCGGCCGCGTGCTGCGCAACGAGGCCGTCGCCGAGGCGTGACAGGAGCGCCCGCTCCGTTTCTCGCCCCTCACCCGCGCGCCCCGCCTCCGACGCGCGTGTCCCGGCTCACGCTCCTAGTCGTCGGGTGGCGACGCCCCGCGCGCGAGCAGCAGCCCCGCCAGCAGGTACCCGAGCGTCACCATCGCCGACGGCAGCGGCTGCGCGACCAGATTCGGCCAGCCGGCGATCTCCGCCCACTCGGCCACCGCCACCGCCGTGAGTGCGAAGCAGGCTGCGGCGAACACGCCCCGATCGGGCACGTCGACGCGCAGGAGCCTGGCGAGCGGGGCCGCCGCCAGGGCGTACCAGAGCGCGGCGAACAGCTTCCACACCAGCCACAGGACCGCCCCCACCGCGGGCACCAGCACCCAGAGCGGTCGCACGGCCGCCCAGGCCGAGCGCACGCGCGCGCCGTCGACGACGATCGTCTGCCAGGCCGCGCGCGCGTCGGGCGTGCGCGGCACGGCGTCGTACGTACGCCGATGTCCACGCCGCTCGCCATCCCGCGCGCTCACCACCAGCCGGTCCCTCAGCACGGTCACGAACGGCAGCGGCTCCGATCCGGGCTCCTCGCGGGTGGTGTCGATCAGGAGGACCGTGCCGAGCTGCGGGTGCTCGAGCACGAAGGGCTGCGCCACGTCGCTGACGACACCGTCCGCCGTGAAGCGGACCTCCGGGATCCGCTCGGCGAGCCAGCCCACGAACCCGTCCGCGGCCGGCATGATCGTCCACGCCCCGGCGGCGGCGGCGACCGCGAACCCGAGGGTCGCCAGCCAGACGACGTAGAGGAGCCCGACGCGAGGCCCCGTGTGGAAGGCGACAGGCCAGAAGCGGGGATCGGCGAGCGCGCGCACCGGCGCGAGCGGCACGCCGCCGATGGCGATGCCGTCCGCAGCGGGCGGCGGTGCCCCGCTCCGGGCCACCGCTAGACCGCCCGCCCGGCGAGGTGGCCCTCGAACACGGCGCGGTCGCCCGCGCGCACCGCGACGGCGTCGCCCACACGTTCCAGGTGCGGCACGAGGCCGCGCAGCGCAGCGCAGCGCGCGTCCTCCGGCACCCCGTGCGTCCGCACCACCACCGCATCGACGCCGTCGAGCCGCTCGGCGCGGCCCGAGAGCACGTCGACCAGCGTGACCGCGTCGCCCGCACCCGCCTTGCGCACCGAGCGCGCGAAGTGCTCGACCAGCTCCTCGATCTCGCGCAGGTGGGAGAAGAGCGGCGAAAACGCCATGCGGCCGCTCAGCGGACCTCGTCGTCGTCGGCGGTGGCGGGCGGGCTGGACGGGGCCTGTCCGCCGGTCCCGTGGCCGTCCACGCGCACACCGTGGGCCGCGTCCCTGCCGGCGCCGCGCGGCACCTCCTCGTGCCCGGCGCCGCGGACCCCGCGCGGAACGGCGCCCCGCGCCCCGTGCGCACCCCGCACCGGGGCGCCACCCTCGTCCATGCCATCGAGCTCGCGCAGCAGCTCGTCCGCGGTGCGCTCGCGCTCCTCGGGCTCGCCGTCGTCGACCCCCACGGCATCGCGATCCGCGCCCTCGACCCGCTCCGCGTCGGCCGCATCGGGCTCGGCCGTGTCGGACTCGGCCGCCGCCGCGCCGTTCGCACCCGGGGCGCCGTCCTCGACCTCGTCGTCCGCGAAGCCGCCGTCGCGGGCGACGTCACGCTCGATGCGCTTCAGTCGCAGCAAGGCGCCCCCGTCACCGAGCGTGTCCCCCTCGTCGCCGTCCCCGGCGAATGCAGGCGCCGCGAGCAGAAGGACGAGGAGGAGCAACAGCAGCAGGGCGCGCATCCGCCTCCGCGCTAGCAGCGCCGGCGACGGCAGTCCACCGCGCGGGAACGCCGGTGGTCGCCAGAGCGCGGTCGTGGTAGCCGGTCACGGCATGCTGGCCACCCGCTCTCGCTCCCGGGGCAACGCACTCGTGGGCATCCTCGTCGTCGTGGCGCTGGTGCTGCTCGCCGTGCCGATCGCGCTGCACGTGACCCAGAAGCGGCACGCTCGGCTCCCCGTCGACGTGCTCGCCGAGTACCCGCCCGGGCGCCCGTTCGTTCCCGGCGAGATCTACGCCAACACGGTCGCCGCCATCATGGAGCACGAGCTGTCCGGGCTGAGCGGCTGGCGCCCGAACGACTTCCTCCTCTGGGGACCGCGGGTGCTCGCCGACAACAACGCCAACCGCCAGCTCGGCATCATCCAGGCCGTGCGCGAGAGCGTGCGCGTGCTGAAGGACCACCTCACCAAGGTGTCGGCCACCGAGTTCGACCCCAACCTGGTCGCGGCCGACACGGGCTTCCGCAACGATGCGCAGCGCCTGTGGCTGCCGTCCGCGGAGAGCCGGTTTCGCGACGGCGTCCGCGCGCTGCGCCGCTATGTCGAGGGGCTGCGCGCGACACCGCCGACCTCGAAGCCGATCAGCCGGCGCAACGTCGAGCTGATCCGGCTCTACCAGACCTGGAGCGACATGCTCGGCGACGCGCACGCGAACCTGATGAAGGAGCGCGAGCCCGACGGCACCACCGTGCCGCCCTGGCGGAGCGACGACTACTTCTACCACGCGCAGGGGTACGCCCACGTGATGCACCACCTGAGCCTCGCGGTGGAACGCGAGTACGCGGAGGACCTCGCCGGCCGGCCCACGGTGGCCGAGCTGGTGCGCGAGGTGGCCGAGGCGCTCGGCCGCGCCGCCACGATGAAGCCGCTGGTCGTCCTCGACGGCAGCCCCGACGGCCTGTTCGCGAACCACCGCCGCAACCTCGACGTCTACATCGTCGACGCCCGCCAGCGCATGTACTCGATCCGCGAGGAGCTGGAGAAGTAGCGGCGCGCCCGCCCCGCTACAGCGTGGTGGCGTGCACCAGGTTCGTGTCGCCGGTCTGCGTGCCCGGCCACACCGCCGTCACCACGACGGGCGCGCCGGGCGGGACCAGCCGGGTCGCCAGCACCGGCTCGCGGAACCGCCGCAGCACCCCCTCGGGCGCGTCGTACCAGGGCACCGTCACCGCCGTGACGCCCCACACCAGCGAGAGGCGGCGGCGCACGGCCTCGTCGGGGGTGAGCGCGACGATGGGGACGGGGGGCCGGTGACGGGCGACGTTGCGGGCGGTGAAGCCGGTGCGTGTCCCGATCACGATGGCGCGCGCGCCCAGCCGCTCGGCGAGCACGCACGCCGCGTGCGCGATCTCCTCGGCGGCGGCGCCGGGCGCTGGCGGCACCAGCCGCGAGCCCAGCGCGGGCTCCACCTGCCCGAGGATCCGCGCCATCATCTGCACCGCCTCGAGCGGCCAGGCGCCGATGGCGGTCTCCTCGCTCAGCATCACGGCGTCGGTCCCGTCGAGAACCGCGTTGGCGACGTCCGTGGCCTCGGCGCGCGTAGGCAGCGGCGACTCGACCATCGAGCGCAGCATCTGGGTCGCGGTGATCACCGGCTTGGCGAGCCGGTTGGCGAGCGCGATCAGCTCCTTCTGCACGAGCGGCACGCGCTCGATCGGGATCTCGACGCCGAGGTCGCCGCGCGCGACGAGCACGCCGTCGGCGGCCGCGACGATGGCCTCCAGGTGCTCGAGCGCGCCTGCACGCTCGATCTTCGCGATCACCGGCAGCCCGGCCGCGCGCGCCTCCACGAGGTCGTCCGGACGCGCGACGAACGAGAGCGCCACCAGGTCGACGCCGTGCGCGACGCCGAAGCGGAGGTCGTCGCGGTCCTTGTCCGTCAGCGCCGGGAAGTCGAGGCGCGACGAGGGCAGGTTGATGCCCTTGCCCGCCGGGATGTCGCCGCCCACCAGCACGCGCGCATGCTGCGCGTCGATCACCTCGAGCTGCATCCGCCCGTCGGCGAGCAGCACCGGGTCCCCCCGCCGCACCGTCGCAGGCAGCGACAGCGCGACCACGTCCCCCGTGCGCCCCTGGACCGGCCGCCCGAGACGCAGCTTCGGCCCGCCCAGGTCCTGGAGGATGGCGACCGCCCGGTGCCCGGCCGCGCGGCGGATGGCGCGGATGCGCTCGCCGTGCTCGGCGTGCGTGCCGTGGGAGAAGTTCAGGCGGAAGACGTCGACGCCGGCCTCGATCAGCTCGCCGACGCGAGCATCGCTGGCAGGGCCGAGCGTGGCCACGATCCGCGTGCGCGCCATGGGCCGGACTGTACCATGCGGCGGGGATCAGCGCGTCAGCTCGTCGTAGGCGCGCTGGATCTGCAGCGTCTTCTCGTGCGCCACCTGCTGGAGCTCGTCGCCGAGATTGGCGACGCGGTCGGGGTGGTAGCGCTTCATCAAGTCGCGGTAGGCGGCCGTGACCTCCTCGCGCGTCGCCCCGCGCGGCACGCCGAGGACCGCCCATGCATCCCCCCCCGGCCGCCCGCCCTCCCGCGGGGGGCGCGGCGGCGGCGCCCCGTGCGTCCCGCCCGCGGCTTCGGGCCGCACGGCTGGCAGCAGCGACCGCGTCACGCGCCACAGGGCCGCGATCAGGGCCGCCAGCAGCAGCCAGCGGATCACCGCGGCGGCGCCTGGCCGGTCGCCGGGGGCGTCATGCGCTGCAGCAGGCGCAGGAAGTCGGAGTCGGGCGAGAGGATGGCCGTGGTGCCCGCGCCGAGCGTGGCACGGTACGCCTGCAGCGTGCGCACGAACGTGTAGAACTCCGGATCGCGGCCGTAGGCGTCGGCGAAGACCTTGATGGCTTGCGCGTCGCCGGTCCCTCGCGTGATGTCGGCCTGGCGGCGGGCGTCGGCCAGCAGGATCTGCACCTGTTTGTCGGATTCGGAGCGGATCTTGCGCGCCTCCTCGTCGCCCTCGGCGCGGAACTTCTTCGCCAGCCGCTCGCGCTCGGTGCGCATGCGGTTGAAGACGTTCTGCTCGTTCTTCTCCGGCAGGTCGGCACGGCGCATGCGGACGTCGATCACCTCGATGCCGTACTCGCGCGCCATCCGGTCGCTCCGCTCGGTGACCTCCTTCATGAGGGCGCTGCGCTTCTCGCTGACGATCTCGCGCAGCGTGTGGCGGCCGAGGGTCTCGCGCACGTTGGAGTAGACGATGTCGTCGAGCCGCGACTGCGCGCCGTTCTCGTCGCGGACGCTGCGGTAGAACTGCAGCGGGTCGACGATGCGCCAGCGGGTGTAGTTGTCGACCACGAGCTGCTGCTTGTCGCGCGTCAGCACCTCGTTCGGTGCCGCGTCGTAGTCGAGGAGCCGCCGGTCGAAGTAGAGCACCTGCTGGACGAACGGGACCTTGAAGTAGAGGCCCGGCTCCTGGACGGTGCGCACGGGGTCGCCGAGCTGCACGACCATCGCCTGCCACCACTGCGGCACGGTGAAGACGACCAGGTTCCAGGCGAGCACGAGCCCGCCGACCAGGGCGACGACCGGGATCCAGCGGCGGTCCATCGTCACCGCCCCCCCTGCGGCGCTGCGTCCGGCGCCCGGCGCGGCAGGAACGCCTCGAGCGGCAGGTAGGGGACGGCCTGCTTGCCGGAGAGGTCATCCATCAGGATCTTGTTCATGGGGGGAAGGATGGCCTCCATGGTTTCCAGGTAGAGGCGCTGGCGCGTGACGTCCCTGGCCGTGGCGTACGCCTCCTGCGTGGCGACGAAGCGCTGCGCCGAGCCTTCGGCCTCGCGCACGGTGGCCTCCTTGTAGCCCTCCGACTCGTTCAGGAGCTGCGCCGCCTGCCCGCGCGCGCGCGGCACGACGTCGTTGGCGTAGCCGAGCGCCTCGTTGATGAGCCGCTCGCGGTCCTGCTGCGCGCTGATCACGTCCTTGAAGGCGTCGGAGACCTGGTCGGGCGGGTCGACGTCCTGCAGCTGCACGACCACGACGTCCACGCCGATGCGGTACATGTCGAGCATCTCCTGCAGCTCGCGCTGGGCCTCCTGCTGGATCTTCTCCTTCCCCTCGGTGAGCGCCTCGTCGATGTTCGTGCGTCCGATGACCTCGCGCATCGCCGCCTCGGCGGCGTTGCGGACCGTCTCGTCGGGCTCGCGCACGTTGAAGAGGAAGTCGGTTGCGCCGGAGGCGTCGGGACGCACCCGGTACTGCACGATGAACTCGAGCTTCACGATGTTCTCGTCGCCCGTGAGCATCAGTGCCTCCCGCGCCACCTCCTGGTAGCGGGCCGGCGGCCCGACGTCGACGGTGCGGAAGCCGATCTCGGCCTTGCGGATGGCGGTGACGCTCGGCTTGAGCACGGTCTCGATGGGCCACGGCAGGTGGTAGCCGGGGCCGGAAGGACTCTCGCGCACGACCCTGCCGAAGCGCATCACGATGCCGCGCTCGTCCGGGCGGACGATGTAGACGCCGGTGGCGAGCCAGACCACGACGAGCACGCCGAGGATGATCCACGGATTGATGCGCCGGCCGAAGCCGGGGCCGCCGCCGGCGGGGCGACCGCCGCTGCCACCTCCGTCGCCGCCGAGCCGGCTGCGGATCTGCGCCCACAGGTCGCGCAGCTCCGCGAAGGGATCCTGCCCCCCGCCACCGGGACGCGGCGGCCAGCCGCCGGGATATCGATCCGCCATGGAGGCCGAGATGGTGCCGGTCGGGCCCGTGCCCTGTCAAATCCGCCGCGGCGCTAGTATCGGCCGCCGCTCACGTGGATGGTCTCCGCCGTGACGTACGCGGCGTCGTCGCTGGCCAGGAAGGCGGCCACGCCGGCCACGTCCTCGGGCGTGCCGAGGCGCGGGATCGGCAGCGTCGGCGCCACCCGCTCGCGCAGGCTCTGGTAGTGCGGCAGCGAGGTGACGCCCGGCGTCTCGATCACGCCGGGCGCGATGCAGTTCACCGTCACCCCGAACTTCCCCAGCTCGAAGGCCAGCGACCGCGACAGCCCGATCACGCCGGCCTTGGACGCCGAGTAGTTGGTCTGGCCCTTGTTCCCGAGGTGCGCACGCGAGCTCATGTTGATCACCCGGCCCCAGCGCTGCGCCACCAGCGGCGGCGTCGCGTGCTTGCAGACCAGCCAGGTGCCGCGCAGGTTCAGGTTCACGACCGCGTCGAAGTCGTCGGCCGTCATGTCCTTCATCAGCTTGTCGCGCGTGATCCCGGCGTTGTTCACCACGATGTGGACGCTGCCGAAGGCATGGACCGTCGCCTCCACCATGCGCTCGACGAGCGCCTCGTCGGTGACGCTGCCGGCGAACCAGGCGGCACGCCCGCCCGCGGCGCGGATGGCGTCCGCGGTGCGCGCCGCCGTCTCCTCGCGCAGGTCGTTCACCATGACCGCCGCGCCCTCGCGCGCGAAGCGCACGGCCATTGCCTCGCCGAGCCCCTGCCCGGCGCCCGTCACCAGCGCGACCTTGCCCTGGAACCGCATCGTCGACAGCCCTCCTGCCGCGCGGCGCGCGGCGCGTGCCGGCCCCGAGCGCGGGGCGGCGGCATTCAGCGGATCGCGTCCAGGCCGAGCAGCTCGCGGCCGATCACCAGCTGCTGGATCTGCGACGTCCCCTCCGCCAGCGTCAGGTGCCGCAGGTCGCGGTAGTAGCGCTCGACGGGGAACTCGCGCGTGTAGCCGTAGCCGCCGTGCACCTGGATCGCCATGTGCGCCACCCGGAGACCCGCCTCCGTGGCGAACAGCTTCGCCTGCGACGACTCGAGCACGCCCTTCCTGCCCGCGGCCAGCGCCGCGGCCGCGCGCAGGCTCATGAGCCGCGCGGCGTCGGTCAGGTTGGCCATCTCGGCGACCATCTCCTGCACCAGCTGGAAGGCGCCGATCGGCTTCCCGAACTGGCGCCGCTCCCTGGCATAGCGCACGGCCGCGTCGAGCGCCGCCCGCGCCAGGCCCACCGCCGCGAAGGCCACCGAGCAGCGGCCGCCGGCCAGCCCCTTGAGCGCCAGGCGCAGTCCCCGGCCCGGCTCGCCCAGGAGGTTGCGGCCCGGCACGACCGCGTCCTCGAAGTGCAGCTCGGCGAGCGGCGTGGCGAGGTTGCCCATCTTCTCGAGCGGCCGCGCGCCGACGGCGGTCTCGTCGCGGTCGACGACGAAGGCCGTCGGCCCGACCTCGTCGAGCCGCGCGATCACCACGCCGGTCTGCGCAATCGTCCCGTTCGTGATCATGATCTTGGTGCCCGACAGCCGCCAGGCATCGCCGTCGGCCCGCGCGCGCAGCTCGACCGCGGCGGCGTCCGAGCCGACGTTCGGCTCGGTGAGGCCGAAGAAGGCGATGTGGCGCCCGTCGAGCAGCGGCCCGAGGTGCCGGGCGCGCTGCTCGGGCGTCGCGGCGTCGGCGATGATACCGGCGACCATGTTGTGCGTGGTGACCGAGCTGCGCAGCGAGCCCCAGCAGTAGGCCAGCTCCTCCACCAGCATCAGGTAGGAGGTGAGGTCGAGGCCGTGCCCGCCGTGCTCGGCGGGCACCGTCGCGCCGACGAACCCCGGCTCGACCAGCTTCGAGTAGATGCCCGCGGGCAGCTCGCCGCGCGCCTCGTGCTCGGCGACCAGCGGGGCCACCTCGCGCTCGAGGAAGCGGCGGGCGTTGTCGCGCAGGAGCACCTGCTCCGCGCTCGGCTCGAACTCCATGCGACTCGGGGGTGTAGGCAGCCCCGCCCGGGCGCGTCAAGCCGCGCGGGCTGCGTGCAGGCCGCCTTGCGCCACCCCGGCTGGCGCTCCAATATGCCGGCACCCCGAGAGGAGGGCTGCCGCATGGAGCGCGTCGAGCTGAGCCGAGACGTCGAGGCCGTGGCCATCCCCGCCGGATACGCCATGACGATCGAGGCGGGGACGGAGGCCTTCGTCACGCAGTCGCTCGGCGGCTCCTTCACGCTGCGCGTGCCCGTCTACGGCGGGCTCTTCCGCATCGCGGGGAAGGACGCCGACGCCATCGGCAAGGACCCCTCGGAGGCGGTGCCCGCCGAGGCACCGAGCGGCACGATCGAGGAGCAGGTGTGGGCGACCCTGCGCACCTGCTACGATCCTGAGATCCCCGTCAACATCGTCGACCTCGGGCTGGTATACGACATGCGCGTCAGCGACCACGAGGGCGGCAGCCGGGTCGACGTCACCATGACGCTGACCGCGCCCGGCTGCGGCATGGGCACGGCGATCGCGGCGGATGCACGCCTCAAGCTCCTCGGCCTGCCCGGCGTGAAGGACGCGAGCGTCGAGATCGCCTGGGATCCTCCGTGGAACCCGCAGATGATCTCGGCCGAGGGTCGCGAGCGTCTCGGCATGGCGTGAGCGGCGCGCACTGCGCCGCCCGTGACGGGAGAGCGGCCCCCGGGGCCCGCTCCCGTCCCCTCCCGCGTCAGGCGCCGTCCACGGCGGGGACCGGCGACTGCCCGCTTCCGCCGCGCCGGCCGCGGCGGCGGCGGCCGCCCCGGCGGCGCCGCTTCCGGCTGCCGTTGGCATCGCCGGCATCCTCGCCACCCTCGCTGGCGGTCTCGGCGTCTTCGGACTCGCCTTCGGAGCCGGCGTCGAGATCGCCACCGGCCGCGCGCTCCGTCTCGCCCTCGTCGGCGGACTCGACTTCGCGGGGGCCGGCGGCCACGAGGTCGCGAACGGGCCCGGCCTCCTCGTCCGCGAGCTCGTACTCGCGTCGGGTCTCGAGCGGGTGGGCGAGGCCGGAGGAGGTCGCCTCGAGCGCCTCTCCGCGCTCGTCCACGACCGCCGCCTCGCTCCCCTCTTCCCCGCCCGCACCCCACGCAGCGGAGGCGTCCCGGCGCCCGGCCTCGCGCTCCTCGGCCTCGCGCGCCCACGCCTCCCACTCGGCATCGCTGTGGCGGCCCGTGCGGCGGCCGTGCTCGGCGGACCCGCCGCGCGCGACCGGCTCGCGCCTGGCCCCGTGGGCCGTCCCCCGCGCTCCGCCGCCGCCCTGCGCGGGCGCGCGGGACGCCTCGTGCCGGTGTCCGCCGCGCTCGTGCGGCCGTTGTTCCGGCGAGTCGGTTCCCTCCCCGAGGCGGATCAGGCCGTTGCGGCCGATGTCGAGCTCGCGGATGCGGCGCAGCCGGGTGATGAGCCGCGGCGAGCCGGGCGGGCGGCTGAAGCCGCGCGAGCGGAGCGCGTTCGCGAGCACGTCCAGGCTGACGCCGGCGGGCGAGGTCACGAGCAGGTCGCGGACCACGTGCACGATCTCGTCGTGCGGCGCGGTGTGGGGCTCGGCGCCCGTGACGGTGGAGGCGTCCGGCTCGAGCGGTGCGGCCACGGCTGCCCGCGGCGGCGGGGGCGGCGACACATGGCGCTCCCGCTCGGCGGGGCGCGCGGCGGGCTCGCGCTCGGCCGGCCGCAGGGTGCGCTCGCGCTCGACGCGCGGCCGCTCGGGTCGCTCCCGATCCCCGCGCCACCCGCGCCCGCCGCGGCGGCTGCGCCGGCGGGACTCGCCAGCGTCCTCGGCCTGCGCCACCTCGGCCAGCCCGGCGAGAGCCCGGTACGACGTCCGGCGGAAGCCCACGCCCAGGCTGGACGCGACGTCGCCGACGGCGTCGAAGGCCTGGTCGTCCGAGACGATCTCGATCACGTCGCCGGCGCGCGCGCCGGCGAGCCAGACGCCCGCGCCCACCGCGATGCGCAGGTCGCTCCAGTCGCGGACGCCCACCGAGGGAGCGCTGTGCACGAGGGCGGCGCCGCGCTGCGCGAGCAGGCGGGCGGTGTCGTGCCCGATCACGCGCCAGTTGCCGACGGCGAAGAAGTCGGTCGCCTGGCCGACCCAGTCGATGTCGAGGTGCGCGAGCACGTGCCCGATGTCGGCGGCGCGGCTGGTGTTCTCCACGTCGAAGAAGATGCCACGACGAGTGGCGGGCCGGGGCCTTCTGCCCGCGCTGCCGGGGCAAGGACGAGGGCCTCCTCAAGAAGATCCTATCCAAGAACCAAAGCTTCTTCGAGGCCGGCGGCATCGCCGGACCCTTCCTCGCGGGCGCCTTGATCGCCGGCGCGGGCGGCGCGGCCGCCGCGGGCGCGCTGTGGCTGGCGCCGGTCGTGTTCACGGGCGTGGCCTTGGCTTATCTCGGTCTGTCGAAGCGCGCTCAAGCGACGGCGGACGCCGCGCCTTCATCCTTGCCCGCCGCCCCTACTCCCGCCAAGACCAAGTTCGACGGCTGGACGAAGTGG
>Ga0209253_10005261_pt1 | contig 11240 bp, 10 predicted proteins | sample FrelakmetBRP12BR_FD_187145 | JGI IMG/M metagenome (GOLD analysis project Ga0209253, IMG submission 187145) | Freshwater lake sediment microbial communities from the University of Notre Dame, USA, for methane emissions studies - BRP12 BR (SPAdes)... | ecosystem: Environmental > Aquatic >... | reverse complement strand
GCGATCTCCGCCGCCTCCAGCTCCGCGGACACCTCGGCCCGAACGCGCTTGAGCTCCCCCCGCGCCTCGAGGGCGGCGAGGTACTCCCTCAGGTCCCTGAACGCCATGGCGTCTCCTTCGCGGGCAACCGGGATGGGGACATCATATCACCTGGACAAACCTCTCCTCCCGCTTGACCCGGCGAGGACCCCCGCTGTACCCTGATTCCCGCGGAGAGGTATCGGGATTGAAGAATACGACGAAACTGTTCAAGGCGCTCTCGGACGAAACCCGCCTGCGGATCCTGAAGATGCTCGAGGCGAGGCCATTGTGCGTGTGCGAGATCCAGCACGTCCTTTCCGGGTCCCAGCCCAACGTGTCCCACCACCTGAAGACCCTCTCCGAGGCGGGGCTGGTGGAGTCGAAGCGGAACGGACTGTGGATCGTCTACCGCCTCGCGGAGAACCCGGACGCCCCGCTGCTCGCCGCCACGCTGGCATTGCTGCGGCGGTCCCTCAAGGAGGACGAACGGGTCCGGAAAGACCGCGTCGCGGTGAAGAGCGTCAACCGCCTGGAGATCGCCCTCCGGAAGTAGGCACGAGGGCGACCCGCGTCGCCCCCCACCCCCCCGCCTCCGCGGGGGCGTCCGCGAACCCGGCGACCCGGGGGTGGCGGGACAGGACGCCCCGCACGATCGCCTTGCGCACCCCCTTGCCCTTCCCGTGGATCACCCGCACCTCCCGGTACCCCGCGTCCGCCGCCGCGGTCAGGTACTCCTCCACCACGGAAGCCGCTTCCGCCGGGGGGTACGCGTGGAGGTCGATGAAATCCTCGATCGGGACGCGGACCGGCGCGTCCTCCTCCGGGGGATGCCTCCCGGTCACGGCTGGGGGGACGGCGCGAGGAACGGCGCGGCTTCCCGCGCGGACGCGAGCTCCGACGGGGAGCGGGCCAGCGGGGTCTGGTTGTTCCGGGCGATTTCCCGGAGCTCCTCGAACGGGATCCTCCCGAAGGCGGCGATCACGGCGGGGTCGAAGCGGCTCCCATCCCCCTCCCGGAGGTTCTCCAGCGCCTCCGCGTGGGAGCGCGCCGTGTGGTACGCCCGGTCGGTGGTGAGGGCGTCGTAGACGTCGATCACGACGAAGAGGCGCGCCCCGAGGGGAATCTGCTCCCCGCGGATCCTGCGCGGGTACCCCGCCCCGTCGAACCGCTCGTGGTGGGACAGGACGATCTCCGCCGGCCCCTTCAGGAAGTCGATCCTCCGCAGCATCCGGCTCCCCACCTCCGGGTGCGTCCGCATCACCTTCCACTCCTCTTCGGTCAGCGGCCCGGGCTTGAGGAGCACCTCGTCGGGGATGCCGATCTTCCCGACGTCGTGGAGCAGGGCCCCCCGCCAGAGGCGGTCCAGATCCGCCGGATCGCGGACCCCCATCTCCCTCGCCAGGCGGATCGTGTAGTCCGCCACGCGCTGGGAGTGGACGCCGGTGTTGTGCTCCCGCACGTCGAGCGCGGCGGCCAGGGCCAGCAGCGTGTTGTCGTTGGCCGCCTCGATCTCCCGGACGAACTTCCCCTGCTGGTCGAAGAGGCTCGCCGCCAGGGCGCCCACCAGCCAGAAGACCGCCACCTCGCCGACCCGGGCGAACTGCGCGGAGATCTCCGCCGGCCAGGGGCTTCCCCAGGGCGCAAGGCACGCGACGGTCGCCCCCGAGATGCAGACCAGGGTGCCCCTGGAGCCGAACCACATCGCGCACAGGAGGATGGGGAGGAGGTACAGCTTCCGGACCAGCTCGTGGGGGGGGAGCCATTCGCCGGAACGGGTCGGCAGGGAGAGGAGGACGACCGTGATCGCCGCCATCATGATGCCGGCGGCGACGGCGCGCGCCGCCGGGCCGGAGAACCCGAAGATGGACTCGTGCCTCCGGAAATCGCCCATGGGCGTCATGGTACCGCAACCCGGCGATTCCGGTAAGATACCTGTATGCGGAAGACCGTGATCCTGGGCACCGCGGGGCACATCGACCACGGGAAGAGCTCCCTCGTGCGCGCCCTGACAGGCACCGACCCCGACCGGCTCAAGGAGGAGAAGGAGCGGGGGATCACGATCGAGCTCGGGTTCGCCCGCCTCGCGCTCCCCTCGGGGACCGTGGCGGGGATCGTCGACGTCCCGGGGCACGAGCGGTTCGTCCGGACGATGGTGGCGGGGGCGGCGGGGATCGACGCCGTGCTCCTGGTCGTCGCGGCGGACGAGGGGGTGATGCCACAGACCCGCGAGCACCTCGACATCTGCCGCCTCCTCGCGGTGAGGCACGGGATCGTCGTCCTAAACAAGTGCGACAAGGCGGCCCCCGACTGGATGGAGCTCCAGGAGGAAGAGGTCCGCGGACTCGTGAAGGGGACGTTCCTCGAGGGGGCTCCGGTCGTCCGGGTCTCCGCCGCCACCGGGGAAGGGATCCCGTCGCTCGTTTCGACGATCGACCGCCTCGCCTCTGGGATCGCGGGCAAGGACCCTTCCCACCTGTTCCGCCTCCCGGTGGACCGCTCCTTCACGATGAAGGGGTTCGGCACGGTGGTCACCGGGACGCTGATCGGGGGTTCGGTCGCCGTGGGGGAGGAAGTCGCCGTCCTCCCCGGAGGGACGGTCGCGAAGGTCCGCGGGCTGCAGGTCCACGGGGGTCCTGTGGAACGCTCCTTCGCCGGCGCGCGCACCGCGGTCAACCTGCAGGGGGTGGAGAAGGAGAGCGCGCCGCGCGGCTCGGTCCTGTGCCACCCAGGCACGTTCTCCCCCACGAAATCCGCCGAGGTCTGCGTCGACTACCTCCCGCTGGCGCAAAAAGCCCTGCGGCACCGCGCCCAGGTCTCCTTCCACGCGGGGACCTTCTCGTGCGTGGGGAGGATCCTCCTGTACGGGAGCGTCGAGATCCCGCCGGGCGGTTCGGGGTACGGCCGGCTGCTCCTCTCGGAGGAGACGGTGCTCTCCGGGGGAGACCGGTTCATCCTTCGCGGCTTCTCCCCGCTGGCCAACTTCGGGTACACCATCGGGGGCGGGACGGTCCTCAACCCGAAGCCGCCGCCCCGGAAAGGGGCCGGGAAGGCGGTGCCGGGGGTCCTGTCGCGCCTGCGCTCGGAGGATCCCGGGGAGCGGCTCCGCGCCGCCCTGGAGGACGCGGGCGCCGGGGGGCTGTCGGCCCTGTCGGCGGCGGCCGTGACGGGAACGGGCCCCGCATCGGCGAAGGCGGTCCTTTCGGCGCTCTCCGCGGAAGGGGAAGCCCGTCCGGCGCCGGGAAGCGCAAGATTCTGGCACGCCGGGGCCGTCGCGGAGGCGTCGGCCTTCTGCGTCCAGGCCCTCTCCCGCCTCCACGACCGCGCCCCCGAGCGGGAGGGATTCCCCCGCGAGGAGGTGGCGGCCCTCTTCCCCGCGGCGCCCGACCCGTCGTTCCTCGCGCTCGCGCTTGCGGGGAACCCCGCCGTGGCGCGCCAGGGGGAGCTCTTCTTCCTCCCGGCCAGAAAACCCAAGGCGGTGGAGCTCTCCTCCCCCCTCGCGAGAAAAATCGCGGAGGTCGTCCGCGCCGCGGGAACGGCCGCCCCGACCCGCGCGGAGCTCCTCGAGGCGGTACAGGGTGTGGGCAGGGACCCGAGCGCGGTGGACAAGGTCGTGGACGGGATGGCCCGCGCCGGGGAGGTGGTGCGGGTGAAGGATCTGCTCTACGACGCCGCGGCGCTGGGGGAGATCCGGGAGAAGCTCGTCGCGTTCCTCGCGAGGCGCGGGGAGATCACGGTGCCGGAGTTCAAGGAGCTCTCCGGCCTCTCCCGGAAGTACACGATCCCGCTGCTGGAGCATTTCGACGGGACGAAGGTCACCCTGCGGGTGGGGGACAAGCGGGTGCTGCGGAAAGGGAAATAAGGGGGGGCAGGCCTTACCGCATCACCCCGTCGGGGTCGGCGGAGGCCGCGCGCCGCGCCGCGGCGGCGGAGATCAGCGAGTACGGCACCACGGTCAGGCAGAACAGCAGGGCGATCCGGTCCGCCCGCAGGACGGGGGTCAGCAGGAATTCCGGGTAGAGCGTGGACCACCCCTGCAGGGCCGGCGTGAGGAGGAACGCCTTCCCCGGGAAGACGTGGGCGTAGGCGAGCAGGGTCCCCGCGAGGAAGGCGGGCAGGGAGACGACGGCCCCTTCGCACAGCTTGAGCAGGAGGACGTCCGACTTCTCCCACCCGGTGGCCCGCAAGACCCCGATCTCCCGGCGCTCCGCGGCGGTCAGGCCGGACGCCCTGTCCCAGGCGAGGATGATGAACGACAGGGCCGAGAAGGCGAGGACGACGGCCAGGATCCCCCCCCGCCAGTCGAACAGCTCCGCGTACGTCTGGAGCATGTCCTCCCGGCGGGTCACCCGGGCGTCCTTCAGCCGTTCCGGGATCTCGCCGGCCACGGCCGCGCTCTCCGCGGGGCTCCCGGCGGAGACGGCCAGGTCGGTGTAATACCCTTCCGGTACGCCGAAGAGATCCCGGAAGTCCCGCTCCGAGACGAGGATCAGGTCCGCCGTGAGAAGCCCCGACTCCTCCGGGAGGACCCGGTCGACGACCAGGCTCATCGTTTTCCCGGCGAAGGTGCGGAAGCTCATGATGTCCCCTTCGTACGCGTGGCGGTCCCTCGAGATGCCGTCGCCGAGGGACATCGTCCCTTCCGGCATCGGGGACGCGGGGACCATGAACGAGTAGTTGGCCTGCGACCCCGGGTCGTAGTAATACCCCCACAGCCGCCCCCGCGCGGCGGCGACCCCGGGGATCTTGCGGATCTCCTCGCCGTACGACGGCGGGAGCAGGTCGTGACGCCCCATCACGATCCTCTGCACCACCATCTCGGGCGCCCCCCGGAGCAGGACGGACGACATCTGCCGGAGGGCGTCGGCCAGGAACAGGACGGAGGTCGTGAGGAACACCACCAGGGCGTACACGAGGAAGAGGGCCACGGTCTTCCCCTTCCTCCTCCACGAAAGCGACAGGGAAAGGTCCAGGATGTGCCGCGCCCGTTCGACGCGGGAACCGGTCGCCGCTCCCATCTACATCATCTTCCGGACGAGCTTGTGCAACGTCTCCTCGGTGGCGTCGCCCAGCACCTTGAACCGGATCGCGCCGTTGCGGTCCAGGAAGAACGTGCGCGGCACGCCGAGCACCCCGTACGCCTTGGTGACCTTCGTCTCGGCGTCCAGCAGGACGGGGTAGGTAACCTGCACCTTCTGCAAAAAAGCCGTCACGGTTTCCTTCGGCTGCCCCACGTTGACGGCGACGACGACCAGCCCCCGGTCCCGATACCGGTTGTAGAGGGATTCGAGCGCCGGCATCTCCACGAGGCAGTAGCTGCACCAGTCGGTCCAGAAGTGGAGGATGACCACCTTCCCCGCCACGGCGTCCGGGATCGTCATCGGGGCCCCCTTCAGGTCGGGAAGGGTCGCGGTCGGCGGCTTCATCCCGATCTTCAATGCGGCCGGCTCCGCCGCCGACAGGGGAACGGGAGCCCCCATCGCGAGGAGGACGGCTCCGGCGAGGAGGTACGGCAGGGCCCGGAAGGTTTTCATCGATGGGTTCCTCAAGGTATCGGTCACTCCCCCTGGATCACCGGCTCGGGGTCTTTCCCGTGCGCGTGGGGCGGGGGCGCGGGGATCATCCGGTAGGTGAATTCCGCCTTCCCCGAACGTCCTTTCGCGTCGAACGCGACGACGATCCGGTAGTCGCCGAGCTCCGCGAGCCGGGCGCCGCCCTGGTAATATCGGCCGACCGAAGGCAGGTCGATCCGCAGGGACTCGCCCGCCCCCGCGATCTCGAGGGAAACGGACCCGCCCGGGATCAGCTGCCCGGTCTCCGCATCCCGAAGCATCACGGTAATCCGGTGGTTCGGCGCGTCCGGGGGAAGCCCTTCCGTGTACGACGCCTGGAGAAGGAACAGGTCGACCCGGACCCCCTCGACGGTCCTGTGGGGAAGCGGCATCCCCATCAATCCCGGGGGAAGCCCTTTGCTCGCGAGTCCGCCCCCCTCCCCGCACGTCCCGGCGTCCGGGGCGAGGGCCGCCGCGAGGATGAGGATCGTCAGCAACGCGTGCTTACGCATGGGTCCCTCCCGATGATCCCGCCGTCTCGAACGATCTCCACAGGGAGCCCCCGGCCACCCCTGCGGAAAACCCTGCGAGGTGCCCCGGAAGGGTGTACGGCGCCGGGTTGAGCAGCGCCGAAAGGGGGCCGGGCCCCCACCCCCACAGGAAGACCGCCACCGCCCAGGCGCAGGCAAAGAGGTACGCCGGGACCGGGGTCACCTCCCCCATGCCGTACATCGAGATCGGCACTTCGGGAAAGAAGACGAGATACGCGCCCAGCACGCCGGCCACGGCGCCTGCCGCCCCCAGGGCGGGGGGCATCCCCGCCTTTCCCCATATCACGTGCGCGGCACCCGCGACCGCCCCGCAGAACAGGTAGAACAGGAGGAACGGGACGTGCCCCATCCGGTCCTCCACGTTGTCCCCGAGGACGAAGAGGAACAGGCAGCCGACCGCCAGCGGGACGAATCCGCCGTGGAAGAAGGGGACCATCAGGAGGGCGGACCGCGCCAGCGCGCCGAACCCTTTGCCGGGAGGGAGGGCGAGGCGCGCCGTCAAGCCGCCCATCCCCCACGCGTCGACGGCCGCAAGGACGTGGAGGAGCACCGTCACCCCGAGGAGCCCCCAGGTCGCCAGGGGCATGCTGTCCGGCGGGGGGGCCCCGTCCGCCAGCGGGACCACCAGCGGCAAGCCCGGCGCGCCCGCCTCCTTCCCGCCGCCCGCCGTCCCGTCGGCCCGGAACTTCCGCTCCATCCGCTCCCGGACCTCCCCGGCCATCGACTCCCCCAGCGCCTCGTAGAGGGCCGCGTTCCTCCGCTGGAAGCCGAAACGGCGCGCCAGGGCCGCAACGGAACCGCGCGGGACGAGCATCCCGCCGCACTCCCGGCACCGGAAGACGGGGATCCCGGTCGCCCGGAAATCCACCGGCGCGAGGCGCGCGGAGCACCTCGCGCAGGAGAGCGAGGCGGCCTCTTTCCACGCCCGGGACATCCGCGCCGCGGCCCCCTCGCCGTCCGCCGGGGTTGGGGCGTCGCCCGGGACGGTCTCCTCCCCGGGGGGATACCGCCCCTCGGCCAGCTCCCGGATCTCCCCGGGATCGAACCAGGCGGCTCCGCAGGCGCCGCACCGGTCGATCCCGATCCCCGCCGGGGAGGGAACCGTCCGCATCGACGCGATCCTGCAGAATGGGCATTCCATCCGCACCAGTATACCCGGTACGGAAATTCGGGGAAACGGCGGGGCGCCCCGGGATGTACCATGGGACAATCGGGAAAGCCGGGGGTTCCCCCGGGCGCGGGCACCGGGAGGGGGGGTAGGCCGGGTGGAGATCGTGCGCGTCGTCCTGGCGTGGGCCGCCTTCGCGCTCTTCCACAGCCTGACCGTGTCCGAACGGTACGAGCGGTGGGCGCGCCGGGCGATGGGCGATCGGGCGTTTTCCGCGCACCACCGGCTCCTCTTCACGCTGTATTCGGCCGCGGCGGCCGCGGCCGTGCTCCTGTACGTGCGATCCCTCCCCGACGCGCCGCTCTACCGGGTCGACGGCTGGCTGCGGCTCCTGTTCCGTTCCGTCCAGGCGTGCGCGGCCGCGTTCCTCCTGTGGACGCCGTGGGACCTGAAGGAATTCATCGGCCTGCGGCAGTGGGAGCGGAGCCGCCGCGGGGAGCCGGGGCGGGAGGGGGAAAACGACCGGCTCTTCACCGGGAAGGCGTACGCCGTGGTCCGGCACCCGCTGTACCTCGGCTGCTCGGCGATCCTGGCTTTCCAGCCCGGGCAGACCCGGAACTCCCTCGCGTCCACCGCGGCGATCGTCGCGTACCTCTACGCGGGGACGTTCCTCGAGGAGCGCCGGATGGTCCGGAAGTTCGGCGACGCCTACCGGCGATACCGGGAACGGGTGCCCCGCTTCCTCCCCGCCCCCCGCCCGGGATGGCGCCGCCCGGGCCCGGAAAGGGAGTAAGGATTTCCCGGGCATCACCGATATAATAGGCAAATATTCCGGTTCCGACATTCCCGGGCATCCCCCACGGAGACGGACGATGACGATGGAAATCGACAAAGACCCCGGTACGGCGAAACGCCGCATGGCGATCGCCGCGGCTGGGGTCGCCGCGCTGCTCCTCCTCGGCTGGGCCGTCTCCCGCATCCCCTCGGTCCGCAACCTCTTTCACCCCCACCCGCACGACAACGCCGCCCGCGCGGCCGCGACCCGGTACACCTGCCCGATGCACCCGTTCATCGAGACGGACCGCCCCGCGGCGTGCCCCATCTGCAACATGACGCTGGTCCCGAAGGCCGGCGACTCGCAGCCGGCTCACGCCGCCTCCGGCGCCGCGGCCGGGATCGAGAACGTGGCCATCAACCCCACCCAGCGGGTGATGCTCTCGGTCGCAACCGCCAAGGCGGCCCGAATGGAGCTCCAGGCGGGGACGGTCGCCATGGGGAGGGTCACCTGGGACGAGCGGAAGGTGGCCACCGTGTCGGCCCGGTTCGGCGGGCGCGTCGAGAGGCTGTACGTCGATTTCACCGGCACGCGGGTGGTGAAGGGGCAGCCGCTCCTCGACATCTACTCCCCGGAGCTGGTGGCCACGCAGCGGGAGTACCTGCTCGCGCTGGAGGGGATGGAACGGATCAAGGTCGACCAGAACCCGGACGCCCGGGAGATGTCCCGGCGCCTCGTCCAGGCGTCCCGCTCGCGCCTCGCGCTGTGGGGGATCACGGACGCGCAGATCGCGGAGCTGGAGAAGACCAAGGAGCCGAGGAACGTCTTCCCGGTCATCGCGCCCGTCTCGGGGATCGTGCGCCAGCGACAGGTGACCACGGGGCAGTACGTCACCGAAGGCGCGGCGCTCTACGCCATCGGCCAGCTCGCCAGCGTGTGGGTGCAGGCGGAGGTGTACGAGTCCGAGGTCGGGAAGGTCGCCATGGGATCCCCCGCCGTCCTCACAACCGACGCGTTCCCCGGGACGGAGTTCCAGGGCAAGGTGAGCTTCGTCGACCCGTTCTTCAACCCCGACACCCGCACGCTGCGGGTGCGGATCGAGCTCCAGAACCCGGGCGAGCGCCTCAAGCCCGACATGTTCGTCCGCGTCGCCCTCCAGGGGCGCAAGGGCACGGCGCTGGCCGTCCCCGAATCTGCGGTCCTCTCCACCGGGGAGCGGAAAGTGGTCTGGGTGGAGACAGGGCCCAACGTCTTCCAGCCGCGGGACGTGCGCGTGGGGCACCGGGCCGGGGGATATTACGAGATCCTGTCGGGCCTGTCCGAGGGGGAGACGGTGGTCTCCTCGGGCGGCTACCTGATCGACTCGGAGAGCCAGCTCCGAAGCTCCTCCCCCGGCGGGAAGTAGGCGCGGGATGATCCAGCGGCTGATCTCCGCCTGCCTGCGGAACCGGTTCCTCACGATCGTGGGGGCGCTGGTCCTGCTCCTGTGGGGCGTTTGGGCGCTGCTGCGGACGCCCGTCGACGCCATCCCCGACCTCTCCGACAACCAGATCATCGTCTACGCCAACTGGGAGGGGCGGTCCCCGAAGGTCATCGAGGACCAGGTGACGTACCCCCTGGCGACGAACCTCCAGGGGCTCCCCAAGGTGCGGGCGGTCCGCTCCCAGACCCTGTTCGGCGCCTCGTTCATCTACGTGATCTTCGAGGACTCGGTGGACCTGTACTGGGCGCGCTCCCGCGTGCTGGAGCGGCTGAACCAGGTGTCGGACAGGCTCCCGGCGGGCGTCACGCCGGTCCTGGGCCCCGACGGGACAGGCGTGGGCCACGTCTTCTGGTACACCCTGAAGAGCGACCGCCACGACCTCTCGGAGCTGCGGGCGATCCAGGACTGGTACCTGCGGTACCCGCTCCAGGCGGTCCCCGGCGTCGCCGAGGTGGCTTCCGTCGGCGGCTTCGTCCGGCAGTACCAGATCGACCTCGACCCGGTGAAGCTCCTCGCGTACCGGATCCCCCTCAAGGCGGTCGTCCAGGCGGTGCGGCAGGGCAACAGCGAGGTGGGCGGCAACGTCATCGAGGAGAACGGGATGGAGTACCAGGTCCGGGGCCGCGGCTACATCCGGTCCCGGGAGGACGTCGAGAACATCTCCGTGGGGACCTCGCTCTCGGGGACCCCCATCTTCCTGCGGAACCTGGGCACCGTCCAGATGGGCGGGGAGAGCCGGCGGGGGTTCCTCGAGGAGAACGGCGAGGGCGAGGTGGCGGGCGGCATCGTCGTGATGCGGTACGGCGAGAACGCCAAGGCGGTCGTCTCGCGGGTCCGCCAGCGGATGGCCGACCTCCTACCCGGGCTGCCCCCGGGAGTCACGGTCCACTACGCGTACGACCGCAGCGAGCTGATCGACCGGGCGATCGACACCCTGAAGAGCGCCCTCGTCGAGCAGATCCTGATGGTCACCCTGGTCCACGTCCTGTTCCTGTGGCACTTCCGGTCGATCCTCATCGTCACCGCCCCCCTCCCCCTGGCGATCCTGTTCTCCTTCATCCTGATGCACTACGTGGGTGTCAGCTCGAACATCATGAGCCTGGGCGGGATCGCCATCGCCATCGGCGTGCTGGTGGACGCGGGGATCGTGATGACGGAGAACGTGATCCGGACCGCCCAGCGTCACGGGGAGGGGTACGAGAAGCGGATCGTCCCGATCGTGGAGCAGGCGGCGCACCTGGTGGGCCGCCCCCTCTTCTTCTCGATGGTGATCATCCTGCTGGCGTTCGTCCCCGTCTTCGCCCTGACGGGCACCGAGGGGAAGATGTTCCACCCGCTGGCGTTCACCAAGACGTTCGCCATCCTCGGGTCGACCCTGATCGCCATGACCCTGGTGCCGGTCCTTTGCTCCTTCCTCGTGCGGGGGAAGCTGCACGGCGAGGACGAGATCTGGTCGATGCGGCTCCTGATGAGGGTCTACCGGCCGGCGCTGTCGTGGGCCCTCGACCACAAGAAGCAGGTCGTGGGGGCCGCCGCGGCCCTCTTCTCGATCGCCCTGCTGCTTACGACCCGGATCGGGAAGGAGTTCATGCCCCCGCTCAACGAGGGGACGCTCCTGTTCATGCCGGTGACGCTCCCCAACGTCTCGATCAACGAGGCGAAGCGGATCATGACGGTGCAGGACAAGATCCTCAAGGGCGTCCCCGAGGTGGCGAACGTCCTGGGGAAGGTGGGCCGGGCGGACACCTCCACC
>Ga0209253_10005260_pt1 | contig 11242 bp, 14 predicted proteins | sample FrelakmetBRP12BR_FD_187145 | JGI IMG/M metagenome (GOLD analysis project Ga0209253, IMG submission 187145) | Freshwater lake sediment microbial communities from the University of Notre Dame, USA, for methane emissions studies - BRP12 BR (SPAdes)... | ecosystem: Environmental > Aquatic >... | reverse complement strand
ACCAGCCAGAGGGCGGTCGGTCCCCAGAGGAGCGCGAGGAACAGGAGGAATCCCAGCTCAGGGCTCATCGCTGCGATCCACGATCGCGTTGGCTCACTTTCTCGCTGGACGGGAGAACCGTCCGATCAAGGCTCGGGAGCACTCCTTCCGGAGCAGGAAACTCCCAATCATGAGCATACCCCCGCAGCCGAGACTGGCCAGACTCCTCGGCGCCCGGCGGTGGTCTCCGGAGCACCAGCTCCGCACGGGGTGAGGAGCTGGCCGGTGACGACCGGCACCGGTCGTTCTGGGCGGAGGGCGACGGAGCGAGACAGCAGCGCGAGAGATGAGACGGCGGCCGACGAGCGGATCCGCGCCGAAGACGATCCTGAGCGCCACGAAGCTCGGGCCGTGCGCGAGGATGCCTCCGTCTCCCGACGGCACGATGTCAGGCTACAGTTGCGGCACGATGCCCTCGCGCGACACGTCGACGACAGCCCATGCCCGCCAGCGGGAGGCCTTTCGGCGGATGACGTCCGGGCAGCGAGTGGCCATGGCCGCCGAGATGAGCGACGAGATCCGCGCCGTCACCGAGGCCGGGATCAGACACCGTCATCCGGCCTATGCCGACGACGAGGTTCGGGCTGGGCTGGCGGCGATCGTCCTGGGCCGCGAGGAAGCCGCCCGCCGCCGTGCCCGGCGGGTGACGCCCGGCCCGTGAGCCTCGCCGCGCTCCTCTCCGGCACGATCGCCCGGTTGGAGCGTGCCGGCGTGCCCTACATGATCACCGGATCGGTCGCGAGCTCGTATCACGGAGAGCCACGGGCCACGCGGGACCTCGACATCGTGATCGACCCGGATCGAGGGGGGATCGACCGGCTCGTGGGGGAGCTCGAGGCGGCCGGACTGTACGTCGACGCGGAAGCGGCTCTTCGCGCTCTCGGCGACCGGACGCAGTTCAACGCGATCGATGCGGCGACCGGCTGGAAGGTCGACTTCCTGGTCCGCAAGGACCGGCCCTTCTCGCGCGAGGAGTTCACCCGCCGGATCCGTGCGGACCTGCTCGGCACGACCGCCTGGCTCGCCAGCCCCGAGGACACCATCATCGCCAAGCTCGAGTGGGCCATGGCGAGCGGCTCGGATCTGCATCTCGGCGATGCCGCGGGGATGCTCGACATCGGAGGCGACTCCCTCGACCTCGTCTACGTCGGGCGCTGGGTCGCCGACCTCGGCCTGCGGGCGCCATGGAGCCGAGCGCAGCTGCTTCGGGCGGCCGGCTGACCGGGCGTCACAGCGCCTCGCTCGCCCGTCGGCGTTGGCGTGAACCAGTCTGCTGGGGGGCGCCAGCTACTCGAGCCAACCGATCCCGAAATCCTCGGAGAGCGTGCGGAACAGCGCATCGTCCAGCCAACCATCGGCCTTCGCGTTCGCCAGGGCATCGAACCATCGGTCGAGACCGCCGGGAACGGCCAGGAACAGGTACCGGGAGGGCGTCTCGAGGGGATTGCGGAGCGCATGGGGCACGGTCTTCGGCAGGCGTGACACGCCACCTGCCTCGAGGATCGCAGTTCGGTCACGCAGCCGGACTTCCAGCGCGCCCTCCAGCACATAGGCGATCTCGTCCTCGCGGCTGTGGACGTGGAGCCGGTTGCCGGTCCCTGGCTCGAACGCCGACTCGAAGATGTAGATCGATCCTCCCGACTCCTCGCTCGTCAGCCTGTGCGTCACCCCCAGGAAGTCCAGGACCCTGCCTGAGTTGGGGGGAAGGAAGATCGGTTGCGTGTTGCCAGGCTTCGCGGTTGCCATCTGCCCGTCGGTCGTCGCATCTGCCATCTCGGATCCTTCCTCGGCGGGAGCCGCGAGTGTAGCGACCCGCGTGCCGACACCGCGCAGCGGCCCCCCCGGCAGATCCTGCGTCGCCCAGGTGCGGGCGTGCAGGCGTCGCTCAGATGGCGGGCGGCTTCCATGGAGACGTTCCTGACCTGAATCTCGTTTGCGACGGGGTGCGCATCGCGCAGATGACTACGCGCGACGGGCCGCGGGAGGGTGACTGGTGGGCCTCCGTCGGGCGCTGGCGGCGGCTGCGGGGTCGCCCACGACGGACGCCGCTGAGCCGGGTCGCGAGAGCCCGGTGCGCACCCCGAGCCCGATGGGACAGCTCGCGCCTGTCGAGTGATCAGGGCAGTAACGGTCCGGGTTCTCCAGCAGCGCAACTGCTGCCGGCCTCAGAGATGCCGACGTGCACCGGCAGGCGGTGACAGTCCGACGGGCGCCTCGTTCGCGCGAATCAGCTTGAGGAGTATCCGCCTCAAGGTCGTCACGTCCTGGTCGCTGAGCGGCTCGGAGAAGTAGCGGCCAATGCCGTCCACGTGGCCGGGCCACACGCGGTCGAAGACCTCTCTCCCCTGGTTCGTGATGGCGACGTCGAACTGACGCCGATCCTCGCGACTGAGGCTCCGCTCGACAAGGCCGTCCCGTTCCATCCGGTCCAGGAGGCGCGTGAGCCCGCTTCGGCTCAGCTGGTAGCCCGAGACCATCGAGGCGACCAGCTCACGCAGCGGCAGCACGCCATCGCGAGCCCATGCCAGGTGCACGAGGACGTCGAACTCCTCGAGCGTCAGGTCTTGCTCGGCCAGGTCGTGGGCGAAGCGGCTCATGATGAGACTCGTCGCCCATTGCAGGCCGCGCCAAGTCGCCAGGCGGTCGTCATCACTGACGCGGCGAGTGGCCAGGGGCGCCCTCCTCTCTCGGCGATCGGGATCCGTCGACCTCAGCTCCGGGGGCGGGCGTCGTAGAACGTCCGTCCCGTCACTCTCGCGAGCTTGGTCGCGGCCTTGAATGTATCGGACTGGAACCATCCCATGGCACGGTCCATGTCCTCGACCCTGATGTGAAACAGGGCGGCGTTGGGGTTCTCGAGATCCCGATAGGCGGGCCCGTCCTGGATCCCGTAGGTCGCCCGATTGCCCGCATGGAGGTAGTGCTGCTCCTCCCAGGCCGCGAAGTCGTCGGTCTCGATGCGGATGAGGATGTCCTGCATGTCCGTGCCTCCGTGGGGCCCCCATGAGCCCGTTGCGACGCACGGTGGCAGACTATCCGTGACTTGTCAATATGTGCAGAGTCCAATACGTAGGGCGGCCCGAGGTCCCTGGACAGGACGCGTCCGCTCGCCGCCAACGCACTTCGGGCAGCCGTAGATCCGCCGGACGGGCGCTTGTCGCGGTCGTGCCAGTCTGGATGGTCGTGATGCATGCGGGCGACGAGCCGGTCGGCTCAGGTCCTAGGTGCGCGGCGCCTCCACGCCGAGCCCGATGGGGCACGCGACACCCGTCCCGTGATCTGGGCAGTAGCCATCCGGGACCTTGACCAGGTACTGCTGGTGGTACTCCTCGGCGTAGTAGAACGGCGGCGAGTCGACGATCTCGGTCGTGATGGCCCCGAAGCCGGCCTTCGTCAGCTCGGCCTGGTAGGCGTCCCGTGACGCCTCCGCGGCCGCGCGCTGCGCCGCGTCCTGGACGTGGATCGCCGAGCGGTACTGCGTGCCGGCGTCGTTGCCCTGGCGCATGCCCTGCGTCGGATCGTGATGCTCCCAGAAGACCCGCAGGAGCTGCTCGTAGGTGACGCGGGCGGGGTCGAAGACGGCCCGGACGACCTCGGCATGGCCGGTCCGGCCGGTGCACACCTCCTTGTAGGTCGGGTTCGGCGTGAGGCCGCCGGCGTAGCCGACCGACGTCGAGATGACGCCGGGCACCTGCCAGAACGCCTTCTCGGCGCCCCAGAAACAGCCGAGGCCGAAGACGGCGACCTGCGCCCCATCCGGCACGGGTCCGGAGAGCGGGGTGCCGAGGACGGCATGGCGCTCCGGTACGGCGACCGGCTCCGGGCGGCCGGGAAGGGCGTCGGCCGGGGAGGGGAGGGTTGCCTTCGCCGGGTCGGCGAACAGGAAGTCGAGGATGCCCATGGGGACGCGTGCTCCGTTGCGGATGTGCCCGTATCGTACGCGCCGATCGTGACGCGTCCATGACGGCCCGGGCGCCGGCGGCCGGTGCTGGCGCTCAGTCGAAGTCGAAGATCCCGCGCCCGGCCGAGAACTGCAGGACGAGCCCGCACTTCTTGCAGATCTTGAGGACGAGCTTGTGCGTGGTGATGCCCCACCGCGAGTCCATCCGGCCCTGCTGCTGGTCGAACTGGGTGCCGCCGCAAAGCGGGCACTTGAGAACGGGCTTCGCGACTTCCTCCGCGCGTTCCCAGGTCATTGTGAGCTCCTTTCCGCGGGACGCGAGTGACCGACCTACACGCCGAGCGCCCGCCGCGTCACGGGTGCGAGCAGCACGGCGCCGCTGCCCTCGACGGCCAGCACGACGATCGCGATGAGCAGCGAGCCTGGGCGGCTCATCCGGAGGTCTCCGGCGGTGCTGGTGCCAGGACGAGCGTCGCGAACAGGTGCTCGAGCGTCGCCGCCGGGTCGGCGGTCATCCCGGTGTGGGCCTCGGACGGCTGGATGATCGTCGAGGAGGGCGCGACAAGCCAGTGGTAGCGCTCCGCCTGGGACAGGGCGGCGATCGGGCCGCCGGCAGGGTCGCCGGCGGCGATCCGCTCGATCGCCTCGAGGTGCCCCCGCACCTCCTCGGCGTCGCAGGCCGGGTCGAGGGCCCGCAGGCGGGCCTCGTCGAGCGCCACGCGTGCGCCGAGGAACCGTCGGGGCCGGCAGAGCAGGACGATCCCCGCGTTCATCGACTCGCCGCGCTCGACCCGCGGGACCACGCGGACGATCGCGTAGGCGAACGGGTGGCGGGCGGGCTCAGGCGCCGGTTCGGGCATGCTCGGCCTCCTCCACGAACGCCCGCGGGGCGGCCAGCCGCGCCCGCAGGTAGTCGACGTACGCCCGTCGATTGTCCGCCACCGAGGCGAACGCCGGCTCGCCCGCCAGCCACGCCTCGGGGACGAGGTCGACGATGCCGGCCAGCAGCCCGTCGGTGACCCGCGGGGCCAGTCGGGCGTCGGCCTCCTCGATCGAGGAGGCGAAGGGCAGCAGCACGTGGTCGCGCACCTGGGCGAACGGGCGCCGGGCGTGGCCGGGATCGCGGGTCGCGTCCGTCCAGCGGTGGTGGACGTAGAGCGCGGCCCCGTGGTCGATCCCGTAGACCCGCCGGTGCCAGACCAGGAGGTTCGGGTTGCGCGGCGTGCGGTCGACGTTGAGGGTGAGCGCGTCGAGCCAGGCGAAGGCGGCCGCCAGGGCGGGATCTGGGGCCGGGCCGACGGCCGGCGCGAAGCCGATGGCTCCGGGCAGGAAGTCGACGCCGATGTTGATCCCGGGGGAGCGGTCGAGCAGCTCCTTCACCTCCCAGTGCGGCTCCCCGGCGGCGAACCGGGCGTCGAGCTCCACGAGGACCAGCTCCGGGATCGGTAGGCCGAGCGCACGGGCCAGCTCGCCGACGATCACCTCGGCGACGAGGGCCTTCGGCCCCTGGCCGGCGCCGTGGAACTTCACGACGTAGAGGCCGTCGTCGTCGGCCTCGCAGAGGCCAGGCAGCGAGCCTCCCTCCCGGAAGGGGGTCACGTAGCGGGTGGCGGCGACAGTCCGGAGCATCAGCCGGCAGTGTACGGGCCGGCTACTCGCCTGCACCGCGCCGCGGGATGGGATATAGTTGCTCCCGCAACTACCATCCCGAGCCGACCCGGAGACGTCCCATGGACCCCGCGATCCGCGCCGCCCTCGACCGCGGCGGCATCATCGACATCACGACGATCGGGCGCCGCAGCGGCGATCCGCGCCGGATCGAGATCGCCCTCCACAGTGTCGATGGGCGCCTGGTGATCTCGGGGATGCCGATGCGAGAGCGGACGCGAGCCTGGATCCGCAACCTCGAGGCGGATCCCCGCCTGACGATCCACCTCAAGCAGGGCCCGGTGGCGGACCTCCCGGCCACCGCCCGCATCGTGACCGACGAGGCCGAGCGCCGCGAGCTCCTCGTCCACGTGGCGCGCAACTGGGGCCGCACGGACGTCGACGCGATGGTCGCCTGGAGCCCGCTCATCGAGCTGGCGATCCCCGGCTACCCGCCGGGCGTCTGACGCGCCCGGGGCTGCCGCACCCGGCTTCCTCAGCGCGTGGAGCCGGGGCCTCGCGGGCGGTGGATCGGCGGGGCGATCGCCGGTATGCTGGCACCGGAAGGGGGGTTCCCATGACGAACGTCCGGCGCATCTCCGCACTCGCGACCGCCCTGCTCCTGGCGGCCACGCTCGTCGGCCCCGCGCTCGCCAAGGAGGGCGCTGTCGCCTCGTTCCGCGGCCCGTTCCCCGCCGGCGCGGCCCCGGGGACGACGGTCACCCTCACCTGGGACCTCGCCGTCCCCGACGCCGCCGGCGACCTCCGCCCGTGGGGCGGGACGCCGGTCGGGGTCCGCCTCGTCGGCTCCTCGGGGGCCGCGACGGAGGCGATGGGGATCGAGACCGCGGTGACCGGCCGCTACGCCGCGGACGTCGTCGTGCCGGCCGGCGGGATCGCCGCGGTCGAGGCGTTCGTCCGGGGCGCCGCGAGCGGCGTCCGCACCGACCTGCCGATCGCCGTCAGCCCGGATCCGCTGGCGGCCGCGTCGCCGGTCCCCGCCCCGGCGCCCGCGTCGCCGGCGAGCCCGCTGCTCCTCGCGGCGCTCGCCGCCGCCGTCGTGGCCCTGCTGGCGGTCGTCCGGCGCCGCCGCGCGGTCGGGGCCGCCGCGCCCGGCTGACCACGGCCTATCCCTTGACGACGCCGAGCGGCACGAGGCGGCGGACCGGCCGGAGCAGGTCGGCCGATGCCGCCATCACGGCCTCGATGTCCTTGTAGGCGAAGCCGGCCTCCTCGGCGACGGCCCCCCGGTCGCCGGCGAGGAGGAGCACGCCCTCCGCCTGCATCGCCGCGTAGACCTCCGGTGCGCCACGGGCCTTGCGCGCGGCCGTCCGGCTCATCGCCCGCCCGGCGCCGTGCTGGCAGGTCTCGAAGGCGGCCGGGTTCCCGAGGCCCTCGCCCACGTACGATGCCGTCTCCATGCTCCCGGGCACGAGCACCGCCTCGCCGGCACGGGCCCGCACGGCGCCCTTGCGGTGGACGAGGCCGGCGCGCAGGCCCCCCACGAGGTGCGTCTCGCGGGCGGCGTAGTTGTGCTGGATGTCCACGAGCCGCTCGAAGCGCCGGATCCGGGTGTGGGCCTCGAAGGCGCGCTCGACGACGTCGAGCATCCGCGAGCGGTTGACCTCGGCCCAGCGGAGGGCGTACGTCATGGCCGCCCAGTAGGCGTCGAAGTCGGCCGTCCCCTCGCGGAGGTAGGCCAGCTCGCGGTGGGGAAGCGGGTCGTGCCGCGCCAGGTTGGCAGCCAGCGCGCGCCGCTGGAACGCGTCGCAGATGGCCTTGCCGAGGCTCCGCGAGCCCGAGTGGAGCATCACGCAGACGCGACCGTCGGCGTCGTGCTGCAGCTCCAGGAAGTGGTTGCCGGACCCGAGGGTGCCCAGCTGGTCGACCGCCCGGTCCCACCAGGCCTGCTCGATCGACGCCGGCCGTGGGAGGCCGATCTCGTCCTCGGCCCGCCGGGGGTCGACCGGCCGGCGCTGGCGCTTCGTGCCGGTCGGAACGCCGTCGTCGATCGTCTCCAGCACGTCGCGCAGGCCGCGCCGCCCCAGGGCGCCGACGGTGAGGTCGGTCTCGGCGAGGGCGACCCCGCAGCCGATGTCGACCCCGATCGCGTACGGGACGACCGCGCCGTCGGCGAAGAGGACGCCGCCGATCGGCATCCCGTAGCCGGCGTGGGCGTCGGGCATGAGGGCCACGTGGTCGATCGCGAACGGCAGGTGGGCGAGGTTCACCGCCTGCTCGAGCGCCGTCCGCTCCAGCTCCGGGGCCCACGAGTGGATCGCCACGCCGCCGACGACCTGGATCACCTGCACGGGGCGAGTGTGGCCCCGTGCGGCGCCCTTGGCCAGAGGCGTTCCGCCTGATCCGTCGCGGCCGCGGCCGGGCCGCCTACCGCCCGCGCTCGGGCGCCGCGACCGCCAGCCGCCGCACGAGCGCCACGCGGCCCGGCCATCGGAAGGCCGTCGCGGTTGGCTCCGCGAACCCCCCGCGCGCTGCCGCGGCAGCGAGGCCGGCAGCCCGGGTCTCGAGACGTCCCCAGGCGTCCGGCAGGTCGTACATGATCGCCCGGCCGCCGGGCCGCAGGACCCGTCGGACTTCCGCGAAGCCGGCCGCGGCGTCCGGCCAGTGGTGGACGGAGAAGGAGCTGGTCACCAGGTCGAACGAGCCGTCCGGAAAGGAAAGCGCCTCCACGTCGCCGAGCTCGAACCGCAGTCGGCCGTCGAGGCCCTCGCGGACGGCCCGCGCCCGCGCCCGCTCGACCATCGCAGCGTCGACGTCGATCCCGACCAGCCGGAGGTCGGGAACGCGCCGCGCGAGCTCGACGGCGAGGTGGCCGGGGCCCGGCCCGACTTCGAGGATCCGGGGTGCCTCGACGCCCGCGAGCACCGCCGCCAGGTCGTCGGCCATCCGCCGGTAGATCCCGCCGAGGAGCAACCCGAACGTCAGCTCGTACGCCCGGGCCGAGGGCGCCGAGCACGTGGCCCAGCCGCCGGCGGGCTCCGCTCGGCCGGCGGGGCTCGTCGCGGGGCCGCCCCGGGCACCCCGGCCCCGCGCCGCTCGCCACGCGAGGATGCCGGCGCCGCCGATCGCGGCGACCACGAGGAGCGTGCGCGCCCGCATGAGACGGTCAGCGGTCACGGGGCCGCCGTGCCGAGCGCCTTGCGCTGGAGCGCCGCCGTGACGCCCGGTGACGCTCAGCTGCAGCCGCTCGTGGAGCCGCAGTTGAGGCACTTGTAGCAGCTGCCGTTGCGGACCATGATCGAGCCGCACTCCATGCAGGATGGGGCGTCCTCCTGGATCGCGAAGGCGGTGCGCTCGGCGCCGAGCGACGCCGCGACGGCGCTCGCCGCGCCGGCCTTCCCGTTGCCGTTGGCGTGGCCGTTGCCGTGGCCGTTTGGGTGGCCCTTCTTCGCCGGCTCCATGACCGGGACGTCGAGCTTGCCACCGGCGGCAGGAGGGGCGGCCCGGCTCGCCGGGGTCGAGCCCCCGGCCTCGGCCGTCGCGACCGCCGTGGCCGTCGCCGTGGTCGCCGGCGGCTCGTTCGCCTCGTCGATGCCGAGCGGCCCCTCCTCCGCCTCCGGTGCGTACGCAGCCGTGGGCGCCAAGCCGGTCACCGCCGCGCCGAAGCTGAAGGGGGCGGCCGGGACGACGCTGCCGCCGTCCTGGATCCCGAGCGACAGCCGGTCGTCGCCGGTGAGGAAGCGGCTCCCGAGCCAGCGGAAGATGTAGTCGACGATCGACTTGGCGATGGGGATCTCGCTGTTGCCGGTGAAGCCGGACGGCTCGAAGCGGACGTGGGCGAACTTGTTCACCAGGTCGCGCAGCGGGACGCCGTACTGGAGGGCCAGGCTGATGGCGGTGGCGAAGGTGTCCATCAGCCCGGAGACCGTGGAGCCCTCCTTGGCCATCTTGAGGAAGATCTCGCCCGGCTGGCCGTCGGGGTAGAGGCCGACCGTGATGTAGCCCTCGTGGCCGGAGATCTCGAACTTGTGGGTGACCGCGGTCCGCTCGGCCGGCAGCCGGCGGCGGTGCGGCTTCGTCGCCTCGGCCTGGGCGGCCGCCAGCTGCCTGCGGAGCTCCTCGACGATCTCGGAGGCGGCCTTCGTCTCGTCGTCGCTCTTGAGCTTGCTCGTGCTGAGCGGCTGGCTCCGCTTGCTGTTGTCGCGGTAGATCGCGATCGCCTTGAGGCCCAGCCTCCAGCCCTCGAGGTAGATCTGCTCGATCTCCTCGACGGTGGCCGACTCCGGCATGTTGACGGTCTTGCTGATCGCCCCGGAGAGGAACGGCTGGACCGCCGCCATCATCCGGACGTGGCCCATCGGGAGGATGGAGCGGACCCCGTTGCGAGGCTTGAAGGCGCAGTCGAAGACGGGCAGGTGCTCGGGCTTCAGGGCGGGGGCGCCCTCGATCGTCTCGCGCTCGTCGATGAAGGCGACGATCTCCTCGACCTGGGTCGGCGTGTAGCCGAGCTGGCGGAGGGCGCCGGGGACCGTGTTGTTGACGATCTTGAGGTAGCCCTCGCCGACGAGCTTCTTGTACTTGACGAGGGCGATGTCGGGCTCGATGCCGGTGGTGTCGCAGTCCATCATGAACGCGATCGTGCCCGTGGGCGCGAGGAGGGTGGTCTGCGCGTTGCGGTAGCCGTGCTGCTCGCCGAGCTCGTAGGTCTCGTCCCACAGCTCGCGGGCCGTGGCCAGGAGCGGGGCCGGGACGCCGTCGGCCGGGATCCGCCGGGCGGCATCGCGGTGCATGCCGATCACGTGCATGAACGGCTCGCGGTTCTTCTCGAACTCGACGAAGGGGCCGCCGTGGTCGCGGGCGATCACGGCGCTCTGGCGATACGCCTCGGCCGTCATGATCGAGGTGAGCGCGGCGGCGTAGGCCTGCCCGTCGGGCGAGTCGTACGCCAAGCCGCGGCTCATGAGGAGCGCGCCGAGGTTCGCGTAGCCCAGGCCGAGCGGCCGGAAGCGGTGGCTGTTCTCCTCGATCTTCGGCGTCGGGTAGGAGGCGTTGTCGACGAGGATCTCCTGGGCCGTGATCGTCACCCGGCAGGCGTGCCGGTAGGCATCGACGTCGATCTCGCCGTCCTCGCCGACGAACTTCATGAGATTCAGACTCGCCAAATTGCAAGACGAATCGTTCAAAAAGGAAAATTCACTGCATGGATTAGTAGCGTACTGTCTATCTGTGTTGGATACGGGGTTCCAGCCGTTGATGACCGTGTCGTACTGGATGCCCGGGTCGCCGCAGACATGGGCGGCCTCCGCCATGCGGCGGAAGATCGTGCGGGCGGAGAGAGTGTCCATCGGCGCCCCGCCGACGATGGCGTGGGTCGTCCAGTCGCCGTCGCTCTCGACGGCGCGCATGAACTCGTCAGTCACCCGGACCGAGTGGTTCGCGTTCTGGAAGGCGACCGACCCGTAGGCCTCGCCCGTGAAGGAGGCATCGTAGCCCTGCTCGATGAGGGCCCAGGCCTTCTGCTCCTCGAGCTTCTTGCTGTCGATGAAGTCGAGGATGTCGGGATGGTCGACGTCGAGGATGACCATCTTGGCCGCCCGCCGGGTCTTGCCGCCGGAGTTGTGGGAGACGATCCCGTTCGAGACGAAGGCGTGCACGTCCGGAACCGTGAAGTCGTAGGTGAGCGCCTGACCGGCT
>Ga0209253_10005259_pt1 | contig 11243 bp, 9 predicted proteins | sample FrelakmetBRP12BR_FD_187145 | JGI IMG/M metagenome (GOLD analysis project Ga0209253, IMG submission 187145) | Freshwater lake sediment microbial communities from the University of Notre Dame, USA, for methane emissions studies - BRP12 BR (SPAdes)... | ecosystem: Environmental > Aquatic >... | reverse complement strand
AGGCGATGCTGCTCGCCGCCCTTGGCGGCGCCATCGGAATGCTGCTGACGCCGCCGGTCGTGCAGGTGTTCCACGCCGCGACCATCAGCGTGTTCGCCAAGATGCCGCTGGTGCCGCAGACGTTCTACCTGCAGGCCGCGTGCGCGCTGGTGGTCGGCCTCGTCGCCGGCGTCGTCCCGGCGGTTCGCGCCTCGCGCGTCAAGATCGTCGACGGGCTGCGCCATGTGGCCTGAGCGGAGGCCGGCCGGCGAGAGCGAGACTGCGTGGCGGTCGCGCACACCACGCATGACTCGATGAAGATCCCGCTCAGCTACGTCGCGCGCAACCTCTGGGTGCGCAAGCTCACCACGGCGCTGACCGCGGGCGGCATGGCGCTGGTCGTGTTCGTGTTCGCGGCCGTGCTGATGCTGGATGCCGGGCTGAAAACGACGCTGGTGTCGACCGGTTCGGTCGACAACGTCGTCGTGATCCGGCAGGGAAGCCAGACCGAGGTGCAGAGCGGCATCCTGCGCGACCAGGCGGCGCTGATCGAGACCGCGCCGGAGGTCGCGCGCGGACCGGACGGGCGGGCGCTGGTCTCGAAGGAAGTGGTGGTGCTGAATTCGCTGCCCAAGATCGACCAGCCGACCAAGCGCAGCAACGTCGTCGTGCGCGGCGTGCCGGAGATGGGAGTCGTGCTGCGGCCGCAGGCGAGGATCGTGCAGGGGCGGATGTTCCGCGCGGGCTCGTCGGAGATCGTCGTCGGCGTTTCGGTGGCGCGCGGGTTCGCCGGTGTCGAGCTCGGGCAGCAGCTGTCCTTCGCCGGACGGGCATGGACGGTCGTCGGCGTGTTCGATGCCGGCAAGAGCGGCTTCGACTCCGAGATCTGGGGCGACGTCGACCAGATGATGCAGGCGTTCCGGCGGGCGGGCTACTCGTCGGTGATCGCGCGGCTGGCGACACCGGAATCGTTCGAACCGATGAAGGTCCGGCTGGACGAAGACCCGCGGCTGAAGGTGAGCATCAAGCGCGAAACGAAGTTCTACGAGGACCAGTCGGCCGGCCTGTCGACGTTCATCACGCTTCTCGGCATGGCGTTGTCGGTGATCTTCTCGCTCGGCGCGATGATCGGCGCGACGATCACGATGTACGCCGCCGTCGCCACGCGCACCGGGGAGATCGGGACGCTGCGCGCGCTCGGCTTCCGGCGTCGCGCGATCCTCGCGGCCTTCCTCGGCGAATCGCTGCTGCTCGCGCTGGTTGGTGGGCTCGCCGGGCTCGCGGCGGCGAGCTCGCTGACGGCGATCACGGTGTCCACGACCAACTTCCAGTCGTTCTCGGAACTCGCGTTCTCGTTCACGCTGACCCCGCGCATCGTCGCGCAGTCGCTCGCCTTTGCGTTGCTGATGGGCTTCGTCGGCGGGTTCCTTCCGGCGATCAAGGCGAGCCGGATGAAGATCGTCGACGCGCTGCGGGCGGACTGACGTCGGGCTCGCCGCCCGCACGCGCGCCGACCAGGGCCGATGGCGCGTGCCGGCGCGCGTGCGGGCGGGTATGCTTCCGCGGCCCAGAGGCGGAACAGACAAAAGGGAGATGACAATGAAGCGTCGCGAGTTTTCCATCGCCGTGGCAGCCACGTTGGCGGCGGCCCCATTCGGCCTGTCGAACCCTGCCTTCGGGCAGCAGGTCGGCGCCCTGAAGATGATGATTCCCGCCAATCCCGGCGGGGGCTGGGACCAGACCGGCCGCCAGCTCGCGGCGGCGATGCAGAGCGCCAAGCTGGTGCAGTCGGTGTCGTTCGAGAACAAGGGCGGCGCGGCCGGCACGCCGGGCCTCGCGCAGTTCGTCAACAGCGCGAAGGGCGATCCCAACGCCGTCATGATCGCCGGCCTCGTGATGGTCGGCGGGATCATCCTGAACAAGTCGCCGGTCGACCTCACGATGGTGACGCCGATCGCGCGTCTCACCAGCGAGTACGAAGTGATCGTGGTGCCGGCCTCGTCGCCGCACAAGACGATGGGCGACCTCGTGCAGGCGTTCAAGGCGAACCCGGGCTCGGTTTCCTGGGGCGGCGGCTCGGCCGGCGGCACCGACCACATCCTCGTAGGCATGATCGCGAAGGCGGTTGGCGGCGACGTCTCGAAGATCAACTACGTGCCGTTCAAGGGCGGCGGCGATTCGATCGCGGCCATCGTCGGCGGCCACGTCACCGCGGGCGTGTCGGGCCTCGGCGAGTACGCGGAGCAGATCAAGGCCGGCCGCATGCGCGCGCTCGCCGTGTCCGGCCCGAACGCCGAGGAAGGCATCAAGTCGCTCAAGGAGCAGGGCATCGATGTGGTGCTCGGCAACTGGCGCGGAATCTTCGGCGCGCCGGGCCTCACGCCGGCACAGCGCGACCAACTGGTCAAACTCGTCCAGGCCGCGACGGAAACGCCGGCGTGGAAGGAGACGCTGAACAAGTTGGGCTGGACGTCGTGGTTCCTGGCTGGCGATCAGTTCAAGGCCTTCCTCGAGGAAGACACGCGCCGGGTCACGGCGATCATGGAATCGCTCGGGCTGAAGAAATAGCGTGACCCACGGTCTCGCGGCGGCGTCGCGCCGCGGCGCGCTGGTCGACCTCATCCTGTCGCTCGGGGTGATGGGGCTCGGCATCGCCGCGGCCGTCGTCGCCCTGAGCCTGCCGAGCGCCGGCGGCTACTCGCGCATCGGCCCGAACGTGATGCCGGTGGCGGTCAGCTTCGGCCTGATCCTGTTCGGAGGCCTGCTGCTGTACGAGTGCTTCACCGGTGGCTGGCGGGCGCGCACCCCGGACGATCCGGCCGAGCGGGGAGAGCACGGGTTCGTCGCGAGCGCCTTCGGCTGGGTCAGCGCCGGCCTGTTCGCGCAGATGGCGCTGATCAACACGGCGGGCTTCGTGCTCGCCGCCGCTGTGCTGTTCGCCTGCGTGGCGCGCGGCTTCGGCAGCGGCCGCTGGCTGCGGGACAGCGCGATCGGGCTGCTGCTCGGGCTCGGCGTGTTCCTGTTCTTCGTGCGTTTCCTGAACGTGAACCTTCCGGCGGGCTGGTTGCGGCCGATCCTCGGCGGAGCAGGGTTGTGATCGAAACCTTCGGCGCCCTGCTCGACGGCTTCGGCATCGCGCTGACGCCGCTGAACCTGCTCTGGGGGCTGGTCGGCGTGACCCTGGGAACCTTCGTCGGCGTGCTGCCCGGCGTCGGCCCCGCGCTGACGGTCGCGATGCTGATGCCGATCACGGCCAAGCTCGATCCGACCGGCGCGCTGATCATGTTCGCCGGCATCTACTACGGGGCGATGTACGGCGGATCGACGACCACCATCCTGCTCAACACGCCCGGAGAGTCGGCGTCGATCGCCACCGGGCTCGAGGGCAACCAGATGGCGAAGAATGGGCGTGCGGGCCCGGCGCTCGCGACCGCCGCCATCGGTTCGTTCGTCGCCGGCTCGATCGCGACCGTGATGCTGACGCTGCTCGCGCCCGTCGTCGTCGAGATCGCGCTGAAGTTCGGCCCGGCCGAGTACTTCGCGCTGATGGTGTTCGCCTTCGTCACCGTCGCCGCCGTCCTCGGGCAGTCGACGACCCGCGGCCTGACGATGCTGTTCCTCGGCCTGCTGTTCGGCCTGGTCGGCATCGACGAGCAGACCGGGCAGCAGCGCTTCGCGTTCGGCGTGCCGGAACTGCTCGACGGCATCGACGTGGTCGTGCTCGCGGTCGGCCTGTTCGCCGTGGGCGAGGCCCTGTACGTGGCGGCGTACAGCAGCCGGCAGCGCGAGGAGATGGAGCGCCTGTCCGGTTCGTTGATGATGTCGAAGGAGGACTGGCGGCGTTCGTGGCCGGCGTGGCTGCGCGCGACGGCCGTGGGCTTCCCGTTCGGCACGATTCCCGCCGGCGGGGCCGAGATCCCGACGTTCCTGTCGTACGCCATGGAGCGCAAGCTCAGCAAGAAGCCGGAAGAGTTCGGGCACGGCGCCATCGAGGGCGTCGCGGGGCCCGAAGCGGCGAACAACGCGGCCGCCACCGGCGTGCTGGTCCCGCTGCTGACGCTCGGCATTCCGACGTCGGCCACGGCGGCGATCCTGCTCGCCGCGTTCCAGAACTACGGCATCCAGCCGGGTCCGCTGCTGTTCCAGACCCAGGCCAGCCTCGTGTGGGCGCTGATTGCGAGCCTGTACGTCGGCAACGTGCTGCTGCTCGTCCTGAACCTGCCGCTGATCGGCCTCTGGGTGCAGGTGCTGAAGATCCCGAAGCCGCTGCTGTACGGCGCGATCCTCGTGTTCGCGACACTCGGCGCGTACAGCCTGCACCAGTCGGTCGTCGACCTGGTGACGCTCTACGTCTTCGGGCTGCTGGGCTTCGGGATGCGGCGCTGGGGGTTCCCGGTCGCGCCGGCCGTGATCGGCCTCATCCTGGGGCCGCTCGCCGAGAGCCAGATGCGGCGCGCGCTGTCGATCAGCCAGGGCGACCCGTCGGTGTTCATCACGCACCCGATCTCGGCTGCACTGTTCCTGCTGACCGCGATCATCCTGCTCGCCCCGCTGGTCGCGCGCGCAATGCGGCGGCGTCGCGGCGGCTAGACTGCGGCGCGGCCTTCGACAGGGCCGCAACAACGTCCGCGCCCTGCGCGCGGGCCGCCGCTGATGGTCCACGTCCTTCCCGTCCTTCGTTCACTTGTCGTCGCGCTGGCCGGTGCGCTCATCTGCGTCTGGATCCGGGCGCCGCTGCCATGGCTGATCGGGCCGCTGGTGGCGGTTGCGCTCGTCAGCATGCTGCACGGCCGGCTCGCGTCGCCACCCGGTGGCCGCCAGGCCGGGCAGTGGATCATCGGCGTCGCGCTCGGGCTCTACTTCTCGCCCGATGTCGTGCGCGAGGTGGTTCGCCTCGGGCCGTGGGTCGCGCTGGCCGTGGCCTTCGCGCTTGCGCTCGGCGTGCTCGGCAGCTGGCTGCTGTGCAAGATGGTCGCGACCGATGCGCCGACGTCGTTCTTCGGCATGGCGATCGGCGGCGCCAGCGAGATGGCGGTCCTGGCGGAGCGGCACGGCGGGCAGGTCGAGCGCGTGGCCGCCGCGCACAGCCTGCGCATCATGCTGGTCGTGCTGATCGTGCCGCTGCTGCTGAACGCGTTCGACATACACGGCCTGGATCCTTACGTGCCGATCGCGCGCGAGTTCTCGTGGGGCGGATTCGCCTTGCTGGCGGCCGTCACGGGCGGGGCGGCACTGGTCATGCGCCGCGTGGGCTCGCCGAACAGCTGGATGATCGGGCCGTTGCTGGCTGCCGCGGTCGTCACGTCGATGGGCCTGACCTGGTCGTCGTTGCCCGCGCCCGTCGTCAACGCCGGGCAGCTGCTGATCGGCATCGGGCTCGGCACGCGCTTCACGCCCGAGTTCTTCGATTCGGCGCCGCGTTTCCTCGGCGCCGTGGCGGTGATCACGCTCGTGTACCTCGTGATCGCGGCCGTGTTCGGCTGGCTGCTGTCCGTCGGCTCCGGCCTGCACTGGTCGACCGCGATCGTGGCGACGACGCCGGGCGGCATCGGCGAGATGGCGCTGACCGCGAAGGCGTTGCGGCTCGGCGTGCCCATCGTCACGGCGTTCCACGCGATACGGATGGCCGCCGTCGTGTTGAGCGTGGGCATCACGTACCGCGCGTGGACGCGCTGGAAGAGCCGGCGCGCCGGCGCTATCGGGCCGCGAGGGCGGCCGCGTTGACGATGTTGCGCGGCTCGCCCGCGGCAAACGCGACGACGTTGTCGATCGCGCCGCCGAACATGGTCTCGTAGGACGTGCGCTCCACGAACCCGAGGTGCGGCGAGGCGATGACGTTCGGCAGCCGCAGCAGCGGTTCGTCGCGCACGGGCTCGCGTTCGTAGACGTCGACGGCGGCCATCCCTGGCCGTCCGTCGCGCAGGGCGGCGACGAGCGCGCCGGCTTCCAACAGTTCGGCGCGGCTCGTGTTGACCAGGAGCGCCGTGGGCTGCATTCGCGCCAGGTCCTGCCGCGTCACGCATCCGCGTGTGGTTTCGGCCAGGCGCAGGTGCAGCGTCAGCACGTCGGCGCGCTCGAACAGTGCTTCACGGCTGGGCGTCGTTGCGTGGCCGTCCGCGACCGCGCGACCGCGCGCCGGCTCGCTGCCGTGAACCAGCACCTTCATGCCGAAGGCCTGGCCGTATCCGGCGACCAACGCGCCGATCTTCCCGTAGCTCCACACTCCGAGCGTCTTGCCGGCGAGCGCAACGCCGAGGCCGGCCAGCGGCCAGTCGGGTCGCGCCGGCACGCTCTGCTGCCACGCGCCGGCATAGAGGTTCGCCATGTACGACGGCAGGCGGCGCATTGCGGCGAGGATCAGCAGCCACGTGAATTCGGAGGTCGCCACCGAGTAGCCCGTCCCCTCGGCAACCGCGACGCCGCGGCGGCTGCAGGCCTCGACGTCGATGTGCGGGCCGACCTTGCCGGTTTGGCTGATCAGCCGAAGCCTGGGCAGGCGGGCCAGCAGCGCGTCGGTGATCCGCGTGCGCTCGCGCGTCAGGACCAGGGCCTCCGCGTCCTGCAGGCGCGACGCGAGCTGGCCCAGGCCCGCGGCCGTCGCGGTGAGCACCCGGGCGTCGTGACCGTTCAGGCGCGCGAAGCAGTCGAGGTGGCGGACGACGTCCTGATAGTCGTCGAGGATCAGGATCTTCATCGTGGTGTTCCCGGGTTGTTTGGGGGAGGGAGCCGCCGCTCGTCGGGTCCGGCCCAGGAGTTGCGCATTCGCCTGCCTTGGTCGGGCCGGTGGCCCCGGCTAAAATAGCCGCTTTCCCGCAACCGGGCGCATCGCGGCGATCCGCCGCCCGCGGGTTGCTCGCGGCCACAAGCCACGAAGTGGCAGGAATCACGATCGCTTCGCCCTCGCCGAGGGACAAGGCGACGACCTTGGAGGCAGGACCAATGAGCGCAGTGCTTTCGGGGCAGGCCGCCGCCCCCCCGTACGTCAGGAACAAGAAGCTGATCGCCTGGGTGGCCGACATGGCCCGCCTGACCCAGCCCGATCGCATCGTGTGGTGCGACGGATCGCAGGCCGAGTACGACCGGCTCTGCGAAGAGCTGGTGCAGTCAGGGACGTTCACGCGCCTGAACCCCGCGAAGCGTCCCAACAGCTATCTGGCTCTGTCGGACCCGGGCGACGTGGCGCGCGTCGAGGACCGCACCTTCATCTGCAGCGAGCAGAAGGAGGATGCCGGTCCCACGAACAACTGGATGGCGCCGGGCGAGATGCGCGCGACGCTGGACGGCTTGTTCGCCGGATGCATGCGCGGCCGCACGATGTACGTCGTGCCGTTCTCGATGGGGCCGCTCGGCAGCCACATCTCCCAGATCGGGGTCGAACTGTCCGACAGCGCCTACGTGGCCGTGAACATGCGCATCATGACGCGCATGGGCCGCGCAGTGATCGACCTGCTCGGCACCGAGGGCGCGTTCGTCCCGTGCGTCCACTCGATCGGCAAGCCGCTGGCGGAAGGCGAGAAGGACGTGCCGTGGCCATGCAGCGAAACCAAGTACATCGTGCACTTCCCGGAAACGCGGGAGATCTGGTCATACGGGTCCGGCTACGGCGGCAACGCCCTGCTCGGGAAGAAGTGCCTGGCGCTGCGCATCGCATCGACGATGGGCCGTGACGAGGGCTGGCTCGCCGAGCACATGCTCATCCTGGCTGTGACGCCGCCGAAAGGGAAGAAGTACCACATCGCCGCGGCTTTCCCGTCGGCCTGCGGCAAGACCAACTTCGCCATGCTGATTCCGCCGCCGGCGTTCGAAGGCTGGAAGGTGACGACGGTCGGCGAGGACATCGCCTGGATCAAGCCGGGCGCGGACGGCCGCCTGTACGCGATCAATCCGGAGGCTGGCTGCTTCGGCGTCGCGCCGGGCACGTCGGAGAAGACGAACCACAACGCGATGGCCATGCTGCACGAGAACGTCATCTACACCAACGTCGCGCTGACCGACGACGGCGACGTGTGGTGGGAAGGCATGGGCCCCGCGCCGGATCACGCGATCGACTGGCAAGGCAAGGACTGGACGCCGGAAGACGGCAAGGCGGGCCGGAAGGCCGCGCACCCCAACGCGCGCTTCACGGTCGCCGCCAGCCAGTGCCCGTCGATCGACGTGGACTGGGAGAACCCGGACGGCGTGGCGATCGACGCCTTCCTGTTCGGCGGCCGTCGGTCGACGACCGTGCCGCTCGTCACCGAGGCGCGCAACTGGGTCGAGGGCGTCTACATGGCCGCGACGATGGGGTCCGAGACCACGGCGGCCCAGCAGGGTGCGCAGGGAGTGCTGCGCCGTGACCCGTTCGCGATGCTGCCGTTCTGCGGCTACAACATGGGCGACCACTTCGGCCACTGGATCGCGCTCGGCGAGACGCTTGGGCGCAGCGGCGCGAAACTGCCGAAGATCTTCACCGTGAACTGGTTCCGGACCGACGAGAACGGCAAGTTCGTGTGGCCGGGGTTCGGCGAGAACATGCGGGTGCTCAAGTGGATCGTCGATCGCGTCGAGGGGCACGCGGGCGGCGCCGAGCATCTGTTCGGCGTCTCGCCGCGGTACGAAGACCTGCAGTGGACGGGCCTCGAGTTCCCGCGCGCGCAGTACGACCGCATCACGGCGGTGAACCTCGACGACTGGCGCAAGGAGATCGCGCTGCACAGCGAGCTGTTCGCGAAGCTGGAGCCGCGCCTGCCGCGCGAACTGCAGGCGACGCGCAGCGCGCTGGAGCAGCGGCTCGCCGCCTGACCTGGCCCGCCGCAACCAGAAAGGCCGCCCACGGGCGGCCTTTTCTCTATCCGTTTCGCTACGCCTCTGGCTGCAGCACGTACAGCAGGTAGCGCTTCTCGCGCTTGAACACCTCGGGGTCGAGCGTGTCGAGGCGCACCTTCGAAAGCTTCTCGCGGACGCTGGGCTGGAACAGGTAGCCGAGGAACGGATGACGCAGGAAGAACTTCTCGCTGAAGAAGTGGGCGACCGGCAACGCGAAGCGCTCGGCGAGCACGCGGGCGTAGGCGAGCGATGGCACGACGTTGTCCGTGACATCGACGCGCTCGACGACCTGCAGTCCGTGCCGGGCGATCGCGGAGTCGAAGTCCGCGAGCAGGTGGCCCGACCGGTTCTTCGCATCGGGCCTTAGCCGGAAGTAGTCGATCACGATCCACCGTCCGCCCGGCGCGAGAAATGCCTTCACTCGCTCGATCCCCTCGTCGAGCGCGATGTACTGGAACGACTCGGAATTGATGACCGTCTCGAAGCGCTCCGGCCGCTGCCGCGGGTCGAACGACTCCAGCGTGCCTTCGAGCAGCGGGATGTGCGGCCAGTGGGCCCGGATGTGCGCGGCGTGCGAGCGGTTCGGCGTGAGTCCGGTGGGGCGGGCGCCGGCCGCATCGAGGCGCGCTAGCAAACCGCCCATGCCGCAGCCGATGTCGAGCACGCGCTCTCCCGGCTCAACGCGCTCGACCAGCAGCGACGCATAGTCGTCCATCGCCTGCTTCGCATCGGCGAGGCTGATCGACTCGGGATCGGCGGGCGGCTCGGGAAAGTAACCGTAGTGCAGGAAGTTGTTGCCGAAGACCGCCCCGTACAGCGCGAGTTCGAGGTCGTCCGCCGGATCCCACACGGAACGTCCGGCCCGGTTCTGGCTCAGGTGACGGATCAGCGCCGGCACGTTCAGCAGTCGCGTCAGTGCGCCCATGTTGGCGATCCGCTGGGCGCGTTCGTTGAGGTCATCGGGGAAGCCATGCGAGGTTGCGGCCGGAACAATAGCAAGCCTGTCCGGGTTTCACCTTGACCCGTCGCCTTGCACCGATGTTGCTTTGCGAAGATACTGATCGGCCCCCGCAAGGCCCGATACGAGGCCAGTCGGGCGGGCGTCATCGACCGCAGTGCCCATACGCAGGAGACCGTATTGGGGCTGATCTACTACATCACGCAGGTCCAGTTCGACTTCGGGGCGATTGCGCTTGCTCGCTCCGAGTGCGAGCGCGCCGGCATCCGTCGTCCGCTCGTCTGCACTGATCGCGGCGTGGTCGCCGCCGGGCTGCTCGAGCGACTCGAGTCGGCCCTCGGTGATCTCGCCGTCGCCGTGTTCGACGAGACGCCATCGAACCCGACCGAAGCGGCCGTGATGAAGGCCGTCGAGGCCTACCGTGCCCACGATGCCGACGGACTCGTGGCGCTCGGCGGCGGCAGCCCGATCGACCTCGCCAAGGGCGTCGCCATCATGGCGACCCATCCCGGCGCGCTGGCCGATTACGCGACCATCCTCGGCGGCAGCCCCAGGATCACTCCGGGCGTTGCTCCGCTGATCGCCATTCCGACGACGGCGGGCACCGGCAGCGAGGTGGCGCGGGGCGCCATCATCATCCTCGACGACGGCCGCAAGCTCGGCTTTCACTCGTGGCAGCTGGTGCCGAAGACCGCGATCTGCGACCCGGAACTGACGTACGGGCTGCCGCCGAAGCTGACGGCCGCCACCGGCATGGACGCGGTGGCCCACTGCGTCGAGACGTTCCTGTCGAAGGCCGTGAATCCGCCGGCCGACGCGATCGCCCACGACGGGCTCGTGCGCGCGCTCAAGCACATCGACCGCGCGGTGAACCAGCCGACCGATCGCGAAGCGCGCTGGAACATGATGAGCGCTTCGATGCAGGGGGCGATGGCCTTCCAGAAGGGACTCGGCGCCGTCCATTCGTTGTCGCACGCCCTGGGGGCGCTGCCTATCGGACCGCATCACGGCACGCTCAACGCCGTGCTCCTGCCCGAGGTCGTCAAGTTCAACGAGGCCGTCGTGCCGGAGAAGGTCCAGGCCATCGCCGATGTCTTCGGTGTGCGCGGCGGCGCGGCCCTGGCCAGCTCGATCCGTGATCTCAACCGACGACTGGGGCTGCCGTCCGGCCTCGGGGCGATGGGAATCGGCCCGGATCTCTATGTGGACATCGCCACGCATGCGCTGAAGGACCATTGCCACGCGACGAACCCGCGGATCGCCTCCCACGCAGATTACGTTGCTATGCTCGCCGCCTCTGCCTGAGCGGACGGGTGCCGGTTCCGGAGAACAACAACGAACGCATGAACGCCTCCGACATCATCCTGGAAACGCGCGGCCTGACGAAGGAGTTCAAGGGCTTCGTCGCCGTCGCCGACGTCAACCTGAAGGTCGTGCGCGGGACCATCCACGCGCTCATCGGCCCCAACGGGGCGGGCAAGACCACCTGCTTCAACCTGCT
>Ga0209253_10005257_pt1 | contig 11244 bp, 11 predicted proteins | sample FrelakmetBRP12BR_FD_187145 | JGI IMG/M metagenome (GOLD analysis project Ga0209253, IMG submission 187145) | Freshwater lake sediment microbial communities from the University of Notre Dame, USA, for methane emissions studies - BRP12 BR (SPAdes)... | ecosystem: Environmental > Aquatic >... | reverse complement strand
ACCAGCCTGTAAAAAACAGTTGAAATCATCCTTGAATTTATCATATTCACTACTTTGAAGATGTTTAAATAACTCAACCCGCTCTTTGTCAATCACCTGCTTCCATTCAGCCAACAATGGTTCGATCCCAGGCTGTTCTATTTCATCAACTTTTCGCTGATAGATCACACCCTTGTCTACAAGTACATCCATGTCTCTAACCTGGCCTAACACTTTCCCAATTTTCCGCAGTCCTTTTTGGTACCGCTTCATGATTTTCGGGTTAAATGCAGGGCTAAATATATCAAAAGCTGATCGCATGCGACGCGTGGCTACACGCATATCATGTAATTCTTCAATATCCTCACCAACTATTGTCCCCTGCTCATGGCTCAACATGATTGCAAAATGATATAGCCACACCTTCCTTCCTGCCTCAGCCAGGCTGTCATCTGCATTCACTCCAATCGTATCCTTGGGGAGCGGGAATGGGATTTTCTCTGCTTCGGTTATTACAGCTTTCGTTTTTGTCTCAGACGGTTTATCGGCTATCAGTTCACTCGTGGGTTTAATAATCGCATCAGGTGCATCCGTATCCGGCAATCTTTCCTCGGTGTCAAGATTAAATATTCCCATTCCCCTGGATAAAAACTCGCGTTTCCAATAGCGCGCCCTGCCTCGTGAAATTCCCGCCTCCAACGCTGCTTGCATGGTCGGCTTCCCCTCGCCATATGCTAAAATTAATCTCGCTCTGTGGCTGAATAACTCAGGTCCAGCCTGTGCGTATTCAAGGAGTTGTTGTTTTTGATGATCAGATAATTGTATAGTCGACATGCCGACTATTATAGCATACCCGTTTACTCCAACGCTTAACCTTGTGTATTCTTGAGAAGCTTAATTTCCGCCTCCACCATGAGGGTTACCAATTCTTCGAATGAAGTTTTTGTTTCCCAACCAAGTTTTTCCTTGGCTTTGGATGGATTACCAACTAATACATCGACTTCTGCTGGTCTCATAAATGCTGGATCCTGGGTCACATAATCCCGATAATCCAAGTCAAGGTAACCAAATGCAAGCTCTGCAAACTGCCTTACTGTGCGCGTATCCCCCGTTGCCAGAACAAAATCCTCCGGCTCTGTATGCTGCAGCATCAACCACATTCCACGCACATAATCCGGAGCATATCCCCAATCCCGCTGTGAGTCGATATTTCCAAGGTGTAGTTCTTTATCCAGGTGAACCTTGATGCGGGCTGCACTCCGTGCGATTTTACGGGTAACAAATTCATGTCCACGCCGTGGACTCTCATGATTAAAGCAAATCCCCGAGCAGGCAAACAGGTCATAACTCTCACGGTAATTGACCGTTATCCAATGCCCATACACCTTGGCAACCCCATACGGACTGCGTGGATAGAAGGGTGTTTTCTCGTTTTGTGGGGTTTCACGAACCTTTCCAAACATCTCGCTGGTACTTGCCTGGTAAAAGCGGATATCTGGATCCACCAGCCTTATCGCATCCAAAACTCGAGTCACTCCCAACGCAGTTACTTCACCCGTGAATACCGGCTGGATCCATGAAGTTTGTACGAATGATTGTGCTGCCAGATTATAGACCTCGCTTGGACGGTGGGTTTTTATGATATCGATAATAGATATCTGGTCCATTAAATCACCAGACGCCAGTGTTATTCGCTCTTGAATGTGCTCTATACGTTCAAAGTTAACCGTGCTTGAACGTCGAACCACGCCTATGATTTCATAACCCTGTTCAAGTAAAAACTCCGCCAGATAGGATCCATCCTGGCCTGTGATTCCTGTGATTAATGCTCGTTTGATCGCCATAATTTGTTCTCCTCATGGTTAAGAATACCAGCATAATTTAATTTTGTCTGCTAATCTGGTTAGCAGATCGCTCTTAATTTTTGCGGTATAGTTAACCGATGGTCGAGAGCATCGGAAAACGGTTGGCTTACCTCCGGCAAAAGAATGGTTGGACCCAACAAAGCCTGGCATATCGTTTGGCTGTGTCACGTGTTGCCATTTCACACATGGAGATGGATTTAACCCTCCCCAGTGAACGAACGATCACATTGATGGCTGGTGTTTTCAAGATGTCCCCCATCGAATTGGTCGAAGGCACCTCCTATCCCAAAGCAAAAGCAGAACGTTTACCTGAATCGACCATGACTTATTCTGAACTTGAGCTGAATTACGCGCTATTGTTGAATGACATCCAATGGATCGATCGATTGGAAGATCCCAAATTAGAAAAAATAAATTTATGCGAGGTATTGAATAAATGGCTTCCAGCACTTGAAAATTGGGGGAATAAAACCACGGATGAACAAGACACGAAGATATTACTAAAAATGCGGATATTATTGAAGGGTCTGAAAGACGATTCGAATTCTCACCGGGAATAACCATCAGATAAGGCTGCAGATAAATCTGCATCTTTTTTAATTAAACGATAAGGAATTCCCAATAATTTGATGCTCTCAGCCAGCCGATCAGTCCCGGATGAGCCTCCAAACGAATAAGCATCCAGGAGTATAACAATCGGTTTAAGCCCCCGTTGGATTAAAAAATCCACCACAAATGCCACCTCTCGGAAAACGGATGGTGTAATCAACACCACTGTACTGCCTCGCACCATGTGTTTTACCTGTGTCTCAATGAGTGCATTAATGGGTAGTTTGCCCTTCATCTGCGTTAGCGCCAGTGCTTCGAGAATCTTTCCTAATTGCCGGCCTCCCCTGTCAGGCGCGATCAAGGTCAAATGCTGTCCCGAGCACGCTAAACCAACAGCTCTCCCTCTTCGTAAATAGTCTCTTGCCAACGATGCGGCTACACTAATCCCGTACTCTTCTGTTGATGGTGGAAGCGGTATATTAACAGGGTGGTTCCAAAAATCTTTGGCATAAGAATCTGTAGATTCTTGTGGAAAAGAAGATTGTACAAGTGCGGCTGCATCCACAAATATCCAAACGTCAGCTAAGGGGTCCAACTCAAACTCTTTTACCATTAACCGCCCTCTTCGTGCGCTACTTAACCAATGAATTCGATTTAATGGATCACCCGTGAAATACTCACGGATCCCTGCGGCATTAGGCGTGATCTGATGGGTTCTACGACGTAATGCTTCTCCTCCCGGTAACAATCCTGGTGGATTTGGGAAGCTTTTTATATCCACCATCATCGGGTAGACTAATAAGGAATCAATCCCTGGAATTTTAGTTTCAACCGGGAATAATCCAAACAAATCACCCGTCGCAAGTGTCGTCGGGCCAAGCGGAAATACACCCCGTTTAATTAAGCGAACACGTGCAATGTATGATCGGGTTTGTCTACCTTTCACCATCGTGAGGACCCGCGAACCTTCTGATCCTGGCAAGGAAGACTCATCATGTATTTCCAGCCATAACCGTGGAAACCGATTCAGATTTTGGATTTCAAATCTCTCTTCGAATATTTGACCGACTTGAGCTTTCGTGGTTCTTGCAGAACGTATAAATTGCAAGCCACCCAATGAAAAATAGGACCAAAACCAAGAACCGAAAAAAAGTAAGATCCAGAAAATGGAAAGCCGGTAGTAAAGTTTTCCTCCCGTTGCTAGCCCGGCAATCAAGCTGAGTGCCAACAAGGCTAATACTACTTTTTGACCGGTGTTCATTCTTATTTATTAGCCTTTAAATCCCCACCTGGAACTGGAACTCGGCTGATAATCTCATCCAATATCTGGTCACCGCTCAGATCACGTAAACGTGCTGCGGGTCCAAGGATCACCCTATGCGAAAGTGCAGGTTTTACAAGCGCCTTGATATCATCTGGCAGAACAAAATCCCGTCCATCCAAAGCCGCACGCGCCTGGCCAGTTCGGAACAATGCCAGGCTTCCTCTCGGGCTTGCGCCTAGATATACTTCCTCGTGCTTTCGGGTTTGATGTGTAAGCTCAACGATGTACCGCTTTACCGCTGGAGCAACATATATGGACTTTATCGCTTCTTGGGCCTTTAATAATTCTTCAGCAGATACGACTTGTTGTAAATCATTCACCGGATGTTGAAACTGTTGTCTTTCAAGAATGTTGATCTCATCATTTATCTCAGGATAACCTAATCTCAATCGGATTAAAAATCGGTCAAGCTGCGCTTCAGGTAAAGGGAAAGTACCTTCATATTCAATTGGATTTTGAGTGGCTAATACCATAAATGGACGCGGTAGGATATGGGTCACTCCATCCACAGTGATTTGATGCTCTTCCATGGCTTCTAAAAGCGCCGCCTGTGTTTTAGGTGTTGCCCGGTTGATTTCATCTGATAAAACGATCTGTGCTACGATTGGACCAGGACGAAATTCAAATTGCGTACTCACCTGGTTATATATGGATACACCGGTCACATCACTTGGAAGCATATCCGGAGTGAATTGTATTCGGCTAAAACTGCAGCCTAACGATTTGGCGAGGCTGCGAGCAAGAACAGTTTTTCCTACACCGGGGACGTCTTCAATGAGTAAATGCCCCTGGCATAGAAGGCCGATGATCGCCAATTCGACTGCATTGCGTTTCCCCACGATCACTTTTTCAATATTCTGTCTGATATTTTCGGAAAATGTCTGCACAAATAACATATTCTGCTCCCGTTTTAAAATTCATGGGTAGGTATCAATTATCTGGTCAAATATTATCATATTTTAATATTGTTCGCTTATACATCTACTCGACCAACCCGAAGCAGGTTCAACACAGTCGCTTATAATTGGTATTATATTAAAATGCCCTGGGAGATATCAGTCAATATGACAGCGAAAATTATTCTTAATCCTTATGCTGGCCGTTGGAAAGGCTTACACAAACGTGGTGAAATTGAAGATGTAATGAAATCATTGGGCTTCGATTTCGACTTGGAAATGACTGAAGCTCCAAACCATGGGGTTGAACTTGCCTGCCAGGCAGTAAAAAATGGCTTTTCACCCATCATCTCAGCGGGTGGGGATGGAAGTTTCAGCGAAGTCATGAATGGTATTGTCCTTGCTGCTCAAGAAACTCGAACTAGTCCTACCCCGATGGGATTACTCCCCTTGGGTACAGCCAATGATTTAATGGTAAATCTTGGACTGCCCACCGATATTCTTGGAGCCGCTAAAGTAATTTCTTCTGGCTATACTCGATGCATCGACATCGGTGAAGTTATCGCCTGGGATATATCCGGGAAGAACAAGAAAAGTCGTTACTTTGATAATAATAGTGCCATAGGTCTGGAGCCCAATATCACTTTAATTCAGCAACGCATCTCGTGGTTACGCGGTTCTCTTCGCTACGTAGTGGCGACCCTGCTCGGGGTTTTGAAGAATCCCCAGTGGAAAATGCATCTTCAATGGGATGGTGGTGAATACAATGGACCTGCCACGCTCGTAACCGTCGGTAACAATCCACTCACAGGTGGTGTTTTTTTTATGGCTCCCCATGCAAACCCTTTTGATGGAATACTGGACTGTGTATTCGGATCTATCCCTTCAAGGTTAAATATCTTGCGCATCCTTCCAAGGACAATGAAACCTGGTGCAGGAAATTACGTTGAACATCCTTCCATTCATGAGTTGAAAATCAGTTGGTTGAAAATCCATACCGATCATCCCACTCCGCTTCATGCCGATGGTGAAATTCAATTCGAAGCCACTCAGGATATTGAGTACCGTATCCTTCCAGATTATCTGCCAGTGTACATCTATGGAGCTGATAAATAGCCCTGGTTCTGATCTTCATCTGACATTCTTGCAACATTTTTTTCTAATATTTTTACGCGCCTTCTTTAATCTCCTCTACCATCAATTTGCCTGGACATACGATTGGATTGCTGCGATTGTCTCTTTGGGTGAATGGCTTATATGGGTTAAATCTGTCCTGCCCTACATTGAGGGACCCAAGGTACTTGAAATAGGATTTGGACCAGGACATCTACAACTTTCTCTTCACCAGAAGGGTATTTCTGTGGTTGGAATAGACGAAAGCCCTCAGATGGTGAAGCTCACTCAGCGTCGTATTAATAGATCAGGATACAATCCAGGCTTGGTACGTGGGAATGCATATATCCTTCCATTCTCTGATAGTTCCTTTAACCAGATAGTGATGACTTTTCCTGCAGATTTTATTTTCAATCAGCAAACATTAACTGAGATACATCGCGTTCTTGTCAAAGGAGGCAAAGCGATCATCTTGCCGCTTGCTTGGATAACAGGCCATAGACCAATGCAACGAGTTGCTGCTTGGATTTATCATGTCACTGGCGAAGCGCCTGATTGGAATGAAAAGTATTTAGAACCACTAAAACAGTTGGGATTTATCGTAGGTTATGAGATGATTGATTTCACTGATAGTAAAGTCTTAATTATCCAATTGATTAAACCTCTCACCTTTCAATAGTAATAATTACTATCTAGCGGATTCTTGTTGTACAATGTAGGAATGGAAGTAAAACTAGCGGTTGCCAAGGTCAATAAGTATGCAACTTCGGAAAGTGGTGATTCCGTCGAAGTAGTTGAACGTCCACTTGGCGGTTTATCCGTGGTCATGGCAGACGGACAAAGCTCCGGTAAGGGAGCCAAACAAATATCTTCTCTGGTGGTTAGGAAGGTTATCTCCTTGCTATCCGAAGGTGTTCGCGATGGTGCAGCTGCAAGAGCAGCTTCGGACTACCTCTTCACCGAGCGTAAAGGGAAGGTCTCTTCCACCCTGAATATTGTTTCGATAGATTTACAGACAGCCACCATGGTAATCACTCGCAACAATCCATTGCCAGTACTCATTGCATCGGGTAATGAAATATGTGCCTTCGATGATGAATGCAGTCCAATTGGTTTATATAGAGACACTCGCCCATTGATAAGTGAAGTTCCCCTTGAACCGGGATTGACTGTCGTTTTATTTACGGATGGGCTTGTGCATGCTGGCTCACGTAGCGGAGAAAACCTGGATATACAAACGTTTCTTCAAGCAATAATTGAAGATGATGTGGACGAAGAGCAATGTACGCCGCAGGAAATTGCTAACTCGCTCCTCACCCATGCTGTTCACCTTGATCAAGGACGACCTGTAGACGATATTAGCGTGGTCGTGATAAGGGTAACAAGTCATGAGAGTGATTCCGTTCGACGCATGACCGTGGAACTTCCATTAAATATTTAAAAATAAAGGATTGTCTAGCTATAAACTCGCCTGTGTCCAATAAGCACAAAAAACAGCGACTCCGTAAGATTAAAGCTGGATGGCGTGATACTTGGGTTCTCCTTAGAGAATTTGCGCTTCCAGTAAGTATTTTTATAATAACCATCTTAGGGGGAGGGCTCATATATTTTTTCCTTGCCAGATTTGCTGGCGAACCATTACCAACGCCCCTTGAAGCTGTCTATCAGGTCTTGATGATGACTTTTTTGCAAACCGGGGGTAGTTTTCCAGAAGCATGGTATCTGGGTTTGTTTTATTTTGTTATGCCGTTGGTAGGCTTGATCCTACTTACTCATGGTGTGACAGAATTTGGTGTAATGTTATTTAACCGCCGGGCACGCGCAAAGGAATGGGAGGTCGCTGTGGCTTCAACCTATAATAACCACATCATTCTGGTCGGCTTGGGTCACCTGGGTTTCCGTGTTGCTGAACAGTTGATCAGCATGGAACAAGAAATTGTTATCATCGAAGCCAACCCAAAGGCTGATTTAATCAATAGCATTAAAACCATGGGTATACCAGTGATCCAGGATGATGCAACTCGGGAACTTGCTTTAGAATCAGCCGGGGTTCGGCATGCCCGGGCAATAATTATCTGTACCCAAAATGACAGCTTGAATCTAAAAGTAGCCCTTAAAGCCCGCAAATTAAGACCGGAAATTCAGGTGGTTATCCGCATATTTGATGATGATTTTGCACAAGCATTACAGCAACAGTTTGGCTATATTGCTTTTAGCGCAACGGGGATGGCTGCTCCAGCTTTTGCTGCTGCAGCTTCAGGCGTGGAAATGACCCAACCAATTACAATTGAGGGTCAGGCGATGAGCCTAGCTCATTTAAAGGTTGAACCATCTTCTCAATTAGTGGACCTGACAATCAATGATATGGAACAAAAATATAACCTGAGTGTTGTATTTATGCGTCGTAATAGTTTTTCTGATTTCCATCCATCCGCAGATACTCGAGTTTTAACCTTGGATGTGCTAGCTGTCTTGGGGGGACCAAATGAGATCAGAACTCTTGTATGTGCCAATAATCCGTCCAATGCAGAATGAACGAAAAATGAGAATCGGAGTTGTTGGTCCATGTGGTGCGGGGAAATCCTCCGTCGTGTCTGGATTAAAATCTCATGGATACCATATCAGGCATATCGCTCAAGAGCATTCGTACGTTCCGGACATGTGGCGAAGACTAACCAATCCTGATATCCTGATCTATCTGGATGTATCCTTTGAAAATACGATAGTGAGGCGAAAACTGGATTGGACGTATGAGGAATACTCGGAACAGCTTTATAGGCTTCGTCATGCCAGGCAGCATGCAGACCTTTACATTGATACCAACCCTCTTGTCCTTGACGATGTCCTAAAATCTGTAGAATTATTCATTCAAACGGTTGCGTCTTCATTAGAAAATAAATAGACAAGCCGTTTGAACGGGAGTATAATCCCCCGTTGCCAGTCGATTCTGGTATATTTACCAGCTTTCGGCTGGCCTTTTTATAGTAAATGGAGGTTGAAATCACCTGATGAGCCGTAATTATCGATTTCTTATTCTTATCGCATTGATATTGTTATTAGCGATTTATATTAACATCCCAAAAAGTCCTGGGATCCATATTGCAGGTATCAACCGTAATTTTACGACTCGGCTAGGTCTGGATCTTGTTGGAGGTGTCCAAGCCTTGTTGGAAGCGGATGTCCCTGCAAATCAAACAATAGACCCCGAGGATATGAATGTTGCAGTGAAGATTGTGGATAATCGTGTCAATGCTTTGGGGGTGTCAGAAGCAGTCGTTCAGCCAGCTGGGTCAAATCGTATCGTTGTAGAGCTTCCTGGAGAGACAGACCCAGAACAGGCACTCGCAACCATCAAGCAAACCGGATTGCTTGAATTTGTTGATATGTCATCACTCACCACCGAGGAAGCCTATGCACTTGAAAACAAGAAAATAAATACAGATTGGGTGCCTGGTTTGAATCAACCTGCTCAGAACATCACTCCTTCCCCATCACCTTCCTCAACCATAACATCTACATTACCGATTCCCCTCGGAACAACTTTTCATACTGTTATGACAGGTGCTGATTTAAAAAATGTATATGTAAATTCAAATGCTGGTGGTAAACCCACTGTTTCCTTTGAACTAAATTCAGAAGGCGCCGAGATATTCAAAAAATTCACCACAAACAATGTCGGTAAAGTCTTGGGAATTGTCTTGGATAAGGAAGTCATTTCAGCGCCTCGTATCAATACTCCCATCACGGGAGGAAAAGGTGCCATCGAAGGAAATTTCACATTAGATAGTGCCAACGCCTTGGCTCTTCAGTTAAAATATGGATCTTTACCCATACCGCTCAAGGTGGTAACCAGTGAAACTGTCGGACCAACCCTCGGGCAAGACTCACTTAGTAAAAGTTTAGTCGCAGGTTTTATTGGAATGACAGTGGTTATAAGTTTCATGGCATTCTATTACCGTTTGCCAGGAATCATTGCGGACCTTGCCTTGTTGTGTTACGCCTTGATCACCTATGCAATTTTCCGCTTTATCCCGGTCACATTAACCTTACCTGGCATTGCAGGTTTTGTTTTGAGTGTAGGTGTTGCTGTGGATGCAAATGTTTTGATCTTTGAACGGATCAAAGAAGAACTTCGATCAGGAAAATCTCTCCGACAGGCGATCGACCTTGGATGGAAACGGGCTTGGCCTTCGATTCGCGACTCTAACTTTTCAACTTTGATCACGTGTGCCATCCTTTTCTGGTTTGGAAACACATTCGGTGCAAGTATTGTGAAAGGATTTTCTTTAACATTGGCAATCGGGGTTGCGGTCAGCATGTTCACCGCTATTGTTGTCACCCGCACATTCTTACATTTAGTTTTAGATAACATAAATTTCACTCGCCATACGCGTTGGTTTGGTGTCTAGGAGTTCTCAATGATTGATATCGTAAAACATCGTTATTTATACTTTGGGATCTCATTACTGGTCATCATTCCTGGTTTGATTGCTTTGGTCGCATGGGGTTTGCCACTGGGAATCGATTTTAAAGGCGGGAGTTTATTAGATGTCAGGTTCGACTCAGGAACGGTTCCACAGCCCTCCGAGATCGTAGCTCTGTATGGAGAGAATGGATATAGTGATCCGATCGTACAAACATCTGGAGAAACCGGTATGGTGATTCGTTCACTAGAGATGACCGATGCACAACGGAACCAGCTCGTGTCCGCAATGGAATCACGTTTCGGATCAACCATCACCATACAACGCTTTGAATCCGTGGGTCCTTCGATAGGGCAGGAGGTGGCAAAACGAGCAGCCACGGCGGTTGGCATGGCTGCCCTGGGAATTTTGTTGTATATCACCTATGCGTTTCGAGGTGTTCCAAATGCCTTTCGGTTCGGAGTCGCTGCTATCATTGCTATGTTACATGACGTTGCCGTTGTATTGGGTGTGGAAGCGATAATTGCCCACTTTTTTCACTGGGAGGTTGATTCACTCTTCCTTACTGCACTCTTAACCGTAATAGGTTTCTCTGTCCACGATACGATCGTTGTGTTTGACCGGATACGGGAAAATTTGAATATTTACCGTAAACTTCCATACGAGACTGTGGTTAATCACTCCATCGTTCAGACACTCGTAAGGTCGATTAATACCCAATTGACTGTTATGCTTGCCCTGCTTTCTCTGGCTTTATTTGGAGGAATTACAATTCGCCATTTTGTAATCATCCTGCTAGTTGGTGTTTTCAGCGGAACCTACTCATCCATTTTTAATGCCTCCCCCATTTTAGTGGTATGGGAGAATCGTGAGTGGCGCACCTGGTTCCGGCACAATAAAACCCGGGTTGCAAATTAGCAGTCGATGATACTTAGCAATTAACTCTTTATTAAGATCGAACGCTTGGATTGGTTATTACTCTTTTTCAAAAAGTTATCTTCTGGACGATTCTAAAGCAGATAATCGCGACATTAGGTCGGCCATATAAAACACACAATTAGCCAACCTCTTCAGATTGATTAGAATTCTTAATA
>Ga0209253_10005256_pt1 | contig 11247 bp, 10 predicted proteins | sample FrelakmetBRP12BR_FD_187145 | JGI IMG/M metagenome (GOLD analysis project Ga0209253, IMG submission 187145) | Freshwater lake sediment microbial communities from the University of Notre Dame, USA, for methane emissions studies - BRP12 BR (SPAdes)... | ecosystem: Environmental > Aquatic >... | reverse complement strand
AAGCAGCGAGGAGAACAGGGAGGGGGCGCCTTCCCCCGAACGCAGGTGCGCTAGAAGTGACCAGGCCGGGAGCCTCGGAACGAAAGAAGAGCCATCACGGCTTGCAGCAATCCCCACGGTCAGAATCCCCGGTGTCCAGCAACAGATATGGGACATGATCAATGGCGGGAGAGGGCTTGCTCGCCTCAGGCGGGTAAGAGTGAGGGGGATCATGAACGCACTTTCCGGCACATCGATTCTCGCGACCATCGAGGAAATCTGCGCCTTCGGCACCCGCTGGATGGGGTCGGAGGGGAACGAGAAGGCCCGGGACTACATCGCCCGAAGCCTCAGGGAAACCGGCCTCGTCGCCGAGTTCCACCCCTTCCGCTATCCCCACTACCAGCCAATCTCCGCCGCTCTCACCGTGGCGGAGGAACCCATCCCCTGCGAGCCCATCGCCCTCGCACCCTCGACCGACAGCCCTCTCGAGGCGCCCCTCGTCTACGGCGGTCCGTGCACGAAGGAGGACCTGGCAAGGCTCAAGGCGGCCGGCATCGACCTGGAAACGTCGATCGTCCTCTCCGACAACCTTCGCTCCTTTGTCGCCTATCCCGAGGTGGAAGCGGCCGGCGCCGCCGGATTCATCTCCCTCACCACCCTTCCGGAGAACACCATTCGCTGCGGCTGCGCCCGCCTCGACGGCAAGATCGGAACCATCCCGGCCGTTGCCGTCGGAGGAGACGACGGGAGAGCAATCCTCGGCCGCCTCGCCGCAGGCGAGAGACTCCGGGCCTTGTTGCAGGCTCGGGGTCGCATCGAGGAAAAGACGGGCAAGAACGTCATCGGCTTCAAGGCCGGCGCCTCCCCACGGAAGCTCCTCGTGACCGCCCATTACGACTGCTTCTGGAACGGGGTCATGGCCATGGACAACTGCGCGGGAGTCGCGACCGTCCTCGCTCTCAGCAAGGCCCTCCCGCCGGCTCTGCGAGAGGTGACGGAGTTCGTCCTCTTCGGCGGCGAGGAGCTCGGCTGCTACGGCTCCGCGGGCTATGTCCAGGACCGGCGCAACTCCCTTCGCCATCTACGGGCGGTCCTCAACCTCGACACCTTCGGCTCCAGCCGGAGCAGGCTCGAGATCAGCGTGACCCGGGACCTCGAGGAGATGTGCCGCAGAGTTGTAGAGGCGAGGCAGGTCCCCGTCGAGTGCTGGAACATCCCGCCCAGGGCGGCGAGCGACCACCGGAAATTCGTCGAGCAGGGCGTCTCCGCCGTCTGGCTCGCCAACTGCGGCACCGACCCGCGTTACCACACGCCCCTCGACGTCCCGGCCGAGATGAGCCCGGCGAACCTGGAGCTCGTCGCCACCCTCGCTTACGAGTTCGCCACCCGGCTCCTGCAAACTTCTTGACCTTAGTGCTTCGATTCGTAAATATGGTGGCGCCCGGGGTCTGCACGACACGAGGAATTCGCTCACTCCATTCGGCCCGAGCTCATGGCCGAGGGCAGCACGAAGTCCTGAGGGAACAAGTTCGTCACGGAACTTATGAATCGAAGAACTTAGTCCCTGTTGACGACTTCGTAAAAAGTCGCCAAGTTGGACGGCACAGTAAAAAGCTCTCCCGCCACGGGCGGGACAAGGCGCGCGAATCTTGAGGAATGAGGCGTACAGAGAAGTACGCTGCAGTGACGAAAGATGAAGCGCAACGCCGCAGATGGACTTTTTACGAAGCCGTCCCTGTTATGATTCCCTTCGGGACCGTTGGTCGCCGTCGATGGGCCGGTCTTGACGCCAAGCGATCCGCTGCAACCGACCGCGACGAGCGCGGCTGCTGAACTCAGGGTCAACTTTCGACAATGGCCGGCCGAGTACTTCCATGCGTAAGCGCTCCACCTCAAGCACCAGGTTCCTGCCGAAGGGGCTCGCGATACTCTACGAGGATAGGGACATCCTTGTGGTGGATAAGCCGACGGGCCTCTTGACCATCGCCACGGATAAGGCCAAGTCACACACGGCCTACTTCATGCTAACGGATTATGTCCGCAAAGGTCAAAGCAAGTCCAGAAATCGTCTTTTCATCGTTCACCGACTGGACAGAGAGACTTCCGGGATACTCGTCTTTGCAAAGAACAAGGGGGCGAAGCTCTTCTTGCAGGGCCATTGGAAAGAAACAGAAAAGAAGTATCTTGCAGTAGTTCATGGCAAGCTTGAGAAGAGATCGGAGACAATCACGTCATACCTGGCAGAGAATAAAGCTCACGTCGTGTATTCCACAACCGACCCCAAGAGCGGGAAGCTAGCCCGTACCGCGTATAGAGTGCTCAAGGAGAGCAAGGGCTTTTCTTTGCTCGAAGTGAGTCCGTTAACTGGCAGGAAGAACCAGATACGAGTACATCTCGCCGGCATTGGCCACCCGATCGTGGGCGACAAGAAGTATGGGAAGGTGGATAAATCCCGCACACGCATGGCGCTTCATGCGAGATCCATTTCCTTCCGACACCCGTTCAGCGGCGAACATCTCACTTTCGCGGCAGAAGTGCCCGGCTATTTCGAGAGGTTATTTGGTCCTATGGATCGGGAGGACAGCCCAACAGGACCCTCAACCGCCTCTCCGCCGTCCCGTTAGGCGTCACGAGGCCCCGTATGGCATGGGATCCTGTTCAGTACCGGAGATTCAGCGGTCATCGCTTGCGCCCGACCGTTGACCTACTCGGCCGCGTGCCGCTCGATGCACCACAAACAGTGGTGGACCTCGGCTGCGGCGAGGGCGCCGCCACCCGGTTGCTGCGCGAGCGCTGGCCGCACGCCGACCTGACCGGCGTCGACAGCTCGACAGAGATGCTGAAGATCGCAGCGCGCGAAATACCCAGCGTCCACTGGCAACAGGCGGACATTCGGAGCTGGAAACCCGCAGCGCCGGTCGACCTTATGTTCTCCAACGCTGCCCTCCACTGGCTCGAGGATCATACCTCGCTGTTCCTCCACTTGGCTGAGGCCATCAAGCCAGGTGGGGTCATGGCCGTGCAAATGCCGCGCAACTTCGCCGCCCCTTCCCACACCCTGATCACGGATGTCGCCCTTGACGGGCCCTGGCGTGAAAGGCTCAGTCCCCTCCTTCGTCCGGAACCCGTGGCGGCGCCGGAGTTTTATTACGACTTGCTCGCTTCGCGGGTCGCGCACCTCGATATCTGGGAAACGGAGTACCTGCAGGTTCTCGAAGGCGACAACCCGGTGGCCGAGTGGACGAAAGGCACTTGGCTGCGGCCGATCCTGGCTGCACTGGACGTCGAGGAACGTCAGCTCTTTGACTCTGAGTATCGAAAGCGTGTTGCCCAAGCGTATCCCCGACATCGGGACGGCAGAACCCTTTATCCCTTTCGGCGCCTTTTCATCGTGGCGCGGACTCGGTAAAGAGAAGACATTCTACAGCCGGCCTCAGCACGCCCTTGGGTAACTCAAGAACTCTTGGGAGTGGAATTGATGGTGCCGTCGGGCGGGGCACGTTGTCTCCTTCCTGAGGAACCCCCGCATTTCCCAAGCCTGATGACTTCGTGGAAAGTCGGCAAAGCAGACGGCACAGTAAAAAGCTCTCCCGCCACGGGCGGGACAAGGCGCGCGAATCTTGAGGAATGAGGCGTACAGAGAAGTACGCTGCAATGAAGAAAGATGAAGCGCAACGCCGCAGATGGACTTTTTACCAAGCCGTCAAGCCTCTATGGATCGGGGATGGAGGTCGATTCCGCATGAGTACTCGTGCTGTTTGGTGTATAATCTCAGTGGAGTTTATCCTGTGAGTAAGACTGTCGCTCTTGCGATCCTTATCTCATCACGCCGTCGGCTAAGGCCCGAATGAGTGCCACGCGGACGCAGGCCGGCCCCTCGGGGTGGGGAGCCTTATCGGCACCGTGCACATGCAGATGCAAGCAATCACCGGACACCGCATTCTGAGGCTCGCCGGCTCATTCGGCGCAGCCGCATTCGTCGCGACCTATCCGGTTTTCATCGAGCGCTACCTCGTCCTCACCAATACCTACCGAATTCCTGTGCCGCATCTCCCTGAGGCCTTCCGGGGCTTCCGCATCGTTCACCTGACAGACCTGCATTACGGCTTTCTGGTTCCCCTTTGGGTGATTCGACATGTAGTCTCAAGAACCAATCGACTCGAACGGGATCTCGTCGTCTGCACCGGAGACTACGTTCACGAGAGGAATGGGACGGCGCAGATCGATCGGGTCTGGCCTGTTCTCTCGGAATTGACGGCTCGGTTTGGCGTCTGTTCCGTCCTCGGCAACCACGACCACTGGGCGGACACATCGCGGTCGCAGGAGTGGTTGACGCGGACCGGCCAGGACCTGCGGCACAAGGCCATCTCCATCGAAAATGAGGGGCAACGATTGTGGTTGGCGGGAGCGGGCGATCTCTGGGAAGACCACAGGAACCTGGATGATCTCCTGCGGGATGTCCCCGACTCCGAGTGCCGAATCGTTCTCGCCCACAACCCGGACACTGCTGACACAAGATTCTCCGCTCGTGTTGACCTGATCCTCTCCGGACACACCCATGGGGGCCAGGTGGAGCTGCCCCTGGTGGGCACTCCCCTGCTACCCGTTCGAAATAAGGAGTACTCGAGTGGCCTGAAGGTATCGCCCAAGGGCGCCAGGGTCTTCATCTCCAAGGGAATCGGCTGGGCGGTTTTTCCGGTGAGATTCAACTGCCTCCCCGAGATCGCCGTGCTGGAGCTGGTACCGGAATCCGCAGGTGAAGAGACGAGGAGGACGCGGAAAGGTGCGTCGACCCGACGGCCGCGAGGCATGCCTCTTGACCACGTCTGACGCATACCGCTGGAGGGCTCAGATGAAACGCGCTTTACTGCTTGTCGATATTCAGAAAGACTACTTTCCCGGCGGGAAGATGGAGCTGGCAGGAAGCATGGAAGCAAGCGAGAAAGCGAAGGCATTGCTCGGGTCATTCCGTGACAAGGGGCTGCCCGTTGTGCATATCCAACATATTTCCCTTCGTCGCGGGGCCACGTTTTTCCTCCTCGGCACCGAGGGCGTGAAGATCCACGAGCATGTCCAACCTCGCGACGGCGAGGCTGTGTTCCAGAAACATTATCCGAATAGCTTTCGGGAAACGCCCTTACTCGAGTACCTCAGAGAAAACAATATCACGCAGCTGATGATAACGGGCATGATGACTCACATGTGTATCGATGCCACGACCCGTGCCGCTTTTGACTTTGGTTTCGAATGCATTCTGGCCCACGACGCTTGTGCCGCAAGGGCCTTGTCGTTCGGTGGCATTACTGTTCCGGCCGAGCACGTTCATGCGTCTTTTGTCTCCGCCCTTCACGGAGTGTATGCCAAAGCAGTCGCTACGGACGACATTTGTTCCACTATCTAACTCGGCGCTCGAACCCCGCGCGGGCGACAGCACGTATCGTTTACATCCACGCGGTCGAGAGGATGAAAGGGAGAGGATATGCCGGAGCTTCGGGCGGCGGAGCCGGTCAAAAAAACGCTCCTTTGCTCGGCTGTCGCGGGGCAGATGCACGATCTTTGCGTCGCCCATTGAAGGGAGCTCCAAAACGCGAGTAACCTTCCTTATTATCTTCAACGCGGAATCGTCGGGAAACAGGCCGCATCACCCTGCAAGGAGGACCTATGGAGAAGCAGGTCGGTACTCTGGTCACGAAGCGTGGGTTGGCGCAGATGCTCAAGGGCGGCGTCATCATGGATGTAGTGACGGCCGAGCACGCCCGGATCGCCGAGGAGGCAGGCGCGTGTGCGGTGATGGCGCTGGAACGCGTTCCCGCCGATATCCGCGCCCACGGGGGCGTAGCCCGTATGAGCGACCCGGAGATTATTCTCCAGATCATGGAAACCGTTACCATCCCCGTGATGGCCAAATGCCGCATCGGCCATTTTGTCGAAGCGCAGGTGTTGGAGGCGATCGGCGTAGACTATATTGACGAGTCCGAGGTGCTGACTCCGGCAGATGAGCAGCACCACGTCAACAAGCACGAGTTCAAAGTGCCTTTTGTCTGCGGCTGTCGCAACCTGGGTGAAGCACTGCGGCGCATCGGTGAGGGCGCGGCGATGATCCGCACCAAGGGCGAGGCGGGGACAGGGGATATCGTGGAAGCCGTGCGCCATGCCCGTGCGGTGCTGGGCGAAATCCGCCGCCTGACCACCGTGGCTGACGAGGAGCTCATGGCTTACGCCAAGGAGAGCGGCGCCCCCTACGACTTGGTGAAGGAGACGAAGAAACTAGGCCGTCTGCCTGTCGTCAACTTTGCCGCGGGCGGCATCGCCACTCCGGCTGACGCAGCACTGATGATGCAACTGGGAGTAGACGGCGTATTCGTCGGTTCCGGTATCTTCAAATCGGGCGACCCTGCGCGCCGTGCCCGAGCCATCGTCGAGGCCACGACACACTTCCGCGACCCGCACATCATTGCCAAGGTCAGCCGCAACCTCGGCCAACCAATGGTCGGCCGTTCGGTGGCTTCAATGCCGGAAAATGAGCACTTGGCGGTGCGAGGGTGGTAACGCCAGGTTGTCCCGCCCCGGCAACTATGGGCCTTGGGCATATGGAATATGACTATGAGGATCGGTGTTCTCGCCTTACAGGGTGATTTCGTCGAACATATCGAGATGCTGAGGCGTACCGGCACGGCTGGCATCGAAGTCCGTCTGCCGCGTGATCTTGCGGGGATCGATGGCCTCATTATTCCCGGCGGCGAGTCGACCAGCATCGGGAAACTCGCCGTCCTCTACGACTTGATCGAGCCGATCCGCAGACTCGCCGAGACGAAGCCTGTTTGGGGAACGTGCGCCGGAGCGATCTTCCTGTCCAAGGACGTCCATCAGCAGCAACCGGTGCTGGGGCTGATGGACATCGTCGTCAGACGCAATGCCTTTGGGCGGCAAGTGGACAGCTTCGAGACTGACATTGATGTCCCGGCGCTGGCCGCCGGGACGGGCGAATCGCGTCCCTTCCATGCCATCTTCATCCGTGCGCCCTTGATCGAACGTGTGAGTGCGGACGCGGAGGTGCTGGCAACACTCCCGGAGGGGCGCATCGTCGCCGTGCGCGAACGCAACTTACTGGCGACCTCCTTTCATCCGGAATTGACCGGAGATGACCGTTTCCATCGATATTTTCTCAGTCTCGGTCGATAGGCTTAGTGCTTCGATTCGCAAATACGATCACGTATTTTTTCAGGGTCTGCGAACTATCTGCTTACTCAGCACTAAGTCCTGAGGGAATAGATTCGTTACCGAATTTATGAATCGAAGGACTTAGTGGTGAGTGAGGAATAGCACCGTGACCGGCCGTTCCGGGGGGCGGCGAGGCGTGGGTGGCGGCCTGGTTCGCCAGAAAAAACGCCCACGGCCGGAGCCGACTCGAGGGAACGCTCCCGGTGGATTCTGTCTTCCACCTTGATCCGCCCTCCATGTCTTTCCCGATGGCGAAGAGGAAGACTCTTGCAGGAAGAAGTGACCGGAGTGGACCGCTGGGTTACCCTGACGCTCAGACCCCCGGGGCCCGTTCGCGAGGCGATCATCAACTTCCTCATCGAGGAGACAAGCCGGGGCGTGCGGCTCGACGGCGAAGGGGTCACGGCCTACTGCCGCCCGGGTCCCGAGGCGGAGAGCTGTCTCAGGCGACTTCGGGGGTACTACCGCGCCCTTCAGGAGCTTCATCCGGGGCTTCCCGAGCTCGAGCCGGTGGTGGACAGCTGCGCCGAGGAGGACTGGGCCGAGGCGTGGAAGAAGTTCTTCAAGCCGCTCCGTCTAGGACGAGCGATCGTGGTCAAGCCGAGCTGGGAGTCCTGGCAAGGAGGGGAAGGTCACATTGTCATTGAGATCGACCCGGGCCGCGCTTTTGGGACCGGGAACCATCCCAGCACCGCGCTCTGTATCGAGATCCTGGAGGAACTGCTCTGGCAGTTTGCCCAAGAAGGGGAAGGGGGGCTGCGGGTGCTCGATGTGGGAACGGGGACGGGCATCCTGGGCATCGTCGCCGCCAAGCTCGGGGCGAGCCGGGTGCTCGGGCTCGACATCGATCCCGAGGCGCTCCAGATCGCGGCCGCGAATGTGGAACGCAACCGGGTCGGCGGGATCATGACGGTGAGCGGCACCCCCGTGGGGCGGGTGGGTGAGGAGTTCCAGGTGGTGGTGGCGAACCTGGCGGCCGATCCCCTTATCTCCCACGCCTCTTCTCTGCGCGGACGGGTGAGCCCAGGGGGATGGCTGGTCCTCTCGGGCGTCCTGGAGGATCAGGTGGACGCGGTCATGGGATGTTTTTCGTCTCACGAGCTTGTGCCGCTGGAGACCAGGGTCGGCAAGGAGTGGCGGGCGCTGCTCTTCAGGAAATGAGAGCGTGGTTCGTGGCCACGGATTGCTGAAGGGGAAGTGAGGGGGGGCCATGAGTGAGCAAGAGAAACCGGGGCTGATTCGCATCAACGCCGACGGGACCCTGAATGTCCCGGCCCAGGCGACGATTGCCTTCATCGAGGGCGACGGCACGGGCCCTGACATCTGGCGTGCAGCGGTCCGCGTCTTTGACGCCGCCGTGGAGCTTGCCTACGGCGGGTCTCGCAAGGTGCGCTGGGAGGAAACCGTGGCGGGCGAGAAGGCCTTCCGGGAGACAGGGCACTGGCTGCCGGAAGCGACCTTGGAGACCCTGCGTCGCTGCGTGGTCGGGATCAAGGGTCCCCTCACCACCCCGGTTGGTGGAGGCATCCGGAGTTTGAACGTGACCCTCCGGCAGGTCCTGGATCTCTACGCCTGCATCCGTCCGGTTCGTTACTATCAGGGTGTGCCGGCACCGGTCCGCGCGCCGGAAAAGGTGGACATGGTCGTGTTCCGGGAGAACACGGAGGACGTGTACGCCGGTCTCGAATGGCCTGCAGGTTCGGCGGAGGCGAAAGGCCTGGCCGATTACATCAAAGAGCAACTCAACCGGGAGATCCGACCGGGTTCCGCCATCGGCATCAAGCCCATGAGCAAGGAGGCGAGCCAGCGGCTCGTCCGCCGGGCTATCCGGTACGCCCTCGAGCAGGGTCGGCGAAGCGTCACCCTGGTCCACAAGGGAAACATCATGAAGTACACCGAGGGAGCCTTCCGGACGTGGGGCTACGAACTGGCGGCTACCGAGTTCCCCGCTCAGACCCTCACCGAGACGGAGATGCAGGAGAAATTCGACGACAAGGCTCCCGTGGGCCGCGTCGTGATCAAGGACCGCATCGCAGACATGATGTTCCAGCAGGCCTTGCTCCGGCCCGAGGAGTATGATGTTCTGGCCATGCCCAACCTGAACGGCGATTACCTCTCCGACGCCCTTGCCGCCCAGGTGGGCGGCCTCGGCATGGCCCCCGGCGCCAATGTGGGCGACGAGGTGGCCGTGTTCGAGGCGACCCATGGCACCGCCCCCAAATATGCCGGCCAGGACAAGGTGAACCCCAGTTCCCTTATCCTCTCCGGTGCCATGATGTTCGACTACATGGGCTGGGAGGAGGCGGCGGTGCTTATTCGCTCCGCCCTGGAGGCGACCATTCTGGCGGGCGTGGTGACCTATGATTTGGCACGGCAGATGGCCGGCGCTCGCGAGGTCCGCTGCTCGGAGTTCGCCTCGGCGATCATCGAACAGATGGCGAGGAAGGCATAGGGAAAGGGCCTGCGCCCGCTGGAGCCTAGCAGGGTGCAAGCGACAAAATCCACCCCGGGTAACCGGCAGATGAGGACCAACAGGAGCCGTTTGGTCAGGTGACGCCGTGGAAACGAGCAGCCCATCTTCTGAATGCACCGCGGCAGGGTTTCAAACCTGGATCCGGCGGGCGCCCTCCCTTCTCCGCAGGCTCTCGGACGAGTTCCTCCTCTTTCTCTATCCACCCACCTGTGCCGGTTGCGGCGAGCCGGTTTCTCCGACCGAGCCTCTTGAGTTCTGCCCCTGTTGCCGGGACTCTCTCGAACTCTTGGTGAGCCCCTCCTGCCCCACCTGCGGGCTGCCATTGTCACCGGAAGCACCGGAACCGTACCAGTGCGGGGCATGCCTGGGCGGACTGTACCGCTTCGACCGGGCTCGGGCCGCGGGCCCCTATCGCGGGCTCTTGCGGGAGGTGATCCATCGCTTCAAGTACGAGGGGCGCATCTCCCTGGCGCGCCCGCTGGCGCAGCTCTTGCTCCCGGCTGCAAGGGAGCTTTGTACCCTCCATGACATTCGTGTCGTCGTTCCGGTTCCCCTTCACCTTCGTAGGTTACGGGACCGTGGCTTCAACCAGGCTGCCCTCCTTGCCCGTCGATTGGGAGCCTCCCTCAATCTTCCCGTGAGATATACCGTGCTCAGGCGTCGACGGTGGACCGAACCACAGATCGGTCTGAGCCCGAGCCAGCGGGCGGAGAATGTCCGTGGCGCCTTTGCGCTCTCCGAATCGGCGGTGGTGCGGGACCAGGGGGTGCTTCTCGTGGATGACGTCTTCACCACGGGGGAGACGGTCGATCAGTGCGTTAGGGAGCTGAAGCGCGGGGGAGCCCGGGAGGTCGCTGTGCTCACGGTGGCGCGGGCGGCGGGTCTCTGAGCAGCTAGGAGAGCATCCGGATGGGAGAGGAGATGCGAGAGGCGCGGAAAAAAATCGTAGCCCGCCGAACCCTGAAAGGGAAGGTGGCTTCCCTCAAGCAGGCCGGTAAACGCGTGGTCTTCACCAACGGCTGCTTCGATCTCCTCCACGTGGGACACGTCCGCTCCCTCCAGAAAGCACGCAGCCGGGGGGATTGCCTGGTCGTCGGGATCAACAGTGACAGCTCGGTGCGGCAAATCAAGGGGCCTGGCCGACCTATCGTTCCCCAGAAGCAGCGAGCCGAGGTGCTGGCGGCCCTTGCCTGTGTGGACTGGGTGACCATCTTCGACGAGGCCGACCCCCTCGCACTGATCAGCCTTCTGGTCCCGGATGTGCTGGCCAAGGGAGCCGACTGGAAGGAACGGGAGATCGTGGGGTCCAACGTGGTGAGGGCCGCTGGTGGCGAAGTGGTTCGGGTCGACCTGGTCCCGGGGGTTTCGACGACCGGGCTCCTGCAAAGGATCGCGGCCGGCTTTCTCGCGAAGAGGGGAGGCGGCCCTGGAGACGAGGCCTCTGATTCTGAGCCGAGGGCGGACGAAGGGTGCTAGTACCATGTAACAACTACAGTTTCGGATAAAGGCGCTTCAGTTTAATCCGAGCGTCCGATGTAGTGAACTGCCAGACGATTTTTCTTGTACGATTG
>Ga0209253_10005255_pt1 | contig 11248 bp, 9 predicted proteins | sample FrelakmetBRP12BR_FD_187145 | JGI IMG/M metagenome (GOLD analysis project Ga0209253, IMG submission 187145) | Freshwater lake sediment microbial communities from the University of Notre Dame, USA, for methane emissions studies - BRP12 BR (SPAdes)... | ecosystem: Environmental > Aquatic >... | reverse complement strand
AAAAGCCGCGTGCTCATCAAGCCCAACCTCACCGCCGAAGAGAGCCTTTGGGAAAAGGGGATTCTGACCGGGCCGGTCTTCATGCAGGCCCTGGTGGAAGAAGTGCAGAAGGCCGGGCCGGCAGAAGTGATCATCGCCGAAGCCATAGCCATAGGGCTGAACACCAAGAAAGCCTTCGCGGCCAACGGATACGAAGAAGTGGCCCGGGTCACGGGAGCCAGGCTCCTCGACCTCTACGACGGCGAATTCGAGGAAATCAAAACCCCCGCGGGGGGTTTGCTGAAAAGTGTCCGGGTTTCCAGGGAGGTCCTGCGGGCCGACTTCTTCATCAACGCCCCGGTGCTCAAGACCCACTTCGCCAGCACCCTCACGGCCGCCATGAAGAATTTAAAGGGAACCACAACCTACGATGAAAAGAAGCGGTTCCATTACCTCGGCCTCAACAAAGCCTTTACGGAGTTGAACGCGGTTTTGAAACCCCACCTGAACGTGGTGGACGGGCTCATTGCCATGGAGGGCGACGGGCCGATCGCCGGGACCCCCGTCGGGTTGAATATGCTCATGGCCGGAACCGACGCCGTGGCCGTGGATACCATTGCCGCCCGGATCATGGGAATTGACCCGACGGAAGTCCTGTCCCTCTGTTTGGCCCAGGGCATGGGTCTGGGGGTATGGGATGAAAAAGATATAAAGGTTCTGGGAAGGTCCATCGAAGAGGTTCGCCGTCCTTTTACCCGTGCTTGCGCTCCGCTCGAGTCGGATTCGGAAAAAGTCCGTTTCCTCCATGGGGAGGCCTGTAACGCCTGTCCGAACGGCCTGCGAATTGCTATGGGACGGCTAAGAGCCGCCGGAATCTCCCTGGAGAAGCTCCCAGCAGTAGAGATCAGCATGGGATCCGAAGCCTGCCTTTCCGGGGCCAAGGGTTTCATCCAGCTTCCCATCGGAAACTGTCAGAAACAATACAAACACCTGCCGAACTACGTGCCCGGCTGCCCTCCCCCGGCCTTCCTCATGGGAGACCAGATTCGGGAGATCATGGGAATTCCAAGAAGGTTCGGGCCGAAGAAAGACTACCTGATGGAATAAGAAAGCGCATGGCGCATAGAGCATAGCGCCAAGAGAAAAACCCCTCGCTATGCCCTTTGCGCTATGCGCTATGCGCTTTGCGATTGGAGATTGCGATGGAAGACTACCCCATGGCCGTGGTCACCGCTCCCGGAAAGGTGGAATTTGTCAAGAGGACCCTTCCACCTCTGGGAGAGCATGACGTCCTGCTGCGAGTCAAAGCCTGCGCCATCTGCGGGGGAGACCTCCACATCTACAAGGGGAAACATCCCCTGGCCTCTCTCCCCGTGGCCATCGGCCACGAACTGTCCGGAGAGGTGATCGAGATCGGCAAATCCGTTTCCCGGATCGCGCGGGGGGACCGGGTCGCAGTGGAACCCGTGATCCCCTGCGGGAAGTGTCACTTCTGCCTCCGGGGGGAATACCATTTGTGTCAGGACATCCGGTACCAATACGCCGCCGGGCAGGGCGGATTTACTTCCTTATTCTTGGTCTCGGAGAATTGGGTCCACCGCCTCCCGGATTTTCTTTCCTTTGAAGAAGGGGCCCTTCTGGAGCCCCTGGCCGTGGCCGTCCATGCCGCCCGCAGAGCTCAAATCGAGATGGGTCACAGCCTGGCCATTTTCGGGGCGGGCGGAATCGGAATTCTGCTCTTGCAGGTGGCCAGGGCCAGCGGCGCAGCCAAAGTTTTCATCACCGACCTTTCCGAGCACCGGCTGAAAACCGCCGAATTTTTCGGGGCTACCCTGGCCCTTCATCCGGGAAAGGAAGACCCGGTGGAGAGGATTTTCCAGGAGACCGGAGGGCTCGGCGTGGACCGGTCTTTTGAAGCCGTGGGCCTTCAGACCACCCTGCAGCAAGCCGCCGCTTCTTTAAAAAAGGGTGGGATCGGTGTATTGATCGGTCTCTTTGAAGACCCCCATCGGGTCACTTTCCCGGTCAACCTCTTTGTCCAACGGGAAATCGAGATCCGGGGCAGCCGGGGCTACTGCTGGGACTTCCAGGTGGCCATGGAATTTCTCCGGAATAAGAGAGTCAAGGTCAAGCCCTTGATCTCCCACCGACTTCCCCTGGCGGATCTGCCCAGGGCTTTCGAAATCCTCCTGGACCCGAAAGGCGAGGCGGACAAGGTGGTCATTCAAATCTGACCCGCGAAAACCTCTTCCGGCCCGATCGGGAATTTATCCCTATTTCGCGTAAATCAAATTGGGGAGCCACAAAACGAGGTCGGGGAAGAGGATCATCAGCACCAGAAGAATACAGGTGGGAATCAGGAAGGGGACGGTGCCCGCGAAGATAAACGTGATTTCATATTTCGGCACGACTCCCTTGAGGACGAAGAGGTTCAGGCCGAAAGGAGGGGTGACCAGGCCGATTTCCGCCAGGACCACGTAGAGAACCCCGAACCAGATGAAATCGAATCCCAGACTCTTGACAATGGGAGCCACAAAGGGAAGAGTCAGCACCAGCATGGACAGGGAGTCGAAGAAGCACCCCAGGATGATGTACAAAATGCAAATCATGGCCAGCATCGTATATTTGCTTATATCCCAATTGGTCATGAAGGTGGCGGTCGCTTCGGTAAGCCCGATGTACTGAAAGACCTGTCCCAGCATTCGAGCGGTGAACAGGACAAAAGCGATCATGGCGCTTACATTCACCGCCGAGAGCATGCTTTCCTTGAGCGCCTTGTAAGTCATCTGCCGGAAGAGCAGGGCGAGGATGATGCTCAGGAAGGCCCCCAGGGACGCCGACTCCGTCGGGGTCATGATCCCGGAGAAGGTCGTGCCCAGCACCATGGTAATGACGACCAGGAAAGGAAAAATATCCCACAGGGCGGTCATTTTTTCCTTCACCGAATATTGGCGGGTTGCGGTTTTGGGGGCCAGGCTGGGATTGCGCAAAACCAGAATGGTTACGGTGATCACGAAAAATAGGGTCAGGATGATGCCTGGCACCACCCCTCCGGCGAAGAGCCGGGCCACGGATACATCCTGCCACCCGCCGTAAACGATCATAATGAGGGAGGGGGGGATGAGGACGCTCAGCGTCCCGGAAATGGCGATGGCCCCCAGGGACATCTTGGGGTCGTAGCCCGCCCTTTCCATCTCGGGAAAGCAAATGCGCCCGAAGGTGGCGGCTGCCGCCAGGCTGGAGCCGGAGATGGCCCCGAAGATGGCGTTGGCCACGATCATGGCCGAGGCCAGGCTTCCGGGGACGTTCCCGAAAATCTTTTCGGCCCCCACGAACAGTCCTCTTACAATCCCGGTGGTGGCATAGATGGTCCCCATGAAAACAAAGAGCGGGATGGCCGTGAAGGTGAAGGAGTTCATGATGTCGAAAGCGGCCCGGGCAAAATAGTCCATCGGTTGGTTCACGAAGAAGATCAGGCCGAGCCCGGCAACGATGCCCATGGCCGGCGCAATCTCAATGCCAAAGGCCAAAAGAAGACTCATCCCCCCCAGCAGGATCAAAGATTGCAGTTCCAGGCTCACTTTGTCAGGCCTCCGCCTTTTTGCCCGACCGAATCTTGACCCCGGTCCGGAAAATATCAATCACCAGCAGCAGAGTGAGCAGGATGAACCCGATGAATACCGTCAACTGGGGCCAGAACAGAGGAAACATAAGCCAGGTCGACGACCGTAAATTGATCTGAAGCGCATACAAGATCATCTTTAAGGCCGCCCGGTCCAATTCAATCATGAAGATAAAGGTCAGGATTAACCCGATCAGCCGGACCCAGTCGTAGAGCTTGCCACGAAAGTGGCTGACCAGGACCTCAATCCGGACGTGCCCCCCTTCCCTCCAGGTATAAGCCAGACCGAGGAAGGAGAGGGCTACAAGCATGTAGGCGCTGAACTCATCGGATACCATGAGCGGCCGGTGCATCACGTACCTCATGAAGACATCGACGACCACCAGCATCATCATGAGCGGCACCAGCCACCCGGACAGGTATCCTCCCAAACAGGCGATTCTCTCGATGACCGAAACCAATCGATTCATGGTTAAATCTTTTGAAATCTTCTCTTTGGCAATTCCCTCCCCCTCTGAGAGAGTGCGTCGTAATTCGTCATTCCCGCGAAAGCGGGCATCCAGGCGTTTCAAATCTAAGATAAAATCGCGACTGGATTCCCGCTTTCGCGGGAATGACGGCCCATTTTTCCAATTACGACAGGGTCTCCAGATGGGGGAAGTGGGGGTGGATCAAATGGAATTCCTATCCCCCCCCTGAATCCCCTCTCCGGAGGGGAGGGGAATATATTGAGGATCAATGGTTATGCATACCGTCTTTGAAAATGAACATGCCCGTAGGGGCGATTCAGCCCTCGCCCTGAGCTCGGGCCGAAGGTGAATCGCCCCTACAAATTATTTCTTCAAAAGAACCTTGGCCCCGCCGGCGTAATTGGCGGCGATGGCCAGCGCTTCCTTCCCATGGGGGCCGGCGATTTTCAGCCATTCGTCAACCGTGGGCCGGACGAGTTCCCGCGCCTTGTTGATTTCAACTGGAGCGGGCTGGGTCACCTTCAGCCGGCTGACTTTCAGCCCCACATCCGCTTCCATCTCTTCCACCTTGGCCCCATAGATGGTCTGTCCCTGCATTTCTCTCCCTGTATCCAGAAGGATCTTTTTCAGGTCCGCAGGCAGGGCATCAAACTTGGCCTTGTTCACCACCAGCATGCCGCCGAACACCGACTGAAATCTCCAGAAACTCACGTTGGTGCAGACATCCGCCAACCCGAATCCCAGGGCCCAGCCGCGGGATGTCTGGATCGCATCCACCGTGCCCCTGGATAAGGCTTCCATGATTTCCGCAGTAGGAATGGTCAGGGGGGAGGCGCCCAGCAGTTTCATGGACATGGTGGTGATCAGCCCGGAGGTCCGGATTTTAAAGCCTTTGAAGTCATCCACCGTGGCCACCGCCTTTTTGGCCCAGATGCCGTCCAGCGCTTCCACGGCGATGTCGGCGATTTTCACCAGGCCTTTGTCGCCGTAAGATTTCCTCTCCAGGGCAATCAGCTTGGGATCGTTGAGGAAGGCTTCATATTCGAAGATATTGTCCCAGAAGAAAGGAAGGGCATAATCCCACTGGGGAAAGGTGCCGGCGACCCAGGGAATCCTTTCCCAGCCGATGTCGGCCCGCCCGGCGATGACCGCATGAACCACTTCATTCACCGGATAAAGCCCCATTTTGGTGTCGAGCACGAGCCGTCCGCCCGAATTCTTTTCCAGGAGCTTTTGAAAGCGCGGATAAGGATAGAAGCTCCAGGTGTTTGCCGCCGGCCCCGGGTTGGTGGCAAATACCCACTTGATGGGTGGCGCCGCTTTCTTGGCCTGGGCTTCAGCATAGCCTCCCAAAACCAAGAAGGACAGTGCCAGAATCAAGGTGAAACTACCGAGAATCATCCAGATTTTTCTTCTTTTCATTTTCGCCTCCCCTTTGGTGAAATGGTACCGCGATGCCTGTGAAACTTCGTTTCTCTCTCTGGTTTCCTTAATCCTTTGGCAGTATATTAGCCCTTCATCCCCCCTGTCAAGGGTCCAATCTTGTTTCCTCTCGGAGTGTGTAGGGGCGACCGGCCGGTCGCCCGTACGGAGGTCCCATCAAGAATCCATGGACGTCAAAAGACGAGCTTTCAAGGATTCTCCTCCCCTCCCTGGGCATTAATTTGGGCTTGGGAATTTCCCGTAATCCGGGGTAAAATGTCGGCATTCTATTTGTGGAAGGAGGGGTCCATGAGCGGCAGAGGAGAATGGCCTATTTCTTACTGGCATTACACCCCGGGGTCATCCAGCCCTATCCAGATGATGCGCGGGGCATTGAAATGCATGGAGTGCGGCGGGGTGAAGCCGGGGGAGACCGTTTTGATCTCCACGGACACCAATAAACTGCGGATCGCCGAAGCCTTGGCCGGAGCCGCATATGCCGTCGGGGCGACTCCCATTATTATCATGATCCCTCCGGTCAAAACGCATGGAGCCCAGCTCCCCGAGCCCATTGTCGCTGCTTTCCGGGAGGCCGATGTCTTTCTTCAGCCATCGACCTGGTCTCAGACGCATACCAAGGCGAGGGTGGAAGCGATCAAAGCCGGCAAACGAGGTTGCACCATGTGCGAAATCACTGAGGATGCCCTCTGTGTGGGGGCCATTGAGGCGGATTATGAAGCCTGTGACCGGATGGGAAGAAAGTTGGGAGCGGTTCTGGCCCAGAGCAAGGAGATCCGGGTCACCTCTCCCCTGGGAACGGACATCCGGGGAGAAGTCAAGGGACGTCCGGTGCAGTATGAGACCGGTCTTTTCAAGAAACCCGGCCAGTTCGCAGCTTTCCCGGACAGCGAGATCAATATCTCCCCGGTGGAGGGAACGGCGGAGGGTAAAGCCGTAATCGACGTGAGCATCATGAGCGTCGGGGTCACGATGTATGACCCGGTCACGCTCATCATCAAAGGGGGGAAGGTGGTGGACATCCAGGGAGGCCCGTTGGCCCGGAGGTTTCGCGACACCCTCGAAGCCCTGGGAGACGAAAAGGCCTTCAACTACGCCGAATTCGGGATCGGCCTGAACCCCTGCGCCCGCCTGGCGGCCACGAACCTGGAAGATCTGGGCCGGCTGGGAAACTGCCACTGCGGCATCGGCAGCAGCTTTGCCATCGGCGGAAAGATCCTCGCCCCCAACCATCACGACGCCATGTACAAGGACGCCAGCGTCTATTTCGACGGGAAGCTGGTGCTGGATAAGGGAGTCTGTAAGGTCTAAAAGCCCGAGGTTAAGGTTGAGGCTCAGGTTGAGATTGGGAATAAGGATCAAAACAGTATCAAGGGTTAGATGAAAATTATCAGAAGTGAATGGGTAAAAATCTAATTGCGAATTTCCGAATGCCCCCTGAATCATATCACGTTCAGGGCAGCCCTGCACTCCATATTACGAATGTGTAGACTCCCTCAATTTGCCAAAGAATTTTCTATTTTGAAAGCTATTCTCTGAAATCCCCCCAACCCCCCTTTATAAAAGGGGGGCGAAGGGGGGATTTCTGGATGGCGCAGGATCTCAGGGGAAGCGTGCAGGGGTGATTAGGAATCGCACCTCCGACTCAGGAGAGCTTTCCGGCCGAATCCTTGTCCAGGTAAATCCTCACCCAAGAATGCATCCGCAGAGCCGATGACGGGCACGCCGAAGAGATGGGACCTTCCCACATCTTCCGCACGGCATCGGCCTTCTGGGGGCCGGGCACGATCGTGTAAATCTCCTTGGCGGATAGAATGGCTGGAACGGTCATGGTAAAGGCCCGGCGGGGAACCGCCTTTAAGGAGGAGTAGCGTGCCGCGGGGTCGGAGTGATCTTTGTAGTCCCGGTATTGCTGCCGGACGGACCGGTCGTCGATGCGGATGACCCGGATCATCCGGGCGTCGTGAAGGTCAGAACCCGGTTCGCAGAAGGCGATGTGTCCGTTCTCCCCGATGCCGATGCAGGAGATGTCGATCCCGCCATTCCTTTCTATCTCCGCTGCATATCGCTTCGCGATCTGGACCGGGTTGCCTTTCAGGGCCTTGAAGAAATAAATCTTCCGGGGCTTCACAAAATTAAAAAGATGCTCGTTCAAGTAGGCCTCGAAGGTATTCGGGTGGCTCCGCGGGAGGTCCACATAGTCATCCAGATGAAAGCAGATGACCTTGGACCAGGGGATGCTCTTATCCTTCCGGAGATGGGCCAGGAATTCATTCTGAGAAGGGGCGGCGGCAAAGACCATCTTCACTTTCCCCCTCTCCCGAATGAACCGCTTCATGGCCTCGGCCACATCCCGTGCGGCAGCCTTGCCCATCTCATCCCGGTTTCGAAGAACGTTCAATTCCAGGGTGCGTCGTGAGAATGAAAGCCTTTTCTTCATCGTATGTTCCTCTTGTTTTAATTTCAAATTTCAAAATCCGAAACCCGCCCTGCACTACGTGGAGTGCAGGGCAGCCCTGAACCCTACGTGGTTCAGGGCGCAATCCGCAATGGAATCATTTTTCTTCCAGTAACCGGTAGATATCCAGACAAAGCTTCCCGAATTCCTTTTCCGCCTTGATCTCCATAGTCCGCGGGCGGGGCAAATTTACCTCGATGGCCGCGACCATGCGGGCCGGCCGGGCGCTGAGAACAATGACCCGGTCCGCCAGGAATACCGCCTCTTGAATCCCGTGAGTTACGAAGAGAACCGTCTTCCGAGTTTCCTGCCAGATGCGCAGGATTTCCAGGTTCATCTTCTCCCGGGTCAGAGCATCCAGGGCCCCGAAAGGCTCGTCCATCAGGAGAAGCTGAGGATCGTGGATCAGGGCCCGACTGATGGAAGCTCTCTGCTGCATCCCCCCGGAGAGTTCATTGGGATAGCTCTTCTCGAACCCTTTCAGGCCCACAAGATCCAGGAGCTGCATGGCCTTGCCATAATATTCCTGTCGGTCCAGGCGAAGGATATCGATTGGCAGGAGGACATTATCGACGATGGACCGCCATTTCAGGAGGACGGGCTTCTGGAAGACCATTCCCACCTCCCGGGTTGGATCGAAGCTTCCTTCCGAAGAAAAGACCAGGTTCCCATCGCTCTTGGTCAGAAGTCCGGAGATGATCTTCAGAAGGGTCGTCTTGCCGCAACCGGACGGTCCCACCAGGGTGATGAACTCGCCCCGGTACACATCGAAAGTGACATCCTGCAGCGCCGGAACGGTCCCGGTCTTGGTTACGTAGGTCTTTTTCAGGTTGCGAATGTTGATAAACGGCGTTGGGTGGTTCATGATCCCTTTTTGGCGACCGTCGACAGTCGCCCGCTGACTGCTGCCTGAAGGCCGCCGCTGTTCGATGAGCAACGAATCACGGTCGGCCGTCGCCGGTCCGCGGTCGCTATTTCACCTCGATGGGCAATGGGATTTTGGTCAAAAACTCATTGGTGTAGAGATCGCTGGTTTTCATCTCTACTTTCAAGTCCCGGTACTTGGAAATGATATTGATCGAGTCGGCCATCTTCTTCTCTTCGACCCAGCCAACGCCATTTTGCTTGTAGCGGTTCGTCCGGAAGAGATCGATGATCAGCTTCAGGTTGGTTAAGAAAGTTGGTTTGTCGATATCCGGCCGATATTTGGCCATAATATTGATGGCCTCCTCGGGATTTTTCAGCGTAAATTCCCAACCTTTAAGCGAGGCCCGGACAAATCTCTTAATCATGGCGGGCTTTTCATTCACATATGCATCCCTCACGACAATGGCGTTGGAATACACATCGACCCCCAAGTCGGCAAACATCATATATTTAATCTGCTCCTGGGGCACAGCCTTATAAAGTAGAGGAGCTCCGGAATAAAAATCGAAGATCACGTCCACTTGCTTTGCCGCGAGGGCCGCATACTTGGCTTCCGGGGCAATGTTAACAAAGGTTACCTTGCTGGCATCGAACCCGTGTGCGGCAGCCAAAGCCGGAAAGATCGTCCGCTGAGCATCTCCGGGAGGGGCTCCAATTTTCTTGCCAACAAGATCTTTGGGGGTGTTGATTCCGGCATCCTTATACATAAACATGCAGTAAGGACTCTTATCAAAGAGCATGGAAACGACTTTTACCTTAGCCCCTTGCGCGCGGGCGACGATTAAAACACCCGTGTCCACGATCCCGAATTCGGCAGAGCCCACATCGATCTTTTTGGCCACATCCCCAGATCCTTTCCCGGGAACAATGTTGACCTCCAGGTTTTCCTCTTTGTACCAACCCTTATCCGTGGCCACAAAATACGGGCTGTGATCTCCCAAGAAAAACCAGTTGATATTTAAAGTTACTTTATCAACGGCTGAGGCCTTGCTTCCCCAGCCCAGGAGTAAAAGCCCTACCATGATTCCCATGCCGATGAGTCTAAGGTTTCTATTCATCTTTCCCTCCTTTCCAGGTTTCAATGACGCGACCGACGACCGTTGACCGGAGACCCCGGCTTCAGTCGGTCGCCCGTCGGCGGTCTCCGGTCTTCATCCTTATTTATTCTGCCTCTCCCAGGGCATCAAATATTTCTCCATGGCTTCCACCGCCCAGAAAAGCCCCATGCCGATGATGGAGATATAGATCAAAGACCCGAAGATAGCCGGAGTGGACAAGGTAGTCTGAGAAGTGATGATGACTGCCCCCAGCCCTTTGTCCGAGGCGATGAACTCCCCGACGATCGCCCCCACTACCGCTGTAGTGGAGGTAATCTTCAGGCCGGAGAACATGTAGGGCAGGGAATTCGGCAGCTGGATCAGCTTCAGCTTCTGCCATTTCGTGGCATGGAGATAACTCACCAGGTCCAGCAGGTCTTCTTCCACGGCGACCAGGCCGGTGGCCGTGTTGATGACCATGGGGAAGAAGGAGATCAGGACCACAATGAGGATATTAGGCAGGATTCCATAACCGAACCAGACCAAAAAAAGGGGAGCGACCGCGATTTTGGGCAGCGTGTTCAGAAAAACGAGAAAAGGGAGGATGGTCCGCTTGAGCCATTCCGACCAGACGATGGCAATCCCGAGGGTGACCCCCACTGCCGCTGACAGGATAAATCCGCCCACCACCTCGTAAAAGGTGGCCATGAAGTTCATGGGCCAGCGGTACTTGGCCTCAAATAGAGTCTTAATGGCCGCCCACGGAGTAGGGAGGATATACTCCTTGATCCCCAGCAGAATCACCCCGAAATGCCAGACCAGCAGCATGATGACAAAAACGGAAATCGTTTGGGCGTTATTCTTCAGCCATTCCGAGAGCTTCAAATTCCACCTCAGGTTATGAAACCTGTCAGGACCTTCAACGGAACGTAGGGGCGGGTTTAAAACCCGCCCCTACCTGGAACCCAATTCCAACCTTGTAAGGGCGGTTCGCGAGCCACCCCTACTTTTCCCCTTTCACTTCATCTCAGAAAATCCAGATCCTTCTTCTCCACTCCCTTACGTAACATGGCTTCCGTAAGCCGCAGGCAACCTTCTATATCTCCCAGATGACAAACGGAAGAAGGGGCATGGGAGTAGCGGATCGGGATTCCCAGGGAGATCGAGGCAACCCCGGAAAATTCCTGAGACACGGCGGCGGCGTCGGTGTAGGAATTGCTGAAGATGGCTTGGAGCTGAACGGGAATGGATTTTTCCTTGCTTGTTTTCAGGGCCAATTCCTTCAGGCCCGGATTGATGAAATACCCTCTTTTCG
>Ga0209253_10005254_pt1 | contig 11250 bp, 7 predicted proteins | sample FrelakmetBRP12BR_FD_187145 | JGI IMG/M metagenome (GOLD analysis project Ga0209253, IMG submission 187145) | Freshwater lake sediment microbial communities from the University of Notre Dame, USA, for methane emissions studies - BRP12 BR (SPAdes)... | ecosystem: Environmental > Aquatic >... | reverse complement strand
CCCGCGCCGATCAGCAGCGTCACGCACGGGGCGGGTTGTCCGAGCCGCGCCGCAAGCGCGGCCAGTCGTCGCTCGGCTTCCTCGCGGCCGGCGACGGCCAGGGTATAGGCCGCATCGGTCGCGATCTTGCCGCTCTGCAAAGCAGTGTCTGACATTGCGACAAAGACGCGGACGATGGCTTCGGGTCGCGTGAACGACGTACGGAACGTCTCCGGCGTCGGCAGGTCGGCCACGCCGATACCGCGCATCAGGGCCTGGTAGAAGCTCTCGAGGAGGTCCGGCAGGTGGGCGAGGGCGCCCACGTTCTCGCAAAGCGGGACGAGTCGGATGCGCTTGAGGCGCTCGAGCATTGCAGTACGCCGGGCTTCCGGGAGGCGTTCGGCGAGAAAGGCATCGAAGCGTTCGCTCGACGCGTCGAACAGGCCTTCGATAGCCTGCAGGTACAGGGTGCCGATCTTCAGCACGGCGCCGATCTCGGCGCGCGAATTCACCTGCGGCACCGTGATCTCGTAGATCGCGTTCTGGTCCGGCTTGAGGCCCAGCCGTTCGCACGCGAGATGGAACAGCACGTTGGCCCTGGCCACCGACGCCAGGATCTTGGAGACCTTCTCCTCGTCCTGTTCCAGGAACGGGTTCGGCACGCGCAGCAGCAGGTGCCGGTCCTCGCCCGGGACCACTCCGTGACGCAACAGGGCGAGCACCACCTTTTCAGGCACGTCGAGCCAGTCCGGGCTGATCTGCCGCCCTTCGAGGTCGAGCAACACCTCGCTGCACGGGCCCAGCAGGTCGGCGATCGACTCTTCGAACTCGAGTCGCGCCTCCATGAGCGGATTCCACTCGAGGTGTGTCAGCGCCCGGTGAGCGCGGTCGGGCGCTTCGGCCGGCGCGGCCCGCAGTGCCCGTTCGAGCTGCTCTGCGCGATGCGTGGTGGAATCCGGGTGCTTGGTGCCCGTGAGCCGCAGGGTTTCGTGGCGCGGGTTTTCCAGGAATCGGCGCCGCGCGGCGGTGAACTCCCTCGGATCGATCGCGTCGAGCGCTGCGTACCCGCTTGCAGTGCAGCTGCTGGCCCAGACTTCGGCCTGCGCAGTGCGCGTGGTCGCCGGCAATGCGGTGCTTGCGCCGATCCGTCCCTGCTGCTCGATGCGCGCACGCACGCGGTCCATGAAGACCGCCAGTTCCTTGACGTCCTTCGAGCCGTACGAGAGCCGCTGCCACGTGCCATAGCGGTCGGTGCTGTCGGGACCACCTGCGAATGCAGCGAACGGGATGCCGCCCACGCCGCCGGAGAGCAGGAACTCGAACGCGTCGACGGAGTTCTTCACGACGGCGGTCTCGTGCACGCCGTGCCTCGTGCGATCGAACTTCTCGCCGACCAGGCCGGGGAAGGCGAGCGGAGCGTAGAACGTGCCGCCGAAGTCGGTGCGCTCGATGCCGAGGTGGGCCAGTTCGTCGACGGCCTTGAGCATGTAGTCGCGCCGCTCCCGCATGTACGGCGAAGGGCGGCGCAACGCGGCCAGCGGGCTCTGCAGTGCGGCCAGCGCCCAGTCCTGCGCGAGCGTGGAGGGCGTCGCCACGAGCCAGGCGGAGAGATTGGCGAGGATGTCGCGCGCGCGAACTCCGTTGGAGCGGATCTGGTCCGAGATGATCAGCCAGCAGGCGCGGGCGCCCGTCGATGCCCCGAACATGTCCATTTTCGAGAGGCCCGACATCGAGACCACATAGTCGCGCCATTCGGGATTCGCAAAGGCCGGATTGACGAACCAGCCGACGTAGTCGAGCCGCTGGTACACGGAATCGTACAGCACGTAGCAGCGGTGTTTGACCGCGACCCGGACGATCTCCTCGACCAGGTCACGCGGGTAAACCCGACTGGTGGGGTTGTGCGGATTGTTGAGGATGACGGACGAGATGCCGCCCCCGGCGAGCAGGCGATCGAGTTCGGCCGGGTCGGGCAGGAACTCGGGAGCGGTGGTGGGCAGTTCGACGACCTTCTTCCCGGCGCGCTCGATGAACCAGTCGTATTCCCAGCTCGGTCGTGGTACGACGACGCCCGACCCGTCCGCGCCGAGCACTTCGAGGACGATCGCGAGGCCAGCCCGCGTGCCTGGCGTGAACAGCACCTCGTCGGGCAGGAAGCGGACCTCCGAATTCGGGTAGTCGATCAGCCCGTCGCGATTGAAGAACTCGGCGACCTCGTTGCGTACGTCCAGGCGGCCGACGGCAGGCCCATAGCTGTGCACCGTATTGCGCGTGATGCGCTGGGCGGCGCGCACCACTTCCGGGTGCGGGGCGAAGTCCGCATTCTTGTAATCGCCCTGCGTGAGGTCGAGCGCGCCCTCCTGCTGGACGCGCCTCGCGAACATGCGGACGAAGGGTTCGGGCGTCTGGAGGGCGCGGGCGGAAAGCCCTGCTGCAGAATTCTTGGCGCGTGCGGACATGGTCGGTCGTGCCCCGGTTGGCAAGCGCCTGATTCTTCCATCCTGTCCGGCCGCGGCTAGACGCACTTGCCGCAGTGACCTAGCGTTGCGGCTACGGATGCATGATCCGTTCTGGTGCAGGCTCTCCACCGACCGCGCACCCGGTGCCTTACAATCGCGACCCGTACCGCGGAGACTGAACCGATGTCCGAATCGGCCCACGACGAAGCCTCATTCGAACTCTACGATCTCAAGGTCGAAGTCGTGGTCCCTCCCGGCGCGAAAATCTGGTGCGGCGCCAGGCCCGGCGATCACTTCACGCTGCAGGGCGAAATGCTGCACCTGCCGCCCGGCCAGGGCATCTCCATCTATTCGCTCGCGGCCGTGTTGCCGTTGCTGGCGGCGAAGCAGCGTGTCACCGATGCCAACGACTGGATGACCAGCGATGCCGAAGTGGCGTGCCCGGACCCGAACTGCCCGTCGCGCCTGCGCATCACCCGCACCGGAAAGCGGCGATTCCGTCGCGGGGACACGACCGCGGTCCCGTTGGCATAGGCCCTCGACACGCTCTCCATGATTGCGCAGATCGATCTCGCCGCGGACTACCGCATCTCGCGCCTCATCAAGGGGGGCTGGCATCTCGCCGGTGGGCATGGGCCGGTGGACGCGGCCCAGGCGCGCCGCGACATGGCCGAGTTCGTCAATGCCGGATTCACCGCGTTCGACTGCGCGGACATCTACACCGGGGTCGAGGAGATGATCGGTGGCTTTCTTCGCGAGTTCCCCGAGCTGGGTCGTCGCATCCGGGTCCATACCAAGTACGTGCCCGACCTCGATCGTCTCGCGACTACGGATGCCGCGGCGGTCGAGGCCATCATCGACCGGTCGCTCGCGAGGCTTGGCCAGGAGCGGCTCGACCTCGTGCAATTCCACTGGTGGGACTACGCGGTGCCACGCTACGTCGACGTGGCGCTGGAGCTGGAGCGGTTGCGACGCAAGGGCAAGGTCGACCGCATCGGGCTCACCAACTTCGGCACGCCGCAGGTCCGCGAGATCGTCGCCGCGGGTGTGCCGGTGTTCAGTCACCAGGTCCAGTATTCGCTGCTCGACGATCGGCCTGCCCAGGGAATGGTGCAGTACTGTCTCGAACACGGCATCGCCTTACTGTGCTACGGCACGGTCGCCGGCGGCTTCCTGAGCGAGCGCTGGCTTGGAGCGGCGGATGCGCCGGGGCCGTTTGATAACCGTTCGCTCACCAAGTATCGACTGATCATCGAGGAATTCGGCGGATGGCCGCTGTTCCAGGAACTGCTGCGCGCACTCAAGGCCATCGCGGACCGGCACGATTGCGACATCGCCACGGTGGCGACACGCGCGATGCTGGATCGGCCGGGTGTGGCTGCCGCGATCGTGGGTGCCACCAGCACGGCGCATCTCGGCGCGCACCGACAGATCGGTGAGCTGCGGCTGGAACCCACTGATCTCGCGGTTATCGCGTCCGTGACGGCGCGGAGCGCAGGCCCGACGGGCGACGTCTACGAACTCGAGCGCGATCGCAGCGGTCCGCACGGTCGAATCATGAAATACACGCTCAATCGATGATGCCGATGGTCATGAATACGCTTGCGCGAGTTTCGGTTCGCTCGTCATGGCTCTGCGCCGTCGCACTGTTGTGCGTGGCGCATCCGGTTCTGGCCGAACAGCGTTCGCCATCGGCCGACGACGCCTTCGGTGCATACATGCAAGGCGCATACGACCGGCTGATGCAGGCAAATCCCTCGCTCGCGACGGAGCAGGGCAGTTCCGTCGGCAACGACCGGTGGGAGTCGCTCGGGGAGTCCGGTGCCGCGGCGGAGAGGCTGGCGGCCCAGCAGGAATTGGCGAATCTGCGCCGCGAATTCGCCACGGCGCCCCTCGGCCCGAAGGCGCGCCTGCAATACCGCGTGTTCGAGAATTCCCAGCAACTGCTGCTCGATCGCTACGAATGGCGCAATCACCTCTATCCGCTGAACCAGATCGTCGGGCCGCCGATCGACATCCCGCAGGTGCTCGGCAGCCAGAAGATCGAATCGGCCGCGGATGCCGAAGCGTGGTTGCGCAGGGTCGCCGCCACGCCGCAGTACCTGGGCGGACTCGCGGAGCGCCTGAACCTGCAGGTGGCGCAGGGCGTGTACCTGCCGAAGTCCGTCTATCCGATCCTGATCGACCAGGTGCGCGGCCTGCGTGACGGTATTCCCGACCAGGACGCAGCCGATGCACACTGGTCGTCGCCGATGCTCGACGACTTCCGCGCCAAGGTGGGCGCGCTGTCGTTGCCGAGGCCGCAGAAAGATGAACTCATCGCACGTGCGCGCCACGCCCTGGTCAGCGACCTGCGTCCGGCCTACGGCCGCGTCATCGACACGCTCGAAGCCCACGCGTCCCGCACGCCGATCGTCGGCGGGGTCTGGCAGTTGCCGCAGGGTGACGCGTTCTACGCGTTCCTCGTGCGCCAGTTCACGACGACGGACATGACGCCGGCGCAGGTTCACGAACTGGGCCTGCGCGAAGTGGAAAGGACGCATCGTGAAATGGCAGCGATCATGGCGCGGGTCGGCTTCAAGGGCGACGTCAGCGCGTTCATGAAGCAGATGAAGGCCGATCCGCGCTTCTACCTCGCGGACGACGAGGCGGGCAGGGCGGCCTATCTGAATCGGGCTCGCGGGATCGTCGCAGCGATGCAGGCGAAACTCCCGGCCGCCTTTCTGACGCCGCCACCGCTGCCGCTCGAGATCCTGCCTACGCCCGCCTACCGGGCTGCGGGTGCGCCATCCGGCTTCTATACGGCCGGTACCGCAGACGGCAGCCGGCCTGGCGTCGTGTCGGTGAACCTGACGGATCTCGGGACGCGCCCGTTGTACGACCTCGAGAGCCTGCTCTATCACGAGTCGGTGCCGGGGCATCACCTGCAGATTTCCAGCATCCTCGTGGACCCGAGCATCCCGCAACTGCGCAAGGTGGAACGCTGGTGGGAGAACTCGGCGTTCGTCGAGGGCTGGGCACTGTATGCAGAGCGACTTGGCAAGGAAATGGGGTTCTTCCAGGATCCCTATGCCGATTTCGGCCGGCTCGCCGCAGAGTTGTGGCGCGCCACCCGGCTCGTCGTGGACAGCGGCCTGCACTACAAGCGCTGGACGCGAGAGCAGGCCATCGCGTACCTCGACGAAAACACGCCGAGTCCCCACGTCACGAACGAGGGCGCCGTCGACCGCTACCTGGCAGTGCCCGGACAGGCCACGTCCTTCATGGTGGGGATGCAGCATTTCCTGGCGGAGCGGGAGCGCGCGAAACGGGCGCTGGGCGAGCGCTTCGACCTGCGCCGGTTCCACGCGATCGTGCTGGAAAACGGCTACGTGCCGCTGTGGGCGGTGTCGACCGACGTCGATCGCTGGCTCGCGGGCGAGGCCGCGCTGACCAGTACGACGACGAGCGCGTTGACGCCCATCGCGACGAGTCCCGAGTCCCATTCCGGGAACAACGCAGCGGCGGCGGCTTTGCCCGCGGGCAGCAGCAGCGTGCAGTAACCCGCGACCAGGCCGGCGAGCACGCCGGCGGCGTTCGCTCGCTGCCAGAGGAATCCGAGGAAGACGCCGGGCGCCAGCATGCCGATGGCCGCGTACGCCGACAGTCCGACGGCGACGAGCGATTCGTTGGATGTCAACGTGAGCCACACCGCGATGGCGGCGAATACGACCATGGCCGCACGGGCGACCCACACCTGCGCGACATCCCCGAGCTGCGGGCGCATGGGCAGCACGACGTTGCGGCCGAAGATCGAGGCGGCGGCGAGCAACAGGATCGAGCCGGGCACCAGCGCCAGCAGGCACACGGTGCCGGCCAGCAAACCGACAGCCCACGGCGGGTACCGGTCGGCCACGAACTGCAGCAGGACTGCGTTGAGGTTGCCGTCCTCCGGCTGCGTTCCCGCGAGCAGCGCTGCAAAACCGAGCAACAGGATGAAGAAATAGCTGAGCGAGTAGAGCGGCTGCCAGATCGCGTTGCGCCGGATCGTGTTCGCATTGCGGGCCGAGAAGCACAGCTGGAACATGTGCGGGAAGATCCAGGTGCCGAGCGCGACGTTCAGGGCAGCCGTGACCAGCCACGTGTTGCTGAGCCCGGCCTCCGGCTGCAACCCCGGAAGCCGGCCGATCCCGGGGTGCAGTTCCTGGGTGCGACGGAACACGTCGAGCATGGACGAGGCGCCCACCTTGTCCGCAACCGTGACGCTCAGCATCACGACGAGCGCGATCATCAGCACGTCCTTCACGCCGGCCGCGAAAGCGGCGGATCGCAGGCCCGCGAGGTAGACAAATGCGAGCATCGCGACGGCGGCGAGGACGGCAGCCTGCGGTGCGCCGAGTGCGGAACCGAGCGTCAGGCGGAACACCAGGGTCAGCGCCGTCAGCTGGATCTGCACGTACACGATCAGCGCCGCGATGCCCGCAATGCCGACGATGACGCCGAGCCACGGCGCGCGGTAATGCAGGCTGAAGAAATCCGCCTGTGTGACGAGGCCGTAGCGCTTGCCCGCCCGCCAGATCTGCGGCATCAGCCAGTAGCCCAGGGCGCAGGCCAGTGAGACCGACGTGAAGGCGAGATAGGCCGGTGCGCCGAATGCCCAGGCATAGCCCGAAATGCCGAGCACGGCGAAGGTCGTGTAGATCTCGCCCGCATTGACGAACCAGAAGATCCAGGCGCCGAAGCGACGGCCGCCCACGGCCCATTCGTCCATGGTCGTGACGCGGGCCGATCGCAAGCGCGCGAAAGCAAGCGCCGCCACGACCGTGCCAATGACGATCGCGACGCAGATCGCAAGGGGCAAGCCGTGTGTCATGCCGAATCGTCGGACGAAGCGTCGCGGCGGTCGATGCGGTAGACGATCGCGATGCACGCGGTCGTGACCAGGATGCCCAGCATCTGCCACACCATCGGGAAGGGCAGGCCGAACGGCTGCGCGACGACGTCGTTGACGAGCGGCGCGAGCGCAACCTGCCAGGCGAACGGCGCGAGCAGCAGCCAGCGGTGACGGTTCGAACGGCTCATGCGGCGGCGGCGCAGCACCACGAGCGCACCTTGCGTTCGAGGACGGCCAGGGGCAGGCCACCGGTGTCGAGGACCTGCGCGTGGAAGTCCTTCACGTCGAAGCGCGCACCGAGTCTTCTCGCCGCCTCGTCGCGCAGCGCCTTGATGCGCAGCTCGCCGGTCTTGTAGGCGCAGGCCTGCCCGGGCCAGGCGATGTAGCGATCGATCTCCACTTCGACGTCGTGTTGCGCCATGGAGGTGTTGGCCAGCATGTAGTCGATGGCCTGCTGGCGCGTCCACCGCTGCGCGTGCATGCCCGTGTCCACCACGAGCCGCACGGCGCGCAGCATTTCCATGTCGAGGTGGCCGAACCACTGGTACGGATCGGTGAACAAGCCGAGTTCCGGCCCGAGCGACTCACTGTAGAGGCCCCAGCCTTCCGCGTAGGCGGTGGGGCTGCCGTAGCGCAGGTTGTCCGGCAGGGTGTCGTCCTCGAGCGCGAGCGTGATCTGGTAGTGGTGCCCTGGGATGCCTTCGTGCAGCGTCAGCGTCTCGAGCGTCGGGATCGGCCGCGTATTCAGCATCGCCATGTTGAACCACAGCACGCCGGGCGACTTCCCATCCGGCGGGCCCGGGCGGTAGTAGCCGGTGCCGCGCTGGCCGCCGATCGCCGGCAGCGCTCGCACCTCGAACGGCGCCTTGGGCTTGCGTGCGAACAGGCGGGGCATGCCGGCCCAGATGCGCTGCTCGATCTCGGCGAAGCGAGCCAGCAGCTCCGCCGGTTTCGTGTAGTAGAACTGCGGATCCTTGCGGATGAACTCGAAGAACGCGGGCAGGTCGCCCGTGAACCGGACCTGTGCGCGCGTCGCTTCCATGCTCGATCGGATGCGCGCCACCTCGGCGAGGCCGGTCGCATGCAGCTGCTCGGCGCTCACGTCCACCGTCGTGTGGTAGCGCAATTCGTTCGCGTACAGCGCCAGCCCGTCCCGCATCGCCCAGCGACCGGGTGCGTCCGTCGCCTTGGGGACGTAGTCCTGCCGGAGGTAGGTCGCCAGCCGGCGGTAGGCGGGCAGTACTTCAGCGTCGACGGCGCGGGCATAGCGTGCGGCAAAACGCGAACGCTGTTCGGCCGTCAGGCTTTCCGGAAACTTCCGGGTCGCCGCGAGGAACGGGGAGTCGGCGCTCGGCACGGCGAGCATCGCTTCAGCCTGTGTGGCGACCTTCTCGACCACGACGCGCGGTTGCACGAATCCGAGTTGCAGCCCATCCCGCGCGCGGCGCGCCAGGGTATCGAGGTACCCGGCGAAGCCGTGCAGGCGTTCAAGCCCGATTTCGTAGTCGTCCGCGGTCGCGAAAGGCGCTCCGGCACCGGACACGTAGTCCGGCAATTCGACGTGCAGGCCGCCACTGGGGTCAAGCGGGACTTGCTGCTTCAGCTGCGCCATGCCGGTCTGGTACGACTCAACGCGTTGCTCCGCGTTGTACTGCAGCACGTCGTAGGCAATCTGATCGGTCGGGGGCAACGCCGGACGAGCGATCGACGCGAGCCCGGCGAGGTCGCGCACGGCGTTGGTCCGGCCCGCGGCGAAGGCCTGCTCTCCGAGTGGATCGACGAATACCGCGGTACCACGCGGGGGCGGCGTTCGCGGCAGCGGGTCGAGCGCATTGCTCGCCGCTTCGCTCTCGGCGATGAGTTTGCGCAGGCGCTGCGATGCCGTCTCGGGTCCGGCCGCGAATGCAAGGCCCGGCAGGCTGGGCAGGGCCAGCGAGGCGACGATGGCCTGCAGCGTGCGACGGCGACTGAGCAGTGGGTCCATCCCGCGATGATGCCGAAAAATTCGACGGCTTGTGCCGTCCTGCGTTCAGTACCAATCCCGGACCCGAAATCGCCGCCCTACGATCGGCGTCGGTGGTCCACGACGGAGCCTGCGCTCCGCGATCTTCTGAAGGGCAGGGCCGGCATGTTCGAGCGACTGTTCAAACTCCGGGAAAATGGCACTACGCCGCGCCAGGAGTTCGGCGCGGGCGTGACGACCTTCCTGACGATGTCGTACATCGTGTTCGTCCAGCCGGCGGTGCTGTCCGGCACGATGCTGGGTCGGCCGACGGGCATGGATTTCGGCGCCGTCCTCACCGCCACGTGCCTCGCGGCTGCGCTCGCATCGACGATCATGGGCTTGTACGGCCGTTACCCGATCGCCCAGGCCCCGGGGATGGGGGAGAACTTCTTCTTCGTCTTCACCGCGATTCCGGCCGCGGCGGCGGCTGGGGCGGCGGTGCCGTGGGCGACAGCGCTCGGCGCCGTGTTCGTCTCGGGCCTGCTCTTCCTGGTGCTGTCGCTGGTCGGGGTCCGCGAGGCGGTGATGAACGCGATCAGCCCGAGCATGCGCCATGCGATCGCGGCCGGCATCGGCTTGTTCATCGCATTCATCGGCCTGCAGAACGCCGGGGTGATCGTGAAGGACCCGGGCACGGCCGTGCGCCTGACCCCGCATCTCGCCTCGCCGGACCTGATCGTTTTCTTCGTCGGCCTGTTCGTCGGTGGCGGCCTTCACGCCCGCCGCGTGCGTGGCGCGTTTCTCTGGGGCATCCTCGCCGCCGGTCTGCTGGCCGTGACTTTGAAGTTGCTGCTGCCCGTCGTGGCGCCCGATCTCTGGCAAACACAGCCGTTCGCGGAGTCCGGCCTCAGTCAGCGCTTCGTCATTGCAGACCGGGTGATGGCGATCCCGCCGTCGATCGAGCCGACGTTGTTGAAGATGGATGTGCGCGGCGCGCTCTCGCTGGCGATGGCACCGATAATCGGCGTGTTCCTCTTCATGGTGCTCTTCGACACCGTCGGCACGCTCGTCGGCGTGGCGCAGCAGGCGGGATTGATGCGCGACGGGCGACTGCCGCGCGCGCGCCAGGCCTTCGTGTCGGATGCGGTCGGTACCGTCGCCGGCGCCGCGCTGGGCACGAGCACCGTCACCAGTTTCATCGAGAGCGCCACCGGAGTGGAGCAGGGTGGGCGTACCGGGCTGACTGCGCTCACGGTGGCAGCCTTGTTTCTCGCTGCACTGTTCTTCAGCCCCATCGTCGCCATGCTCGGCGGCTATGCCCCGATCACCGCTCCGGCGCTCGTGCTCGTGGGTGGCCTGATGCTGCGTAATGTCCGCGACCTCGCCTGGGACGACGGCTCGGAACTGCTGCCGTCGTTTCTCGTGCTGATCGGGATTCCGCTGACGTATTCGATCGCCGACGGGCTCGCGCTGGGCTTCATCGCTTACCCGCTGGTGAAGCTGGTCGCAGGCCGCGTCCGCGAAGTTCGCGCGGTGTCGTGGGCCGTGGCGGCGTTGTTGCTCGTGTACTTCCTGCTGCTCCGGCCGGGAAGCTAGACCCGTCGCGAGTCAGGGCGGCAGGAAGGTCGCGATCTCGCCGAGCGGCCGGCGCACGATGTCGGGCACCACCGCGTCGGCGGCCGGGTAACCCACGACCAGCAGCAGGAACGGGCGCTCGATGTCCTTGGGCGGGCCGAGGATCTCGGTGAGGAAACCCATCGGGCTCGGCGTGTGCGTCAGCGAGACCAGTCCGGCGGCATGCACGGCTGCAATCAGGAACCCCGTCGCGATCCCGACCGATTCGTCCGTGTAGTAGTGCTTGACCTTGCGGCCGTCCGGCAGCCGGGAAAAGCGCTTCAGGAAGATCGCGATCAGCCACGGCGCCGTTTCGAGATACGGCTTGTGCTGGTCGGTGCCGAGGGGGCGCAGTGCCTCGAGCCACTCCGGTGGCGCGC
>Ga0209253_10005253_pt1 | contig 11251 bp, 8 predicted proteins | sample FrelakmetBRP12BR_FD_187145 | JGI IMG/M metagenome (GOLD analysis project Ga0209253, IMG submission 187145) | Freshwater lake sediment microbial communities from the University of Notre Dame, USA, for methane emissions studies - BRP12 BR (SPAdes)... | ecosystem: Environmental > Aquatic >... | reverse complement strand
AGCGCCGTCCTGCGGTCCCCCCTAATTACAGAGGGGGGGGTAGGGGGGTTAAGAAATACGAACAAAGAGGGCAATAGCTACGAAAACCTCACTTCCTGGGCGGGTCCGTTCACGGGGAGGCTTGCCGCTTTAGTCGGGACTGATTTTGACCGAGTCCTTCATCGCGCCGAGCGGAAGGCCGATACGTTTGAGCAAAGCCTCGTAGCGGGGATCGGATCGCAGGCCGTCAAACCGCCGGTCGCATTTGATGTAAACCAGAAAGCCTGAGCGCTCCTCCAAGGCTTGAGAGAGCCATTCAAAGGCCGGATCCTTTTCTCCAAGGCCCATATAGACGGCAGCGATATCGTAGGGCGAAACGTAGATTCGGTCGGACTTCTTTGAGAGTTTCTCCGCTAAGAGTTTCGCCAAAATCTCCTGCGCTTCCTTCTTTTTGCCGGCGATCCCGTAGGCGTGACCCAGTCCAGCCAGGGGAAGAAAGTTACCTTTCCATTGGTCGACTGCGTTTTGGAACTCGACAATGGCCTCTTTGATCATGAATTTCTGTTCATAGGCCATTCCCAAAGTGACATGGGCCCACGAAGCGTCGGACCCGGCCAGGATGTCTCTGCGCGCTAGCTCGATCGCCTCATCATAACCTGCCGTGCTGAAACAATGCCAGCCGGAGCATAAATGGTTGGGATTGGCAAAAGGATCGAGCCCCGAGGCGAGCTTGACCTCAGCCAGCGATTCTTCCATTCTGTCCTGGGCCATCAGGAGATGCGCATAGAGATGGTGGATCATGGCGAGGCTGGGGTTGAGCTCGAGGGCTCGTTTGAATTCTTTCTCAGCCTCAGTCCAATCCAGATCATATTGGAGCCAGGCCACAGCCAGATAGCCGTGGGCTTCTCCGAGAGTATTATCCTTCTCCAGCGCTTTTAGAGCCGCTTGTTTCATTGCCAAAAAGGCCTCTCGAGGCGGAACATCGCCCAATAGACCACCATAAAAATAGCTTTTTGCGATTTCGAGGTAAGCCAGGGCAAAATCCGGGTCGAGCTTGATCGCTTGATTAAAATATTCTTTATCGCCTGAATAAACCCCCTTGAGATAGGCGTCGAGGGCTTGGGGATTCACGGTCTTTCTCTTAGCCGAACGGAAACTCTTCTCCTCCCTGAGCCTGATGCCGATCTGCCTTGTGATATCCTGGGCAATTTCGCTCTGGAGAACCAGAAAACCGCCGATGTCGCGTTCGTAGCTTTTGACCCAGAGCTGCCGGTCTTCGGCCGGATTGATCAGCCTGGCCGTGATCCGCATTTTTTCCCCCGCCCTCAAGACGGAACCTTCAACCACCATGTCGGCATTCAGCTCTTTGGCGATCTGCGGCAGAGGTTTTCTTGTTTTTTTATACTGCATGACAGAAGTGCGAGATTTCACCTGCAGGGCGCTGATCTGTCCCAATTCCGTGATGAGAGCATCTGTTATTCCCTCGGTAAAATAGTCCTGGGCGGGATCGCCTGAGAGATTTTCGAGCGGCAAGACCGCCAACGATTGCACCTGAACAGTTTTTGCCCGGCCTATCAGGAGGCTTCTCACTCCCCCGATATTGAGAGCGAACAAAAGGCCTGCCAGGCCGAGAGCCAAAAGACCGATCGGCAACGGTCTCTGCCACAGGCTTCGCTTGGCCCGGCGCCGGGGCCTTCCGGCGGCGAGCGCCGACAGTTCGCCGGTCTCGAGCCGTTTCAAGTCAGCGATGAGCTCCTTTGCCGACGCGTAACGGTCGGCCGGTTCTTTCTCCAGGCACTTGAAGATGACCCGCTCCAGCCCCTCAGAGATATGGGCTCCCAGGGACCGTAGCCGTTCCGGCGGCTTGTCGAGGATCGCGCGCATGATCTCAGAAGCGGTCTCTTGAGGAAACGGCTTTTTCCCCGTGACCAGCTCATGGAGAATGGCCCCCAGAGCATGGATGTCGGTGCGCGCGTCGACTTCGCGGCCATCCAGCTGCTCGGGCGCCATGTAAGGAAGGGTCCCCGTCAAACCGAGTGAGCCGGTGAGAGACAAAGTCTTATCTACCGTTCCTGCGGGCTGAAAGAGCTTGGCCAGGCCGAAGTCCAGCACCTTGAGCAGGCCCTTTGGCGTGACCATGATGTTCCCGGGCTTGAGATCCCGGTGGATGATCCCCTGCTCATGGGCCGCTTCCAACGCTTCCGCCGCCTGTTTTCCCAGCGAGATGACTTCCGCCTCCGGCAATCCTCCCGGGAGGGACTTCTCACTCAGCGTGGCTCCGGAAATGTATTCCATCGCCAGAAAGTCCACGTTCCTTTCCGTGTTGAAATCGTGGATCGTGGCGATGTTGGGATGGTTGAGTTTGGAGAGAGCCAGGGCTTCCCGGCGGAAGCGTTTTCTCGTCTCTTCATCGGCAAGAGCTCCGGCCGGCAGGACTTTAAGGGCGACGTCTCTTTCCAGGCGTTCGTCCCTGGCTCGATAGACGACACCCATGCCGCCGGCACCGATCCTTTCGATGATACGATAATGGCCGAGAGACTGACCTATCATGGCGACTCGCTCCTTTTCCTGTTTAGTCAACGATCGGATAGGTTCCGCTCACAAGAAATGGCAAGTGAAATCTATCCAGACTTCAGGACCTGCAGGTTGTTTTTTAATGATCACGCCGGACCGCGAAAATGCCCCATTTTCCGGCAGGCCAGACACGATGACGATTTTATGCTATTCAGCGAATTACAGCCTTTTTGAACCTAGGATACTTATCGTATTTATAGAAATACTCTATCATTGCCCAATGATCGATGTCAAGGCGACGGAACTCGTCCCAAAATCGCCGTATGTCAAGGACATGATCCTTATCCGGCTTTGGCCTCTCGCGCCCTTGCGCCGGGGCCGCGCACGACCCGTCCTGGTTTAGCCCCCGTATGTTCGCCGTCCCGCAGGACCTGGACTCCGTTCACCAGGACGTGGACGATGCCCGTCGCGTACTGGTGAGGATTCTCAAATGTGGCGAGATCCCTGACTTTTTCCGGGTCAAAAACTACGATGTCGGCGAAATACCCCTTTTGGAGGCGCCCGCGCCGTTCGATCCTCAGGGTCTCGGCCGGAAGCGCGCTCATCTTGCGGATGGCTTCCTGGAGCGTCATCAGTTTCTCATCGCGGACATATTTCCCCAGGATCCTCGGATAAGTCCCATAGGCCCGCGGATGGGCGCCGGATCCGAGGAATACCCCTTCGGGAGCATAGGCGGCTTCGTCGGTGCAGAAACTGAGCCACGGGAGGGGCAGCGTCTTCTTCAGGTTCTCCTCGGACTGGCTGAAATAGATGGCCAACACTTGGCCGCTGTCTTCGATCAGGAGATCCATGGCGGTTTCCTCCGGAGATTTCCCCCGGATCTCCGCTACCTGGGCCAGCGTTTTCCCGGTCAACGGTTTCAGGGTCTCGTTGTTGAAAGCGATCAGCAAGATCCTGTCAGGAGAGCCGCACTGGAGATAGAGGCTTTCCCAACCCTTTGAGGGTGTTCTCATCTCCTGGATGATCCGCTGCCGGGTGGCCGGGTCTCTCATTCTCGTGATGGCCGCCTCGACTCCGCCGTCTTGGATCCATGGGGGGAACGAAGCCAGGAGTCCGGCCATGCCCGCGGCGTAGGGATAGGCATCGGCCGTGATCTCGAGCCCTTCCGCGCGGGCCTTTTCCAGAATCCCGATGACCTCGTCCATCTTCGCCCAGTTGTCGCGCCCCCCCGTTTTCAGGTGAAAGACCTCGCCGCGAATCCCGGCATCCCGTACGATCCGAAGGAACTCGCCGGTTGCCAGGACGATATCGTCTCCTTCGCTTCGGATGTGGGAGATGTAGAGGCCGTCATATTTTGCGGCCGCTTTGGCCAGGGCCACAAGCTCCGCGGTCTTGGCGAAAGAGCCGGGCGGATAGATCAAGGCCGATGCGACACCCAGGGCGCCCTCTTCCATGGCCTGCCCAACAAGCTTTTGCATCAGGCTCAATTCCTCTTCGGTCGGGGGCCGATCGTCATAGCCGATGACATGGATCCTCGGGGTCGCCGCGCCGATGAATGAGGCCACGTTGGGAGTTACGCCACGGTTTTCGAGGAAACGCAGAAATTCGTCCAGGGTCGTCCACCCGATATCTGATCGGACGGCGCCTTGGCCCTTGACCAGGGCTTCTTTCATCCGCTCGCTGAGGGGCCCCATGGAATCCCCCTCGCCCAGGACCTCCAAGGTGATGCCTTGCCGGATATCGCTCTGCGCCTTCCCGTCCACGATAAGCGTCTGCCCGGCCTGAGACATCATGTTGATGAATCCGGGCGCGACCGCCAGCCCCCGGACATCGATCTCCGCCTTGCCGCGAGCTTTCGAAAGATCCCCGATCGCGGCGATGGTGTCGTTCCGGACCGCGATATCCGCCACCTGCGGGCTGCCGCCGCTCCCGTCGTAAAGATCCCCGCCGCGCAGGATCAGGTCGTACTCGGCCGGTCTTTGGCAGGCTACGGCGGATATCAAGCTCAGGACGAGAATGGCCAGCGTCGATCTTGCGCGAATCATGGATGCCTCCTTGACTTAGGCGCTCTGCCGGCGATATATTCCGGGCGGTGTTAAAGATATCAACGGTTTTATTATATGCCTCTTTGACCGGTTTTTCTTTGATCCTCGGGGTCATCATAGGAACCAGCCTAAAAATCAGCCAGAAAATCATCGCGGCCATCATGGCTTTCGGTTCCGGCGTTTTGATATGCGCCTTGACGTTCGGACTGATGGAGGACGCCTTCAAACAGGGAGGGTTTGATGCGGTCATCATCGGGTTTTTATTGGGAGGGCTGGTTTTCATTTCCGGGGATGTCTTGATCCATAGGCATGGCGGACGAAACCATAAACGCAAGGCCCATCATCCAGCGGCAAAAGAAACGAACGGCCAAGCCATCGTCCTGGGCTCTCTTCTCGACGGGATCCCCGAATCGATAGCGCTCGGCGTCGCTCTTCTCAGCAAAAATGGGATCGGATTGCTCATGCTGGTCGCGATCTTCCTGTCGAATCTCCCCGAAAGCCTGTCCTCCATAGACGACCTGCGAAGAGAGGGCTTTTCCAAAAAACGCATCTATCTGTCGTGGTCTATCGTAAGCGTCCTCGTCGCATCGAGCGTCGTTTTGAGCTTCCTGTTCCTGGAGAAGCTGGATCTCAATGCGCTCGGCATCATCGAGTCTTTCGCGTCCGGGGCGATCCTGGCCATGCTGGCCGACAGCATGATGCCCGAAGCTTACGAAGAGGGTGGATTCCTTATTGGGTTCTTGACGATGCTGGGATTCTTGACGGCTTTCGTTCTTTCGAAGATATAGTTTCGAACGGGATTCTTGACATTTTATCGCCGGCGACGATAATCTCGGTTCCATGAAACCTCCCTACCGCCGCATGCTCCGAGTGATGGAGGCGAAGGAGGAACAACCGGCGCCGAACGCGGCCGCGGGAGCCATCTGGTCCCTCTATATCCTCGGATGCTCCGACGGGTCCTTCTACACCGGAGTGACCACCGATATCGACCGCCGGCTCCGGGAACACCAGGAGGGCAAGGCCTCCCGCTACACCCGGACCCGGCGCCCTGTGGTTCTCGTCTACCGGGAGGAGTGCGGCACACGCTCCCAATCCCTGTCACGGGAGTGCGCCGTCAAGTCCCTGAGCCGGGCGCGCAAGGAAGAGCTCATCCAAAAATACGATGGATTTTTAGCCAAAATCCTGATATAAATACCTCCGGAAACTGTCTGCCGGCAGGGAAAAGCAAGCGCACTCTATTCTGTGGCCTGCCGGAGAAGAATAGCCAAATCAGAGAGGAGAAAGAAATGGGATTAATGCGGAAGCCGATGCTCATGCGGCAAAAGGCGCGTTTCGAACATACCCTGAAAGACCGGCTGTCTTTTCTGTCCGGGAAGGGCATCAAATCGCCCAAGGCCGAAAAAGACACCATCGTTAGAAAACTGCAGGCGGATCTCAAGGCCGTGAATAAAAGGCTGAGGGTGATCGCCGCCAGCGAAAAAAGAACGGAAGAGATGGCGAAGACGAAGGCGGAACGAGCGGCAGCCCCCAAGCAAGAACAAGACGGCGGTAAAAGCGAGAAGGCTAAGAAAGCCGCCGGAGAGGGCAAGGAAAAAAAGATAAAGGCGGAAAAGAAGGCAGCCCCTCCGAAAGCACCGGAAGGCGGCAAGGTCCAGAAAACGGCGGAATCCCCCGAAGAAGGCAAGGCCAAAACAAAAAAGAAGGCCGAAGAAGCGGGGGAGGAGCCGGCAGGCCAAGCGAAGGCAGAGAAGTAATCAAAAAAATTCGGCCGTGAACGGACGATCTCTGATGCGCTCTTCGCCGTTCCTCGTCCCGCTCCTGCTGGCGGCGCTTCTCGCTCCCGCCTGCTCCCGCGCTGACCGTCCGAGCTTCGACCAAGCTGTCGACAAGCTCTTCGCCCAAGGCTATCCGCAGGCCCTCGAAAGCTACTTCTGCTCGCTCGGCACCAACCCCGACCTGGGATTCCGTTGGGCCGGGACATCCGCCGAGCGGGCCGTCGGGGACCGTGTTGCGTCCGAAATGCGGGCCATGGGCCTCAGCAACGTCCGGCTCGAACCTGTTCCGGTCGACGTCTTCGAGTTCGAGGAAGCGTCGCTCACGGCCGCCGGCCGCCGGATGACCGCTTCGGCCATCGCCGGCGTACCGCCGACCGCGCCGGGCGGCGTCACGGCCCCGATCGTCTACGTCAAGGGCGGCACCGCGGCCGACTTCGACGCGGCCGGGGACGTCTCCGGCAAGCTCGTTCTCGTCGATATGAAGATGAGCTCGTGGTGGTTCTCCCTGCCCGCTTTCGAAGCAGCCCATCGCCAAGCCGCCGGTGTCGTCTGCACTTTTACACCGGACGACCCGAAGTACTACTCCGTCGACGACCGGGCCCTTGGCAGTTTCGACGGCCAATACGACCTCGGCGCCCCGCCCTGGATCTATGTCGCACGCCGCGACGGCGACTGGCTCAAGTCGCAGATCGAGGCCGGGCCCGTGACGGCGACCCTGTTACTCAAGGAGAAGGTCACGCTCGCCCGCGACGGCGGCGTCGCCTACAACGTCGTCGGCGAACTCCCCGGCTCCCGCCCCGACAGGCAGATGGTGCTCATGGCCGCGCACCAGGACGCCCATTTTCGGGCCGGGGCGGACGATACGGCTGCTCTGGTGAACATGCTCACGATCGCCAAGGCGATGCGGGGGAGCGGTTACCGCCCGAAAACGACCGTCGTGTTCCTGGCGACGGTCGGCGAGGAGTTCGGCTACACGGACTCCTACTACGAATGGATCGTTGGTGCCTGGTGGGCGGCCACGCGCGCCCACGCCGATTGGGCCGGGCGCGTCCGGGCGATGCTCAACCTCGAGAGCATGGCGGTCAAGGGGGCGCCCCTCGGGCTCCGCTCGAACCCGGAGCTCAAGCCCTGGCTGGAACGGCTTGCTTTGCGGTCTCCGGGCCTGCTGCCTCATGGCTTTGAGCTCCTCACGCCGGTCAACTCGTGGAACGACCAGTGGACGTTCACGGCGGCCGGCATCCCCAGCGTGAAGTTCGATGCCACGACCTCCGAATATGAGGCGCTCTATCACTCCGATTTTGAGACGCAAGACATCGTTGACTGGCCCTACCTGGCGAAGATCGCCAAGTTCGCCTTCCGCGCCGCCGGCGAGATGGATGACGGACTCCTGCCTTACAGCCTCAAGGCCAGGGCCGATGACCTGTCCGCCGCCCTGAAAAATGACGATCTCGCCGCCGCGGGGACCGACCCGGAAGTCGTATCGCGCTTGAGCAGTGCCGCGTCCGCCTTCGGGACGGCGGCGGCCGCTTTCGACACGCACGCGGGCTCTATTCCTGCGGACAGGATCGAGGAGGTGAACGCCGGCCTCCTCGCCGTCGAGAAAGCCCTCAACAGCGCCTTCACGGCCCTATCGCCGGCAGACGACGACATCACCGTTTATCCGCACCAGACCGTACTCCGGGACGTGCGGGGTATCGCCGCGGCGCTCGCCGCTCTGACGCCGAGCAAACCCGACCCGGCCGCCGCCCTGAGGGCTCTGAGCGGGACCTACCTGACGCGCCTCGGCCTTGCCTTCAGCTACACTGTGTACCAGAAACAAATCTCGCGCCTCGACCCCGGCTTTGATCGCATCAACTGGGGAGGGCAGGGTCATCTGCCCAAGCCCCTCGACGTCATGCCCCAGTACCGGAAGATCCAAGCGGGCGATCACGCCGGGGCTAGGACGGACCTCGAGGCCAAACGACAGTTCCTGCTCATCGAATTGAACGAGCGCCTGGAGAAGATGGCCGCCGTTCTCGAATGGGTGACGCCCCGCATCGAGGCGCTGTTCCGATAGGCTACGGCGCCTGAGGATCAGCCAGCGGCAGGACGATGCGAAAAGTCGTGCCCACGCCGGCCTGGCTTTCGACCTCGATCTTCCCGCCGTGCATTTTGGCGATGGACATTGCGATCGACAGGCCGAGACCCATGCCGCCTTCGGCATGGGAGCGCGCTTTGTCCACCCGATAGAACCGGTCAAAAATGAACGGCAGGTGCTCAGCAGGGATGCCGATGCCGGTATCTCCGATGGACGCGACTGTGCTGTCATTCCTCCGGACAAGCGAACCCGAGATCGATCCGCCGCCCGGCGTATAGCGAATGGCATTATCAAGGATGATCAGGAAGAGCTGCCTCAGCTTGAGCCGGTCGCCCTTGATCGTGAGGCTGTCCATCGAACCGAGAGTGAACCGCAAGTCTTTTTCCTGAGCCAGCGCCTCGACATCCTGGGACAGCTCGACGAGAATGTCCCTGATATTGACATCCTGAAAATTGACCGGCTCGACGCCGGCGTCGCTCCTCGCCAGGAGAAGCAGCTTGCCGACGATGTCGGACATGTAGGCCACTTCCTGGGATACGAGCTCCAGCGATTTCCTCAATTCCTCCTGAGTCCTTCTCTTTCCCAGCGCGAGAGAGGATTCGGCCTGGATGATGGCGAGGGGGGTGCGCAGCTCGTGGGACGCGTCGGCCACGAATTGCCGCTGCTTCTTGAACGCCTCCTCGAGACGGGCGATCATCCCGTTCAGGGTCGAGGCCAGACGGCCCAGCTCGTCGTCGGTCTGGATGTCGATCCGTCGGCTCAGGTCGCACTCGCCGATCCCCCGGGCGATGTCCGCAATTCGCTCGACGGGCTTGAGGGTCCGGTCCGCCAGGAAAAGGCCGCCGACGCCGGCGAGGATAACGACGAGGAGGGACGAATTGAGGATGACCATCCGGAAGATGGCCAGCATGTCCAGGATATCGTTCGGCAGGCGGCCGACGATAATGGCGACGCGCGTGCCGGAATCGACGTTGAAGGGCGCCGCGTACAGCCGCACGTCCGGCCCGTTGGGCGTCGACGCGGACACGAAAGAGCTCTTGCCGAACAGCGCCTCCTGGACGGTTTTGTCGATGTTCGAAAATTCGACGTTGGGGCCGAGCCGCTCCATCAGAGCGCCGTCGGCGTCGTAGATCATGACGAGCTCGCTAACCTTTTGTTCGAACAGGACCTGGCGGCCGTCGATCTTTATGGAGCCTTGAAGCTCGATCACCCGTGTCCGCAGCGACTCATCCAGGTTCCGGTAAAGGTTTTTCGACAGCAGATAATAGGCGACCGTCCCGAAGATGACGAGCAGCACGACGATCGCCGCCAAATACCAAAGGGTCAAACGGAACTTGATGCTCTTGAGGGCTCTCATGGCGCGTGCAGACGGTAGCCCGCTCCTCTCACGGTTTGGATCAGGCTGGCCTGGCCCTCCTTGTCGATCTTCCGCCGGATGCGCCGGATATAGACGTCGATGATATTCGAGATGCCGTCGAACTCGTAATCCCAGACATTCTCCCCGAGCATCGTCCTGGTGACCACCGCGTTCGGACGGCGCATGAAGTATTCGAGGATGGCAAACTCCTTCGCGGTCAGGTCCACCTGGTGCCCGTCCCGCCAGACTTCCCGGTTCCGCGGGTCCAGGGACAGCTCGCCGACCTGATACTTTTGGACCCTGGGAAGGACGTCGCGCCGCGTCAGGGCGCGAAGCCGCGCCAGGAGCTCGGAGAAGGCGAAGGGCTTGACCAGGTAATCGTCGGCGCCCGTATCGAGTCCCGTCACCTTGTCTTCGACGCCGTCCTTGGCGGTGAGCATGAGGATCGGAATGTTCACGTTTTTCGCTCGAAGCTCGCGACAGACGGTCACGCCATCCTTCTTGGGCAGCATGACGTCCAGGGTGATCAGGTCGAACGGCGTCGTTTCCGCCATGTACTGCGCTTCCTCACCGTCATAGGCGTTGTCGACGGCGTATCCTTCCTCCAGGAGCCCCCTTCTGATAATGCCTGCAAGCCGTCTCGAATCTTCGACAACGAGAATCCGCATGCCCGTTTCTCCTCTTGGTCATTGTTATGGCTATCAAGTTTAATCCCCTCAGGATGAACATATCATGAAATCAAAATGAATAATACAAGCGGTGTGTTCATCTGAAATTAATGTTGTTTTAATGGCAGGTTCATCTAAAGCTGTTAATTTGATCCCGTGAACATCGATCCTAAGTTTCAGAAAGGAGACTTCACGCTCAAAAAGATAACTCTGGAGGAGAGAGAAGAATGAGTACTGTCCTGATAAAACACAACTCCCTTATGGTGAGGATCGTCAGGGAGTTCGGAGCTATGATCAGAGGCGAGGTCGACAAGACGTTGGGCGGGCTGCCCGACGCAGAGGACGTCATATCCGAGATCCATTTCGCGGTCTTCATGACGTTGCGAAAGCTGGGGGACGACTGGACGCCGTCGAGGCTGTTCGTCTCCAAGATCGTTAGAAATCACCTCAATGATTTTCTCTGGCAGAAGCGCTGGGATGGGAAGGACCTCGAAGAGATCAAGAAACGCCAGGCCGAGCAGATAATCCAGAGAGAGGATATGATCGCCCAAGTCCACACTCTCACCCCTGCTGAATTCAAGGTCTTTCGTCTGCTGGGGCTGGGCCTGACGAATCAAGAGATCGCCGATAGCCTCTATATCTCACCTCTCACCGTCAGAACCCATGTGAAGAAGCTCCACGCCAAGTGCGACATCAAGGGCCGGGCAAGATTAGCGCTCACCGCCTACCAAGTCTGCTACCGGGAGCTTCCGGAGAGCAGGGATGAGGGCCCGACCTCAGTGGATTATAATTCCGGCGGATATCTGCAGTATGGTATGTTTTCCCCGCAGACCTCC
>Ga0209253_10005252_pt1 | contig 11251 bp, 10 predicted proteins | sample FrelakmetBRP12BR_FD_187145 | JGI IMG/M metagenome (GOLD analysis project Ga0209253, IMG submission 187145) | Freshwater lake sediment microbial communities from the University of Notre Dame, USA, for methane emissions studies - BRP12 BR (SPAdes)... | ecosystem: Environmental > Aquatic >... | reverse complement strand
CGGACCCCGTTCAGCCCTTTTCTCCCCCCTCGAGAACGTCAAGGTCATCATCGTCGACGAAGAACAGGATGAATCCTACTCTCAACAGGATAACTCTCTCTATGATCTCCGAACGGGAGCTTGGCTGAGGGCCCGGGAAGAAAGAGCCATTTTGATTTTTGGCAGCGCCGCCCCTACCGTGGAGGCTTTTTTCAGGGCCAAAAAACGCCGCTATCTCATCGACTTGGGAGCCGAGCCGACCAAAGCAAAGGTTGGTTTAATCGACACCAAACAGGACGACGGAATTATCTGCCGTCCCCTGATGCTGAAGCTGAAGGAAAAACTGGAGAAACGGGAACCCGTGCTGCTTTTTTTCAACCGCCGCGGCTACGCCTCATATCTTCAGTGCGCGAGATGCGGTTTCGTCCCCCATTGCGCCCGCTGCGACCTCGCCCTCTCCTATCACAAGAAAGAGAGGAAATTGGTCTGCCATTATTGCCGCTATTCGGAACCCCTGGGAGAGGCCTGCCCGCGTTGCCGGAGCCGCCTTATCGGGAAAAAAGGGATCGGAATAGAAGCGGTAGCCGAGGATTTGAGGAAGACGTTTCCCCAAAAGCGAATCGAGATTTTTGCCGCCGATGAGGCCGGCCGGAAAGAAGAGAAAGCCGATCTCATCCGCGCGTTTGTCAGGGGCGAGATCGATGTCTTGATCGGGACACAGCTTCTGGCTCATCAGGCCGGCCTTCCCCCCGTTTCTTTTATCGCCGTCCTTCATCCGGAAATGTTGCTGAACTTGGCCGACTTCCGGTCGGGACAGAAGACTTTTCAGTCCATAACCAGGAGCCTCGGGTTTCTGCGTGACGATGAAAAAGCGGAGGCCTTGATCCAGACCGACTCCCTCGGCCACTTCAGCGTCCGGGAGGCGGCTCGCGGAGATTTTCGGGCCTTTTATGATCAGGAGATCAAATTCCGGCGGTTGATGGATTATCCTCCGTTTTCTTGTTTGGCGGAGGTCTTCTTCCTCGGCGAAAATCTGCGCCGTGTCGCCGAGGGATCGAGGGAATTCGCCCATCGGGTCAGGAATTCGGGTGAAGACATAAAAATTTTTGGCCCCGCTCTTGCGTCCGTGGCAAAAATGAGAGACCGCAACCGTGTTCAGGTGAGCTTGAAGGCCCGGAACAGGAGCGTGCTGGACAGAGTCCTGAACCAGGCCTTAAGAGGAATCAGCCTGAAGAGATCTCTCTTCCTCTTCGGCTGAGAAGAGAAAGCCGAGCTGGATGTTCAGAATCCGGAAGACCCTCTCCAGCCAGGATGACCTAATCGCTGTTGCGGATGATATAAAGAGAAGCTTTTTCAGAGATGAATTCTGAACCTTCGCCGGATAGGGTCGCTCGGATATAAATAGTGCCGTTCGCTGCTATCTCGCTGGACAGTGGTCCGTAATAGATCACACTGACTGTCCCCGAGCCGTCTGTGTCTAACCTTTTGACGCCCAAATTGCCTTCGAAGTAGCCCAAGTCAAGCTTGGCGCCCAGATTATCAACGATTTCGAAATAGAGGGTTCGGCCGGAGAGAGCCGTTCCATCGTATTTTTTCAGCGTCGCTGTGACGAGGGCTTGCGGACGCTCCGCCGGACCGGCTGAGAGAACATTTGGGGTGGCGCTGAGGTACAGGAGGACGGCGAACGTGGAGGGGCCAATCGGGGAGGGCTCTTTGACAGCGTCCCTGCAAGACGTCAGCACAAAAACCGACAGGACCATTGACAAGGTGATGAGGATTATCGTTTTGTTCTTTTTCATTTTAGTCACCTTCATTTCAAGAGTGCCGGTGTCGGCGGCCCTGAATCCGCATACTGAGCGAAAAAGATGGCCAGATCGCCTGTCGTTTTAACGTTGTTGTTGGTCATATCATGGCCGTAGAATTCAATGTTGGCCGTGACTTGGATGACACCTTCGGCCCGACCATCGGCCAGCCTGACCAGCGGCATCTCGAGCTTGGCCACCTCCCTGACGACGATGAAGGAAAAGCTCGTCGTGGATCCTACCTTGACCAGGGCGGAAAGAGAACCTTCGAACGGATAGGGAACATCCACGCCGGGAGTATTTTTCCCATCCGTCCGGGAATAGGCGACCGTATAGCGGGTTACCAAAATATCGTTATACTGCGAGTTTCCAAGCAGGGGGGACGGATCCAGAGTTTCCGTTCTTAATGTCGCCGTGGCCACGTCGGCTATGACCGTGCTGGTCGATTCCTTGTACACATCGGACTGAAGGTAGCTTGCCGCCTTGCCGCTGATGTCCTGTCCCTGAATGCTTTCGACGATCAGCATGCTGGCCGATTTGGTCTTGTTTTCAACGGGGTTGCAGGAGGAGAGAAAAAGGACAGCCGCGACAACCACCGTTAGGCTTACAATCTTCTTTGTGTTTTTCATTGTGGCACCCCTTACTTAATAATCCGAGGAGTGATAAAGATGAGCAACTCCCGGTTTTGTTTCGTTCGGGCAAAGCTCTTGAAGAGATTGCCTATAATTGGCAGAGAATGAAGGAAAGGAACCCTTTCCCGGGTGATCGAATCTTCAGACCTGTAGATGCCGCCGATGACGGTCGTCCCGCCGTCGGGAATCATGACGGTCGTCTTGGCGCTTTGCGTCGTGATAGGAGGGATCCCGTTGACCAGGTTGGAAAAATCGGCCGCATTGTTCTGGATCTCGATGGTCATGATTATTGTTCCCTCGGCTGTAATCTGAGGCGTGGCCTTGAGCTCGAGGGCGGCGTTGACGTACCGGGTCGTGACGGTGAAGTTGGCGACGGTCTGAACGGGGATCTGCCGGCCCTGAACAATGTTGGCTTCCTGGTTATTTTGGGTCGTCACCTTGGGGGACGAGATAATCCGGCCTTCACCGGACGTTTCCAGAGCGGTGATCGCCATATCCAGCCGGAACGTATCCAAGACATTGGCAAAGGAGAATCCAACGGCTGTGGTAAAAGCTGGAGCGGGAAGGTTGATGGCGTATCCTCCGAGCGGGCCCCCAACGCCCTTGGTTACGATGCCCTTGGGAATCAAGGACCCGTCAGCCAAGATCTTGTTGGGGAACTGGAGGCTGGTCTGATTTCCGTAGTAGGGATCGGCGATGCCTTGGAACCCCCACTGAATACCGAGGTTGCGCACGAACGTAGATGTTGCTTCAACGATTCTCGCCTCGATCGAGACTTGGGGTGTCGGCGTGTCAAAGACGGTAATCAGCCTCTCCAGCAGATCCAGGTTTTCCCGGACATCAGAGATCACCAGCGTATTTGTCCGATCATCGATGGTAATTTCGCCGCGCGCCGACTTCTTGGTGGTCAAGAGGGCCATGACATCCCGGGCCTTGGAATAGGAGAGGGTTACGGTTTTGACGATCAGCGGACCGGCTTGCTCCTTGCTTTCGCGAAGCTTTCTCTGCTCTTCATCTTCTCGGGTCAGGACGCTCACAGGCGCGATACGGAGGACGTTGCCCTCGAGCACTTTTCCGAGTTTGTTATTCCTCAAGAGGATATCGAGGGCCTGGTCCCAGGGAACGTCCTCGAGGTTGCAGGTGACGACGCCTCTGACCTCGGGATCAAAGACAACGTTCAATTTAGCAAATTCTCCCAGGTAGAGGACGACATCCCTCAAATCCGCATCTTTGAATTTCAGGGTTATGATTTCCCCGGTATATTTGACCTGTGTTTCGGCGATGGTTCTCGGCTTGAATTTATCTTCCTGAGCCTGGGCCGGGCTGGGAGCTGTTTCCTGCGCCCCATCCTTCTTTGGAGCAGCAAGAGCGCCGTCGTGATTGGCCTTTTCTCCGTTCTCTTTTTTCTGGCCGTTGGGAACAGCAACGGGCTTGACTTCCTCAGCCGGGCGACTGTCGTTCTGCTTCGGGGAGGTAAACGTCGGCGGAGGAGAAGCAACGGGCGTCGCAGCGGCGGCGGCAGGGACAGGCCGGCTCGAGGCCGTCATAAGCTGGCCCTTGTCTTTAAAGAAGGAGACGACGATTTCGTCGTTCTCCGAGCGAAGGGCATACAGCCTTGGCTCGCTCAGGCTGAAGACCATCCGGGTGATTGAATAGGGGTTGTTCAGCTGATACTGGGCGACCCGGACCTTCTTCAATCCGCATTTTTCTACCGGGATAACTGAGGCCGGCTCTCCATAGACGGTATTGAACACATCCACGACCAGACGGAGAGGATTCTCAAGGGTGAATATCTGGGAGATCGGACGGTCGCTGAGCTTCGCTTTGAATTGCAGTTGGTCGTCCTTCTCTTCGATGTTCAGCTTGTCCATGATGACGTTAACGGCCTCTCTCTTATCCAACTGTTGCTGCGTTTCCGGGTCGATGACATATTCGACCTTTCCTTTTTGGACCTTATTCAGCTCGATGATAGTCTTACTGTCGTTCCCATAGACACGGTAGGGGACTTGCTCGTTCAGCTGAACAAGGAGACGGATTTGATGGCTCCCTGACTTCTCCACGTTTAGGCCCGCGATTAGCTGCGGATCTCCGGATAGGACCTGGGGCTGGATGTCGGTGTTGACTTTATCAAGCTCGAAAACAATGGTCTTGGAGGATTCCTGAGAATAATAGGTTTTCGCGGGAGCAAGCGCAGCATTCGTCTCGATGATGATCCGCGTGTTCAATTTTCCCGGTTGAACAGTGATCTTATTTATGGTGACGAGCGATGGAGAGTTTTGAACTGCACCGGCAAAGAAGGCCAAGAGGCTCAAAACGGTGAGAAGCAGCAAAAATGTTTTCCTTTTCATGGTTAACGCTCCTCCGGTTTTATTTCTTTGACAAGATCCTTGGGTTTTGTCAAGGGGATGCCACGTTCGTTGGTCTTTCGGAAAACGACCTGGCTATCATTGATGGACAGGATGAATCCATCCGTGAGTTTGTCCCCGACCTCAAGATAATAGGGGAACCCTTGGGGGCCGCTGACAATGGCGGTGAATTTGTTCTTGTGCTTCACGATCCCTATGAGGCTGGTGTCATCAATGAAAAGCTGAGGAACTCCTCCCGGCGCCGTCTTTTCCTTGAGTTCTTTTCCGGCCAGCAGATTCTTAAAGGGATCTCTTCTTCCGGCCGGGTCATAAGTCGGGAGGCCGGCCTGGAGATCGAGAATGGTCTCTCCCTCGGGGGGTTTTTTCTGCTCCTGAGAAAAGAGGAGGCTCGAACCCGCCAAGAGAAAACCTGCACAAAACAGCAGAATAAAAGTCTTTTTCATTTTGCTTGCCTCTTCTCTTTGGGATTCACTTTGGTTTCGGAGCTTTCTTCGAGGAACATATAGGTCTTGGCCGTGAAATTGGAGGAGATGGTCACTTCCTCAGTCTGATTATTAAGCGCTTTCATGGAGAAGTTCTCGACGTTGAAAAGGCGGGCGAACTTGCTTAGCCGGTCGAAGAAAGAAGCCAGGTTGTGATAGTTCCCTCTGATCTCGATCGGGATGGGCCACTCCGAGTAGAATTCCCTGTTGATCTCTCCTTTAGGAGTAAATCGGATGATATCCAGCCGCGAATCGAAGGCCATCTGCTGGATTCTTCGCAGGATAACATCGATTTCCTTTTTTTGGGGGATAATGACTTCAAGCTCCTTCAGGGTGTCCGTGAGAGTGGCCAGCTCGGCTTCTATTTTATCCAGCTGTTTCTTCTGTTCCTGAAGCTTGACGACTTCCTCCTCCACCTTCAGCCTGTCCGCCCTAATCCTTTGAAGCTCGGCGTTCTGAGGCCTGAAATAGAGGAAGTAAGCGAGCCCAAAAATTATGATTGCCAAAATGAGATAGCCATACCAAGGCCAATTTTTCATTGTCTTCACCTTTTCCTTGGTTTTGGTTTCGCTTTTGCCCCTGGCTTTTCCTGAGGCAGCGCGCCCTCCGGCAGGACGTAATTCAGGGTTAGCGAGAAGTCCAGGTGCTGAGTGTTCCGGGTTGTTTTTTGGACCGAGGAGAGGAGGTTGACGTTGGAGAACAAGGGGCTGTTCTGCAAGTTGTAAATGAAATCGGCAATCAGGTTGTTCGAGAGAGCCATCCCTTTAAGTTGGACCAGCTGGCCCTCATAGGAGAGATCGGTCAGCCAGACCCACTCGGGCAGCCGCTTGCTGATCTCATCCATGATTTTGACGGCGGTGTCTTGCTGAGCGCGCAGCTGATTGATGAGGCTAATTTTCTTGCCCAGAACAGCCTTCTGGTTTTGCAGCTCCTCGAGCTTGGCTACAACGTACTGGAGTTTCTGCTTCTCGGCCTGGGCGGCCTGAAGTCGGGTTTTTTCCTGGCTGATGGCCCTTTTTTGCCAAAAGAAAGCCGCGGCGAGGACGAGGAGGATCAGGAGGATGACGACGGTGGTCAAGGGGAAGGCTTTTTTAGCCCTGATTTCCGGCCCTGGAAGAGCAGGCCCTTCCTTGAACTCTTTTGTTTCCGGTTTTAATAGATTTATCCGAATCATTTTTGTTTTTCCACCTTCCGAGTGGCTAGCCCGACGGCCACTCCGAAGAGAGCAGCCATTTCTTGTGAGTAGACCGGGTCCAGTTTCTTTTCGTCATAATGGACGTTGCGGAAGGGATTGAAGATCTCCGCCTTGATGTTGAATTTCTGCTCGAAGGAGTTCGTTATATTTTTAAGATGGGCCAGGCCGCCACTCAGATAGATTTGTTCGATTTTCTTTTCTCTTTTCTCTCCGGCTTCATAGAAAGAGAAAGTCTTGGCGATTTCGTCGAGGAGGTCCTTGATGTTGAGGGCAATGACCTCGTCGACTTTCTCGGAGGGAATTGTCTTCATCGGCAGCCCCTTGAGCAACTTCTCGGCGTCATCGAAGCTGATGTTGAGCTCCTTGCGCATGTTTTCGATGAAGAAAAACCCGCCGAGAGACAGGTCGCGAAAGAGCTGGGATGTCCCTCTCTCGATGATCGCGACATTGGTGATGTTGGCGCCGATATTGATCATGGCGACGATCTTGGACTGGAATGTCTCCGGGTAATTGACTTCCACGGAATTCTGGAGGGCGAAGACATCGACATCGATGGCAACCAGATTTTTGCGGGCCTGATTGACCACGTTGCTGTAATTGGCAATCTTGTCCTTCTTGGCCGCGACGAGGAGGATGTCCAGGTTTTTGTCTTCCGAGCCTCGCGGCGGCCGGAGGATGGCATAATCGACATTCGTCTCCTCGTAGGGATAGGGGATGTTATGCTTGGCCTCCCAGACGATCGATTCGGCCAATTCCTCTTTGTCCATCGCGGGGAGGGAGATTTTCTTGATGATGACTGAATTCCCGGAAATGGAGATGGTCACGTTCCTGTTTTTGAATTTGTTCTCATCAAAGATCATCTTGATCGTTTCGACGACGGCCGTCGAATCGATGATCGTCCCCTCGACGATGGCATCATGAGGCAGGAGCTCGTGTCCGATCTTGGTGACTTCAAAGACGTCGCGGTCCTTCTTTTTTTTGACGCTCAGCTCGACGGCCTTGATCGAATGAGACCCGATGTCCAGTCCGACGATTCCTTTTTCTTGATTGAAACCTAGCATTTTATTCCTACCTCTTAATAGTATAGGTTAATTTGTATAAAAGTACTTTCCTTTTTTGAGTTTTTCCCGCAGGTTCTTCTCCACGATCTCGGGCACCAGGTCCTTGACGCTTCCTCCCAGCCCGAACACCTCCTTGACCAGCCCGGAGCTGAGGAAGGAATATCGAAAGCTCGGCATCATGTAGAGCGTCTCGATCTCGGAGTTCAGTTTTCGGTTCATCAAAGACATCTGAAACTCGTATTCAAAATCGGAAACCGCTCGCAGTCCCCTGATCACAATATTGGCCTTGTTCCTCTTGGCGAATTCAACCAGCAACCCATCGAAGGCTTTCACTTCTATATCCGACTGAGGGGCAAAGATCTTCTGAATCATGGCCACCCTTTCTTTAGTCGAAAAAAGAGGCCTCTTTTTGGGATTTTTCAGCACAGCCACGATGATTTTGTCGAAAATTCGCTGTCCCCTTAAGATGATATCGACGTGGCCGTTGGTGATGGGATCGAAGAAGCCCGGGTATACGGCTTTGTTCTCCATCAAAAATATTCTTTCTATTGGCAACAAGGCTATAGATGTCAATATCAAAAAAGAATTGGTTTGTCAACATTATTTCTTTAGATGGCAACAGATTTTCCAGCGGTACTAAAATCCCACAGGCTGGACGGGGTCGTCAATCACCTTTTGAGAGGAGAGGGGAGGTGAAAAAGGGGAGGCCCTCTCATCTAGGGTGCTCCCCATCAGGGTCTCTATGACCAAAAGTGGGGTAAAGTAAAGAAACGAGAGGACAGGGAATTTGATCATCCGCTATCGGCCTCGCTCCCATTCAGGTTTTTAACGGTGTTCCCTCAGCGCTTTTCTCGGTGGCTGCGGAACTCGCCACTCAGACGGACGCCCCGGGACTCTGTCCCTGGCCCTCCTTTGACCTCTCCGGTCGGCCTGCTCAGGGCTCAGACATCCTCGCCACCCTGAAGACCGGGTTCCCTCGCCAAGCGCTTCAGGAAGGCTAAACCTTCAATGGTCGCTGCGGCCGGTGGCAGATGATCATTATCTTGTCCTAAGGCACTAACCCCACTTTTCGTGATAGAGCCCCATCGGGTTGATTTCTCGCGTTCTTTGAAAGAAAATAGAGATAGGTGTCAGATCCAGAGATTTAGGACGACCATGAGACGCTTGCTGCTCTCCTCCCTTGGGCTGCTCGTTTGGCTGAGTTCCTCTGTTCTTTTGCCGGCGGAAGACAAAAAGGCCGATGCCTATCTGAAAAAAAGGCTGGAGATGGTGGCCGAGCAGCTAGCCTCGCGCGACATCACTGATCAAAGGGTTCTGGAGGTTATGGGTAAAATCCCGCGCCACCTGTTCGTGGGTCCGGGCCACCGGGACCAGGCCTATGAAGATTATCCCCTGCCCATCGATGAAGGCCAGACGATCTCCCAGCCTTATATCGTGGCCTTGATGACTCAGTGCCTCGAGCCCAAACCCGGAGAAAAAATTCTTGAGATCGGGACAGGCTCCGGCTATCAGGCCGCGGTCCTGGCAGAGCTCTCGGCCCAGGTCTATTCTATCGAGATCAGAGAAAAATTGGCCGACAAAGCCGCCCTGACCCTTCATGAGCTGGGATACAAGGGTGTCCAGGTCAAATGGGGAGACGGGTATTTCGGCTGGAAAGAGAAGGCGCCTTTTGATGCCATCATCGTGACCTGCGCCGCCAATCATGTCCCCCCGCCTCTTCTTGATCAGCTCAGGGAGGGGGGGCGGCTCATTATTCCCCTGGGTAGCACCCTCTATTTCCAGACCCTCACCCTTATCACCAAAGTGGAGGGAAGGCCCAAGGTCAGGCAGATTTCAGGCGTCCGCTTTGTTCCGATGGTCGGTGAAGCAGAGAAGAAAAAAGACGGCTAGGTAAGCGCCAGCAGCCAAGCTCCACACGGCGTTGTAGCCGAGGCTCAGTGCCAACCCTTGGGCCAAGATCGCACCGATGACCGTCGAGAACGCGTTCGTCGACCAAGCCCAGGGGAGAAGCCGTCGATCAGTCTCTTTGAGGAGCCGGATTCCCGTTGGAAAGGGCATCCCCATCAAAAAGCCGAGGGGGAAAATGATCATGAAGGCCGCGGCCATTTTTAGGCCGGGACCGAAACCCAGGAATCCGTGAAAGAAGGCGGAAAGGAGGATTAGGTAAAAAGCGGTCAGCCCGGCACAAAGAAGAAGAATGCCCTTAATCTTTCTGGCGGGTTCCTCTCCCAAGATTTTGAGGGAGCAAAGACTCCCCAGGCCGGAGGAAAACAGGAGAGAGAAGATGACGATGGAGACTGAATAAAGGGGTTGGCCCAGGAACAGAGTGAATCTTTGGATCAGGATGATCTCGATAAAAATAAAGGCGGCTCCGATCAGGCCGAAATAAAGAAAGACCCGCTTGAAAGTCCCCCGCCGGGAGCTTTTTTCTCTTCGAAAGATCCACGGCGGAAGAAGGATAAGGATAAACGCCACGGCGCAGGCCTGGAGGAGGAGCGCTCCGAGGAGAAATCTTCCCTGGAAAAAGACGGCTGGGTTACGGCCCATTGCAGCATAAGTGGCCCAGGCCCTCGTCCACTTGAAATAATCGCCTAAAAAAGGGCGGTTGTCCGTGGCCGGCCTGACCTCAAATAGATAGTCCTTATAGAACTCTTTTCGGGTCGGCGGAGACAAGAGATGGGCAAAGAGCTCCTCATAAGCAGGTCGGTCCATCTGATTATGGACGTTGAGTTCGTCCTTCGTGATTCCTGGATAGTATGCCGTATCAAAGAGACGCTCGCGGCAAAAATCTCTGAGCCTGTCGACCTCGCCAGGAATGAACGGGCTTTTTTTGATGAACAGGCTGAGCGTCCCCCAGGTTCGGATGGCCGCGAGGCATGACCCGGGCTGGACGCCCTTCTTTTCCAGGGCCTCAATCCACGTGGCCAGGACCTTAGCTTCCTGCCTTGGCGGCGGAAGGAGATAGAGGGTCATGCTGATGACGCCACGGGCCGACAGCAGGTCCAGAAGATGGCTGAAGGAATCGACCGTGCAGAGGTAATTCTCTCCGATCCCGTAAAGTCCCGTGGCCGCAGCCCCAAAAATATCGGTCAGGGAGATGACAATTAAGTCGTACCTTCCTTTTTCTTCATTTAAGGCGGCCCGAACCTGTGATGACACGACTTCTATTTTCTTCTGTTGATAGAGGTTTCCCCAAAACGAGGCCAGCTCGCGACGGAGAAGTCCGGTCAACAAAGGATTGCTCTCGATGACCTTTATTCGAGTGGCCCTGAACATCGTGGCCGCCTGCACATCCAACCCACCCTTTGGCTCCAGTATCAACACCTCCGGCTTGGCGAGGAAGAGATAAGGAAAGGAAGAAGGAAGGAAAGACAGAAATCCGAAGGCCGGGTCCTCGGGCCCCTGGAATCTGGTGACGGCGTTGAGCTCGCCCGCATCCACCGAGACCCCGAGCTGCTGGGGGAGGCTATCTCCATAGAGAAGGCTCAGCCCGGGGGCAAACCTTACCGCCGGGGAATCGACGGTGTCCACCCGATAGGAAGAATTCCATTTGGTGAGATAGGACTTAGCCTGGGGATATTGCAAAGCCTGGGGGAGAGCCTTAAACGGAGACAAGCGGAAGCTTAGCCGAGCGGGAGAATAGGCCAGAAGCAAACCTTCAGCCAGAAGCAGCAAGAAGAGCAATACTGGGAAAAGCGGACGTCTCTTAAGGCTGAAGAAAAGACTGCCGATGA
>Ga0209253_10005251_pt1 | contig 11252 bp, 11 predicted proteins | sample FrelakmetBRP12BR_FD_187145 | JGI IMG/M metagenome (GOLD analysis project Ga0209253, IMG submission 187145) | Freshwater lake sediment microbial communities from the University of Notre Dame, USA, for methane emissions studies - BRP12 BR (SPAdes)... | ecosystem: Environmental > Aquatic >... | reverse complement strand
AGTGGGGGATCGTCTAGCGGCAGGACTACGGACTCTGACTCCGTCAACCTAGGTTCGAATCCTAGTCCCCCAGCCAAAGTACGCCCGCCTGCGAAATGCAGGCGGGCTTTTTATTGGCCCAAGGGCGGCGGGGCTGTCCATCAAAGATACAAATTAGGCAAAATTAGGTTGTTGATTTGTTAATTTGCTACAGTAATTTTGTTGTTAGTATAATAATAACGTTTGTGCGGTTCTTATGATCATGGTTTCTACTACAGCCATCTCAAACCGCGTAACTTTTTGTTGTATTGATGCGACGAAATCAAGGATTTGTATTTTTTTTGAAAAAAACAGTTGCATTTCTGCTTCAAGGTGCGTATAAATTTACACAACGAAGTTCAAAAGTCACTTTGTTGTGTGTTAGCAACACAAACCTCAGGAGTTTACGTTATGAATAAGTCTGCTATTGCGCTGGCCCTTACCGCCGCCCTGGCCGCTACCGCTGCTGCCACGGCGAGAGCCGAAACCACCCTGTATGGTTCCGGTCGCGTCTCGGTCGATTATACCGATGTCAGTTTGACCGATGCCCAAAAAGAGGCCCAAATAAGAGAGTTTGGTTATAGTAGAGAACCCGATGCTAACTGGGATCTTGTCAACAACGCGTCGCGCCTGGGAGTCAGGGGCTCCGAAGATCTGGGCGGTGGCCTGAGCGCCATTTACCAGTTTGAATTCGGCGTCGATATCTCCGAAGGCGGTAACTTCAATAATAACCGTCCCAAGTGGGTCGGTTTGAAAGGCGGCTTTGGTAGCGTCATGGCCGGTACCCAGTGGACCCCCTATTACAACGTCATCGGCATCGCCGATGTCTTCAACAGTGATAAGTATACCTTCTCATTGGGCAACTATAACTACCTGGGCCCCACCCGCACCGATAACACCCTCGCTTATGTGACCCCTAACTTCGGCGGTTTCGAACTCCAGGCGGCCTTGATGATGAATGGCCTGCAGCGCGGTATCAACACCACCACCGGCACTCCCAGTGGCCTCGTTGTTCCCCAAGCCGGCCAGACGGTGCCCAGTCCGCTGCCGAACACCAACGACAACATAGATGCCTATAACCTCTCCGCCATCTACAAGAATGGCCCGCTGTTTGCGGGTCTCACCTGGGTGCAATCGCAGGGCGACAAGAACCCCGGCCTAAATTCAATTTATGATCGCGGTGATCGGGGCACGTTTGGCTTGGGCCTGGGGTACACCATCGGTGCCGTCAATCTGGCCTTCGTCTATGAGGACGGCGATATATTTGGCGCTCCGCTGGGCATTGGCGAAAACCAGGCTCAGAATTACTACGGTAATGTCTCCTGGACCCTCGGCAACGCTGTCCTGCGCGCCGGTTACGGCTACGTAGATGTTAGTCCCGAGAGGGACGTTGTCAGAAACCTCACAGACGGCGACTTCGCCATCCAGAACATCGTTCTGGGCGCTCAGTACAACCTGAGCAAGCGCACCCGGGCGTGGATAGAGTATCTGGATCGTGACGGCGATAATGTGGTCGCAGATCAACAAGTGGTCTCCATCGGTATGCGCCACGACTTCTAGGTCGAGGCCATTCGGTTAACCTCTTAGAAAATCCAGCGGGCGCCCTAGGGCGCCCGCTTCCGTTACGCTTCAGTTAATCCCAAAGAAATTATCTTGAGTCTTTCAGCACATCTGCATCATGAATTAGGAATGAATGCCATGAGAACGTCTGCTATTGCGCTGGCCGTCGCTGCCGCCCTGAGTGGTTCGGCGGTTGCCCAGGCCGATACCACACTGTACGGTTCCGCCCGCGTCTCCGTCGACTACAACGACACTAACGCGCCAGAGGGATCTGGACTTTCAGACCCCCCCTCCAACTGGGACGTAGTCAATAACCTTTCTCGCTTGGGTGTGCAGGGTTCCGAGGACCTGGGCGATGGCCTGAGCGCCATTTACCAGTTTGAATTCGGTGTCGATATCTCCGAAGGTGGTAATTTCAATAGTAACCGTCCCAAGTGGGTCGGCTTGAAAGGCGGCTTTGGCACCGTCAGTATGGGCACCCAGTGGACCCCTTACTATAATGTCACGGGCGTCACCGACATTTTTAACAGCGCCAAGACCTTCGATGTCGATGCGTACCTGTATCCAGACGCGGCTTCTCGCGAAGCCAACAGCGTCTATTACGCGACGCCCGACTTCAGCGGCTTCAGCGGCGAAGCCATGATAGTCATGAACGCCCTGAATACCGCTTCAAACGGCATAGACAATTGGAACGCGGCACTCAAGTATAAAAACGGTCCGCTGGTCGCTGGCCTTACTTATGCCGCCTTTGAAGGCTTTACGTTGGATAGCGGTGAGGTGTTGGATAACACCCATCTGTTTGGGTTGGGTTTGGGGTATCAAATTGGCGATTTCTCACTGGGCTTCACCTACGAGAACGGCGACGCGAGCCTTGTTTACGGAGACGCCCAAAATTATTATGTATCGGGTGCTTACACCTTCGGCAACAATGTCATCCAGGCAGCCTATGGCTACGTCGATCCCAAGGACGAGGACAGTGTCAACAACTACCTTTTGGGGTTTCAGCATAACTTTAGCAAGCGCACCGCCCTGTGGGTGGAATACATCGGTCGCAACGATGGCGCAAATGTGAACGACACCAAGAGGCAGGTTTTTGGCGATCAGAGTATTGTCTCGATTGGCATGCGTCACGATTTCTAAGCCGGTCTCCGCCGCGGCAAGCCTGACCGGAACAGCGATGTTTAAATGGGCACCCGGCGGTGCCCATTTGCATTTACGTAATGGGTGTTCAGGGTCGCAGTTCCCGCACCCCCGTAGCGGTGCCCAGCAGCAGCAAGTCGGCTGGACGCAAGGCGAACAGCCCGACGGTGACGATCCCGGGGATATTGTTCAACTCCGCCTCCAGCTTGGCAGGTTCCAGGATGCTGAGGTTATACACGTCCAGGATCAGATTGCCGTTATCGGTGGTAAAGTTTTCACGGAGCACCGGTTGGCCACCACGGCGCAACAGTTCCCTGCCCACGTAACTGCGGGCCATGGGGATGACCTCGATGGGCAGGGGAAACTTCCCTAGTACATCTACCAGTTTGAACTGGTCGGCGATGCAAATGAATCGTTGGCTGGCCGCAGCGGTGATTTTCTCGCCGGTCAGCGCGCCACCGCCACCCTTGATGAGCTGCAAGTGATGATTGGCCTCGTCGGTGCCATCCACATACAGGGGCAGTGGTCCCGCCGCGTTCAGATTCAGGATAGGAATGCCATGGGCCTTGAGACGGCGGGTAGTTACCTCGGAACTGGATACCGCGCCGTCGATCCTGCCCTTGATTTTGGCCAGGGCGGCGATGAAATAATCGACGGTGGAGCCGGTGCCGACACCGACCACCATGTCTGCTTCAACAAAACCCAGGGCTGCCTCCGCGGCGCGTTTCTTCATGTCGTCATTGGGCATAGTGATCCCCCTCCTGATGTGTTGCATGGTGAGTATTCGCATTGTAGCGGATCGGGGCCCTTTGGTTCGGTCTCGCCAGGCAACACTCGACGTTATTGTTATGCATACGTACATCAAAAAAATCCTCACCGCTCGCGTCTATGACGTGGCTATCGAAAGCCCGCTGGACTATTTGCCGCGGCTTTCCCGGCGCTTGAGCAACCGGGTGTTGCTCAAGCGCGAAGATCTGCAACCGGTGTTTTCCTTCAAGCTGCGCGGTGCCTACAACAAAATAGCCAATCTGCCCCGCGCGGCCCTGGAGCGAGGCATTATCTGTGCCTCGGCGGGTAATCACGCCCAGGGAGTGGCTCTGGCGGCCCAGCGCCTGGGCGCGCGCGCTACCATTGTCATGCCGCGCACCACCCCCGCCATCAAGGTGCAGGCGGTAAAAGATCTGGGGGGAAAGATCGTCCTGCGCGGTGACACCTATGATGAAGCCTATCAGCATGCCAAGCAGTTGGAAGCGGATCAGGGCCTCACGTTCATTCATCCCTACGATGATCCCGATGTCATCGCTGGCCAGGGTACCATCGGTATGGAAATTCTGCGCCAGCACCCGGACCCCATCGAGGCGATCTTTGCCGCGGTGGGTGGGGGTGGCTTGATTGCAGGGGTTTCGGCCTACGTGAAATTTCTCCGTCCCGACATCAAGGTGATCGGGGTGGAGCCTGAGGACGCGGCTTCCATGCACGCCGCTCTGCAGAAAGGCGAGCGGGTCACTCTTGATCAGGTGGGCCTCTTTGCCGATGGCGTGGCGGTCCGCCAGGTCGGCGTGGAGACCTTTCGGATTGCCCGAGAGTCGGTGGACGAAATCATTTTAGTGTCCGCAGACGAGATCTGTGCCGCTATCAAGGATATCTTCGATGATACGCGCGCCATCGCCGAACCGGCTGGCGCCTTGGGTACCGCGGGTTTAAAGAAATACGTGCAACGACAAGGGATTACCGGCGTTAATTTGATAGCCATCAACGGCGGCGCCAACATCAATTTCGACCGCCTGCGGCATGTGGCCGAGCGGGCGGAACTGGGCGAGCAACGCGAGGCCTTGCTGGCGGTGACCATCCCGGAGCGGCCAGGTAGTTTCCGCGTCTTTTGCCAGACCATTGGCAAGCGCAATATCACTGAATTCAACTACCGTTATGCCGACCCCAGGGAAGCTCAGGTTTTTGTGGGGGTGGAACTGAGCAAGGGTATTGCGGAGAAAGATCTGCTGATCGAGACATTGCGCGCCCAGAATTATCAAGTGTTGGACATGAGCGACAATGAAGTCGCCAAACTGCATGTGCGCTACATGGTGGGTGGACCCGCGCCGGGTGTCAGCGACGAGCGGCTGTACCGCTTTCAGTTTCCCGAGCGCCCTGGCGCCTTGCTGAAGTTTCTCACCGGCATGGCCCAGGGTTGGAACATCAGCCTGTTTCATTACCGCAACCATGGCGCCGACTACGGGCGGGTGCTGGCGGGCATTCAGGTGCCCGAACGGGACCGCTCGCGTTTCGAACATTATCTGGATGGGCTGGGTTACGCTTACTGGAATGAGACCGATAATCCCGTCTATCGGTTGTTCTTGGATGGCAGCGGCTAGTCCATCCGCTGCTGATTAATGCCTGTGTGAGAGCTGGTCGGCTTGGTGTTCGCTCGCCTCATTCCAGACCCAGGATGACGGTCCACTGTTGCGCGGTGACCGGCATGATGGACAGCCGGTTGCCACGCCGCACCAGGGCAAGCGCCTGGAGTTCCGGGTGATTTTTGAGTTCGGCTAACGTTACCACGCGCTTAAACTTGCGTACCAAGCGGACATCTACCATGTACCAGCGCGGGTTGTCAGGGTTGCTGTTGGGATCGCAGTGCTTGCTCTGGGGATCGAAGGCGGTGAAATCAGGATACCCTTCCCGCACCACTTCGATGATGCCGGCGATACCTGGTCGCAGGGTATTGGACTGGTAGAAGAACGCTAGATCGCCGCCTTTCATCTGATCGCGCAGCATGTTACGGGCCTGGTAATTGCGAACGCCATCCCAATGCTCGGTTTGGTCCGGCATGGCCACCAGGTGATCGATACCGAATGTGCTCGGTTCGGACTTCATGAGCCAGTAGTTCATGGATTTTATTCCAGCAAGCCGTTGCTGCCGGGATAAAGGGCCTGCTCGGTGGCGATGCCGTCTAGGGTTACGTCCCAGGGCCGGCGGTTGAGATGCTCGACCTTTTGCAGTTCATAGGCCAGACCCAGCAGCAGGGGTCTGCAATGATGGCCAGGATGGCGTTCGAAGGCGAAGGTGCGGTCATAAAAGCCGCCGCCCATCCCCAGCCGATTACCGCTGATGTCGAAGGCTACCAGCGGAGTCAGCACCAGGTCCACATGCTCGGGAGCCAGCAATGCCTCGCCAGATACCTGCGGCTCGGGAATGCCAAAACGATTGGGTTTCAGCGCTAGGCCAGGCTGGTAGCGGGCAAACAACATGGCGTTTCCGGGATTGCTGGTCAGCACGGGCAGATACACGTGCTTTCCCAGCGCCAGGGCGCGTTCCAGCAGGGGCGCGGGGTCTATCTCGCCATCGAAGGCCAGATAACCGGCGATATGCCGGGCGGCGGCAAAAATCCTCAATGAAGCGACGCGCTCGGCCAGTTGTCGGGCGGCATGCTGACGGGTGCTGAGTGGCGTTGCGCGGCGCAGGGCGCGGAAGGTCTCGCGGAGGGGGGTGGGGGACGGCATGGCAACGAACGTCAACTTGACCGCGCAATCGAGCGTAGTATAAAAGGACACCCTCCGCCTGTGCCGTTAGAGGCCTTCGCCCTTGAACCGCAGGTTCAAGTGGGGTGCAGGATGACGCAATCAGGCTTTCCGCGGCAGGGCGGACATGCACACCTGCATCAACTCCTGGTACCCCGGACATAATCAACTAGGATCAAGGGGTATACCCGGCCTGTTACACGAACACCGCAGAGGATGCCCATAAGCAACACTATACTTCTTTTTGAGGAAACTTGCTAAGCGCTATTTCCACTTTGTCCAGCAATGCCTGCAACCGCCTGCCGCATAAATCGTTCAGTTCGGCAATCTCCGCTTTGCAGGTGAGCAGTTCATGGCTGATGTTCAACGCCGCCATGACGGTGACGCGATCCACGCCTTGCACCTTGCCAGCGGCACGGATTTCCAGCAGCTTCTCATTCAAATAGGTGGCCGAGTCCACCAGCAAAGCACGGTTGTCTGCGGAACAGGCTATCCGGTACTGGCTATCTAAAATTTGGACCGTCACCGTGATGGCTTGATTATTCATGGCGGCAGGTCCAGGTCTCTGAGGCGTGCAACCATGGTTTTGATACGGGCTTGCGCTTGCGCATTTTTATCGAGCAACTCGTCCCGTTCCGCCAGCAGCACGGTTTGCTGGGTACGGAAGGACTGATTTTCCAAACCCAACTGCGCATAGAGCGCAATCAGTTCGGCGAGGCGTTCTTCCAATGCAGTAATATGCCTGGTGGTTTCTTGTGTAGGGGTTTCTGCTTCCATGAAATTTACTATAGAGCGGTTGCCCAGATGGGTCAATCTTTCGAATGTTGGCATGCCGATGTTAGGATGGTCTGGGCATTGCGCCACCTGCGGTCCAATATGGAGCGAGTCCTATGACTGAAACTGCCAATTTTCCTACGTTTGGACGCATCGCCCAGCTTTTCGAGCATGACGATCCGTCAGAGATTCACGGAATGCTGTGCGGTATATTGTGCGCCGACACCGCTATAGACAGTGCTGCCTGGCTGGCTTGGGTAAAGGACGAATTTTCCCAAGACGTTGTTCAGACTCGGGAAGCGGAAAAACTCCTGCGGGAACTCTTTGTGGCCACCGTGTCTCAGTTTAACGATGAGGATTTCGGTTTATTGCTGATGTTACCGGATGAGGAAGCGCCTTTAAGCCGGCGCACGGATTCTCTGGGGTGCTGGTGCGAAGGCTTTCTGTCCGGATTGGGGTTGGGTGGCGTGGATAAGAACCAGGGATTCTCCGCGCAGGTCCAGGAATTCCTGAGCGATCTTTTGGACATTGCGCGGCTGGACTGCGATATCACCGAGCCCAGCGATGACGACGAGGAATCCTATACGGAGATTGTCGAATATGTACGCATGGGCGTGTTGCTGGTAAACCAGGAACTACGATCACGCTCGAGCATTCCCTCCCGGTTGCATTGATCGCACGAAATCCACCATGTTCGCCAGAATCATACCCCCGCAGGACTTTGCCCGGCGCCGCCAGCGTCTGATGGAACGCCTGGGGAATGGGGCAATCGCCCTGCTTCCCGCCGCTCCGGAAGCCGCTCGCAACCGCGATGTGCAGTATCCCTATCGTCAGGATAGCGATTTTTATTACCTCACCGGCTTCCCCGAACCGGAGGCCGTGGCCGTGCTCGCCCCCGGACATGAGCAGGAATTCAGCCTGTTTTGCCGGGAGCGCGATCCGCTCATGGAGACCTGGCATGGCCGGCGCGCTGGCCAACAAGGGGCCGTGGAGCGGTTTGGCGCCAACAACGCCCATCCTATCACGGAGATCGATAAGATTTTGCCGGCCCTGCTGGAGAATCGGGAGCGGGTATTTTACTCCATCGGTTATAATCCGATCTTTGATCGCCAGGTCATGGACTGGATAAACCAGGTGCGCGCCAAGGCCCGTTCCGGGGTGCGCGCTCCTGGTGAGTTCATCGCCCTGGAGCATGTGCTCCACGACATGCGGCTACACAAGGATGCGGCGGAGGTAGCCGTGATGCGTGAAGCGGGACGCATTTCCGCCGCGGCCCATTGCCGGGCCATGCAGATTTGCCAGCCGGGCCTGATGGAGTACGAGATCGAAGCCGAGATCCTCTACACCTTTACCCGGCACGGGGCGGGTTGGGCCTATCCCTCCATCGTGGGCGGCGGCGCGAACGCTTGTATCTTGCATTACACCGAGAACAACGCCCGCCTGCACGCTGGCGACCTGCTGCTGATCGATGCCGGGGCCGAGGTAGACGGCTATGCCGCCGACATTACCCGGACCTTCCCGATCAACGGCCGCTTTTCCCCCGAGCAGCGGGTGCTGTATGCGTTGGTGCTGGCCGCCCAGCACGCCGCCATCGCCGAGGTGCGGCCAGGCAAGCGCTTTAATGAGGTTCACGAGGCAGCGTTGGGGGTGCTGACCGAGGGGCTGGTCGAGCTGGGCTTGCTGAACGGCGATCCTGCCAAGCTGATTGAGGATGAGGCTTACAAGCGCTTCTACATGCACCGGACTGGCCACTGGCTGGGTATGGATGTGCATGATGTGGGCGATTACAAGGTCGGTGAGGTATGGCGGGCGCTGGAGCCGGGCATGGTCACCACCGTGGAACCGGGCTTGTATATTCCCGCCGGCAGCGAAGGCGTAGCTGAGCGCTGGTGGAATATCGGCATCCGTATCGAAGATGACGTACTGGTCACGGCAACGGGCAATGAAGTGCTCACCAGCGCCGTGCCCAAGGAAATAGCCGATATTGAAGCATTGATGGTGACAGGATGAATACCGATTATGACCTGCTGATCATTGGAGGTGGGCTGGTGGGAGCCAGCCTGGCTTGTGCCATGTCAGGCCAGGGCCTGCGCATCGCGCTGGTGGAGGCGGTGCCGCTGACCACGGCCAGCCAACCGGGTTATGACGACCGCGTCCTGGCGCTGGCCCAGGGTACCCACCGTATCTTCCAGGGCTTGGGCATGTGGCAGGCGCTAGAAGCCGCCGCCACCCCCATCCTGAACATCCACATCTCCGATCGGGGTAACCCGGGTGTCGCCCGCCTGGACTGCCGAGAGGAGGGCGTGGAAGCCCTGGGCTATGTGCTCGAAGCACGCCGGATCGGCGCTGCCCTGGCAGCGGGTCTGCAGGATCAGAAAGGCGTGGATCTGCTGTGTCCGGCCAGCCTGGAAGCAGTAGAAATCCAGCCCGATGTCGCCCGCGCCTTGGTCCGCCTGGATGGTCAAACTGTTCTTTTGACAGCCCGCTTACTGGTGGCCGCCGACGGCGCGAATTCGCGGGTGCGCCAGCAACTGGGTATCGACGCCCTGCGCTGGGATTACGGTCAGACCGCGGTGATCGCCAATGTAAGCCCGGCGTTGCCCCATGGCAACACCGCCTACGAGCGGTTCACCGCCGCCGGTCCGCTGGCCCTGCTACCCATGAGCGAAGGGCGGTGCGCCGTGGTGTGCACGGTGGACAGGCGTGATCGGGACGCGGTCCTGGCACTGGATGACGCCGCCTTCCTCGCTCATCTCCAGGACCGCTTTGGCGATAGGTTGGGTCGCTTCAGGCGGGTCGGCCAGCGCCAGGACTATCCTCTGTTCATGGTGAAGTCTCGTGAGCATGCCCGGCACCGGGTCGCAGTGATCGGCAACGCCGCCCACACGCTGCATCCCATCGCCGGTCAGGGCTTTAATGTGGGAATTCGCGACGTGGCGGTGTTGGCCGAGGTGATCATTGACGCTTGGCGGGCGGGGGATGATCCCGGGCAGCTCGCGGTGCTGGAACGCTACGCCGACTGGCGGCGCTGGGATCAGCGTCGCGCCATCGCCTTCACCGACGGCCTGGCGCGCCTGTTCGTCAATCCCCTGCCGCCCCTGCGCCTGGCCCGCAATCTGGGGCTGCTGGCTTTCGACCTGTGCCCGCCGGTCAAGCGCCTCCTGGCCCGCCAGACCATGGGCCTGGATGGGCGATTGCCACGCCTGGCGCGGGGGCTGCCATTGCTTATCCAGGGCGTATCGTGATGGAGCGGGACGGGTACGATGTGGTGATCGCGGGGGGCGGCATCGTAGGCGCCGCCCTGGCCTGTGCGCTGGGTGATAGCTCGCTGCGGGTGGCCCTACTGGAGGGCACTCCTCTGGAACGGATTCAGCCGGGTACCGAAATCGATCTGCGAGTGTCGGCTATCAGCCGGGCCTCGCAACGTATCTTCGCCGCCGTGGGCGCCTGGGATGGGATGACGGCCTGGCGGGTTGGCCCATTTCGGGAAATGGACGTCTGGGATGCTGGCGGCTCTGGGCATATTCATTTCGACAGCGCCGCTATTGGTGAACCACTGCTGGGGTGGATCATCGAAAACCGGATCATCCAGACCGCTCTGCTGGAGCGCGCCCGGCAGTTCCCCAATGTGGAGCTGTATTGCCCGGCGACCCTGGGCTTGGCCAGTGTCCGGGAGACGGAGGTCCATATGCAACTGGGAGACGGGCGCGAACTGTGCGCCCACCTGCTGGTGGGCGCCGATGGGTCGAACTCGCGAGTGCGGCACTGGGCCGGCGTGGACACCGGCGGTTGGGGCTACGATCAGAAAGCCGTGGTAACCACGGTGCGTACTGAGAAGCCTCATGAGGAGACCGCCTGGCAGCGGTTTTTGCCCACGGGTCCCCTGGCTTTTCTCCCCCTGCACGATGGCCACTGCTCCATTGTCTGGTCCACTACCCCCGCCCAGGCCGACCATCTGCTGGCTATCGAGGGGGATGCTTTTGCCCTGGAACTGGCCGAGGCCTTCGAGTGGCGGTTGGGGCGCATTACTGAAGTGGGGGCCAGGGGTGCCTTTCCCTTGCGCCTGCAACATGCCCATGCCTATGTCAAACCCCGCATTGCCCTGGTCGGTGATGCCGCCCACGTGGTGCATCCACTGGCTGGACAGGGGGTAAACCTGGGGTTGCTGGATGCGGCGGCTCTGGCCGAGGTGCTGCAAGGCGCCATCGCCGCCCACCAGGATATCGGCGCCTTCAAGGTACTGCG
>Ga0209253_10005250_pt1 | contig 11252 bp, 9 predicted proteins | sample FrelakmetBRP12BR_FD_187145 | JGI IMG/M metagenome (GOLD analysis project Ga0209253, IMG submission 187145) | Freshwater lake sediment microbial communities from the University of Notre Dame, USA, for methane emissions studies - BRP12 BR (SPAdes)... | ecosystem: Environmental > Aquatic >... | reverse complement strand
GACCATGGCGGACATGGGAACCCTGATGTTCAAGGGCACGGTGGACGAGATCGACGTCGGCAAGCTCAAGGAAGGGATGCCGGTGCGGATCAAGATCGGCGCCCTCCCGGATGCCACGGTGAGTGGGCGCCTGACGCGCATCGCCCCCAAGGCGACCGAGAAGGAGGGCACGACGCTGTTCGACGTCGAGGCGGCCATCGAGAACCCCGGTGGCGTGACCCTGCGGGCCGGCTACTCGGCCAACGCAGATGTCGTCATCCAGGAGAAGGCCAACGTGCTGTTGCTCCCGGAGCGGCTCGTCACCTTCGACAAGGAGAAAGCCTCTGTCGAGGTCCCCGCCGCTGCGCCGGGCACGCAGCCGGTGAAGAAGGAGATCAAGGTCGGGTTGTCCGACGGCCTGAAGCTCGAGATCGTCTCCGGTCTTGCCGAGGGCGACGACGTCGTGCAGCGTCCTCCGAAGGAGATCAAATGACCATTCGGCGCGCGGGCGCGCCGAATGGTCATCCCGAGCGCAGCGAGGGATCCCGTGGCGCTGAGAGGGCCTCGACGCGCGCGGCGGCGCCGAACGGTCATCCCGAGCGCAGCGAGGGATCCCGTGGCGCTGAGAGGGCTTCGATGCGCGAGGCCGGGGGTGTTGTGCGTTTGCCGTTTCAGAGGTCGTTGCTTTTGGCTGTAGGCTGTCGGCTTTCGGCGGGGGGGTAGCGGGCGCATGGGGTGGCGCAACTACCTCCGCCAGTTCCTGCGTGACCTCCGCAGCCAGAAACTGCGCGCCGCCCTCACCCTGTTCGGCCTGGTGTGGGGCACGGCCTCCGTCACGCTGCTGCTGGCGTTCGGGGAGGGGCTCCAGGAGCGTTTGATCAAGAACATCCGCGGTCTGGGCGAGAACATCGTGATCTGCTGGCCCTCGCAGACCAGCAAGACCTGGGAGGGGTTGCCGCGCAACCGGAAGATCACGATCAAGGACGAGGACATCGACGCGCTGCGGCGTGAGGTGCCCGGGTTGACGGGAATCTCCGGGGAGTACAGCAACGACAGCAGGAAGTTCAAGGTGGGCCATAAGGTCCTTGTCCCCGGGGTGACAGGGGCGAACCCGATCTTCGCCGCCATGCGGAACCTCATCCCGCAGACCGGCGGACGCTACATCGACGACCTCGACATGGACGAACGGCGGCGCGTCGTCTTCCTCGGCGACGGGCTCAAGAAGGACCTGTTCGGCGATCAGGAGGCCGTGGGGAAGTACGTGAACGTCAACGGCGTGCCGTTCCTGGTGGTCGGCGTGATGCAGAAGAAGGAGCAGGACTCGAGCTACCAAGGGCGCGACACGGACCGGGCCTCGATTCCGGCGACGACGTTCCGGGCGATCTACGGACAGCAGAATTACGGAAACTTCGTCTTCCAGGTCGCGGACGCGGACAAGGTCGAGATCGCCAAGGACAAGGTGATCGCGACGCTGGCGAAGATCCACCGCTTCGACCCCAGCGACTCCGAGGCGGTGCGCATGTGGGACGTCACCGAGAACGAGAAGTTCATGCACTCATTCATGCTCGGCTTCCGAGTCTTCCTGGGTGTGATGGGTGTGCTCACGCTTGTGGTCGCCGGGATCGGCGTGTCCAACATCATGAACGTCGTGGTCGAGGAGCGCACCAAGGAGATCGGGGTCAAGATGGCCCTGGGCGCGAGGCAGCGCATGATCGTGAGCCAGTTTCTCTTCGAGACGATGCTGCTGACCGTCCTCGGGGGCGCGATCGGGTTCCTGATCTCGTGGGGGATCTGCGCCGTTTTCCCCGCGAAGCTCGACGAGTTCGTGGGGACGCCCGTGATCTCGCTGCAGGTGGGTGCGATGACGGCCTGCGTGCTGGGTGTGATCGGTTTTCTGGCGGGGTACTTCCCGGCACGCAGCGCAGCGCGTCTGAACCCCGTGGAAGCGCTGAGGCTGTAGGCATGAAGGCGCTCTCTCTCATCGTTCGTCTGTTCCGCGGGGCGGCGAAGATCCAGCGGAAACGCATGATCCTGACGGTGACGGCGATCGCCTGGGGCACCGTCGCGATCATCTTGCTGCTCTCGTTCGGGGAGGGACTTAAGCGCAGCCTCGAAACGAGCAGACGGGGGCTCGGGGAGAGCATCGTGATCATCTGGATGGGAGAGACGGAGAAGGCGTTTGCCGGCCTGCCGGCGGGCCGTCCGATCCGGTTGGTGCCCGACGACGTCGAGTTGGTCCTGGAAGGGGTGCCGGAGCTCGCCTCGGCCAGCGGGGAGATGCACAACTGGAACGTGCAACTCGTCAACGGACGAACGGCCCTCAACAAGCGCGTGGTCGGCGTCCACCCGGCATACCGCGATTTGCGGACGAGCTACGCGCAGGCTGGTGGCCGCTACATCGACGAGCTGGATCAGCGGCTCAAGCGGCGGGTCGTGTTCCTCGGCAACGAGCTGGCAAAGGACCTGTTCGGCAAGGACGACCCGGTCGGGAAAACGCTGCTCGTGGCCGACACGCCTTTCACGGTGATCGGCGTGCTGCAGAAGAAGAAACAGATGAGCATGTACGGCGGGCCCGACTCCGACCGGGCAACGATCCCCCTGTCCACCTTCGAGGCGATGTTCGGCCGACGGTACCTGTCCAACCTGGTCTACCAGCCGACCTCTGTCGCGATGGCTCCCGTGGCGAAGCGGCACCTAATGGAGGTCCTCGGGGCCAAGTACCGGTTCGACCCCGCCGACACGCGGGCGCTCTACTTCTGGGACACCATCGAAGACGCCAAGATGATGAACGCGATCATGATCGGCATCGAGATGTTCCTGGGCATGATCGGGGCGCTCACGCTGATCATCGGTGGGGTCGGCGTCGCCAACATCATGTTCGCTGCGGTCACACACAGGACGCGCGAGATCGGCGTGCAGATGGCCCTCGGCGCACGGCGGGTCTACATCACGGGATCGATCGTGCTGGAGTCGCTTGCGCTCACCTTTCTCGGCGGCATCTTTGGGATCGGGGTCGGCGCGGGGATCGTGCAGGCGCTGGCGGCGGTTCAGGCGAGGGCGAAGAGCGAGGCGATGGAGTTCCTCGGGGCGCCGACGATCTCGATCCCCATCGCGGTCACCACGGTGACACTGCTCGGGCTGATCGGGCTGGCGGCCGGGTACTTCCCTGCACGGCGAGCGGCGTCGGTGCAGCCGGCGGACGCACTGCGCTTCGAGTGAGGGAGCGGCCATGTTCTGGAATGGGAAGAACGGCAAGAACGGCAAGAACGGCGGCAAGAGCGAGGGGAACGGGCACCACCTCATCGATCTGCAGGGAATCCGCAAGGTCTACGACACCGGAGCTGTGAAGGTGGAGGCGCTTCGCGGCCTCGACCTGGCGGTGCGGGAGAACGAGTTCCTGGCGATCGTGGGCCCTTCGGGTTCGGGCAAGTCCACCCTCATGAACATCATCGGGTGTCTCGACACGGCTACGGAGGGCTCGTACCGGCTGCGCGGGGAGCAGGTGGCGGGGCTGTCGATCGACCGGTTGGCCGAGATCCGCAACAAGCGGGTCGGCTTCGTGTTCCAGAACTTCAACCTGCTTCCGCAGCTCACGGCTTTCGAAAACGTCGAGATGCCGCTGCTCTTCGGGGGCACACCAGCGCGTCAGCGGCGCGAGCGCGTCGAGTTCCTCTTCGAGCAGGTCGGGCTTTCCGATCGCATGCTGCACCGGCCGGTGGAGCTCTCCGGTGGTCAGATGCAGCGGGTGGCGATCGCCCGGGCACTGGCCTGTGAGCCGGACATCATCCTGGCGGATGAGCCCACCGGGAACCTCGACACGACCTCGGGCCGGGACATCGTTGGGATGTTCGAGGACCTCTGGAGGAAGGGCCACACGCTCGTGCTCATCACGCACGATCCGGCGATCGCCCGGCGCACCCGCCGGGTCGTGAACGTACAGGACGGGACGGTCGTGAGCGACGAGGCGGTTGCCTGAGCTTTCCTACTGGGGCTTCACTCCGACGTAGGACCCCGCGGCGTTGACCGTGTACCAGATCTCGTCCGGCTTGCTCTTGAACGCCCTGGTGAAGAGATCCTCGGCTGTCTGGCGGTCGCCGTGGAGGTTGTACCAGGCCCCGACCTCGACGAGGTTGGCCTCGTCCTTAGGATCGAGCGCGAGCGCCTTGTCGAATACGGCCTTGGCCTTGTCCCACTCCTTGGCCTCGACGTAGACACGGCCCATGCGCATCCAGTCGTCCTTTTTGACCTTGGTAGCGATCACCCGGTCGAAGATCCCCTGCCCCTCCGCCTTGTCACCCGTCAGGTAGTACACGCGACCCACCGCGATGTTCTCCCAGGAACCGTTGCCGGCCTGCTTGAGCGCCACGGTCAAGAGCCCGAGCGCCGCTTCGTTTGGGGTCGTGTCGAGGTACATCATCGGATCGACCTTCTTTCCCCCGGAGGCCGCGACCCCGACGGCTACCCCCAGCACGAACGCCACCAGTACCACCACCGCGTGCGCTCTCCTCATGGTCGCCTCCCCAAAGATCGGAATATAGACTGGGTCTCGCTTGCTCGCAACCACCGGGCCATGGTGCTCCCTTGCGTGCGACGATCCGGTGGGGTAGTCATGGTCGGGAAGTCAACCGGTGGAGGTGTCCAATGAAGTCGTTGACGCGCTACCTGACCATGAACGTGCCAACCCGGATGGAGTTCGTAAACATCACAGGAGAGGTTACCGAGGCGGTGCGCGAGAGCGGTGTGCGGGAAGGCCTGTGCCTGGTCAACGCCATGCACATCACCGCGAGCGTGTTCATCAACGACGACGAGCCTGGGCTCCACGAGGACTACAAGCGCTGGCTCGAGCGGCTGGCGCCGTACGACCCTTCGTCTACCGCGTACCGGCACAACCGGACCGGTGAGGACAACGGCGACGCGCACCACAAGCGGCAGGTCATGGGACGCGAGGTGGTGGTCGGCGTGACGGGCGGCAAGCTCGACTTTGGCCCCTGGGAGCAGATTTTCTACGGCGAGTTCGACGGGCGGCGGCCCAAACGTGTGCTGATCAAGGTCATCGGGGAGTGATCGGAACCCGGTCGGCCCGGGTGCTTGACTTCCCTCGTGGTGCTCCGGCTACACTGGCGGCGACCGTCGCGGTCTTGGGGGAACCATGAAGCACACGCGTCTTCCTGTGGTGTCGATCCTGCTGGGGCTTGCCGTTGCGGTGCTCGCGGCGTGCGGTGCCGAGGATGCTGCCAAGGTCTCGGGCGTGATCGTGGACGGCGCCAAGCGCCTGAAGAGCTCGGGGCAGACCCAGCTCACCGTCCGCTACCAGCCGCCGGACACAAAACCGTACGTGATCGTGGTGTACCCGGCCGTTCGCACGGCCGAGGACGAGGCCGAGCTGGAGAAGATCGCGCCCAGGGCGATGGCCATCAGCCAGGCCGGAGCGGCCCTCTCGCCGAAGGCGGAAGGTTTCTCCGACACGCTCGCCCTCTGGCGGCTGGGGTCGCTCGCCACGTTCTCCACGTCGTGTCGCGGGGTCGCCGAAGCGCTGATGGTGGTGGCCGTGGCCAAGAACAAGGGCGGCCCCACCGACGTCACCCTCAACCGGGAGGGCGACAAGATCTACATCGTCGGGCTCAACTGATCCCGCGAAAACTGTTGCTCTAGGAGCCTGTCCGGGTAAACGACGAACGCGAGACTTCCGAGGGCGCCAGATGGCAAGGAAGCCGAGCGAGAAGCCCGGAGGCGTAGCCAGAGCTACGTCGAGGACTTTTCGCGACGACTGACACAGTCAGGCGGATGCTATCGGGATTCGCAGCCGGAGTATTACCCGGACAGGCCCTAGGTCGGCTCCCGGCGGGAGAGCCGGTTACGCCGGACCAGGAACGCCAGCAGGCGTGGCGTGTGACGCGCGAGGAACACGGCCAGCTTGCCGTGGGCGGTGATGATCCGCTCGCGGCGGCGGCGGGCCACGGCCCGCACGATCTGGCGCGCCGCCCGCTCCGTCGGCATCTGGAGCCAGCGAGGGACAGTGTCAGGGAACTCGGGGCGGAACCGGCCACGGTTGTCCACGCGGCGGATCTCGCTTTCGACGAACCCCGGCGTGATGAGGACGACCGAGACACCCTGCGGGGCGAGCTCGCCACGCAGAGACTCTGCGAGCGCGCGAACGGCGAACTTGCTCATCGCGTACGGCGAGGCGGACGGAGCCGAAAGGTAACCGCTCACACTGCCGAGGATGACGAGCGTGCCGCGCGAGCGGCGCAGTTCGTCGAGGGTGGCGTAGGCGGTGCGCAGCACCCCGAAAACGTTGGTCTCGAACTGCCGGCGGTAGTCGTCGAGCCGGAGCTTGGCGAATGGACCCACCACGCCGAACCCGGCGTTGGCCACCGCCATGTCGATGGGGCCGAGCCCGGAAACGGTGAGCGCGACGGCGCGCTCGAGGTCGCCCTCGCGCGTGACGTCGCAGGGGATCGCGAGGGCATGCCCGCCCGCACCGCGGATCTCCCCGGCCAGCGCCCGCAGGCGTTCGGCACGTCGGGCGAGCAGCGCGACCGCAGCTCCCTGCCTGGCGAACTCCAAGCCGAGGCCGGCGCCGATCCCCGACGACGCCCCGGTGATCAGGACCACCTTTCCGGCGAGCTTCTCCATGAGCGTGCGGCCTCCCCTCGTCGTGCGGGCTACCCCTTCTACCACCTTCCCCGGTGGCGGCCAAGGGGCATCAGCCCCTCGGGTGGTGGACCTTGGCCACCTTGCCCCCCTGGGCGAGGTCGAGGAACTCGTCCTCGACCGGTGCGGAGCCGTCGGGCCGCCGGATCACCTTGCACAGGGGCTGGTCGAACGTCTCGGGGCTGCGCACCGTGGTGATCGACAGCACGAGGTAACCGTCCGCCAGGCTCAGGATCGCTCCGGGCGGAAAGCGCCCCATGACGTTGCAGAACAGCTGCATGAGCAGCGGGTCGTACGCCTTGCCGGCCTGGGCTGCCATGCGGGCCAGACAGTCGGGGGTGGACAGGATCGGCCCCTGGCCCGACCGGTAGCGGGTGAGCGTGTCGTAGTCATCAGCGATGTGCACGATACGGGCGTACAGCCAAGGCAGACCCCGCGGGTCGTCGAACGCGTAGTGGTGCTGCAGCACGGTCAGTACGCGGCGGAGCTTGGCCCGGTGGAATCCGCGCTGGCGCAGTAGCACCCGCAGCCCGGCCCGGGAGTGGCGCTCGAACGGGACCGAGTAGCCGTCCTCGCGCATGGTGAAGCCGACGTCGTGGAACATCGCCGCCACACCAAGGTCGGCGAGGGAGGGATCGGAGAGGCCGGCCGCTCGGCCGATCACGAGCGAGAGATTGGTCACCATGAGGGTGTGCTGGGCAAACGGCGGCAGGGCTTCCTCGGCGTTGCGCGCGGCCTCGGCGGCGTCCCCGAGGCGGGAGGCATCGATCAACTGGTGAACCAGACGGCGCACAGGCAGCGGGCTCGGCAGGCGGTCGGCGCCAAGGGTGGCGAAAACGTTGGCGACCGTTCCGGCACTCGCAAGGTAGACCTCATGGAACTCGCGCGTGGCCTGATGTAACTCCTCGCCCGTGATCCGGAAGCGGAACGGCGGGTGCACCTGAACGGAGCTCATGCCGGCCGCGACCAACTCCGACTGCAGAGCGGTGCGCGGCTCCGGGGGTGTGGGCGGGGACGAGAACAGGCGCACGACGGTGCGGATCTCCGGGTCGGAGAGGGGAGCGTTGAGGGTCAGGCCGCCGACGGTGTGGCGCTGGAGGTCGGCGCCAAGCGTGATCGACTGCTCGATCAGCGTGTCGAAGCGAATGCGCAGGTCGTTGACGAAGATCTGGTCTTCGACGCACTGCAGGGTCGCCGGTCCGAGAAGCTCCATGAGCTCGCACAGAGCTGCACCGAACTCCCGCACCGGGACGTCGAAGGCGGTGTTGTTGAGGGCGTGCGTCCTTGCCATGTGGAACAGGCCGTTGAACAGGTGCGCCAGCTGGGCGCCCAGCTCGCGGACGCGGGTGGCGAGCTCGCGGTCCTCCTCGGCCCGCGCCCTCTCGTGTGTCTTGCCGAGCTGCTCCTGGGCGGTGGAGATCGCATCAGGCATGGGGCTCACCTCCCCGTGGGTGCCTGAGCTGCGCCAGAGCCACCGCTGCTTGCCTGCACAGCTCGTCGCTGGTGTGGTGCGAGAGCCACTCGAGGAGCTCCTCGGACTCCCGCCCCGGGAGCAACGGCAGCCCGCTCACGGCGGCCCACCGCAGCGTTGTCTGGCCCGGCGACAGGCGGCCGAGCAGACCGGGGGGCCGGACCCACTCCTTGAACAGCGGCCTGGCCCTCTCCGGGTCCAGCCAGGTGAGCGCCTCACCGGCGGCCCTCGCCTCGGCCACCGTGAGCTCGCCGGCGGCGCCGCGCCTGACCCTTTCGACCAGGGGCTCAAACGCCCGGCTTTCCCGATGGCGGACCAGGATGGCAAGCGCGCGCAGCCTCGCTGCGGAAGTGTGGGCCCCCAGGGCCCCGACAAGGGCGCGCCCGATCTTGGCGCCGTACGGGGTGTGCTCGAGGAACCGGAGCGCCTCCAACTGAAGATCCTCCTCGGTGCTTTCGAGAAGCCTCACCGCTACTTCCACGGCACCGGTCGCATCGGCCTTGGCCATTAGCCGGAAGAGCTCGATGGCGGCGTGTCCGCCGAGGGCGTGCAGGCGCTCGGCGGCGCGGGCAGTCTGCCCGTGCAGCTGGGTTTCCAGGAGCTGCCGTATCAGCGGTGAGGAGCGGTGGTGGAGCGAGCTCGTGAACAGGTCGAGCAGGGTCCCGAGATGGTCCCCGGGGGCGATGCTCACGAGCTCGAGAAGCGCGGGCGGCAGCGCTGTCTCCTCCGGTGTGAGCGCGAGGATGAAGCGGCGCACCACGCCCTCGTCGGCGCAGGCCGCAAGCAGCTCCTTCCGTGATCTCTCGTCTGCGGGCGCCGTGCGCTGGACCGCGTGCACGACGTCGAGGAGGGCGTCGAGGTAGTTCTCCCCCGCGAGGAAGCCGCGAACCTCACGAAGGACCGGCGTGACGTCGTCGAGCGTCAGCGGATCGAGAGGGTCCGTGAGGCCCGCCAGAAGCTCCTTGACCAGCAGGAGGCACTCGTGCGGCACCGCCTCGGTGCCGTCCTCCTCGGTGATGCGGTCGAGCAGCGAGGGCGGCACCGCCCTGTGCTCGACAGCGGCACGCTCGGTGTAGCTCGGCCAGGGGTAGTCGAACCGGTAGGGAGCGTTGAAGATCATCGCCTGCATGGCGTTGCGTGGACCTGCCAGCGTGCCCTCCGGTACCTGCATGTCGGGGTCGTAGTCCTCGCTGGCGACCAGGCCCTCCACCGCCGCGATCTCGATGTGCTTGAAATCGGCTCGCCAGAGCAGCGTGACGACGTCGTCCTCCTGGGTGCGCACCCCTTTGTAGCGCACGGAGAGGATGCCGATCAGAACGATGAGCTCGTCCCACTCCAGGTTGGGGCGGATGACGAGACGCCGAACACCGTCGCGGTAGAGGCGGAAGGCCAGGGAGCGCTCGCGGTCCTTGTCCGAGTAGACCACCTCGGACCCCAGCACGATGTCCCAGGGACGGATGTCGAGCGACATCTCGCCGTGGACTGCAAGGAAGTGCTCGACCTTTGCGCGCGCGTCTTCGAGGAAGCCCCGGATCCTCTCGTTGCCCGCGTCGTAGAGGATGAACGAGCGGGCCGTGTTGGCGACGGCCCGCAGCGCCGCGTTGGCGTCCTTGCCGGCCGGAGTCTGCCCGACCGCGGCCTCCGCGCCCTCGGAGCTCGGCACACCGGCCACGGCGGACTCGGTGGGGGGTTGCCCCTGCAGGCGCTCGGCCTGACTGCCCCCGTGGGGGGGTGGTGAGGGAGGCGACGAGCCGTCCATGCGTGCCTGCCTTCCCCGCCGGTCTGCGTGCCTAAGGGCGCGCAACCCTCCCTATTTCATGATAACGCCACCGGCGGACGCTTGCCTGCGCGGCGGCCGGCTACTCGCCGTAGTACTCGATGACACGCACGACCGCCTCCTGGCACACCTTGCAGAACGGCTTGGCGCCCTTGGTGAACATTAGGCAGTCCACCATCGGGCGGTAGAGGCCCCTCGAGGCGTACCCGGCACCCTCGAAGGCCCCGACGTGCCCGACGAAGGCCGACTTGGCGAGGTAGGCGTTCACCTTGGTGGCGTGCTCGCGGGAGAGGCGATCCGATTCGTCCTGAAGCTTCTCGACCTCCGGGCGCGGGGCGCCGGCACGTTTGGCGGCCGCGATCTTCGCGTTGAGCTCCTCGCGCACCTTCTGGTAGGCGAGATCCATCGTGTCGTAGTCGGCCTTCTCCCACGGTGTGGGAATCGTGGTCCCAGGGGTCGTCAGCGCCCTCCACTTGAGGTTCGCGGGGTCGAGCAGCGCGGTGACGTTCGGGGCGGGGGGCTCCACGCCTTTCGGGAAAAACTCGCTGTAGGCGACCGACGAGGTGTAGTACTCGTCGGCAAGCCCGCCAAAGGTGTGCCCGAACTCGTGCAGGAAGACATAGGTGCTCCAGTAGTTGTCGGCGGTGAAGGTGCAGTAGAGGTTGTAGATCCCTCCCCCGCCGTAGCGCGGCGAGTTGACCATGATCAGCAGCGCGTCGTACGGGACGTGGGCGGCCAGATCGCGGAGGCGCCGGTTGTCCTCGGTGAGGACGTACCGCTCCGAGCCGAGTGAGTCGAAGGTCACGTTCAGTGCGGTGTTCCTGAACGAGCCCCAGCTCGGCTCGTCGCAGCCGCTCTCCTGCGAGGGCTTGAACACTCCGTAGACGTTGAAGCTGTCCTTCCGGCTCGCGTACGGCTCCTGGGCGAGGAAGATCTTGACGAACCGCGCCAGGTCGCCGCGGAACTTGCCCTCCTCCTTTGCGGTGTACCCCTCGGCGAGGATCGCGACGTCCACCCTGCTGTGGGGGTCGCCGCTCTTGGCGGCCTCCACGACCTTGACGCCCGCGTCCAGCGGCTTGCGAACGATGGTCACCGCCGCCGGGTCGATCTCGGTGGTGAAGATCTCCTTCAGCGAGCCGTCTCGCCCAAGCGCCTCGATCGCGAAGCGCACCTTTCCCTTCGGGCAGGGGATCAGCACGGACTCGTGGTACGTCCTGCGCATGCCTTTCCCGGCTGCCGCGGTGGTGCGGTACTCGCCGAAATAGGTGTCGTAGCTTCTGGAGAACAGGAGGGCGCCGGAGGTGGGATCCGCAACTTTGGCGAAGTACCCGCCGAACCCCAACGGGTCGAGGAGGTGGGTTCGGCTGCCGG
>Ga0209253_10005249_pt1 | contig 11252 bp, 6 predicted proteins | sample FrelakmetBRP12BR_FD_187145 | JGI IMG/M metagenome (GOLD analysis project Ga0209253, IMG submission 187145) | Freshwater lake sediment microbial communities from the University of Notre Dame, USA, for methane emissions studies - BRP12 BR (SPAdes)... | ecosystem: Environmental > Aquatic >... | reverse complement strand
TCACGAGACAGTTTTTTTAGGTTGTCGAGAATGAGCCCGTTCTGGACGCCTGTATACTTTTTGTGCTTTTTAGCGTCGATTATTTTCAAATCATAGAGAACGACGTCCGCTTTGCGCGCGGTTTTGGCAAGGATATCCCACGGAGCAAGTCCCGATGTGTCAAGGGCCGAGGGAATTTTTCTTTCGTCGAGCGCGGTTAAGATTTCTTGGCAGAACTTGGGCTGGTCGAGAGGCTCCCCTCCGGAGAGAGTCGCGCCGCCGCCGGACTGCTCATAAAAGATCCGGTCCTTTTCGACCTCCTCGATGACATCCATCACGCTCATCTCCCGGCCGGCCATTTCCAGCGCCTCGTACATGCAAACCTTGACACATTTTCCGCAAAGATCGCACCGACTGCGGTCGATCTCGACAGACCCTGAGTTTTTGGAAATGGCTCCCAACGGGCAGGCGGAAACGCAGGAATAGCAGCGGGCGCAGCGCGACGGCCGGGCTATCAGCTCGAAGCCACACTCAATTCCCTCCGGATTATGGCACCAAAGACAGTAAAGGGGACAGCCCTTTAAAAAGACGGTTGTCCGGATCCCAGGGCCGTCATGGATGGCAAAGCGCTTGATGTCGAAAATTATGCCTTTAACCACGCTTTTTCTCCGTTTCCAGGCCTAATATATCAGATATCAGCTTGAAAATCAAGTAAAATTTTTCTGCTTATAAGGGCTATTTTAGTAAGTATATATTATTCAATTACAATACTTTATCACGTTTTTGGCATCTCGGAAAATTTTTGGAGAGCCCTTTCATTCCGAATAACTAAGGCTTTTTGAAGGAACGAATAAAGGCCAGGACATCGCCGAATCTCATCTCAAGCTTGTGTTCAAGGGCGGCGGGGCCTCCCCCGTGGGCCTGGACAAGGGGCCGGGGGAAGCAGATGACTCGCTCCCCGTCGTCCGTAGCGATAATCATCGCCGCATCGCGGGTCGCCCTGACAACGTCCGGCTTGGAGCTCCAGAGGTGAACGCCCACTTCCTCGGCGAGCCGGCGAAGGACTTCAAAGGGAAGGGGCGCAGTGCCGACATAAACCGACGTGAAGCCATCATGTTCTTTCCGGGCAAAGGAGACGTCCCCTCGGTCTTCCCAGCAGCCGAGGATGCGGATCGCCGGGTCTTGGTCATCCACGGCAAAGCGCGGAAAATATTCCTTCCTGATTCCGAAGCTTGTCCGAAGCGGACGGCTCCCCTCGCCCATCTCGCAGCGGATGATGAGCGGCCCGGGCTCCTGGATGATCCGAAATTTGAATCCGGTCAGGCTCTCCATCTGTTCGAGGTCAAGCTTTTCGGGAGCGACATAGCCCGGAGCGTAGTACCAGACGGCGGTCGCCCCGCTCCCGCGCAGGAGGGTCCTCAGTCGGGCCGCCTCATCTGCCGTCAGATAAAACAGGTTGGGGAAGAGGAGCAGTTTGTATTTTTGAGTGTCTTTATCGTTTAAATCGAAATCATATAAAAAATCTACGGGCGCGCCGATCCTGTGAATGCTTCGCGACTGGGCGGCCAGGAACCAGTGGTCGAAAACATCCATGATGGATACACCGTAGCCTTCCCAGGGGGCCTCGGCCGTCCAGTGCCGCGTCACAAAAAAGCTGCCCGGGCTAATAACGGCGGCGATCTCTGCGACCGCGGACATGTCGAGGTCTTTTCGCCTCTCCCCCAGTTCCGACCAAGCCCGGATCTCCTCGATCATGGGCAGATCATCATACCAGCCGCTCCGGGCTTTATAAGGCGGGTCAAAATGACCGAAGTCGAAGAGCCAACCGCCGATTCCGGTTGCGAAGACCTGACCGAGGTCGCGGCGCAGGATGCGCAGCGTTCCCTCCAAAGTGTCATTCCCCGATCCGCCTTCGGTCGACCGGACGGGCTCCAGATAGGTGCTCGAATCCATCTCGGACATGAACAGCTTTCGATGGCGGCGGAGCGATTCGGCCATGACCCGGAGCCCTCCGTCCCCGCCAACCCCTCGTGCCCGTCCCAGGCAGTTCCCGGCCTCATCATAGACATCGCTTTCCCAACGCGGCCGTGTCTTTGTCTGCGTCGTGTGGATATACGAGTACGGAGCCGCGATGAAATCGACGTCCGGGCTGGCCAGGACCATCTCGGGGGCAAGATGTCCGGCCTCCTGAATCATGACGTTCTCCAGGAGATATCCGTAAAAGATCCCCGCAAGAAGGCGCCCCCGCGTCTCTTCCTTGACGATACGGCAGAAGAAGAGGGCGGCGTCGGCGATGCACTCATGAAATTTTCTATATAGACGGATGACATCTTTCTCGACGGCAGGGTCCCGAAGAAGACCCTTCGTCGTGGTCCGGCGGGCGTCGGCTCCCGGGATAGAACCGGTCAAACGGGCCATGGCCGAGCTCGTATCCGGAAGAAACCGGGAGCCCGTATAGTGCCACTCGCCGTTCAGGCCGCCCGCGACGTGGTAACCGATGACGCGCGAGCGAAGGGGAGATTGTTCGACGGCCCGGATAAAATCCCGCAGGGCCGCAGCCATATCCTGCCGCCACTTTGCTGAGGCGAGGGAAGCCGCATGAGTGTCGACGATCGTGTTCCAATTGAAGCCGCTGTCGATCCGTCGCGGAGGCATCTTGTGACCTGAGGCTTCGACGGCAAGGGCATAGCCGATGAGCTCTTCCGGATGCTCATCCTTCCACCAGAGAGGCGCATTGAGATGAAGCCGAGGCAGGAAGAACGCATCGGGGACGACGGCCAGGAGCCTGCCGAAATAGGCCAGGATCCGGCGCCAATCATAACGGCCGGGGCCGGTCCATCCGTCGTCGAGTCCGAGGAGGGGGTGGAAGAATCGGATGCCTGAAGCGCGGTAGCTCTTGGCGGTCGCCAGGAGGTTCGTGCTCACGCACATGAGCGGAAACTGCTCCCGGCCGTTCACATAGAGGCGCATGCCGCCCCGCTCGAATTTCACGGAAGCGGAAGCAGGCGGTTCTCCGCGGAGGCGGTCGAGGCTCTTCGCGGCCCGCCCAGTCTCGAGATCAATGTCTTGGTATTCAAGATCTTTGATCACCATAGGGCAGGCCAATGAAGTGACGCCGGCCGCAGCCATTGTCTTGATCACGTCTCGTCGTCTCATGAAATATCTTCCTTGTCGGACTCCTTGCTTAACGGGCAGAACCTTCATCTGAACCGGATTGAATAGAGGTCGGCGTCTTTCAGGACGAAACGGAGCCGGACGGGTTTGCCTTCCAAGGTTCTCAGATCGGCGCCGGATGTCCATTGAAGTTCGGATTCGATCTCGTCGCCATAAACCTCCGGGCAGTCGGCCAGCCCGAGACCCGGAAGAGCCCGGCCGTTTTCGTCCTGGACCTCGGCACGGACGAATCCGGCGGCGGATGTCGAAAAATTCAGGACGAGCCGGCTGCCCTTGAATAATAGCGGCCGGGTGGTCATCTCGCCGCCCGCGGCCGGGGCATTGACGGACACGAACCCATCCATCCGGAGCGTGTGCCGGCGAAGGCGGCAATTCTTGACATAATAGCCCTCGCTCGAATAGATCGAAATCTCGTCGGGAAGTCCGGCGATCCGCGATTTCGTGGCCAGGATTCCCCAGGCGATCATGTTGTTCCGGTTGATCCAGCGCTCCCTCTGAAGCCCGGGGCGGAGAAAAGCTTCGCCCCACCGCCGCCAGTGTCGGCCGTCGCGGCTGCTCATGAAGAGGCCGTCCGAAACCCCGGGCAATTTGTGGCTCCCAACCTTCCGGTCGGGAAGAAACCTTTTCGGGAATCCCACCAAGATATAAGGCGCTCTGAAATAAGGCGTGATGGCGCTGGTGTAGAGATGCTCCATGGGGGCATTTCCATAATCCAGCCACTGCGGCTCCGTCCACGTCCTGAAATCGGAGGACAGGCTGATCATGATGTCCCGGACATCACTCTTCCAGCCTCTATTGAATTCGAGATAGGCGTTCCTTGCCGTGTCCCAAAAGGCCAGATTCTGGGAGTCGAAATAGCCGTTCGGGAAAATGGGTTTCTCCTGGAGAAGCGACCAGTGAATTCCGTCGGGAGATTTAAACGCGAACAAGGCCTTGTTCTGGCTGTCGCTCCCAAGGGCTTTGTATCTCTCGTCACCCGGACATCCCGGGCACGTGTCAAGAAAAGCGGCGAAGTTATGGGCGCCCAGCCCCTGCCAAACGATATTGTTCTTCTTGGATCCGTTGAATGAAAAGAGGCCGAGGGCCGGCCTTGTCCAATGAACGGCATCTCTGCTCTCGGCATAGCATGTCACCTGAGGCCCGGAGGTATCGGTCTTGACGTCATAATTCGAACCCCGGTAATACATGCGGAAGCGGTCTCCATCTTGGAAGACGGTCACGTAGGCGCTGGTATTCCCTTCCCAGGGCTGGTCGAAGACGATCCCGACTTCTTGCGGGATCGGCGGATGGAGCCTGAGCGCGGCGCCGGTCAAGTTTTCGATAAGGTCCTCATCGAGGAACAATTCCAGCCGTGATCCGATGTCAACGGCCTTTTCTGCATCTTTTAGAGAAAAGAAAGCGGCGAGACATAAGACGGCCGCCAAAGCGCCAAGGATCGTGGCGACGATGATTTTTTTTGTCATGCCTCGAAGGCTCATGGCTCTTTCTCCCCGGGAATAAATCCCATTTGACTTACATTTTACCTATCCCCTAAACTAAAAAACAAGACAGGCCCTTGAAAGGAGGAATCACTATTTGATGGCCTGAAATCAACTCCCCATTTAAGAGGGGATGGAGTTGGTATAAAATTCGAAGTCCGATCCGATTGACGATGAAAAAGAAAGGCTTTCCTCATAAAAAACAGCTGAATTCCGTCCTTATCAAGCCGGCCGGGCCTGATTGCAACATGGCCTGCACATACTGCTTCTACCGGGATAAGGAGGCGTTTTTCCCAGGCGGCAAAATCCACAGGATGTCCGATGAGATCCTGGAAGAGACAATCCGGCAGGTGCTCTCACAGCCGCTCCCGGCCGTCTCGATCGGCTGGCAGGGCGGAGAGCCGACGCTCATGGAGCTTCCTTTTTTCGAAAAGGCGATCGCTTTCCAGATCCGCTACGGAAAGGGCAAATCCGTCGGGAATGGACTCCAGACAAACGGCCTTCTCATCGATAAGAATTGGGCGAAATTTCTAAAGGAATACAATTTTCTTGTCGGTCTCTCGCTCGATGGCCCGGCGCATATTCATAACCGCTATCGATCGCACATGGGGGGACAGGACTCCTGGGCGGAAGTCGTGGACCGGGCCCACCTGCTACTGGATGAGGGAGTCGAGGTCAACGCCCTCATCGTTGTCAACGATTACTCAGTCCGATTTCCCAAGGAAATCTATGAGTTTCACAAGGCGCTGGGCCTCGACCACATGCAGTTCATTCCCTGCGTGGAGACTGACCCGTCGGAAACAGCGCGCGCCGCCCCCTTCTCGGCTCCGGCCGGGGACCTTGGCCGGTTTTTGAACACGCTGTTCGACCTTTGGCTGGCGGATTTTCGAGAAGGCCTGCCGACGACCTCAATTCGTTTTTTCGATTCCGTCTTCTATCGTTATGTGGACCGAGATCCTCCGGAATGCGACCTCCTGGCCGAATGCGGCAATTATGTCGTCGTCGAGCACAACGGCGATGTCTACGCCTGCGACTTCTTTGTCGAGGAACGATGGAAACTGGGCAACGTCATGGAAGGAAAGCTCATTCATATGCTGAATTCCGCCAAGCAGAACGAATTCGGCCGGATCAAGGCGGATCTTCCGAGGGCCTGCTCTGCCTGCGATTGGCTCCGTTTCTGCCGCGGCGGCTGCACCAAGGACCGCCTCCGCGATCCGAGCGACCGGGGGCTCAGTCATTTTTGCCAAGCCTATAAAATGTTTTTTGCCCACGCCGACGCCCGGATGCGAAAGCTGGCCGAAGAATGGAAAATGCAAAATGGGGGATGACACTCTGAAAATCCTAAATTAACGGGGAGGTTTATCATGAAAATAAAGCAGTTCATAATCTGTTCTGTTCTCATTCTCCTGCTTGCCGGCTCCGCCTTTTCAAGCGGCCTCTTGTTCGATAAAAGCGAGTTCGCCGGCCGGCGCCAGAAGCTCATGGAGATGATCCCGGAGGGAGCGGCCGTCATTCTGGGCGCCGTTCCCCCGACCGGTTATAACGAATTCTTCCAGAACAACGATTTCCTGTATTTCAGCGGCGTGGAGATTCCCAACGCGATACTGATTATCGACGGCAGACAGAAATCGAGCACCCTTTTCTTCACCATCTCCGAAAACGCGGCGCGCAATGACGGTATCAGCCTCGATTTGGTCCGGAACGCGAAAGACGTCACGGGCATCGAACGCGTGGCTCCCGTCGAACAATTCGCATCGGCCCTTTCCCGGCTGGCCGGCCAGGGATATGTCCTTTACACCTCGTTCAAGCCCGAGGAGCTCAGCCGCGAATGCTCATCGGAAAAGTTCAGCATCCTCCAGAACAGCATGACCTTCAGCCTCTGGGACGGCCGGCTGACGCGCGAGCTGCAGTTCGTCAAGAACATCCACGACCGCTTTCCCCAGGCCGCGGTCAAGGACTGTTCCCCGTTGATCTGGGACCTGCGGATGATCAAATCGCCGGTCGAGATCGAGCTGTTGCGCAAGGTCGGCCGGATCGGCGTCAAGGCCCACCTGGACATGCTCAGGGCGACAAAAGTCGGCGCCCCCGAATATGAAATGTCCGCCGCTTTCGAGTACGCCTGCAAGAAAGAAGCCTGCCGCGACATCGGCTACAACGTCATCATCAGCTCGGCCGAGAATCATCCCTATCTTCATTATTATAAGCACGACCGCATACTCCAGGACGGCGATTTCATCGTCGTCGATGCGGGCCCGAACTACAGCAATTACACCGTGGATATTTCCGCCTCCTACCCGGCCAACGGCAAATTCACGCCGCGGCAGCGGGAAATCTACGAAGCCTGCTTGGCCGTCCAGAAAGCCTGCCTCGAGGTTTACAGGCCGGGCATCACCCCCCAGGATGTGCGCGCTCAGGTGAATGAGCTCCTCAAGAAGCGGGGCTATGATCTTGACAAGGACCTTTTCAAGATCAGGACGATGCAGGGCGGGGTCAGCCATTATGTCGGGATGGCCGTCCATGACGTGGGCGGCGGGCCCAGGGGGCCGCTGCGGCCGGGCATGGTCTTCGCCTGCGATATCTACGCCGTCTTCGCAAAGGAAAACCTGGGTGTCCGCATCGAAGACACGGTGGCCATCACGGAGACCGGGTGTGAAAATCTGACTCCGGGAATTCCCCGGGAGATCCCGGAAATCGAAGCCTTTATGAAAAAGAAATAGGCCGCCCGAAAAAACGCGCCGCCGTTCTTATTTCACGGAGAATTTGTGGATCGTCTGCGTGCTATAGGTCTGTCCCGGGTTGAGGATCGTCGAAGGAAAATTCGGCTTGTTGGGGGAATCGGGAAAATGCTGCGTCTCTAGGCAGAACCCGAAGTGCTTCTGGTAGACTCGACCCGACTTCCCCAAGATCGTCGCGTCGAGAAAGTTGCCGGAATAAAACTGGATGCCCGGCTCGGTCGTGGAGATCTCCATGACCCGGCCGCTGTCCGGTTCAACCACCCTGGCCGCGAGCGCCATCGTCCCGCCGCCGCCCGTTAGCACATAGTTGTGATCATAGCCGCCTTCGACCTCTGCGATTCTTGATCCGATCGGCATCGCCGTCACAAAGTCCATCGGAGTGCCTTTGACGCTGCGCAATTCGCCGGTCGGGATCAAGCCCTTGTCCACCGGCGTGTAGCGGTCGGCGCTAAGCATGAGCTCGTGGCCGAGAATGTCACGGCGTCCGCCCGTGAAATTGAAATAGCTGTGGTGGGTCAGGTTGACGGGCGTCGCCTTGTCGGTCGTCGCCTGGTAACGGATAACGAGCTCGTCATTGTTGGTGAGCGTGTAGGTGACCGCGCAGGCCAGATTGCCGGGATAGCCTTCCTCTCCATCCCTGCTGAGGTAGCTGAATTTCACCCCGACCGCCCCGGTCTCCTTTATCGGCTCCGCCTTCCAGACGACCTTGTCGAAGCCTTTGACCCCGCCGTGGAGGTGATTTTCGCCGTTATTCTTGGCCAAATGGTAGGTGACGCCGTTTTGAACAAACTGCCCCTTGGCGATTCGGTTGCCGTAGCGCCCGACGATGGAGCCGAAATATGGGCTGCTCTTCAAATAGCCGTCGAGATGATCATACCCGAGCACGCAGTCCTCCAATTTGCCGTTGCGGTCCGGAAGCTCGAGCGAGACGAGGGTTGCGCCGTAGGTCATCAGCCGGGCTTTTAGGCCGTTGTCATTCGTTAGAGTATAGATCTCAACCGCCGTGCCGTCCGGCAGATTCCCAAACGATTCTATTTTTAGGTCCATTTGCGCGATTCCTTTCATTGGAGTTGGCTCCGTTTTATCTGTTTTAGTCGCCGTCTCTTTATTGCAGGCTGCTGCTCCCCAGATGACAAGAGCGGCCAAGGCGCCCCAACAAGCCAGCCGCATCATTTTTTCCATTTGCAGGCCCTCCTTCTTCGCGGCCAAGAATATCCTCGGATCATAGGATATCAAAAAAATGGTCGGCTTTGAAGACGCACTGGGGGATTCGATCTAAAAAAGAAGTTTCTAATACAAACGCAATAAATAAAGCGACAATGTACGGGCGCCGCTTAGGCCGCCCCAACGGGGATGTCACTTTAATTACTGCGTTGATATTAATGTAAACGCAATAAATATAGTGATATTCTATGGGCCGTGCTATTTCCGTCCGTGAGTCCCCGTAGCGGAGGGGGGACCCGGACACTCTTGGAGGAGGACCCTTCTACAGGTTCCCCCTCCAACGGGCAGCGGAAATACCCGCCGGCCCTGCCACCCCTCCAAGGAGCATCTGCCCATGAATTCATCGCCAAATGCTCCTTGGAAGGAAGGCAGGGAGTGAAGCGACCGTTGGAAGGAAACCCCAGGAAAGGGTTTCCTTCCAAGAGTGTCCGACGGGACTGGTTCCCCCGGGGTGCGGGGGCGGCGGACGGAAATAGCACGGCCCGATCGAGGATGTCACTTTATTTAATGCGCTTATATTAGTAGCTTTCGAAGCGACTCGAAATCCCCGGCGGAAAAATCTCCCCAAAGATAGGGGAATGCGAGTTTATTGTAAAGGAGCGGGTCCGCATCTTTCTTCAAAACCCCTTTATCGACGAGATCCTGCCAGACCGGCGTTCCCGGCAGTGGGGAGAAGTAGGCCATGCGCACGTTCGCGCCGAGGCGCCGGACATGGAGGATGCTTTCCTTGATGCCGGCGACCTCCTGGTTGGGAAGGCCGGCGATCAAATAGACGTTGATGTCGTCGCGCTTGTAGCCGGCTTTTTCGAGACAGACGATGGCCTTCTCCAAATCTCCTTCGGCGACCTTGGGACATGCCTCGCGGATCACCGCTGCATCCAAGGACTCCTGGCTGAGATAGATCGACCGGACACCGGCTTTTTTCATGAGGAAGGCCAGGCCCTGGTCGATTTCCCGGATGTGGAGCCCGTTGGGAGTGTGAAAGGAAACCGGCCATCCCCGGCGGACGACCTCCTCGAAAATCGGGATGATATGGGAAGCCTTGTTGAGAAGAAGCGCATCATCGTAAAAAGAAAAATGCCGCGTCCCGAATTGTTGAAAAAGCCGGCCGATGTCCGCAGCGGTCTCGGAAGGATTATCCTGCTCAAACCGGTCATAAAGCAGCGGCCCGGCGCAGAACGTGCAGCGGAACGGGCAGCCGCGGGACGTCAGGAGGGGCAGCCAGCCTTTGGCGGGCAGCAAATCGTAGGCCGGACGGGGCAGGTCTTTGAATGTCCGGAATTCGGCCTTCCGGACATGCCCGTCGCCCAGGATTTGTTTCACCACCGGTAATATCTTATTTTCCGAAGGCCCGGGAAGGACCACATCGACGCCCGAGAACCTGAGGGCATGATCTGTGGCCAGCGTGGCATAGATGCCGCCCAGGATGATGGGGACTGAGCCGAATTTTTCCCGGACGAGCTCCACCACGGCCTGGACGCCCGGATACCAGTAGGTCATCGTGCACGTGATCAGGACCAGGTCGGGAACGAGCGCCTGGTCGAGCTCATGGAGAAAAAGCTGGAGAGGGATCCCGTAGCGTGAATATCTCCGCGGGACATTCTTCAAAACCTCGGGCTTTGGGACTTCCTCCTTGGGAAAATGCCCCCGCCCGTCGGCCTTGGATTTCGGCTTTTTCTCCACGAGCGGATGAAAGCGGTCCAGGCAATCGATAAAATGAAGCCGGCAGCTTGTCTGGCGCCTGAGGATCGAAGCGATATAGAGCAATCCCAGGGGCTTGAGCCAGAAATCATACGCCGTGAAGTCATAGATCCACGGGTTGATCAGAAGAATATTTTTTCTTTTGGGGTCAAAGCTACACATTTGACATCCAAAGTTCCTGGAAACCTTTTCTGTTCTCTTTTTATTTAAAGATGGGGGAATTGTCAAATGTGTAGCTTTGACCCCGGAAAAAAGGGGCCGTTTCCGGACGCTGCCGGAAACGGCCCCTATCGTTATCATGGTGCGGAAGGTGGGACTTGAACCCACACAGCCTTATCGGCCATAAACTCCTGAGGCTTACGCGTCTGCCAATTCCGCCACTTCCGCACAGGCTCTTGGACAATTATTATATCTATGGCGCTCATGAGAGTAAAGCCCCCAAAACCACGGCTAAACTCGAAATATCTTCCCTCCCCTCTATGATAGGCGAGGGGCAATACGCAAATAAAGAAAAGTGGGGTGGCGCCGACCGGGGCGCCCCATCGCCCGGAGCAAAAAAATTTTAGCGAGACTTATGGCATCATTAAATCTAATGTATTTCTTAAAATTTTTTTGTGAGGAGGATGGGGCTGGTCGGTGACAGGACCCCCTCCTTTTTTTTAGTAGCACTTGCCCCGAGCCTTTCCACTTGACAAACGGCCCTTCTGCTCTTATTTTAGAGTTACATGGCCATCTCGATAGGGCGAGATTGCGTCAGTCTTGGGATATTCCAAAGGGAGATGACTAATCAACCAAACGATTAAGAATATCGATCATTTCTCCGCTTTTTTCCCAGAATCGATCAGACAATTTTCTGAAACCGTTCAAAATTCGTCTAAGGAGGTTCGATGAAACTTTTGACCAGGGATCAGATCGATGTCCTCTCGCGCTTCAGGAGCGAGAAGTATCTCACCACCTCATT
>Ga0209253_10005248_pt1 | contig 11253 bp, 9 predicted proteins | sample FrelakmetBRP12BR_FD_187145 | JGI IMG/M metagenome (GOLD analysis project Ga0209253, IMG submission 187145) | Freshwater lake sediment microbial communities from the University of Notre Dame, USA, for methane emissions studies - BRP12 BR (SPAdes)... | ecosystem: Environmental > Aquatic >... | reverse complement strand
TCGCGGAGGCGCGGGCCGACCACTGGGACGTGGCGATACCGCGCGACCGCGATCCGAACCCGCTGCTGCGCGCGTCGACGTCGGGACGGCGCTATCCGCGCGAGGCGCTGTTCCGCGCGACGCTGAAGTGGGTCGTCGCGGCGGGACCTTGAACTGCCGCCCGGTGTCGCGCAGAGCGAGGGCTCAACGCGCGGGAGCGGCGCGCCTCACGCGGAACCAGGCGGCATACAGCGCCGGCAGGAACAGCAGCGTCAGCACGGTGGCGACCACCAGCCCGCCCATGATCGCCACTGCCATCGGCCCCCAGAAGGCGCTGCGCGACAGCGGAATCATCGCCAGCACGGCGGCGGCGGCGGTGAGCAGGATCGGCCGGCATCGGCGCACGGCGGCCTCGACGATGGCCGTCCAGGTGTCGACACCGCGCTCCTCGTCGCGCTCGATCTGGTCGACCAGGATCACCGAGTTGCGGATGATCATGCCGACCAGCGCGATCACGCCCAGCTGCGCGACGAAGCCGAACGGACGCTGCAGCGCCAGCAGCGCCGCTGCCGCGCCGATGAAGCCGAGCGGCCCGGTGAGGAACACCAGCATGGAGCGCGAGAAACTTCTCAGCTGCAGCATCAGCAGCGTGAAGATGATGAACAGCGCCAGGGGCACCTTGGCGGCGATCGCCTTGCCCGCCTTGTCGCTTTCCTCGGCGGCTCCGGCGATCACCAGCCGGTAGCCCGCCGGAAGCTGGTTGCGCACCGCCGCCATGCCGGGCGTGTTCCAGATCTGGCCGCTCACCGTTGCCGCCTGGATGCCGTCGCGGATGTCGCTCTGCACGGTGATCGCGTAGAGGCGGTTCTCGCGCCACATGACACCCGGCTCCGAGCCGAACTCGACCTTGACCAGCTGCGACAGCGGCACGTAGCGGCCGGAGGCCGTCGGCATGTTGGCATCCGCCAGCCGCGTCATCGTGTCGCGCTCGTCATAGGGCTGGCGCAGCACGATGTCGATCAGCTCGTCGCCCTCGCGGTACTGGCCGATCACGCTGCCTGCCAGGATCGTCTGCGCCGCGCGCGCCAGCACCTGCGTCGAGACGCCCAGCGCGAGCGCCTTGTCCTGGTCGAGGACCAGGCGCAGCTGCGTGACGTTCTCGTTCCAGTTGTCGTTCACGCCGAGCGTGTTCTCGTTGGCGCGCACCACTTCCTTGACGCGATCGGCGATCGCGCGCACGCGCCCGGGGTCCTCGCCCTCGATGCGAAACTGCACCGGATAGGGAACCGGCGGGCCGTTGGGCAGCAGTTGCACGCGGCCGCGCAGCTCGGGAAAGTCTTCGCGGAACAGCTGCAGCAGTCGCGCGCGCAGGCGGTCGCGCTCGGCGAGCGACCGGGTGGCCACGACGTACTGCGCCAGGTTGCTCTGCGGAAACTGCTGGTTCTGCGGCAGGTAAAAGCGCGGGCTGCCGGTGCCGACGTAGCCGGCGTAGTACTCGACCTCGGGCTGCCTCTGCAGCCACTGCTCGAAGCGCTTGGCCTGCGCCTCGGTGGACTGGAAGCTCGTTCCCTCGGCCAGCCACAGGTCGACCATCATCTCCAGCCGGTTCGAGTCGGGGAAGAACTGCTGCTCGATGTAGCGAAAGCCGAAGATGCCGAGCGCGAGCGCCGCCAGCGTCGCTGCGATCACGGTCCTGCGCCACTCGACGCACCCGTCGACCAGCGCGCGGAAGCGGCGGTAAAACGGCGTGTCGAACAGCTCGTGCGCCGCCTCGCCCTCGCCGACCTTCGGTTTCACTCTGAGCAGCCAGATCGCCAGCTGCGGCACGAACAGCACGGCGACGAACCAGGAGATCACCAGCGAAAGCGCGGTGACCTGGAAGATCGACATCGTGTACTCGCCCGCAGTGGAGTTGGCCAGCGCGATCGGCAGAAAGCCGGCGGCGGTGATCAGCGTGCCGGTGAGCATCGGCATCGCGGTGAGCTCATACATCGCAATGGCGGCGCGAAATCGACCGTAGCCCTCCTCCATCTTCCGCACCACCATCTCGACGGCGATGATCGCGTCGTCGACCAGCAGACCGAGGGCGACGATCAGCGCGCCGAGCGAGATCTTGTGCAGGCTGATGCCGGCCACGTTCATGCCGACGAAGGTCACCGCCAGCACCAGCGGGATCGTCAGCGCCACCACCAGCCCGGGGCGCATGTCGACGGTCCAGCCTCGCCCCGACTCGCGCCGGTGCAGGCCGAGCGTGACGAACGACACTGCCAGTACGATGACGATCGCCTCGACCAGCACCTTGATGAACTCCCCCACCGAGCGGGCCACTGCGCGCGGCTGGTCGGCCACCCGAGCCACCTCGATACCGACCGGCAGCTCGCGCAGCAGCCGCTGCTCCGCCTGCGCCAGTGCGCGGCCGAGCTCGATGATGTCGCCGCGCCTGGCCATCGAGATGCCCAACCCGATCACTTCACTCCCGGGCTGTCCGTTGACACCGGCACGCATCTTCTCTCGCGGCGGGTCGACGTAGCCACGGCTGATCGTCGCGATGTCGCCCAGCACGTAGCTGGCGCCACCGGCGCGCACGGGCAACTGGCGCAGCTCGTCGAGCGAACGCAGCTCGCCGGTCAGCCGGATCTGCACGTTGTCGGTCGGCAGCACCAGCACGCCCGAGCCTTCGACCGCGTTCTGCGCGCCGATCTGCTCGGCAAGCTGCGGCACGGTCAGCGCCAGCTGCGCCAACCGCCGGTGCGGGACCTCGATGTAGACCTTCTCGTCCTGCACGCCAATGAGATCCACCTTGGCGACGTCAGGGATCCTCAGCAACTGCTGGCGCGCCCAGTCGACGTAGTCCTTCAGCTCGCGATACGAAAAGCCGTCGGCGGAAAAGGCGAAGATCACGCCGTAGACGTCGCCGAACTCGTCGTTGAAGTACGGCCCCTGCACGCCGGCCGGCAGCGTGTTGCGGATGTCGCCGACCTTCTTGCGCACCTGGTACCAGATCTGCTGTATCTCGCTCGCCGGCGAGCGGTCGCCGAGCTGGAAGGTGATCAGCGTTTCGCCCGGTTTGCTGTAGGAGCGGATCTTGTCCGCGTAGGGCACCTCCTGCAGCTTGCGCTCGATACGGTCGGCCACCTGCTCGGCCATCTGCTGCGCGGTAGCGCCCGGCCAGTAGGCGCGGATGACCATCGCGCGGAAGGTGAACGGCGGATCCTCGTCCTGGCCAAGGGCGAAGAACGACATCACCCCCGCAGCGAGCAACACCGCCATCAGGTAGCGAATCAGCGCCTGGTGCTCGAGCGCCCACGCCGACAGGTTGAACCGCGTGCGCTCCCCGTCTGTGGGCGCCGGCTGCGGAGTGCTCATCGCCTACTTCTTCTTGGGCGCGGCCGGCATCTCGGTCCGCTGCGCCGGATCGGCGTCGAGCAGCCTGACCTTCTGTCCCGGCTTCAGCAGGTGCGCGCCAGCGGTGACGATGGCGTCGCCCGCCTGCACGCCGCTGCCGAGGATCACCGTGTTGCCCGACACTCCGGCCACCTCAACCTTCGATTTCCCGACGGTCATCGCCTGCCGGTCGAGCCGCCAGACGTAGGTGGCATCGCCCTCGCGCAGCAGCGCGGTCAGCGGCACGCCCAGGCTCGGCGGCATCGGCGCGGAGGAAAAACGCACCGTCGCCGTCATGCCGAGAGCAACATCGGCCGGCGGGTCGATCAGCGTCACCCGCGCCGCAAAAGTGCGCGTGGCCGGATCGGCGATCGGCGCGATTTCGCGAATCCTGCCCTTCAGCTCCGTCTCATGCGCCCACAGGGCCACCCGCACGTCGGCGATGCGCCGCAACTGCTCCAGCCGTGCCTCCGGAATCGCGATCGCGACCTCCTTGTCGCCGGCAAGCGCGATGCGCATCACGGACTGGCCGCTCGCCACCACCTGCCCGACCTCGGCATCGATGGCGCTGACCACGCCCGCAGCCGGCGCGCGCAGGGTTGCGTACGCGGCCTGATTGGTGCTGACGTCGGCGAGCGCTGCCGCCTGCACGTAGCGCGCCTCGGCGGCATCGAGTTGAGCTTTCCTGCGCTCGAGTTCGGCACCGGAAATGAACCCCTGCCGGTGCAGGTCCTCGAAGCGCTTGAGGTCAGCGCGCTGCTGGTCGCGCTCGACCTGCGCCGCGTTCAGTTGCGCGACGGCAGCGGCTGCAGAGAGCTTGAAATCGGCGGGATCGAGGGTGGCCAGCACGTCGCCCTGACTGACCCGCTGGCCCATTTCGACGCGCCGAGAATTGATCCGGCCGCCGACCTGGAAGCCGACGCCACTCGCCACGCGCGGCCGCACCTCGCCCGGCAGCTCGGTATCGGCACTGACTGCAATGGGCGTGATCGTCATCACCCGCACGGGGCGGACGTCCTCGGTATGCGGGACTTCCTTGCTGCATCCTGCAGTCAACAGCACGATCAGCGCGGGCGCCGCCCGCAGCGCGCGGCAAGCGATGGAGCGAGAGGACACGGCCGAGGTCCGCAAATGACTCACGGGTCAGTAATATACAGGCCGCCTGCCTGCCGAAATAGTCAGTCGTGAACGACGGAGCAATCGCCGCGGCGCGCGGGGCCTTGCCACGGGGAACAGACCAAGCCGCCGCCGCGCCCCCGGATCAGCCAGGCCCTTCCCAGCGGCTGCGCGCCGCCTCGTCCGACTCGCGCGCATCGACCCAGCGCTCACCGGCCGGCGTCGACTCCTTCTTCCAGAACGGCGCCTCGGTCTTCAGGTAGTCCATCACGAACTCGCAGGCGGCGAAGGCGTCGCCGCGGTGGCTGCTCGTCGCCACCACCAGCACGATCTGGTCGAGGGGCTTGAGCGTCCCGATGCGATGGATCACGAGGATCTCGAACGCCGACCAGCGCGCCTTGGCCTGGTCGACGATTGCCTCGATCGCCTTCTCGGTCATGCCCGGGTAGTGCTCGAGCGCCAGCGTCGAGATCGCGGCGCCATCGTTGCGGTCGCGCGCCACGCCGACGAAGCTGGCCACCGCACCGACGCGCGGATCGTCGGCGCGCAGGCGGGCGATCTCGGCGCCCGCGTCGAAGTCCTCGTGCTGGATGCGGACAGGCAACCTACCCTCCGGTCACCGGCGGGAAGAAGGCGACTTCGGCGTCTTCGGACAGTCTCGTGTCGTCGCGCGCCATCTCCTGCGCCACCGCGGCGCGGATGCGCTTGATCTCGGTGAACGCCTCGGACCACGGCGCGCCGCGCGCGATCAGCCACGCGCGCAGCGCACCGACAGTGGTCACCTCGGCGGGTAGTTCCAGCGTCTCGCGGTCGCGGCCGACGGCCTCCCGCAGGCGGGCGAAGTAAAGCACCGTGACCTTCATCCGAGCAGCTCCGCAAAAGGCAGGTAACGCACCCTCTGGCCGCGGGCGATCGTCTCGCCAGCGGGATGGTCGACCAGACCGTCGGCCCAGGTCGTCGAAGTGAGCACGGCCGAGTTCTGGTTGGTGAACAGACTCAGCCCGCCCTCGCTGTTGACGCGCACGCGCAGGAACTCGCGGCGCTTGTCCGGCTTGCCCCAGTCGAAGTCGGCGCGCAGCGGAAGCCACCGAGGCGCCACATCGGCCACGCCCTGCCGGCGCAGGATGAACGGCCGCGCGAACAGCAGGAAGGTGACGAAGCTCGACACCGGGTTGCCCGGCAGGCCGATGAAGGGCACGCCGCGCACTTCGCCGAACGCAAGCGGCTTGCCGGGCTTCATGGCGATCTGCCACAGGTCGAGCGAGCCCTCGGCCTGCACGGCCGGCTTCACGTGGTCCTCCTCGCCGACCGAGACGCCGCCGGACGTGACGATGAGGTCCGCGCGTTCCGCGGCCTCGACGAACGTGGCGCGCGTGCGCTGGTAGTCGTCGGGCACGATGCCGAGGTCGATCGCCTCGCAGCCGAGGCGCTCAAGCAGCCCGCGCAGCACGAAGCGGTTGGAGTTGTAGATGCGCCCCGGCGGCAGTTCTTCGCCGGGCATCACCAGTTCGTCACCGGTGAAGAACACGGCGACACGCGGCCGCCGCACCACGGCGAGCTGCGCGATGCCGATCGAGGCAGCCAGCCCGCAGTCCTGCGGCTGCAGCCGGCGGCCGGCCTCCAGGACGGTGACGCCACGCTTCACGTCGAAGCCGGCGCGGCGAATCCAGGCGCCGGGCCTGGGCACCTCGTTGATCGTCACCTGATCGCCGGCGGCAGTGGTCGCCTCCTGAATCACGATCGCATCGGCCCCCGCCGGCACCGGCGCGCCGGTGAAGATGCGCGCCGCCGTGCCCGGCGCCAGCGCCTGGCCCGGGTGCCCGGCGGCAATGCGCTGGGTCACGCGCAGCGTGGTGGGCGCCGCCGGCACGTCGGCGCAGCGCAGCGCGTAGCCGTCCATCTGCGAGTTGTCCATCGGCGGCACGTCGAGTGCCGAGACCACCGGCTGCGCCAGCACGCGGCCGTGCGCGGCCAGCGTCGACACCGTTTCGGTGTCGGCGATGCGGTGCGCCTGCGCGAGCAGCCGCGCCAGCGCTTCTTCGACGGAAAGCATCAGGCGAGTTGGAGGCGTTCGACGATGAACGCGGCAATCTTAGCGGCGTCGTTCAGGTCGAGGACAGGCAAGGCCGTGTCGATGGCGTGGTCGGCGGCCACCGCGATCACGTTGGCGTCGTGCGGGAAGATCGGCGGCTCGGTGTTGGTCGTGCGCCGCACCTCGATGCGCGGGAATTGACCCTCGCTCTTGAAGCCCTCGACCAGTACCAGGTCGCACGGCGCCAGTTGCGCGATCAGCTGTTCCAGCGGCGCCGCAGATCCGCGCGTTTCGGTGAGCAGCGCCCAGCGCTCGGAAGTGGCGATCAGCACCTGCGACGAGCCCGCCTGGCGATAGCGGAACGAGTCCTTCCCGGGGCGGTCCATGTCGAAGCCGTGGTGCGCGTTCTTCACCGTCGACACCGTGAGCCCGCGCGCCATGAGTAGCGGGATCAGCTTCTCGATCAGCGTCGTCTTGCCGGTGTTCGAATAGCCGATGAAGCCGATGACCTTCATGGGCGCGTCACCGGGCGTGCGCCTCGAGGTAAGCCTTGAGTCGGCCGACATCGGCCGGCAGCACGGTGAAGCGCTGCGGGCGCGACTCGACGTCGGCGTAGCCCGCGGGCCGCTCGGGCTCGCGGCCGATCGCCTCGACGATCGTCTCGGCGAACTTCGCCGGCAGCGCGGTCTCCAGGCAGATCATCGGCACGCCGGGCGCCAGGTGCTCGCGCGCGACCTTCACCCCGTCGGCGGTGTGCGGGTCGATGACGAGCCCGCTGCGCCAATACAAGTCACGGATGGTGGCGAGCCGGTCGGCGTGCGTGCTGCGGCCGGAAACGAAGCCCGAGGCCTGCACCTTCGCCCAATGGCGGGTCCCGGCGAAGTCGAAGCTGCCCTGCGCGTCGAGTTGCGCCCACAAGGTGCGCACGGCTTCGCCGCTGCGGCCGACGATGTCGAACACGTAGCGCTCGAAGTTCGACGCCTTGGAGATGTCCATCGACGGGCTGCTGGTGGCGTGCGTCTCGGAGGCCGAGCGCACGCGGTAGCGGCCGCTGCGGAAGAACTCGTCGAGCACGTCGTTCTCGTTGGTAGCGAGCACCAGATGCTCGATCGGCAGGCCCATGCACTTGGCGATCCAGCCCGCCAGCACGTTGCCGAAATTGCCCGACGGCACCGCGAACGACACCCGCTCGTCGTTGGTGGCGGTGGCGGCGAAGTAGCCCTTGAAGTAGTAGATCACCTGCGCCACCACGCGCGCCCAGTTGATCGAGTTCACGGTGCCGATGCGCAGCCGGCGCTTGAAGTCGAGGTCGTTCGACACGCTCTTCACCAGGTCCTGGCAGTCGTCGAACACGCCTTCGACGGCGATGTTGAAGATGTTGGCATCCGCGAGCGAGTACATCTGCGCGCGCTGGAAGGCGCTCATCCGCCCGTGCGGTGACAGCATGAACACGTTGATGCCCGTCCGGCCGCGCATCGCATGCTCGGCCGCCGACCCGGTGTCGCCCGAGGTGGCGCCGAGGATGTTCAGCCGCTCGCCGCTCCTGGCCAGCGCGTACTCGAACAACGCGCCCAGCAGTTGCATCGCCATGTCCTTGAAGGCGAGCGTGGGGCCGTTGGACAGCTCCAGCAGCGCCAGGCCGGGCTGCAGCCAGCGGATGGGGGCGATCTGCGTCGCGTCGCTGTCCGCACGGCCATGGCCGTAGACCTGCGCGGTGTAGGTGCGGCCGCACAGTTGCGCGATGTCGGCGGCCGGAATGTCGGTGACAAACTTGCTGAGTACGGCGGTGGCCAGATCCGCGTACGGCAGCGTGCGCCACGCATCGAGTTCGGCTCGGCTGACCTGCGGATACGACGCCGGCAGGTACAGACCGCCGTCGGGCGCCAGTCCGCTCACCAGGATGTCGAGGAACGAGGCTTCCGGCGCGTTACCTCGCGTGCTGACGTACTTCACGTCGTCAACCCAGCTCTTCCTGGCGGATGCGAATCACCGGCGCCAGCACCGTGGGCAACTGTTCGATGCGCTTGACGGCTGCGTTGACGTCGCGCTCGACCGCGTCGTGGGTGAGCATGATGATGTCGGTCTGGTTCTCACCCTCGCTCGGTTCGCGCTGGAACAGCGCGTCGATGCTGATTCCGCCGTCGGCGAGGATGCGCGTGATGTCGGCCAGCACGCCGGGCTGGTCGGCCACGCGCATGCGGAAGTAGTACGAAGTGACCGTGTCCTCTATCGACAGCCACGGCACCTCGGCCATCCGGTCGGCCTGGAACGCCAGGTGCGGCACGTGGTTCTCGGGGTCGGCGGTGTGCAGGCGGGTCACGTCGACGAGGTCGGCCACCACTGCCGAGGCGGTCGGCTCCGCACCCGCACCCTTGCCGTAGTACAGCGTGACGCCGACGGCATCGCCCTTGACCAGCACCGCGTTCATCGCCCCCTCGACATTGGCGATCAGCCGCTGCATCGGCACCAGCGTCGGGTGCACGCGCAGTTCGATGCCCTTGGGCGTGCGCTTGGTGATGCCCAGCAGCTTGATCCGGTAGCCGAGCTGCTCGGCGTAGCGGATGTCCTCGGCGGCGAGCTTGGAGATCCCCTCGGTGTAGGCGGCGCCGATGTTGATCGGCACGCCGAAGCCGAGCGCCGAGAGCAGCGACAGCTTGTGCGCGGCGTCGATGCCCTCGATGTCGAAGGTCGGGTCGGCCTCGGCGTAGCCCAGCCGCTGCGCCTCGGCCAGCACCGCATCGAACGGCAGCCCCTTGGCGCGCATCTCGGACAGGATGAAGTTGCTGGTGCCGTTGATGATGCCGGCGATCCACTCGATGCGGTTGGCGGTGAGCCCCTCGCGCAGCGCCTTGATGATCGGGATGCCGCCGGCGACCGCCGCCTCGAAGGCCACCATCACGCCCTTGGCGCGCGCCGCCTCGAAGATCTCGTTGCCGTGGCGGGCGAGCAGTGCCTTGTTGGCGGTGACGACATGCTTGCCGCGCCCGATCGCCGCCAGCACCAGCGAACGCGCCGGCTCGTAGCCGCCGATCAGTTCGATCACGATGTCGATGTCGTCGCGGGCCAGCAGCTGCGCCGCGTCGGCGTACACCGGCACCTCGCCGGCCACCGCGGCGCGCGCCGGCTCGGGGTTGCGCTCGGCGATCGCCGCGATCTCGATGCCGCGCCCGGCGCGGCGCGTGATCTCCTGCTGGTTCCGCCGCAGCACGTTCCAGGTGCCGCGGCCAACAGTGCCGAAGCCGATGAGTCCGACCTTGATGCTTTGCATAGTTCAGTCACTTGCGATGCCGCCCCTATTCCTGTCGCCCCGGCGCAGGCCGGGGCCCAGGTTTCGGCAGGCGAAGATTAGGTCCCGGCCTGCGCCGGGACGACGGAGCCTTCGATTCACCTCACGCCGCTGCCTTGGGCAGCAGCCCGTCCTTGCGGAACATTTCCTTGATGCCGCGGATGGCCTGCCGGGTGCGGTGCTCGTTCTCTATGAGAGCGAAACGGACGTGCTCGTCGCCGTAATCGCCGAAGCCGATGCCCGGCGAGACGGCGACCTTCGCCTGCTCGAGCACCTTCTTGGCGAATTCCAGCGAGCCCATCGCCTTGTACGCGGGCGGGATCTCGGCCCAGATGTACATCGATGCCTTCGGCACCTCGACCATCCAGCCGGCCTCGTGCAGGCCCTTGACCAGCACATCGCGCCGCCGCTGGTACTCGGCCCGGACCTGTTCGACGCAGTCCTGCGGCCCTTCGAGCGCGGCGATCGCCGCCACCTGCACCGGGGTGAAGGTGCCATAGTCGTGATAGCTCTTGATCCGTGCCAGCGCGGAAACAAGTTCCTTGTTGCCGACCATGTAGCCGATGCGCCAGCCCGCCATGTTGTAGCTCTTGCTCATGGTGAAGAACTCGACCGCCACCTCGCGCGCGCCAGGTACCTGCATGATCGACGGCGCCCTGTAGCCGTCGAAGGTGATGTCGGCGTAGGCCAGGTCGTGCACCACGTAGATGCCGTAATGCTTGGCCAGCGCGACGACGCGCTCGTGGAAGCCGAGGTCGACGCACTGCGCGGTCGGGTTGCTCGGGAAGCCGATGACCATCATCTTCGGCTTCGGCAGCGACTCGCGGATCGCGCGCTCCAGTTCGGCGAAGAAGTCCACACCCGGCGTCATCCGCACCGAGCGGATGTCGGCGCCGGCGATGATGGCGCCGTAGATGTGGATGGGGTAGCTGGGGTTGGGCACCAGCACGGTGTCGCCGCGGTCGAGCGTGGCGAGCATCAGGTGCGCCAGGCCTTCCTTGGAGCCGATGGTGACGATCGCCTCCGAGTCCGGGTCGAAGTTCACCCCATACCGGGTCTGGTACCAGTTGGTGATCGCCCGGCGCAGCCGGTAGATGCCCTTGGACACCGAGTAGCCGTGCGTGTCCGGCCGCTGCACGGCCTCGATCAGTTTGTCGACGATGTGCTGCGGCGTGGGCCCGTCGGGGTTGCCCATGCTCATGTCGATGATGTCCTCGCCGCGCCGGCGCGCGGCCATCTTCAGCTCGCCGGTGATGTTGAAGACGTAAGGGGGCAGGCGCTTGATGCGCGGGAACTCAGCCATTTCCGTGTCTCGGCCGACCGGCCGTTGTTGCGCCGGCGCCGACGAGGGCGCGCAGGCCGCTTGTGCAAGGGATTTCGTTGGGCATAATTTACCCGGATTCCCCTCGCGCCGTTGCCATGCAGCACGCCGCCGGAGGCGCACCGGGGAGCCGCG
>Ga0209253_10005247_pt1 | contig 11254 bp, 6 predicted proteins | sample FrelakmetBRP12BR_FD_187145 | JGI IMG/M metagenome (GOLD analysis project Ga0209253, IMG submission 187145) | Freshwater lake sediment microbial communities from the University of Notre Dame, USA, for methane emissions studies - BRP12 BR (SPAdes)... | ecosystem: Environmental > Aquatic >... | reverse complement strand
CCCAGATCATCTTTGGAAAGAGATAAGAGATGATCAGGATGGCCACCATATTGATGATTAACCGAACGATGAAGAACATAATCCCTCCTGTGAAAACCTGTGTTTTTACTTTTGTAAGAGTTTACCAATTTGCACAAAAAATTCCAATGGAATTTTGCCGTTGACAGGGGATCTACTATTTGTTAACCTTATTTTTCAATTTGGTTGACAATCCTCCTGAGCAGGGATTTCAGAATGCGCCTGCCTGCCGCAGGCAGGGATTGCGGAATTTGTGGATGATACATGACGACGTGAGTATTAAGCAGTTTGTCATTCCGGGCTTGACTAAGCTTGCCCCGTACTTGATACGGGGCGGGAATGACGCCGTTTGCTGCGATTAATGTCATTGGGAATAGAACTCTTAAAGACTTTTTATAAGAGGGGCTCTTGATGCCCATTGAAAAACTGAGATGGATGGTCCTCGCCTCCCTCATGGCGGCACTAACCGCTGTCGGGGCTTACATTCACGTTCCCATTGGACCTGTTCCGATCGTCCTATCCACCCTTTTCGTCCTTCTTAGCGGTCTTCTTCTGGGAAGCCGATGGGGATTGGCGAGCATGGGTCTCTACCTTTTAGTGGGAGCCATTGGCATCCCTGTTTTTGCAGGAGGTAAAGGAGGATTTGCCCATTTTTTTGGTCCCACAGGGGGGTACCTTTTCGGATACGTTCTCGCTGCATGGATTGCTGGTCTTATTTCAGAACGCTCCCGCGGTCTACTAATTCTGGATATTTTTGCTGTCCTGGTTGGATCGACTGCAATCTATGGCCTGGGAGTCCCTTGGCTTAAAATGATGACCCAAATGTCGTGGGCAAAGACACTTGTGATAGGCATGGTTCCCTTTCTTATCGGCGATGCTGTCAAAGCTTCTGTTGCTATCATTTTAGCTAGAGCTATTCGGCCCGTTTTGAAACGACAGCTTATAAAAGAATGATACGAATGGTACCGAATATTACGAATACGATTCATTCGCTGTCATTAGTTCTATTCGATTAGTATCGTATGATCGAAATCCAAAATCTTCATCATCATTACCCTGACGGAACCCGTGCTTTAAAAGGGATTAATCTCGTCATCTCCAATGGTGAATTCCTTCTCATCTGTGGCCCCAATGGAAGCGGTAAAACAACACTCATCCGTCTCATCAGCGGTCTTTTGAAACCCTCCCTTGGGTCTATTTATATTAATGGTCTGGATCCCTTACGCGATTCCCGTGAAGTCCGACGTCTGGTGGGTATGGTCTTTCAGGATCCCGATAGTCAGATCGTCGAAGAAACCGTAAAGGAAGATGTTGCCTTTGGTCCTGAAAATATGGGGCTTCCATTTAAAGAAATTACAGAACGGGTAGATTGGGCACTTCGGGTGATGGGGCTTCAGGATCTTTCAGAAAAACCCTGCTATCTGCTTTCGGGAGGGGAAAAAAGGCGACTTGCCATTGCCGGGGTTCTGGCCATGAGACCTCAGGTGATTCTTTTTGACGAGCCTTTCTCCTTTTTAGATTATCCTGGCATTCAAGAAGTCCTGAAACATATGGTTCATCTCCACCGAGAAGGACACACTTTAGTGGTGACCACCCACGATATAGAAAAAGTGATTGCTCATGTCGATCGCATTGCCATCATCCACGACGGAGAACTCAAAGTGGCAGGTTTACCAGAGGAACTTATTATGAAACTTCCACAATTTGGTATCCGGCCTCCTTGTTATGCACTTCTCGGAAGGGAAAAAGTCTCATGGCTCGAATAGCTCTTCACTACTTTCCCGGAGATTCTCTTCTTCACCGTTGGGACGGCCGATGCAAATTTTTCGGACTCCTGATGATCACCACTACCCTTCTTCAACCGAAAATCACATGGCTTATCTTTAATTCCATTCTAATGGTCACCCTTCTCATTTTATCGAGATTACCCATTAAGCAATTCTTTCGTGATTTCTGGATTTGGGCAATCTTTCTTTTTGTACTCTTTCTTTTTCAGGTTCTCTTCACTCCGGGCTTGCGGTTTCCTTCTTTCCCATGGCTTCCTATAAGCAAAGAAGGACTTGATTTAGGTATTTTCACATGCTGGCGCTTGGGCCTCATTCTAAGTTATGCCATCCTTTTTACGGCTTTGACCCGTCCTCGCGAAATTCAGGATACGCTCATCTGGCTTCTAAAACCTATCCCTTTTCTTCCAGAACGTCGAATCGGGCTGATGGTCTCCCTTACCCTCCGCTTTTTTTCAATCATTCTGGATCAGGCAGAAGAAGTTCGTATGGCCCACAAGGCACGATTGGGAGATCGGATCAGGAATCCTTTCCGCAGAGCAAAATTTCTCGCCCTCCCCCTTCTTCGTCGTTCGTTCTCCCGAGCAGAAGACGTCACTCTTGCCCTTGCTGCAAGAGGTTACCGTGATGACCTACCCCTCCAACTTCCAAAACTGCCTCTCCCTCATGTGGTTCCCCTGCTCGTTCTTCTTGGATCTTTTGTGGTCATAGATTGGTTCCTTTTATAGGGATTCTTATCTAAAATTTAACTCTTACTTTTTGAAGGCTCGCTTCATGAAATATGCCATCCCAAGTAGAAAAGTAGGGACGAAGAGGATCAGAGGCAGGGTGACATCATTGACGAGGTAGGGAGAAGATCCATTTAAATTAACATCTCCAAAACGTCCATGATGGCCGAAATAATCAAGAGCAATATCGTGCATGGGGCCGGAAAAATAGGCAAATGAAACCCAAAGACTAAAAAGAGACTCTATTCCGAAGAGCCAGAGAGACCACTTTTTAATTCTATCCTTTAAAACCTGTCTTCGAATGATAAAAGAGACAACAATACCAGGGATGAGGAGAAGACCGAGAATCCAGTAGCGGGGTACCATTTCATAGGATGCAGCGATTTGGAAATAGTAAGCCATTAAGAGAACGAGCATGACCACACAGAGGGTCATCTTAAAAACCAGAGACCAGATAAAGATTTTATTAATCAACAATCCTTTCACCATCTCCTGTTTTTCGTAACTCCATAGGCCCAAACCTGTTGCTATTTTATAATCCTTTTTGCCGAAACATGCCCACCTGTTTGATTTGTCCCTTCCAAAGAATTGTTATCAGGAGATAGGGTTAATGTGTCAGTCCAACCGGCGCGCCACTTCATCTCAAACTTTCGCTTGGAAGCGTCAATCACCCTCCAACTTCCACTATCTGCCATGTTGCCGCGACTGTCTTTAGCCACCATCCCTCCGCCAGTAATCTCAACGATAAGTCCGTTGAACCACCTCCACTCACCGGTGATCAATTCTGTGGGAGGCTTTCCTTCTACAGCCTTCTTTAGGAAAGTAAGAGGGTTAACGTGGGCAAAGATTGCGATGGGGGATGTATCCTGGGGACCAGAATAAAGAAGTGCAATCCCCTCATCGGCATAATACTCAAGAAGGTTCCCGTTTGAATGTTGCTGCGTAACTGTCGGGACTTTTAACCCGAGAAATTTTTGGTACTTAGCCTTGGTGGTAGGACTCTCTGGAAAAATTTCAATCCCCTCGATGACCTGAGTCTGTTTATTAAAACTGATATTGATTTCCTGAGCCCCCGTCCCCTTTGGGTCATACCCGTATCTCTCACCTTTCACAATCTCTCTGATGGGTTTTCCCAATATTCTGTCCGCATCGCTTTTCTTTGAAATGCCTGGTTCTAAGTCCTTATAGACCCCTGAAAACGAGAAAGGAGGAAATAGAAATAACAGAAAAAGGGAGAGAAATAAAAAAAGGATTTTCCTCATCGTCTGCTCCTTATTTTTGAGCGGCCATTATTTGAACCGTCATCTGACCATTTTCACACCTTCTTGATTGCCTCATCAAAATCATCACCGACTTTCAATCGATGATATCCACTTATTGATCAACACATCGGTCAATATTCGCTTGATTCGCCTTTATACAACGATCACAATCACTATCCTTAAAGGGTTTTCCTAACACCATATTTCCTTTGCACATCGGACAATATTTGTAAATACAATCCTCACGAGATCTCTTAAGAGTGGGGGGTGATGGCTGCGGGGGTTGGCGAGACCCTTCATCCGGTTTCACAGTAGGTGGAGGAGGCGTCGTTGCCCCACCCGTTGCCCTACCTGTTAACTTACCCTTTGTTTTTGAGTCTAAGAGAAATGGTGGTATTTCTCCCGCTGCCCCTGTTTCTACAGAAGGGTCTCTCATGGAAGCGGGCGGTTGTCTCAAGGACCCTTCTGTTTCCACGGAAGACTCCCTAATGGAATCAGGTCGTTCTACTCTCATGAAATCTCCCTCTTCAGTGAATTGGATCGTCACTTCTACAGTAGATTGGTCAGCCAGCAAGACAGGTACGTTTTTATACCTGGGCATATAGGCAAACGACTGGGGTGAACGAAACATCACTTCTGCTCTGATCTCGATAGACCTCTTGTCGGTCGAGGACCTTTTCCAAAAAGGCCCCAGTCGAAATCTTCCTCCCCCCAAATTTTTCGACTGATATCCTCCAATATCATGAGAATAGACACTTGCAGAGGGAATGCCCTTTCCCGAGGCATCGACAACATTTACATAAACGAACCACTCATTCTCTTTTGGTTCTAAATCATCCACCCTTTTTGGTGGTAACAACGCAACCGCCGGCGGTTTTTGCTTCACAAATTTTTCATCAACCAAACACTTTCTCCCACCAGCAAGAATGTAGTATGTTCCAGTCCACAAACCTGCATTTTCCAGCCGCCTGGCTCCTCCAGCTATTTGTAAGTAAGCTAATTCTGCCTTTTCTTCAGATTCATGGGGGGGACCTAATACGACATGCCATATTTTTTGTTTCTCAAGAGCTTTCTTACTAGGTCTTATTGTCAACGAACCCACCGGTTCGTTGATGTTCGCGATAGTATCTATACAAATGACATATCTTATCTTGGAGCATCTATCGGCTCCCTGCTGAAGTTTTTGGATTCCAGCCATGAGTTTTTCAGCTTCCTTTTGAACCTTCTCAATATCCGCGAGCTGGTTCATCCGGCCGACCTTGAGACATTCCGACAGCTCGTCATTTAGCTTCAGGCCGTTCCAGAGCCGATTGGCAGCTGTCACCTCAATTAGCTCTAGCTTTTCAAAAGAAGCGTTATAGGAACTAATAGGATATCCTACATCACACACTTCCATTCCATGGGTTGTGAGGTAGGTGGTAAGATAATTTTTCAATTCAACTACCTTGGATTCATAAATTGCTTCCATTTTATAGGTGTCTGGATATTTCAGCAGTAGGGTCTTTATTTCATCCTCGAGGTTCTTAATTTCTTTCATAAGCAGCTCTTTTGTCTTCTCGACTTTCTCGACCTGTGCATCCCATGCTATGCGGGTTGGGAATTTCTTCGTCAATGCAATGAGTTTGTCCCGATCCTTCAGGGCGGCGTTTAGCTCTGATTTAGTATTTTTTACTTCTGTCTCAAATTCCTTCACTTCTTTCCCTAATCGTATTGCTTCATCTGCTCTATATTTGATTTTGATAAAATCATCCTCGCAAGACTTGATGGCATTTGAAATTTCCGGCGAATCTTCCGGGTCCCGGCAAGATTGAGCTAAGCTCTCTGCTCGCTTGAACTTCGAATTCAGATCTCTTCCATTCTTCTGGGCTTCATTTCGGAGTTTCTCAAGTTTTTCGTCACTTCCTTTTTCAACTTCCGCCTTCTTGCATCGGGCGACCATTTTTTCCCATACCCCAATAGTTTCTCTGGTAGGTATTCGATATCCGATCCCTTCAGCCTCACGTTCGCACTGGTTGGCTATTTCAAGCATTCTTTTTAAGGCCTCGCAGGCCGCTTTATGCTCCTGAGCCGGTCCCTTCAATCTGTTGTCAATCTTTGCCTTCATATTACGCATATCCTGATCAAGGCGTTGGAGATTGGCTTCTTTCGATTTTTCTCTGTCCTCCATCACCTTGGATGCTCTCCACTCCGCATTCAACCAAGCGGCCATGTTATAGAGTATACTGGTTATATCAGTGCCGAGTTTGAGATACAGCATACCTGTGCCAAAAGCCTTTAAAACTATTCCTCCGTATGTTCCACCGCCGGCAAGCACCAATTTTTCTATAAGAGCCCATTTTCCACTTGCTATAAGTATGTTTTTTAAACAATCCTGCATGCCAATATTATTCTCCCTGCAATGGATTAATTGTTCGGTGGTTACCAGGACATGAAAGATCGGGAGACCAATTTTGGGGTCATTTATCCTTTCATTTAAAATCGGCGGTGGCTCGCTAAGTTGTTTTGGAGGCGGACCCGTGGGATTCGTTGATATCCTCTTCCAATTATTATTGTCAGGTCCAGTATTCGAACCCTGAGGACCCAGGTACCTTGGGTAAGGCTTGACAGCCCTGCCCGGTTGTTGGTCCACCACAACAGGAAGGTTACGTTTGGAGTCCACCACGGCAGGAAGGTTAGGCGATGGCTGGGATTTTGCAACAACCGCCCCTCCCGGAGCAGCCGGAGCAGGAGGTTTCGGTCCACTTGGAGTGGACCCGGACTGTACAGCACCATGTTGTCCTGTTGGTACCCCAGGCCTGGGAGGTGCGCCACCTCCCGGGCCTATTTCTGTATGGTGAACCGCCCGGGCTTGAGCTTCACGGGCCTCCGCCTGTCTTCTTAATAACCCCTTTAACTCATAATATTCATGAGGTTCCATTCCTTGTATTTTTGCGGCTTGGATATCTCTCCGATATGTTCTAATCCTTTCAGCTATTTCTTTCCTTAACAAATTTTCTGGAACTCCCATTCTTAGCTTGTTTTCCAACATTCTTTCGGCAAACACTCTATTTTCTACTGTGGAGGGGCCCATCGGGGGATGGAACTTATCCATAAGGTTCAATCTTTTCGTTTCTGGTATAACCAATCGCTTCATGAATTGGTCTCTTGTTAGATTGTGTTGCCTGAGTATTTCATCATCAATAGGTTCAACTTCTATAAGTCCAAAAGGATCACGGTATCGAGTTGGTGCATTAGACACATAGGCGTACTGGTTTGGCTTGAAAGGATCCCGAATAGGGTCCTCGCCAAGGAAGCGCCCCAGCATTGGGTCATAGTATCGTGCGCGGTAATAGTAAAGTCCAATTTCTGGCTCATATTCACGAGCAGTAAAAATATACGGATTGTAGGCCAATCCTTTCTGATCAAATACATTCCCAAAGGCATCTGTTTCGTAAGATGCCGAAATGATGCCGTTAGCGTCTGTCAGGGCAGCCACGCTCCCGATTAGATTGGTATGGTAGAAGTGGCTCTGCCCTTCCCTCAGCAACATCAGAGGGTTGTCAATGCCTGGTCCATGCACATACGAGGACTTTAGTTTTAACTGATCATCCAATTCAACAAGGACATTTGTCCCGTCAGTCACAAAATAGGTTAGCCCAGTGGAGTCTTTGCGCCATATACGCTCACCCGTGGGAGCATAGCCGAAGCTTACCTCTTTTCCATCTGGTTTGGTCACCCTTATCAATCGATTTTCCATATCGTATTGGTATTGAGTAATGCCTTTTGGTCCTTTTCTTTCAACAAGGTTTCCATTGGCATCGTACTGGAAAGTCTCTTCATTCGTTTTAAGAAGCTGATCCGCCCGATTGTATGCGTATTGCACAGACCTTCCATCCCGGTCCACTACTCCCCGATTTCCGCTGGGAAGGTAAGTGTAGCGGATTGTCCCAGTAGGGCTTCTTTCCTCTTTAATCTGATAAGTATTGTCGTATTGATATTGAGTCGTTCTTCCATGTATGTCGGCTACACTCAACAAGTTGTTTGCAGCATCATATGAATGGCGCCAGCCGGATATCACTTTTCCTGAACTTGCCGTGTAAGTAATTCGTGTGAGGCGGCCTGTTGCATCATACTCCCACATCCCTTTAGTTCCATTGGGGTAGACTAAACTAATGAGACGGCCTTTTGCGTCGTAATCGAAATCAAACCGCCCTTTGCCAGGAAGACTCATGCTGCTAAGGAGTTTACTCTTATTGTACTCGTAGGTAATCAACCGTCCTTCTGATTCGAAGAACTTCGATAAAAGCCCTGTCTCATCGTATTCGTATCTAAGCGTTCTTTTTATCGCCGGATATTCAATCCGTGTCAAAAGGCCTCTTGAGTCGTAGGTGTAGCGGACCGGGAAAGTGCCATCGTCCACCTCGAGGAGGTTGCCATCCGTATCATACCTATATTTGACAATTTTACCGTCTGCGAACCGCTTCTGTGAAAGGAGGCCTGAATCATCATAAGTAAAGGTCGTTGTTTGACCTTTCGCATCGGTCTCGCTGATTAACTGCCCGGCTTTGTCATAGGCGTATCGGGTCTTCCCATCGATTGGGTTCTCTCGAATCACCAAGTTATCCATGGGATCATATGTTAACTTGGTCACGCCGCCAGCCGGGTGATGAATCTCGCTCATATTGCCAGAAATGTCATAGAAATATTTTACCGTATCACCGGAAGGTTTTTTCGCCTCTGTCAGGTCTCCTGCTGGATTGTAGGAGAGCTGTGTCATATTGTTTAATGGATCAACGGAGGCGATCATCATGCCCGAGAGGTCATATTGATACTTTTGAACAGCCCCTGCGGCATTCCTTATCTCAGTCACTAGCCCCTGAGGGTTATATTTGAGATTTGATTCACCCCCAAGGTTGTCTCGCCACCTAATCAAATTTCCAAGGCCGTCATACTCGTAACTGATCTCTAATCCATCGGCCCTCTGCTCCCTGATCACCCTGCCTTCTCCATCATAGAGATATTCGGATGCCACATCCCTGTTATGCGCCTCCTTAGAGAGGTTTCCGAAATTTCCATAACTATACGTGGAAACTCCTCCGTCCGGAACGGTGATTTTAACAACCTGGCCTTTGCGATCGTAATCATAGCGAGTTCCTCTGCCCTTTGGATCAATCACCTCTTTCATCCGCCCCAAAGCATCGTATTGATATTTTATGGCTTCTCCTGAAGGGCCGGTACTCTGGGTTAACAATCCAGCCTGTGAGTAGTGATAACTCCATGTCTTTCCGAGGGGGGAGGTCTCCTTTATCACCTGACCCAGCGGGTTATAAACCCTTGCCGTCACGCCACCCAAAGGATTGATCTCCTGGATCATATTTCCTGCCGAGTCGAATTCATAGCGGTACGCACTGCCCTTTCCGTCAGCCTCGCTGATCAGACGGCCCTCTTTGTCATACTGATAGCGGGTGATCCGGCCCACGGGATCCTTCATCGAAACGGTTCTCCCGCGGCTATCATGCTCAAACTGGGTAATGCCGCCCGTGGGATCAACGATCTTAACAAGATGGCCTGCTGCATCATACTCATAACGTGTCGTCGCACCAGCAGGATCAGTACTGCTCACCAGTCGGTCCTGTTCATCGTATTTCCAGATGGTGGGCCCTCTTAAAGGATTGATTTCGCGAACACGATTCCCGCGCGTATCATATTCATACGTGGTCGTCCATCCCAGTGCATCGGTCTCCGCCCTGAGAAGGCCATTTGGATAATAGTTGTACTTCCTCTCTGGAATTCCTTCTCTCTTGCTGCTCTTGAGCAGTCCGTTTGAAAAGTAAGTAAATTCATGAATGACTTCTCCATCTCTCTTCACAGACAAGAGATTTCGCTTGTCGTCATAGGCAAAATCATATCGCGTTCCATCCCCTTCAATAATCGAACGATAGAGAGAGGTTTCTCCAGCATACTCGAAACGGGAACTGCTGCCACTAACGCCTACAACCTCTATAAGACGACCCTGGGCATCATAGCGCATTTTCGAGGTAGCACCTGTTGGACCCGTTACCTTAACGGGAAGCAGATTTTCGTTGTACTCAATAACAGTCTTGTTTCTCAGTGGGTCAGTGATTTCTTCCTTCCGCCCATCTTCGCTTCGATAAAAAGTTGTAACGCCGCCGGAAGGGTTAATGTGGCGAACGGTTCGACGGGTATCATCAAATTCCAATCTTTCTTGGCTCATATCGCCCCAGCGACGATTCGTCACTCTTCCAGCGGAGTCAAAGGTCAGGTCCACAGAACCTGTAAGAGGATTTTCAATACGCACAAGGGCTCCATTATTGTTGTAACGGTACCGAGTGGGGGTTCGACCATTGACCTGCACTGAAGTGAGGTTTTCTTTTTCGTAGGCATAACGAACCATGTCCCCAGTGGATGACTCAATTAGATTAATTTTCCCCTGACTATCTGTAGTGAATTTAAGATTTACACCGTTTGGACCTTCGATACGCTCCAGTCTGCCTTGTCGACCATAGAGCAAGGAAATCTTGTTCCCATTATTATCCTCCTTCTCAATTAACAGTCCCCCCGTATCGTATGTGGCTGTGGTTCCATCCCCTCGTTTAAGAAGAGCCCGACCATCCTGTGTCAGGAGCAATCTGTCACCAGACGGGCTGAAAAATTCTCTCTCACTTTTTGATTCAAAGATAATTACAGTGCCAGATTCGAAAATGGCAATAGTTGGTCCAGATCGCAACAGCTTGCTCTCCCAGTTGAGCTGCCATTTAAATCCTAGTAGACCGAACTGTTTGCCTCCTGACAGAAGTATCCTTTCGACCTGTAAAGCAAGGGGCCCAGCCTGCATCTCCAGATCGGTTGAGCTTAGAATAAGCCGCCCTGTGCGAGGGTCGACGAATTCTTCCGCTCGAATGATGTACGGAAGTAAAAATAAAAGAATCATAAGCAAAGTGATCAAACGGAGGTATTTAAGAAGTCTTTTTCCGCTTCTTCTCTTTTTCTTATCCATTCTTCGTCACCCCTTTACTTGAAATCATGCTTACTGCCAAAAACCATTTCCACAATTTAAGATGATAAAAAACAAAAAGCCTTCATAGTTCAATGCTCAAAAGAACTACGAAGGCTTCTCCTAGTCGTCAATAAGGACCTAATCCCCCCCTTTCAGGTCCCATCTAATCCGTATCACTCATACCTAGTTGGACGTTTAATGTCAAGACATTTTTCACATCGTATCAAATATCTCTGGGGATTTGTAAAAAGGGAAGGGTAATAAACAATAAAAAAGCCGCAGACATCTGCGGCTTATTCAAGAGAGGGAATAGTTAGTATTTATATAAAAGAAAGTTTTTAAATATGCTTTCTTTTTTTTCATCCTTTATGCTGGAACCAGCTCTGGGGAAAGAAAGGAAAAGAAACCTTCTTTGGGATTCTCCCGTTCAATCTTCCCAAAGGCGCATTCCACGGCGGATTTGAC
>Ga0209253_10005246_pt1 | contig 11255 bp, 13 predicted proteins | sample FrelakmetBRP12BR_FD_187145 | JGI IMG/M metagenome (GOLD analysis project Ga0209253, IMG submission 187145) | Freshwater lake sediment microbial communities from the University of Notre Dame, USA, for methane emissions studies - BRP12 BR (SPAdes)... | ecosystem: Environmental > Aquatic >... | reverse complement strand
GGGAGCTCGAGATGAGCGCCACGGTCGTAGTGCTGAACCTCGCCATCCTAGTGACCCTGTACCTCGCGCTCCTGAAGAGATGAAACGATGGACGAGGTCCTGAACCTGGACAACCGTCGGAAGATATATGGCTACATAGCCAAGCATCCAGGCACGCACCTGCGGGAGATGGAGAGAGAGCTGGAGATGCCCATGGGCCTGCTCTCCTACCACCTGGACTATATGGTCAGGCGGGGGATACTGAAGGTCGAGGACGATGGTTATAAGAAATACTATTTCCCCGCCGACCTTTTTCACCTCAAGGATCGGCGCACGATCTCCATTCTAAGGCAGGAAGCTTGCCGGAAGATGGTGATCTTCATCCTGCTCCATGGGCCTTCGACCTTCCAGCAACTTCAAGGCGAATTGAAGGTCTCCAAGTCCACCCTCTCCTACCATTTGAAACGCCTGATATCCAAAGACATTCTAATGGCCACGAAGCGGGACAGAGAGACGCTCTACAGCATCGAGGCCGAGGCATGCATCGCGGACCTTCTGATCGCCTTGAGACCGAGCCTGCAAGAGGACGCGGTGGACCGCTTCGCCGACATCTGGAGCAAGATGAGCGAGAAGGAGTCCTGAGTCCTCCATCATGTCCAGTTCTTGGTGAAAAAAGATCTTGATCAAGTGATTCATCGCTTTGACATCGAACCACGAAGCTCTCTCTGGCGACAAGCCTTATTATACGAAATTCCTATGTTACCAAAAGATAGGGGACTCGGTCCTCGGGGGAGAGGCAGTGGTAATCAAAAGAGAAAGCGCTTTGAAGGCGCTAGGTGCGATTCTTGTGGTCGCCCTTGTATCCAGCATGTTTGTTGGTTGCTTGGGGTCATCGTCAGGGGACATCATACCGACGATAAAGGGCAGGGGAAAATTGATAGTGGGAACGTCATCGGGCTTCGTTCCGTTCGAGATGATCAACACCTCGTCAGGCAAGATGGAGGGCTTTGACATCGACATAGCCCAGGCGATTGCGGATGAGCTGGGCGTGAACCTGGAAGTGCGCGACATGGAGTTCGCCGTGTTGATCGGGGCGGTCAAGATAGGGACCATCGACATGGTGATAGCGGGTATGTCGATCACGCCCGATAGGAACTTGTCGATAACCTTCTCGAACCCATACTTCGATGCCGATCAGGCGATCGTCGTGCGGGCCAGCGACACAAGCATAAACAGCCCTGCGGACCTTGCAGGCAAGAAGGTGGCGGTGAACCTGGAGACCACCGGTGATTATTGGGTCACGGACAATCTGCCGGACAGCCAGATCATCAGGCTTCCCTTCGCCTATACGACCTTCTTGGAGCTCAGCGCCGGCATGGTAGACGCAGTGGTAATCGATAAGCCAGTGGCCGACGCCTACAGCGCACAGAACCCTACCACATACAAGGTGGTCTATACGATCTTAACCGGTGAGCACTATGGCATCGCCATGAAGCAGTCCTCGGGGGACCTCGTCGCGTTCGTCAACCAGGTCCTCGTTAGCATGAAGGACTCTGGTGAGATGCAGCAAATAGTGTCGAAGTGGTTCTGAAGAACAAACCTCTTCCTTACCTTTACTCCGTTCGAAATGAGGCAGATCGATGCTTGAATGGACAGCCTTGGACATAACGGCCAATGGCGGATTCAGCGTATTCAATCCAGAGATCCTGACCTTATACTTCAAGGCCACGTTGAATACGATAGCGATCAGCGCTTTCGCCATAGTGATCGGTTTCTCCCTCGGGATCGGTGCCGGCCTCGCCCGGGTGTCCAAGAACCCACTCGTCAGACTGCCGGCAACCGCTTACGTATATGTCATCCGGGGAACGCCCCTTCTCGTGCAATTGTTCCTCTGGTTCTTTGGTCTGGCCATCGTGTCGGGAGGCGCCCTGGCGCTAGAGCCGATCTACGCTGCCATCATCGCCGTGGGCGTGCACAGCGGAGCATATCAGGCGGAGATAATCAGAGGGGGCGTGAACTCCATACCCAAGGGGCAAATGGAGGCCGCCAGGGCCACAGGTATGAACCAGAGGCAATCCATGCGCTATGTCGTGCTTCCACAGGCATTGCGCCTCAGCCTCCCACCGCTGGCGAACGAGTTCGTCATCGTGATTAAGGACTCCTCCTTGGCATACGCGGTAAGCGTGGCGGAGATAACCTTCGTCAGCTATCAGCTCAATGGCAAGTACTTCGAGCCGTTCCAGATATTCCTCTTCGCGGCCTTCCTGTACTTCTGCCTGACCCTGGTCACAGGCTATCTGATGCGCGGGGTGGAGAAGAAGTACCGGATACCCGGGTACGGTGAGCATGAATGAGCCCCCCCTTGGTCCAGACTTACGATCTGAAGAAAGCCTTCGGGACGCACCAGGTGTTACGCGGGATCACCACCTCAATCAATGAGAAAGAGGTGGTGGTGGTGATAGGGCCCAGCGGTGGAGGGAAGAGCACCTTCCTGCGCTGCCTCAATCGGCTCACGGAACCGACCAGCGGGGATGTCTTCTTCGAAGGCAAGAAGATCACCGGTCCGGGCGTGGACATAAACAAGGTGCGGGCCCAGATGGGCATGGTGTTCCAGGCCTTCAACCTCTTCATGCATCTGTCCGCCAGGAAGAACATCACCCTGCCATTGATGAAGGTGAAGGGAATGACCGAGGCGCAAGCCAATGCGGTTACGGCCCAGGTCCTCAAGCGGGTGGGGCTCGAGGAGAAGGCGGACAGCTACCCCGGGCTTCTATCCGGAGGGCAGCAGCAACGTGTGGCCATCGCTCGCGCCCTGGCCATGAACCCCAAGCTCATGCTGTTCGATGAGCCGACCTCGGCCCTCGACCCCGAGCTCATCGGCGAGGTTCTGGACGTGATCAAGGAACTGGCCTATGGCGGGATGACCATGATCATAGTCACCCATGAGATGGGCTTTGCCAGGGACGTCGCGGACCGCGTGCTCTTCATCGACCAGGGCGTGATATCGGAGGAGGGCGCGCCCGACGATTTCTTCAGCCATCCCCAGAACGATAGGACCAAGCAGTTCCTCAGGCGCTTGTTCGTAGAGGAAAGAGCCCGAGACATCATCCCACCCCCTGCTGGCCAGCCATCGCCTTGACTTAACAACCTATATATACGGCATTCCCGATAGTGCTACTCCATGTCAAGCCCTGCGGCCTCACTGGTCATTGTCACTGAGCAGGTCAGCTTGCAGGTTTTGGTCATTTGAGAAGGGGGCGCTTTCTTTCGAAAGTAGTCCCCGCGGAGCGTTGCGAGAAGGATGAGAGGTTCTCAAGCCATTGCGGTCTTTCATATCGGTGCGGGCGGCACGCCCGCCATGGATAGAGCCATTGCTGTGAAATACCGAAGTGGAATTCCATTCTCGCATAAGCATCGGAAGGAGGGTTAGCAATGGAAGTCATATCGATGGTCGTGAACGACGAATTTGGTGTCATGCAGAGGGTCATGGGGGTCTTTACTCGGAAGAGGATAAACGTGGACACCATCGTCGTGGGAAGGTGTGAGATCGTGGGCAAGTCCAGGATCGTGCTCACGGTGAAGGACAAGTCGAGCGCGGACATAGCCGTGGCCGACCTCCTGCGGTTGCACGACATCGTACATGCCGAGATCGTCGATGGCACCAGGCACGAGGCCTATGGATTGGCATCGAACGGGGGCGGAAAAGCGCGACTGATCGGCAGTCTTGAAGAGGTGGACAAATTGATAGATACCACCAAACCGGACAAGTTCATTCGAGCCGTGAACGCTCTTTAGGCACCGCCAAGCGAGAACTATTTAGCGTATCATCGATTCCATATCATCAAGAGAGGAACGCGGATGGCACCTATTCAGAAGGTCTGGATGGACGGTCGGCTGGTGGATTACGATAAGGCGAACGTACACATCATGACCCATTGCCTCCACTACGGGGGCGGGGTCTTCGAGGGCATCAGGATCTACGAGACGGACCAGGGGCGAGCAATATTCAGGCTCCGGGACCACATGGTCCGCTTCCTGGACTCCGCCAAGGTCATCTCCCTCAAGATACCCTATACGCTGGACGAGCTTTGCGAAGCCACGAAGAAGACGGTGAAGGCCAACAAAGGGCTCAAGGTCGATTACATCCGGCCCCTCGCCTATTATGGAACTGGTACCTACGGCCTCAACCCCATCAAGCTGCCGACCCAGGTGGCCATCGCCGTGGTCTACATGGGCGTGTATCTGGGCGAGGAGCAGATGAGGAAGGGCGCCAAGCTCATCACCTCCTCCTGGGAGAAGCCATCCAATCGGGCGGCGGCCACCAACGCCAAGATCTGCGGCAACTATATAAATTCCGTATTAGCCAGGTTGGAGGCGGTCAACAAGGGCGCGGACGAGGCGCTCATGTTGAACTCCGACGGCAATGTGGCCGAGGGCACGGGCGAGAACCTCTTCATGGTGCGAAGGGGCAAGATCTACACCACGCCCATGACCGCGGGCATCCTGGAGGGGATCACCAGGGGGTCGGTCATGCAGATCGCCTCCGATCAGGGCATGTCCGTGGTGGAGCGTGACATCACCCGCTCCGAGCTCTACGTGGCCGACGAGGTGTTCATGACCGGTACGGCGGCGGAGGTGCAGCCCATCCACTCCATTGACAACATCGTCATCGGGGCGGGGGGACCAGGGCCGATCACGTTGAAGCTGCAGAAGACCTTCTGCGCGGCGGCGAGGGGCAAGAACAAGAGGTACCTAGGCTGGCTCGACTTCGTCTAATGCCATTTGCGTTTTTCAAGCCGCTCGCGCTACTTCCCAGCGGCCTCTTCATCCTCTGATAGAGCCCGTTCTCCTGCGCTCTTTCCAGGGGATAGAATCTCGAGTCGGCGTAGGTCTCCAGGTCGGATACGATTATCCTGGCCCCTCTCAACTTCTACTCGAGCCAGGCCTTGAATGCCTCCTCCACCGCGCTTGGGCTGTCGACCTCGCCCAGCACTGTCTTGATGTAAGAGTTGAACATGGTCAGGTCCTTGTCTACCCGCCTATCCAACCAACGTGTCTCCACTCTTTTCATGTAATCCACGGACCATTGGAGCGAGGGGCTCAAAGCCTTTCTCGCTTGTGGAAAACGATGAAGAATCCCATCCTCCGGAATTGCTTTCCCTTTCTTCTCTTCGATTTATGTAGAGGTTAAATATTCCATATGCCAAATAGACCAAGTGCAAAGGCTGGAGGGTCGAGGTGTACGAGATTAGGTTCCATGGTCGAGGGGGTCAAGGAGCGGTCATGGCAGCGCAGACCTTGGCCGAGGCCGCCGTATTGGAAGGATATCACGCTCAAGCTTTCCCCTATTTTGGTGCGGAAAGGAGGGGCGCCCCGGTGAAGGCCTTCGCCCGCATCGACAAGAAGAAGATCGGCATCAAGAGCCAGATCTACAAGCCAGACATGCTTGTTGTCCTAGATGAGATGCTTCCGGACATCGAGCCCATCGCCGAGGGGCTGAAGGCGGGCGGGAAGGCGGTCATCAACACGCCCCTGGCGCCAGAAGAGTACGATCTAGGCATTTCCGTGGAATGCGGCACCGTGGACGCTACCACCATCGCCTTCGAGAAGCTCAAGGCCCCCATCGTCAACACCTCCATTCTCGGGGCCATCGCCAAAGTGCAGGACCTGGTCTCGCTGGACGCGATCGTGCAGGCGGTCCGGGACAAGTTCGGGGACAAGCTGGGGGCCAGGGCGGCCGCGTTGAACGCGGACGCGGCGAGGACCGCTTATGAGAGGACGCGGGTCGGAAGGTGCAAGGGGGAGAAGCCTCTGGCACAGAGGGCGCAGTGGTTACCAGCGTGGGAGCAAATGCCCCAAGGGGGCGCGCTTCCGGTGGCGACCATGGGGGACATGGTCGTCGGGCCGGGCAGCTCCTGGCAGAGCCTCACGGGCACCTGGAGGACGCAATCCCCGCATTACTCCAAGGAGAAGTGCATCCGCTGCCTGCGATGCTGGTGGTCCTGCCCGGAGGGCACGATCAAGCGCCAAGCGGACGACTACATGAAGTTCGATTACCGCTACTGCAAGGGCTGCGGCATCTGCGCGGAGATATGCCCCGCGGATTCCATCGCCATGGAGCGGGGGGTGAAGGAATGGTGATGAAGGTCATATCCGCGAACCAAGCGGTCGCCTGGGGCGTGCGCCTTTCCAAGGTCGAAGTCATCCCGGCCTTCCCCATCACTCCCCAGACCACCATCGTCGAGCTCATCTCCGAGTTCATAAGCGACGGGGAGTTCGACGCGGAGTTCATCCCCGGGGAGAGCGAGCACAGCGTGATGTCGATCGCGGTGGGGGCCTCCGCCGGTGGCGTGAGGACGTTCACCGCCTCAGCCTCCCAAGGTCTGGCCCTCATGCATGAGATGTTGTACGCCGCCCCGCAGAACCGCCTGCCGGTGGTGCTGGTCAACGTCAACCGTAGCCTGGGCGCGGGGGCGGGCATCTGGCTCGAGCACAATGACTCCATGCCAGAGCGCGAGTCCGGCTGGATGCAGGTCTACGTCGAGGACAACCAGGAGGCGCTGGACATGGTCATCCAGGCCTATCGGATCGCCGAGGACCACCGCGTGATGTTGCCAATGATGGTGTGCTTGGACGGGTTCGTCCTTTCGCACACGGTGGAAAGGGTCGACATCCCGGACCAGGACATGGTGGACCGCTTCTTGCCCAAGTTCAAACCGCTCAATGTCCTGAGCACGGACGAACCGAAGATGTGGAACCCCATCGTGCCTCCGGACTATGCCATGGAGATGCGCTACCAGCTAGACTGGGCCATGGACTCATCGCGCCAGGTCATCAGGGAGGTCGACCTAGCCTTCGAGGAGAAGTTCGGACGCGGTTACGGCGGTCTGTTCGAAAGCTATCGACTGGAGGACGCCGAGTTCGCCCTCATCTGCCTCGGAACGGCCACCACAACGGCCAGGGCGGTGGTGGACGAGCTCAGGGCCCAGGGCAAGAAGGCCGGGCTGATCAAATTGCGCTTCATGCGCCCCTTCCCCGAGAACGAGCTCGTGGAAGCGGTGTCGCACCTGAAGGCGCTAGGGGTGTTCGACCGCTCCATCAGCGTGAACCGCTTCGGTCCGGTCTTCACCGAGGTGCGCAGCGCCTTGCATGATTCTAAGATATCGCTGACGGACCACATCGGCGGGCTGGGAGGAAGGGACCTGACCATCGAGGAGATGCGCGATATATTCTCATTCATCGAGGACAGCGCGGCCGGAGGAACAGAAAGGAAGGTCTTCTGGCACGGATTGAGGGGCGTGCAGCTATGACTAGCATAGATGTCTCCAAGCTGACCATCAAGGATGTTCCCAACAAGGACTACTTCCTCTGGGGGCACGGAGCGTGCCCGGGATGTGGTGTGGCGATCGCGGTGAAGAACATCATGAAGATACTGGGGCCTGAGACGATCGCATACGTCCCAGCCAGCTGCCTGGTGGTCTTCGGGGCGCAGTATCCGACCTCATCGTTCGATGTGCCGTACTTCTTCACCGCCTTCGAGAACACGGGCGCGGTGGCCACCGGCATCAGGGCAGCATTGAGGAGGAAAGGAAAGAAGGCGGTGGTGGTGGGGCTGGCCGGTGATGGGGGCACCTTCGACATCGGATTGCAGGCCTTGTCCGGCGCCGCGGACCGGAACGAGGACATTCTCTACGTCTGCCTGGACAACGAGGCGTACATGAACACCGGCATCCAGATGTCCGGCGCGACGCCCTTCGGCGCCTGGACCACCACATCCCCCGCAGGAAAGGTGATCAAAGGCAAGCGGCGCTTCAAGAAGGACATCGATCACATCGTCGCCGCGCATGAGGTCCCCTACCTGGCCACGCTCTCCATCTCTCACTGGAACGACTTCCTGAGGAAGGTGGAGAAGGCGAAGAGGATCGAGGGTTTCCGCTTCCTGCACGTCTTCACTCCCTGCGTACCTGGTTGGAGGTCGGAGGCCGCCAAGACCATGGAGATAGCCCGGTTGGCGGTGGAGACAGGCATGTGGACGTTGCTCGAAGCAGAGCAAGGTGAGTCCACTCTCACGTATAAACCGAAGAGAATGGAGTCGGTCACGGAGTACCTTAAGCTGCAGGGCCGCTTCGCGCACATGACCCCCGAGGACATCAACACCTTGCAGAAGTGGCTTTGCATGAAGTGGTGGGTCCATTACAAAGACCAAGTGGAGGCGCCACCCTGCGAGATCTACAGGGCGGAGAAGCCCATGGCGCATGACGGGGACCCGCTGCACGGCGTCTGAGGGTCCTGCGGTGCCCAAGGTCGAATGATATTCAAAGATAGGACATCATATCGCCCGACCGTGCGATATCCTAGCACACTTCAAATACGACCGGGGCGTATTGGGTGGAGGTGTCGCCTTGCCTCTCGACCTAACGATGCGTTATGTCAATAAGCTCGCTGATAGGGTCGCCGACAGCATCGCCTTCGAGAGGGTCACCAGGATCGAGGATGTCGTGCCCGATGGTCTGGACAAGGCCGCTTTGAACATCAGGATCCCCTTCTGCGCCTTCAAATGCACATACTGCGCCCTGCCCGGTCAATCATATGACGAGCGTCAGGCCAACATCTTCCTGGCCACGGTCCAGGAGGAGCTGCGCCTCTACTCCGCCTACCTCCAAAAACCGAGGATCGAGCGCGTGTACCTTTCCGGCGGAACCCCATCTTTGATGCACGAGAAGATGAGCCTTCTATTGGGCCTGGTGGAGGAACAGTACAATCGACCCCCCGTGGTGGCGATGGAGGCCTCGCCCGCCGACCTGAGCCCGGAGGTGCTGGCCAGCCTGAAGGATGCGGGGATATCGCAACTCAGCGTCGGAGTGCAGACCTTCGACGAGCCGCTTCTGCGCAAGAGCCTGGGAAGGAACATCACGCGCAATAAGCTGATATCGACCTTGCGCGAGGTCATGAATGCGGGGTTCGATTACGTCAACATCGACCTGATGTTCTCATTGCCCGGGCAGACCATGGACAAATTGAGGGAGGATCTAGAAATCGCCTGCGGGCTGGGAGTGCACGGCATCTCCACCTTCCCTCTCATGCTCCTCCCCTACACGCAGATGACCAAGCGTCTGCAGAAGGAGGCCTCCGTGCTAGGCAGGTCGGAGGACGCGCCTCTTCAGGACATCTCCATGGAGAAGACGCAATACTTGGAGATCGCTGACACCTTGCGAGCCCATGGTTATAAAATGCGCACCCTCTGGTCCTTCTCCACCGATCCAGAGGCTTATGAAGGTCCTTACGAGCACTCGCAGTTCATAGGAATAGGCCCGAGGGCCTGGGGCATGGTGGGAAGTAACTTGACCCTCAACACCGCCAACGTCTTCGATTATCTGGCTCGGCTGGAGGAGGGCTTCCTCCCCCTGTACGCATTCTCGCCGGTGCGGGACTACGCCACGGGACGTTTCGCGCGCCATTTGTATCATGGGCGCATCTCCAAAGGGGAGGCCAAGGAGCTGATGGAGGAAGACGCGAAGGTGGGGCGCTACATCAGCCTCATGAAGATGCTCGGTCTCACCCGGGATGATGGGGAGTACCTCGTCCTGACCGACAAGGCCCTGGCTTTGGGCAGCTCGGCCACAAAGAAGATCGCTATGGCCACGCTGACGAAGATGAACGATGCCATCAGGCAATCAGGTTGGCAGGCCTCCCCGGGCGAGGCGGGCCCGTTGCCTCAGGACTTCACGGCCCTCTCCTGATGCTGGTATATCCCTAAAAGCCTGGATGGCGCTTCGACAAACCTTTTATACGACCATTACTTTGGGACGCTTGCTCTTTTGAGCCGATGAATGATGAAGATGTTCATCGAACATCCGAAGGAGGTAAGAAATTGGCAAAAGCAATATTCGTGCGCTTTGAAATGCCGAAGGAATTACAGGATAAGGCTTACGAGATCATAGAGACCGCCCGTGACACTGGTAAAGTGAAGAAGGGCACGAACGAGGTCACCAAGCTCATCGAGCGGGGGGAGACATCGTTCGTGGTCATGGCCGAGGACGTGCAACCGCCAGAGATCCTCGCGCACATGCCCATGCTCCTCGAGGAGAGGAACATCCCCTACGCCTATGTCGCTTCCAAGGCTGAGCTGGGAAATGCCTGTGGACTGGAGAAGCCCACTGCGTCGGTGGCCGTCGTGGATGCCGGCAAGGCAAAGCCCCTGATCGATTCCCTGGCCGAGCAGGTCAAGAAGCTCAAGAAGTAAGGTGCACGTAAATGGCTGACGACGATAGCATACCCTGCGAAGTGGTCGAGGTCATCGGTCGAACCGGCATGACCGGTGAGGCCACCCAGGTGAAGGTCCGTGTCTTGGAGGGGCGAGACAAGGGCAGGATCATCACCCGGAACATTATGGGACCGGTACGGATGGGCGACATACTGATGCTGAGGGAAACCTCGCGCGAGGCCAGGAAACTGGCTCTCCGTTAGGAAGGAGGTCAATCCAATGGTCGAGCTTAGAGTCTGCTCGTTCTGCGGCGTGGAGATCGAGCCCGGGACTGGCAAGATGTACATCAAGAAGGACGGAACGGTCTTCCTCTTCTGCACCAACAAGTGCTCCAAGAACATGATCGATATGAGCCGCATTCCGCGGAGGACGACCTGGACCAGGGCGTACTCCCGCGACAAGGAAGTCAGGGTGAAGGCCAGGGAGACCGCGGCCGCACCTGCCCTAGTGAAAGCGGAGAAGAAGGAGGAGAAGCCGACAGAGCCGGTGGTGGAGAAGGCCGAGACGAAAGCCGAGGAACCGAAGCCCGAGGCGCCGAAGAAGGAAGAGAAGGCGCCCAAGGCTAAGAAGGTGAAGCCGCCCAAGCAGAAGGCCGAGGCGGTCCCCGCTCCAGAAGAGAAGAAGGAGTGATGGGAATGATAGAGCGCACCTTCGTTATACTAAAGCCAGATGCGGTACAGCGTAACCTCATGGGCATCATCCTGTCCCGGTTGGAGGACAAAGGCCTGAAGCCCATGGCCATGAAGTTCATGCGCTTACCCCGAGAACTGGCGGAGAGGCACTACGGGGAGCACAGGGGCAAGAGCTTCTTCCCTGGGCTCATCGATTACATCACCTCCGGACCAGTGCTGGTAATGGTCTGGGAGGGCGAGAACGCCGTGGCTTCGGTTCGGGCGATGATGGGCAAGACGAACCCCCAGGACGCGGTTCCAGGAACCATCCGGGGCGACCTCGCGCAACAGACCGGTCGCAACCTGGTGCACGGCTCCGACTCCATCGAGTCGGCCAAGCG
>Ga0209253_10005245_pt1 | contig 11256 bp, 10 predicted proteins | sample FrelakmetBRP12BR_FD_187145 | JGI IMG/M metagenome (GOLD analysis project Ga0209253, IMG submission 187145) | Freshwater lake sediment microbial communities from the University of Notre Dame, USA, for methane emissions studies - BRP12 BR (SPAdes)... | ecosystem: Environmental > Aquatic >... | reverse complement strand
TCACCTCAGCCCGCTGGCCTTCTCGGAGGGCAATGTCCATGGATTGGAAATAGGAGGCGATCTTTGGATCCGAGAGTTCCCCCCATTGTTCTTTCAGCTGGCCGTGATCTTGTGTGACATAGATCTCTTTTAGAATCCCGCGATCGAAAATGACTTGGTGCACAGGAAAGGCATCCACCAGCTCGTTGGAAAGAAAGCAACCTTCCATCAGAGCTTTTCCTTGTTCGAAAGCCTCTGGGTCCATCCAAAAGACCTTTCCTTCTTTTTGGTGTTCCAGAAGTCTTTCTTTCTGCTCCTTTAATAAATGGGGAGACGTTTCGATGAGGTGATAGCGGAGGCGTTCGTAGAAGGCGGAGGCTTTCTGCTTCGCCCATTGGAGGATATCCTCACAGAGAAATCCTTTGCCCCCTCCTTGCTCCGCGACATCAAAGAAAGCGCCTCCCAATCGTTCTGACATCTGAGAGAGTTGCTTGGCGATCAAGCCTCCAAAAAGGGGATGAACACACGGGCCGGTATAAAAATCCCCATCCCTTCCGATACTCATCCTTTCCGATTGATAATAGCCATCCTCAGGATGGTAGAGACACCATTCCATAAATTGAGAAAAGGGAATAGCACCTCTCTCTTCAATTTGAGAGAGAATCAATCTTCTCAGCCTTTCTCCCCGGCTTCTTTTTTCCTCTTCCATATACAAAGGAGTTCCCTGTTATGGTATCCGGATTGAACCAACTCCCAGCCTTCTTTCCCTTTCTCACGAAAGAGATCCTCCAGCCATTCAATGCCTCCCTGAAAGACATCGTGGACAAAACAGAGGCCATCCTGATCACATTCAATAGTCGTTGACTTCTGCCTTGGAGGTTGCCGCTCTGGCAGTTCGTGAATGGTAATCTGATATTCCCATTGGATCATAGATTTTTCTCCAAATTAAAATTTCAAATGTCAATCCCGCCAAGGCGGAACCAAATGTCAAATGAATGCCTAAATAACTCAATGTCAAAAGGTCTTGTTTGTTAAATTTTGCCCCTTGATGTTTTGATTCTCATGCATCGAGTCTGAGAATTTTCCTCTAATATTTTAAAAATGCCCGCCAAAAAATCTCCCCTCCCCTGGCGCCTGCCTGCGCCAAGTCCCGCCTTGCGGGACGAAGGCAGGGGAGGAGATGAAAGGGAGGGGGAGATCTGGTTCTATTGTCCACCCCCACCCGCACCCTCTCCCGTCATAGGGGGAGGGGCATATTGTGGAATTTCAAATATCTTTGGTTAGATTTCATATGAACTTTGAGCATTGACATTGCTTTGTTCCCTCTACCCCTCATAAGTCAACACCCGGATCAATCCGATAGTGGCACCGGAATTGTCTGTGGTGGTCGTGTCGTTGACCGAGGCAACCTTTTTCACTTTGTTCTCAGCGATGAAAAGATTCACCTTGTCATCCAAGATTCTTAACTCCTTTATCGTTTGAAAAATTTTTAACTCGGTCGTAAAGGTTTTGACTCTCCAGTCTTTTTTCTCTCCCATTTTTTTGGAATCCTTTCTCCCCCTCCAAAAAATGATAACCTATCTCAGCAGGCTCAGAGTTCATTCATGGAGAAGAGCTTTCTAAAAGGGGACTTCTTTAATCGCCTCTCCTGTGTTTAAGGGGACCCCCTTCAAGGGCCTCATGAACCCAATTCAATGCGGCGATCATTTTTGGAAATCCAATAGTAGTCAGCCCCAGAAGAACGGCATGTCGGATCTCATCTGGAGTGACACCGATGGCCAAGGCTCTTCGGGCATGAGATCTGATTGCTCCCTCTGATTCCGAACCAATGGCGATCCCCAGCTTGATGAGCCTTCGCGTCTTTTCGTTAAGAGGTCCGGAGCTGTGGCATTTCTTGGCGAGACGATCATATTCCTTTTCAATCTCTGGGAATTCCTTCTTAAAACGTTTGTAGGAAAATGGTAGAAATTCCTTTTTTGACATTATTGCCTCCTTTCTCCTTATTCCAATGTAAGGGTATATTTATTGACCAGATGGTGAGGGAAATAAGATTCCTTTGCCTTTCTCAAACCCTCTTCTCCTAAATCCTGTTCCCGATTGACATAGGTATACCCTGACCCCTGGTGTTCTAAAAAAGCCTGATTGATCGTAGGATAGAGTCCCTCATAAGCTGGATTTGCCTTTTCAATGTGAATGACGATCGTTTCCGGATTAAGTGGATCTCCTAATGTAAAGGCCTCCACTTTTCCATTGATCAGAATGGCTCCTCCTTTCAATCCTAACTCCTCAAAGTGGGTAAAGGCCTCTTTGATGGCGAGGGATTCGTTGAGCAGTCCTGGACTTGCCTCACAATTCCGGAGATCACACCACTCGGTCTGCAATTGGAGGCATTGTGGAATCCACTCGGGAGCGAGAGGAATATATTGGAAGGAATATTTTTCCTGAAATTGTTTGATATGATTCCTCTTCCGATGGTATTTTCTACCATTCAATTCAATCAAATCTTGAACCAGATAGACATAATCGCATTGACTTCGATCCAGATCGGCTTTCATCCCCGATGCCTTCCAATCGATCTGAGTCACCACGGCCTCAGGGACACGGACGATTTTAGGAGGCGTACCCTTTCCACCAAGATATTGCAGTAGACTCTGAAAACATTCTATCACATCTCCCTCTCCGATCGGAGGAAAGAAAAACATATTCTCTCCTTGCTCAGACAGGAGACAGAGGAGGTTTCGGAAACGACTGACCTTGGTCTGATAGGCACGTCGCCAGATGAAAAGGTTGGTAAAGGTAAACTCTGAAATCAAAGGAGGGAACCGGGTGAAGAGTTGATCGAAGAGAGGTTTGTCTTCGAGGGTTAAATCAATAAACTGGGGAAATTCCGGCACACCACCCGATGAATCGTCCATAAGTGATCAAACTCCTTCTCTCCCTCACACGGATGATCGGGTCAGATGGTCGACCATCGTGCAGACCTCTTTAAGATTAAAAGGTCTATGAATAAAACCATAAACGCCCGCATCGATGGCCTCTTTGAGGAAGGGGTCCCCCCTTTCTGAAACAATCAGCAGGATTCTTGGTCGGCAGGACTTCTGAATCTCGAACAGCAGCCCCTTTTCTTTAACCCCAGGGCTATCAATATTTAGGATGATGACGTTGAGAGGTTCTTTAGAAAGGTAAGGTTTGATCTGATAACCGCTATCTAATGTGATGACTTGGTGACCTTCTCTCTCCAAACATTCTCTTAAATAACCTCGACTGGCTAGATCGTGATCGACAATACAAATCTTGCTTGCCATCATAAGGATTCCCTTCCAAGTTGAGTTCACTCAATCAGTCTTTTTGGAAGGAAATACTACCGCTTCTGCCCGAGTCGATTCTCCATGATCACCTTATCAACGATCTCGCCACAGAAAATGCACCTCCATCCGAAAAATTCTTCGCAGATACCGTAGAATTTTTCGAAAACCATTGTCCCACCACATCGGTAGCACTTCATAACGGGCCTCCCTTTCTTGAATTTGATAAATTTACAGCAATTTTTATACCAAAATTCAAATTTACTTATGAAATCGATAGATTAGCTGTCTTGAAGAAATGGAGGATCGGGCGGAAATGGTTTTTGGAGGAAAATTTTGTATAATTCTAAACAACAGATTCTTGTATTGCGATTTTATTGATTGAAAAATGCTTATATTTTAATAAGTTATATATATGTCTATTTTTAAACAATTCTGTATCAATTCTGTCCTTTTTCCAACCCATACCGTTTGATCTTTCCATAAAGAGTAGATCGATTAATGTTTAGTTTTTTTGAGGCCTTATGCTTATTCCAATTGGTTTCTTGTAGAGTTTTTAAAATTAGATTCTTTTCATAATCTTGAAGGGTTGTGAACTCTTGTGCGGGCAAAGATCTTTGAAAAAGGAATTGAGGGAGGTCTTTTGGTAATACCTTATCGTGTTTGGAAATGATGATCGCATGATCAATGACATTCTCTAATTCACGGACATTTCCAGGCCAGGAGTGGGCGAGGAGAATCTCCATGACTTCAGGAGAAAAGCTGCTGACTTCTTTTCCCCTCTCGTGACTGAATTTTTGCAGGAAATAAGAGGCCAGAAGGGGGATATCATCTTTTCTCTCACGAAGGGGCGGAACGAAAATAGGAATGACATTGAGTCGATAATAAAGATCTTCTCTGAAGGTGCCCTTCTTCATCTCTTCAGTCAAATTCTTGTTCGTCGCAGCAACCACCCTGACGTCCACCTCCAGGGTCTCCTCTCCACCTACCCTCTCAAAACGGTGGTCTTGCAAGACCCGAAGCAACAGGATTTGGGTGGGAGGAGAAACCTCACCAATCTCATCGAGGAAGATTGTCCCTCCATTGGCCAGTTCAAACCGTCCAATCTTCCGCCGGATAGCCCCGGTAAAAGACCCTTTTTCATGACCGAAGAGTTCACTCTCCAGAAGGTTCTGAGAATAGGCCGAACAATTAGCGACGACAAAGGGTTTGTTTTTCCGGTGACTGTTGAAATGAATCGCCCTGGCGATCAACTCTTTTCCTGTACCGCTTTCCCCCTGGATGAGAACGGTGGAATCCGTGTTAGCAATGTCCGAGATCAACTCGAAGACCTCTTGCATCCGGGTGTTTTTCCCAAGGATGTTTCCGAAACTGTATCGTTTCTCCAATGCCTGGGTGAGGAGAATATTCTTATCCTTCTCCCTCCTCAGTTCATCATGAAGATCTTTAATCCGAAGCATCACTTTCACCTTGGCCAGCAATTCTTCATTAATGAATGGCTTGGTGAGGTAGTCATCCGCTCCCAGATTGAGGCTGTGGATCTTATCCTGAAGGCTTGATCGAACAGTAAGAATAATGACCGGGATGAATTTTAATCTTTCATCCTCCTTGATCTTGAGGCAGATCTCTCTTCCATCGACGTCGCCTAGCAAGATATCAAGGAGGATCAGATCGACGGGTGTTTCCGATTCTGGAACCTTCTGACTTTCCACCTCTAAGATTCTCATCGCCTCATCCACGGAAAGGGCGGGGAGGACTTGAAATCCCTCCAACTTGAGGAGCACGGTGATCATCTCCACCGTATCCTTCTCATCATCGACGACCAATATTTTTTTTTGCTCTCTTTCTTTCATTCCTATTCCGAGGTACTCAAATAGTTTGATAACTTTAACCCAACACAATATCGCTGAAAGAAGATCGAATGTCAATCGTAATTTTGTCTAATCGTTCTGAGGTGTTGGAAGTTTGACAAATGTTCCATAAAATATTAAATAATGTTCTTGTGGGAGACAAAGGAATGAAAACTTCATGGAGAATATCAGGGTTGCTCCTTTTAACTCTTTTTGCTTCAGCCTGTTCCAATGGAAAAGCCAAAAATTCTATCCCGCCCCCGCCTGTCATCGTTGGCCTGGCGACAAAAAAAACAGTTCCTGTAGAGCTTCGTGCCATTGGGAATGTGCAGGCCTTTTCTACGGTGATGGTCAAGTCGAAGGTAGGGGGAGAGTTAGTCCGTGTCCATTTTATAGAAGGTCAGGATGTGAAGAAAGGAGACCTCCTACTTACGGTTGACCCTCGCCCCTATGAGGCGGCATTCAAGGAGACAGAAGCCAATCTCCAAAGGGACCTGGCCAGGGCCAGGAACGCAGCAGAGGATGCACGCCGGTATGAATCCTTAATTCAGAGAAAGGTGGTCTCTACCCAACTGTATGAAAAGATTCGCTCGGATGCGGATGCACTTGAGGCTACGGTCCTTGCGGATAAGGCCGCCGTTGAGAATGCGAAGATTCAATTGGATTACTGCTCGATTCGTTCGCCCATAGACGGCCGTACAGGAAGCCTCTCCGTCAAGCAAGGCAATATTATCAAAGCAGATGATATCACCCTCATCGTCATCAATCAGATTATTCCTATCGACGTTTCCTTCTCTGTCCCGGAGCAGTTCCTGCCGGAGATTCAAAAACGTATGGCCTCGAAGAAACTTCACATAGAAGCCTCCTCCCCCCAGAGTGACGAACGTTCTGAAAAAGGAACCATTACCTTTGTCGATAATGCGGTGGATACCTCTACTGGAACGATACGGCTCAAAGGAACCTTTGCCAACCGTGAGAGAAAACTCTGGCCAGGACAATTCGTTAATGTGGTTCTCACCCTCACGGAAGAACCGAATGTGATCGTGGTGCCCTCCCAGGCCATCCAGACCGGACAGGAAGGTCAGTATGTTTTTGTCGTCAAACCTGATTTGACGGTAGAATCCCGCCCAGTGGTGGCCGGAAGAACGATCAGTGGTGAAACCGTCGTTCAAAAAGGGCTTCAGGCTGATGAAAGGGTGGTGACGGACGGACAGCTCCGGCTCTACCCTGGAGCCAAAGTGGAAATCAAAACCCCTGATGCATCCTCCGTCACCAAGAAAAAAGCACCATGAACATCCCAGAGCTTTTTATCCGGCGTCCGGTCATGACAACCCTTGTCATGATAGGCATTCTCCTCTTTGGTATCCTGGGGTATCGTCTCCTGCCAGTGAGTGACCTTCCTACTGTCGACTTCCCTACCATTCTAGTCATCGCCGAACTGCCCGGAGCCAGTCCGGAAACAATGGCTTCTGCTGTGGCTATCCCTCTTGAGCGGCAGTTCTCAACGATCGCTGGACTGGATTCTATGAATTCGACGAACAGCCAGGGGACCACCCGGATCACGTTACAATTCAGCCTGAGCCGAAATATCGATGCTGCGGCTCAAGACGTTCAAGCCATGATCGGAAAGGCAGCACGCCAGCTCCCGCCAGACATGCCCAATCCTCCGTCCTATCAGAAAGTCAACCCGGCTGATTTCCCCATCCTTTTTCTGGCTTTCAGTTCCCCCACCCTTCCTCTTTCGGCTGTTCACGAATACGCAGATACCTTTGTGGCCCAACGAATCTCCATGATCAGTGGTGTGGCGCAGGTTCAAGTCTTTGGGGCTCAGAAATATGCTGTTCGCGTCCAGCTGGACCCAAAGGCTCTTGCTACACGTTCCATCGGAATCAATGAAGTGGCCAATGCAGTCCAGAATGGAAATGTCAACCTTCCGACCGGGATATTATATGGGACCCACCAGGCTTTCACCATAGAGGCGAGCGGTAAGCTCAATAACGCCGAAGCGTATCGTCCTCTTATCGTCGCCTACCGGAATGGTTCACCTGTGCGACTCGGTGAGCTGGGAAGGGTGATTGACAGCGTCGAAAATGACAAGATCGCAGGCTGGTATAATAATGTTCGCAACATCGGCCTGGCCATTTACCGTCAGCCTGGAACAAACACCGTTCAAGTGGTTGATTCGATCAGGGAGCTGCTGCCCACCTTTCGTGCTCAGATGCCTGGTTCAATAAATCTGGACATTCAGTATGACCGGTCTCTTTCGATTCGTGATTCGGTCAATGATGTTAAGTTCACCTTGTTTCTAACGATGTGCTTGGTCGTCCTGGTGATTTTTCTCTTTCTGCGGAACTTGTCTGCCACCATCATTCCAAGCCTGGCCCTGCCCCTGTCGATCATCGGTACATTCTCGGTCATGTACCTTCTGGAATATAGCCTGGATAATCTCTCTTTGATGGCGCTGACCCTTTCCGTAGGCTTTGTGGTGGATGACGCCATTGTCATGCTTGAAAATATCGTCCGGCACATGGAGCTGGGAGAGAAGCCTCTCCAAGCCGCGTTCAACGGATCGAGGGAGATCGGCTTTACGATTCTGTCGATGACGCTTTCTCTTGTCGCCGTTTTTATACCCGTTCTATTTATGGGTGGGATAGTCGGCCGGTTGCTTCATGAATTTGCTGTAACAATTAGTGTGGCGATTCTGGTTTCCGGTTTTGTTTCGCTCAGTCTGACACCCATGCTCTGCAGCCGTTTTCTTAGGCCGCCAGGGGAAAGAAAACAGAGCCGTCTCTACGCAACTTCAGAGCGTTTTTTCGAGGGAATGCTTCAAGCCTATCGGTGGAGTCTTAGATTTGTCCTGAAACACCGCCTGGCTACCATTGTGGTCTCCAATCTGATCTTCGTTGTTACGATCTTTCTTTTTATGACCTTCTCCTATGGATTTCTTCCAAGTGAAGACATTGGTCAGATCTTCGGCTTCACCGAAGCTGCACAGGGGATATCTTTTGAATCGATGAAACAACATCAGCTTGCTGTGATGGAGGTTGTTCGGCAGGACCCGAATGTAGATTCCTTTTCTTCCACGGCGGGAGCAGGAGGCCCATCCGCAACAGGGAACTTGGGCCGCATCTTTGTTACGTTGAAACCACGGTCTGAACGTAAACTGAGTGCGGATGAGGTGATTCAGGAATTACGTCCAAAGCTGGCAAAGATTCCAGGAATCCAGGCCTTCCTTCAAAACCCTCCTCCTATTCGGATTGGAGGGCAGTTGAGTAAGGGCCAATATCAATTCACTCTTCAGAGTCCAGAGATCAAGGAACTTTATGAACATGCTCCTGAACTCGAAGCGAAGATGCGAGAATTGCCGGGGCTGCAAGATGTGAACAGCGATCTGCAAATCAAGAACCCTCAGGTAAATGTCGAAATCGATCGGGATAAGGCTTCGGCTCTTCGAGTGACCGCCAATCAGATCGAAGATGCTCTCTACAGTGCCTATGGAGCGAGGCAGATCTCGACGATCTATACTCCTATCAACCAGTACCAGGTCATCATCGAGCTGGAGCCTCAATATCAGTTGGACCCTTCTGCATTATCGATGCTTTACATCCGGTCCTCCACTGGCCAATTGGTTCCTCTCAATGCGGTGGCCCGTCTGAGTCGGGGCTTAGGACCTCTGTCTGTGAACCATCTGGGTCAACTCCCATCGGTGACCATCTCTTTCAATATTAAACCAGGCGTTTCCCTGGGGGATATTGTAACAGGTGTTGAAAAGGCGGCAAAGGCTACCTTGCCTGCAACCATCAACACCAGTTTTCAGGGAACGGCCCAGGCCTTTAAAACATCCTTACAAGGGATGGGTCTTCTATTGATTATGGCAATCGTAGTGATTTACATCGTCCTCGGAATTCTCTATGAAAGTTTCATCCATCCTCTGACCATTCTTTCAGGTCTCCCTTCTGCCGGGTTTGGGGCTTTAGTGACCCTGCTGATTTTTAAAAACCTGAAAGTCCCCAATATGGACTTAAACCTTTATTCGATGGTGGGCGTCGTCATGTTGATCGGGATTGTTAAGAAAAACGCCATCATGATGATCGACTTCGCCTTGGACGCTCAGAGAAATCAGGGGAAAAATCCTGCGGATGCGATCTATGAGGGTTGCCTCATTCGATTCCGTCCTATCATGATGACCACCATGGCTGCCATCATGGGCACGCTGCCCATCGCGATCGGATTTGGCGCGGGTGCGGAAGCACGGCGCCCTCTTGGACTCGCTGTGGTTGGCGGTCTGATCTTTTCCCAGTTCATCACCCTCTATATCACTCCTGTGATCTATATTTTCCTTGAATCTTTCAAAGAGAAGGTAGGGGGTTGGTTCCGCAAAAGATAGTTCGGAGTTCGCAGCTCGGAGTTCGGAGTTTTTGAAACCTCATTTTTTAGTAACTCCGAACTAATAGTACGAGGGGCCGAGAAGATTGGAGAGTTATCAAGTTATTCCCAAACTGAGAAAAGGAAGGGTCCTCACCCCGGCTCAGTTCGGTTGCCTCGAAGGAATTCCTACCCTTAATATTACCAATGGTTGTGTCTTTGAGTGCACTTACTGTTATGCCAGAGGATATAGTCAGGCTCCCCGAAAAGGAGAGGTCTATCTCTATGCCAATTTGCCAGACCTCCTAAGAGAAGAATTGTTGAGGAAAAAGACTGTTCCTCAGTGGGTGATCCTGAACACCTCATCGGACTGCTTTCAACAGCATCCTGATATTCTGAATATTACTTATGAGGTCATTCGAATCCTCGTGGATCGCGGGATCGGAATCTCTTTCCTAACAAAGGGACTCATCCCAAACCGGTTCTTTGATCTCTTAAGAATGTCTCCTGAAAAAATTCTCACTCAGATCGGGCTGGTTTCTCTCTCAGAGCGATACTGGAAGGAATATGAACCTGGAACTCCGGCTCCAGAGAAGAGGCTGGAGAATGTTCAAAGATTGAAAGAGATCGGGATTGTTCCGGAGATCAGGATCGATCCCATCATCCCTTTCGTCACGGATACAGAAATTGAGGCCAGGAGCCTTTTTAGACGATTACAGGAGATAGGAGTGAAAAGGGTGACCCTCAGTTACCTCCATCTTCGGCCTGCCATTCAGAAGCAATTGATGAGAGAACTTTCTTCTCTTCATCAAAAAGTCATTGAATCCTGTTTCAAGGCCCAAGAGTGGAAGGCGATTGGTTCTTCTACCAGCACAAAACTCCTTCCAAAAACCATCCGTGAGAAGGGATATCAGAGGATGAAGGAAATGGGAGAAGGGTTTGGGGTCACTGCCTCGGTTTGCCAGTGCAAAAACCCAGACCTGAAAGGAGATCTTTGTAGCTCTGGGAGGGCAAGGATTGCTATTGGTAAACGGACCGTGAAACAATTACCCCTGTTTCAATGCTGACATTGAGACCTTCTAAAATTCGGAATCCGAATATCGAAATCCGAAACAAATTTTGCATGACGGGTCCGTCACCTGCAAGCCATGGAAATCTATCTCATTATCCTCCCCCTCGACGGGGGAGGACTAAGGTGGGGGTGGCCAGGATGTGCTCCCCCTCACCCCCGCCCTCTCCCGCCAGGGGAGAGGGAGATAATGCGGTTATTTTCCATGTTCCAAAATTCAAAATTCTAAACTTTTTATTTGGATCATTTGTATTTTGAGCATTGGTGTTTGTTTCGAATTTAGGGCTTCTCCCAGTGGGGAGGTTAACTGGTTTCGCACGGTGGGATCTTTTCGACAAGTTTCTTCTTCTTTGCTGGCGTCAGTTCCTCTTTGACCTCCCAGTCTTTCTTGGCAAAGGAGTCCTGTCCCTTGATGAGAAGCCAATCTTTACCACTTCCTCTCCCTTTCATTAGGATGAGAGAGAAGTTGCCCTTTAATTTTTTCCCCGTCAAAGTGAAACTCAGCCTTCCTTTTTTCAGGGCGGATTCGGAATCTCCCTCCGGTTGAAACTCACCCGAGTCCCAGATGAGGACCGCTCCAGCTCCATAGTGTCCCTGTGGAATGATTCCTTCAAATTCACCATATTCGAGAGGATGATCCTCCACCATGACGGCGAGCCTTTTGTCAGAAGGATTCATGGAAGGTCCC
>Ga0209253_10005243_pt1 | contig 11258 bp, 8 predicted proteins | sample FrelakmetBRP12BR_FD_187145 | JGI IMG/M metagenome (GOLD analysis project Ga0209253, IMG submission 187145) | Freshwater lake sediment microbial communities from the University of Notre Dame, USA, for methane emissions studies - BRP12 BR (SPAdes)... | ecosystem: Environmental > Aquatic >... | reverse complement strand
CGGGGCGCCGAAGTTATCGTCCTCGAGCGGAATCAGCTCTTCGGTGAAGAATCGACCGCCAAGGCGGCGGGCGGAGTCCGGGCCCACTTCGGGACGGAAACCAACGTCCGGCTGTCGCAGATCAGCCTCCTTGAATTCGAACGGTTCGAGGCCGAAACCGGATACTCCTCCTCGCTCATCCGTTGCGGCTATCTTTTCGTCCTGACGTGTGAGACGGACGTGCGGGCATTTCAGGTCAAACTGCCGATGTGGGAGCGTCTGGGCGTTCGAACCGAGTGGTGGAACGGGGAAGAAGTCCGGAAGCGCTTCTCGATAATGCGCTGGGACGACGCCTTGGCAGCCGTTTGGGGTCCGGACGATGGGCTGGCCGACCCTGGCTCAGCTGTCCAGGGATACGTCTCGGCGGGAAGCCGCTTCGGCGCCCGCTTTTTTTCGAATGCCGAGATCACCGCCATCAGGAATGTGGGAGGACGGATCGAATCGGTCACGACGTCCGCCGGGGAGATTGCGACGCGCCAAGTCATTGTCGCCGCCGGGGTATGGTCGGGCGAGGTCGGGCGGCTGGCCGGCGCGGCTCTCCCCATCGTCCCGGTCCGTCGGCAGATCATGGTCACTGCCGCGATTCCGGAAATCCCGGCCGATTTTCCCTTCGTCTTTGATTTCGCCAGAAGCTTGTACTTCCACAAGGAAGGGCACGGGCTGCTTTTCGGCATGTCCAATCCCGACCAGGCCCCGGGTTTCGACCAAAGGATTGACGCCGATTGGGAGCTCACGACCCTGGAGGCGGCGGCCGGACGGATGCCTTTGCTCGAGCGCGCGGGGATCGCCCGGCGCTGGGCGGGACTCTACGAAATGACGCCCGATCATCACCCGCTGATCGGCCCGGTCCCGGGCGCAGACGGGCTTTACGTCGTCGCGGGCTTCTCGGGCCACGGATTCATGCACGGGCCTGCCGCCGGGCTCATCGCGGCCGAAGAGATCGTCGATGGGAAAGCGACGAGCCTGGACCCGACGCCGCTCCGGCCGGACCGCTTCGCCCGCGGGGCGGCAATTCAGGAAGATATCGTGATCTGATCGAGAAGTCTCTCAGTCGAGAGAGCAATATAAGCTCAGCGAGGAGTGAGGAGAAATGTCCAGAATCAGAAGCTTGAAGACCAAGCAGCTTATTTTGATCGCTCTTTTCTCTTGCGTTTTCTATTTTGCTGCATTTGTTTCCCCGACCCCCCAATCCCCCCCGGAATCCATCGCCGCTCGAGTCGCCGCCGAGATTCAAACCCGGATGCCCGAATGGTTTAAGCAGAAGGAAACGCCGGGGGCGGCCATAGCCGTCGTCGACGACAAGACCATTCTCTGGCAGGGAGTCTACGGCACCACCAGCCGGGGTCAGGACAAACCAGTGACGCCCCGGACCTTGTTCAGCATCCAATCGATGTCCAAGAGCTTCGCGGCGCTCGGCGTCCTGATGGCCGTCCAGGACGGGCTCCTCGACCTCGACGCGCCAATCACGGCTTATCTGCCCGATTTCAGCGTTCGGAGCCGCTTTGAGGATCACCCCGAGCGGAAGATGACGTTGCGGCATCTCCTCTCCCACCGGGCCGGGTTCACGCACGAGGCGCCGGTGGGGGGCAATTACGACAGCCGGCCCACGACTTTCAGCGAGCATGTCCTCAGCTTTGCCGACACCTGGCTCCGCTATCCGGTCGGCTACCGGTACAGCTACTCGAACATCGGGATCGACCTGGCCGGGTACATCCTGGAGAAGAAGTCCGGGCAGCCGTTCGCGGTCTATATCCGGGACAAGGTCCTGGTCCCGCTGGGGATGAACGACAGCACGCTCGATATGTCGACCATCCTCAAGGCGGACGACCGCGCTCTGGGTCATCTGAGGCCCACCGTCACGGTCGACGGGGGGATTCCGGTCGAGATCCCGATGGTCCCTGCCGGGGGGGTCTACACCAATATCCTCGATATGGCCCGTTACCTCATGTTCCACATCAACGAGGGCCGCGTCGACGGCCGACCCCTGTTGCGCGACGACCTCATGCAAGCCATGCACACGGCCGCTTTCCCCGAGCCGCAGCAGAGGTTCGGGTATGGATTGGGGCTCGCCGTCGATCATTACGGCCCCGAGGTTTACTATTCGCACGGCGGGGGCGGCTATGGGTTCGGGAGCTACATGGTCATGTTCCCCGGGTTGAAGCTGGGCATGGTCTATATGACGAATTCGGAACACGGCGGCCAGGGAATCGCCTGGATCACGGACATCGTGCATGACTTCATCGCGAAATCGGCCGGCCCGCCGGATACGAAGCTCGAAAAGCCGACTGTCGATACTCGCCGTCCGCTTCCGCCGGGGGACGTCCGGATCCAGCGCCTCTGCGGCGAATACGGGAACAACGTCATCATTGGGCAAAGGGACGGAGTTTTCGGCATCGCGCTGGGAAAGGAATTCCACCCGCTCTCCTTTTACGAGGACCAGGGCGAGGCCGTCGGCGTGTTCGGGAAATACTCTGAGCTCCGTGCCAAACCGCCCCTAGCCGGCCATCCCGGGACCCTCATCCACCTCAACAGGCTATCAGGGACGGTCTCGTACTACGACTTCCACAAGCCGGATAAATCAGCCGACCAAGCGGGGCCGGACAAGCCTGAATGGAAGCCGTATCTAGGGATTTTCCGAACATTGTATTGGGGCCGGGCGCCCGGTTCAATAGCGATGATCGGGGTCGCCAACGGCTACCTGACCTACAACGGGATGCGCTGCCGGGAGCACCTGCCCGGACTCTTCTTCAGTTTTGACGGAGAAGCGCTTGACCTTCGGGGGACGATCGCGACCTTCCGCAATATCCCCCTCATTCGCACTAAGAGATAATCGGCGGAATCAAACCCGATACTCCCAATCTGGATGAAGGCCTTTTCGTATTATTTTTCATGAGAAGAAATTCAGATATTTGGAATCAAAAGTGGTGGGCGATACAGGATTTGAACCTGTGACTTCTACCGTGTGTAGGATGCGGAGGAAAAAGCGGAAGCGCAGAAAATAAACGGTTTCCCCTGTTGGAACGGGCTTTTCCGGGCCTTTCCCTTTTCGATATTCTTCGATATCTTTCGAGATCTATCGATATTTCTGACAAATTTTGGGCACAAATCTTCAGCCTTTGGATTGCTTAGGGCTGTTTCCGTTCTCCGCGTCGAGCGTCAATGCCGGTGGACGTTGCGCCTCTGGAAAGCATTTCAATTTGTAGTATAAGTCATTCTATTTTAGAATAAAGTTCTCATGAAATCCTTCGACCGGAAAGCCGCCTGGACGGCCATCCGTAATTCGCTGCTCATCGTTGCTGTCATTCATATCCTGATTGTCCTCAGGAGTTCCCCGCTCGAACAATTCAGTTTAAACAATCTTTTGATGCGCAACCGGGGTCAATTGCTGAGATGGCTGGCCTGGAGTCTGGTCGCGCCCGGGATCGGGCTCTTGGCCCGGTATTTTGCCACCAGGCGGCTGAAATGGTTTCAAGCGTTTGGCTTGTTGTTATCCGGCTGCATTATTTCGATGTCTTTTTATTACGTTCTGGAAGAGCTTTTTAAAATGCTCTTTTTGGGCCGCCCGTTCTTCGAGTCGTTTATCGAAACCCAAAAAAATCTTTTGTGGGGCTGGGACTTGCCGATCTTCGGGCTGATCCTGAGCATCAGCCTGGCCCTGGAATACTATCAACATAACCGGCAAAAAGAGGTCCAGGCCTCCCGCCTGGAAAAGGAATTGGCGGTCAATACCCTGGCGACGCTCAAGGCTCAGATTCAGCCGCATTTCCTGTTCAATACGTTGCATGTCATTTCCGCGCTGGTCAAGAACAATCCCGAGGCGGCCGAGAAAACGATTGCCCGGCTCAGCGACCTGCTCCGCGCTTCGATAAAGGGAGCAGACGCTCCGGAAGTGACCATGACGGCCGAGCTCGATATGCTGATGAATTACATCGAGATCGTCCAGATGCGGTATAAGGACCGCCTTCGCATCGATCTCGACGTGCACCCGGATACGGCCGAGGCCCTGGTTCCCGGCTTCTTCCTCCAACCGTTGGTCGAGAATGCCGTCCGCCACGGCATCGCTCAAAACTACGAAGGTGGAACGATCCGTATCAAGGCTTTCAAACAGCGGAAAACGCTGATTGTTCGGATCTCCGACACGGGCCCGGGATTTTCCGGCGATCGGGAAGACCTCCTGCGAAAGGGGTCGGGATTAGCCAATCTCCTGAAACGCTTGGAACTGCTCCATCCCGGAGAATTCCGGCTGGAGCTTCTCCGGGAAGACGGCGGGGGAGCGCTTGTCGTCGTCGAAATCCCGTTCCGGGCAAAACAACGGGGCCCGCGGTGAAAGGAGCAAGACGGTGGACATACGCGTGTTGATCGTCGACGATGAGCCTTTCGCCCGCGAACGCATCCGGGATTTTTTGAAAAATGCGCCCGAAATCGCCGACATCGACGAGGCCGAAAACGGTCCCCAAGCGATTAGGAAGATTCAAGCGCAGAATCCAGACCTCGTTTTTCTCGACATCCAGATGCCCAGGATGGACGGATTCGCGGTCTTGAAAGCGGTCGGCCCGGAGAAGATGCCCGAGGTCGTTTTCGTGACGGCCTACGACCAATACGCCCTCCAGGCCTTCGAGGTGTTCGCCCTCGGGTATTTGCTCAAGCCGTTCGACCGGGACAAATTCGAAAAGGTCCTGCAAAGGGCGATGGACGAGATCCGGCTGAAGCGGACCGGCCGCGATTTGGCCCGGACCATGAAGGAGTTCCTCCAGGAAATCCAGTCGGGCGGCCCTTCGATGGATCGGATCTTCGTCAAAACCAAGAACAGACTGTTGCCTGTCCGAATCCGGGACATCGATTGGATCGAGGCGTCCGGAAAATATATCGTTCTTCATGCCGGCGCCGAAGGACACGCCATCCGCGATTCCCTGAGCTCCATGGAGAAAAAACTGCCCGCCCGGCAATTCCGCCGGACGCATCGTTCGAGCATCGTCAATATCGACAGCATCAAGGAAATCCAGCCTCTTTTCCACGGCGATTCCTGCCTCATCCTCAAGACGGGCGACAAAATCACCCTCAGCCGGTCCTACCGGGATCAATTCAAAGATCTTTTCCTGGATTGACAGTCCCGGGATCGCCCTGGCCGCCCCCGGATAAATCCATCTGGGGCCGAAAATGCTCGACTCATGCCCATTCACCTTGCCGATCCGACGGTTTCTTCCTAAAATGACAGCTGAAAGCTCGGGTGAAGAGCCCTGCGGCGAAAACCATAAGCCGGAGTTTGACATCAAAATGAACAGGAAAGGAGTCAGCGGATGAAAACAGCCAAGTGGACGATCGTTCTATTGGCCTTCATTGTCTCATTCCTCGCGACGTCCGGAGCACGGGATGCGGGATCGGCCGGCGAATCGACCGGGCTCCGGGGACCCTACCTGGGGCAGGAGCCGCCCGGGGAGCAGCCAAAAATATTCGCGCCGGGAGTCGTTTCCACGCTGGGCAACAACGAATTTTGCGCCTCTTTTTCTCCCGACGGAAAAGAGTTCTATTTCAATCGCGGAATGACCATCATGGTTTGCCGCCTGGAGAAGGAGGGCTGGTCGGCCCCCGAACCGGCCGCCTTCAGCGCGGGTTTTCGAAGCCACGAGGCCCATCTGGCCTTCGATAATCAAAGGTTGTTTTTCGGCGGCTCGCGGCCGCCTCAACCCTACGGAATCTGGCTGACCGAAAGGACCGCGGCCGGCTGGTCGGAGCCTCGACGGATGTGGGACGGCATGTACGCCACTTCGGCGAAAAACGGGAATATCTACTTCGGCGCCGAGAGTCTGTCGCCCGCGGGGATCGTTTGCACCCGGCTCGTCGACGGCCGCTATACGGAACCCGTCGTGCAAGCCGTGGGATTCGCCGATTCCAATCTCAAGAAACCGCCTATTTTCCACCCCGGGATCGCCCCGGATGAAAAGTTCATCGTTTTCGACGACAACAACGGGCTTTACGTGAGTTTCCGCGAGGGCGACGGCTCGTGGGGGCAGGCCGTCTCCCTCGGCGAGATCCTCGGAGAACGAATCACCACCATCCCTTCCGTTTCCCCGGACGGCAAGTATTTATTCTATGCGTCGCATGACGATCTGCATTGGGTCAGCGCCAGGATCCTTGAGAAATTGAGGCCGCCAAAGACGGCTCCCGGTTCTTCCTCTTCAGACGAGGAAATCCCCGGCGCCATGAGCTACGGTCAGCGTGCCGGTCTGGGGCAGGAAAAAAGGGAAAACACGGACAATGTTGTTTTCACCATTCTGTACAACAATACGTCCGTGGGTGATTCAATGATTGCGGATCATGGGTTTTCGTGTCTTGCTGAATCGGGGGATCATTCTTGTCTATTCGATGCCGGACGGATTTCGGGCAAATTCATGGCGAACGCACGCCGATTGGGCGTGGACTTCTCCAGAATCGACCAGGTGGTTGTTTCGCATATCCACGATGATCACATGGGCGGGCTCTTCGATGTTCTGGCCAAATGCAACAAACCGGCATTGTACCTGCCGTTCTCATATCCGCAATCGGCTGGCGAACCCCATACCGAGAAATCGGACAACGATTATCGTGCCTTGCTGGATCAACTGAGACCGTCCGTCTCCGAAATCATTCAGAAAAAAGAATCGGTTAAAATTGGCGATGAGTTCTATTCCACAGGAATGATCGAAGACCAGACGTATGAACAGGCACTCATTGTTCCGACATCAAAAGGATTGATCATTATTGCCGGATGCGCTCACCCGGGGATTCTTGAAATCGTCAAGCGCGCTAAAGAGCTGATGAAACAGGATGTCTACTTTGTCATGGGCGGATTTCATCTTGTTTCGACTGATTCAGCGCAGGTCAACACGATTGCCCAGGAGCTGAGGAAGTTGACGAAGTTTATCGGTCCGTGTCATTGCACGGGAGAGAAAGCCCAGGGGATATTCAAAGATATTTTTAAAGAAGATTATATTGATGTACAAGCGGGATTGAAGTTAACGTTAGGTGATGGCAAATTAATTCGCCTCAAGTCTTATCATGCTCAGCAGGGCTCCTTAAGTCGCTTCAACCTATACCAAAGTCCCCCTGGCAATCAGGGGGACCTGCAGTTGACGCTTTTGGAGATGGATGGTATGCGATACAGGATTTGAACCTGTGACTTCTACCGTGTGTAGGAAGCGCCGGAAAGCGCTAAGGTGTAGAAAATAAATGAATTCTCCTGTATAAACTCCCTTTTCAAGGCCTTCCGGATTTCGATGGAATTCGATTTTTTTCGATAGTTTTCGATATTTTTGGGCACACTTTGGGCACAGTTCTTCAGCCTTTAAATGGCCTAGGGCCGATTCCCCGGGTTGACCGGCCGGTCGTTCAACAAGCGAAAAAACCGGCTGAGGATCCGGGGCGGGTTCTCCGGCCGCCTCTCCGCACGAGTTGGTAGATGTTGTCGATGATCGACGGGACGAACATCAGGGCGTGGAGGGACAGGATCAGGGCGACGAGGTCGATCGTCCGGGCGGCGCGCGGATTGGAAATCCCCAGGGCGGCGGTCGAGAGGCCGGGGAGCCAGCGCTGGGCCGTTCCTCCAATGACCAGCCAGAGGAGAAGGACGAGCGCCGCAATCACGCCGGCGGCGATCACGCCGTACTGGAATACGTTCGTTCTCCGGCGGGCGGGGGCCGGCCTCCCGGGGACCGGGGAGACGAGTGAGGATCTCTCCGCCCGGAGACGGTCCTTGGCCGCGGCCGCCCAAGCCGCAGGGACGGAAGGATGCTTCAGACCCGCGACGGCCGTCACCGTATTCCGAAGCTCAACGATCTCCCGTCGGCATCCCGGACAGGCGGCGAGGTGTTCCTCGAAGGGGGTCCGGTCTTTTTCGGAAAGCAGACCGTTGAGGTAGTCCAATTTAAGGGCGTCATCCGAGCAGGTGTCCATCTTCGCCTCCTTCGATCCTTTTTCTGAGCTCCTTGAGCCCCCTGAAAAGGCAACTTTTCACCGTGCCCAGCGGAACGCCGAGGACCTCGGCGATCTCCTTGTAGCTCATCCCCTCCAGATAGAAGAGGGTGACGGGCAGCGCGTACTTGGGGGCGAGCTCCCCGAGATGCCGCTCCAGCTGCCGTCTGACGTCGTTCCTCTCGAGATTCTCTTGGAGGTCCGAGGGGACGCTCGGGTCGGGCCTTCCCTCGAGCCAGTCTCCGAACGATTCGAGGCGCTCCCGGTTCCCGGCCTTGTGGATGAATTTATAGCAGGTATGGACCGCGATCGAGGCGATCCACGTCGAGAGCTTGGAGCGTCCCTCGAACTGGGGCAGACTTTCGAAAACGTTCAAAAAGACCTCCTGAAAAATCTCCTCGTGCGCCGTCCGGTCCCGGACGGTCCTGTGGATCAGGTGATAGACGAGGTTCTTGTGGTCCTCGACCAACCGGTCCGTATCCACAGGCCTTTTCTCCGTCACGACGGCGCCCAGCGGGATCCTTTTCGGAATCCCTTCTCTATCCATCAAATTTGTCTCATAACGAGGCGAGATGTTGCAAGGTTTTTGTGAAGCGGCGGATCGGGCGCTCGATGAAACAAAAACTCTGCGGCACGGACACATAGGATGAGCGACAAAACATCATCAGGAGGTTGGCATGGAAGTTCTCCTCTTACCGGCCGTGATCGTAGGCGTTTGGCTCGTCCTTAGCCACATCCGGAAGCAGCAATTTCTCAAGGAGTACATGGAGCTCCAACGCAAGGCTCTGGAAAAGGGAGTGGCGCTCCCCGGAAACCTCAAGGAGATCGCGACGTTCAAAACGGATTGGGCCGCTTTGACCCTTCGCGTCGGGATCATTTCCCTGGTCCTGGGGATCACGGGAGTGATCATCGGGATGTTCATCCTACCGCACCAACCCTGGAATCCCAAGGATGCCGACGCCGCCGCCATTTTCGCCTCTTTCTGGGCCTTCGGGCTTCTCCTCGCGGCCTTCGGCGTCGGCAATCTGATCTGTTGGCTCTTGATCGACAAAAGGCGGGGCGGCAAAATCGACAAAGGCGAATAGGAATTCCGGGAACCACTTCCGCTCGTCAGACGGATTGCCGTTTGACTCCGAATCCTGACATGAAATGAGCGGGGCCGCCCTCTGTGAAACTCAGTTGTTCGAGAACGGACATCTAGAGTGTGATGTAAAAAAGGTTGACTTTCCATGGAGGTGTCTGAGATGCGCCGACAAAAAAATCCAGTAACACGATGGGGGCGTCGGTCCGCTTTTTCTTTATTGATTCTGGCCGCTGTCCTCGTTCTTCCCGTCCTTTCATCCGCGCAGACGTATTTTCCGGGCAAGTGGGACGACTGGGAATCTCGGAAACCAGAACAGGCGAGAATGGATCCGCAGCTCGTCGAGCGGGCTGTGGCTTTTGCGATCGAAAATCAAAACAAAGACACAAAGGATCTGGCGGCGGTGATATGGAGCACCTGGGGACGGGAGCCCGGCTTTCGACTTCTCGGCCCGACCAAACACCGCGGCGACACGAGCGGGATGATCATCCGGCACGGGTATATCGTCGCCGAATGGGGTGATACTCAACGAGCCGATATGACGTTCAGCGTGACCAAAAGCTATCTTTCGACGCTGGCGGCGCTGGCGCTCGACAGAGGTCGTATTCGGGATGTCCAAGATCCCGTGAAGATGTATGTTCAGGACGGAAAATTCGATTCGGAGCACAACGCCAAGATCACCTGGCACCACCTCCTCCAGCAGACATCCGATTGGGAAGGCACGCTCTTCGATACGCCGGACTGGGCCGATCGACCGTTCCCGCCGAACAAGCCGGAACTCTGGCAGAGACGTCCCCTCATCGAGCCGGGCACTCATTTCGAATACAACGACGTACGGGTGAATCTTCTGGCTTATTGCCTGCTCCAGGTTTGGCGCCGGCCGCTGCCCCAGGTGCTCCGCGAGTCCATCATGGACCCGATCGGCGCCTCCAATATGTGGCGGTGGCACGGCTATGAAAACTCCTGGGTCTTCGTCGACGGAGCCGAGATGCAGTCTGTGAGCGGCGGCGGCCACTTCGGCGGCGGATTGTTCATCAGCACACGGGATCATGCCCGCTTCGGACTTCTCTTTCTTCGCCGGGGCGTTTGGAAGGGAGAACGGCTTTTCTCCGAAAAATGGATCGATATGCTCCGGGCTCCGGCCGAGGCTTTTCCCGGATACGGATACATGTGGTGGCTGAATACCGGGAAGCGGGCCTTCAAGGACGCTCCAGAGCATATTTATTTCGCCACCGGCACCGGAGGCAACTTCATCGTCATCGACGACGAGAACGATTTGGTCGTGGTCGTCCGCTGGATGCCCCGTCTCAACGACTTCTTGAAGATCGTCCTCGACGCGGTGAAGAAGTGAGAGCCCCCTGCGTTTAGATATTTTCGTCGTCTCCGCGCCGAAATCTCATCCATTAAGGAGAAGCATAAAAATGGCAAAAGCAAAATGGATTCTGGCGGCAGGGCCATAGAGAATTCGGCTCCTTTTCCGGTGACTGGATCAAAAGCGTCGGATTCACCAAATCCGTCCCCTACATTCCGAAAAGGATTATATCGACATAGGTCTTCTTCATCACCTCCATTCACTTGGCTAGACCAGAACGGCGAGATGATGAAGCTAGGAATGCAGTATTCACTCAAGGGCTTGAATATTGATCGGGGGAAGGTCAAGCTTCCTGCCTTGTTCATATTATTTGGGCACAGTTATGGGCACACCTATCCTTTGGCTGGGCCGTGGATTAGCGCAAGTTGTGGAATAATTCTAAAACGCCCTTAAAACTTTTATTTAGAGATATTAACCACCCCTACCCCTCCTTGCGAATTAGGAGGGGCCCCAAAAAAGTCGGCGTTCTATTCCATAAGACGCTTTCATCTCTGCTGTAATCTCTTAACCCCCTGAAGTCCCCCTCTGTAATTAGGGGGACTTCAGGCCGGCGTTGAAGTGCCCGAGATGCTTCCGACTCCTCTTAGTGATCTTAGTCCCCCTACCCCCCTTCCAAGAAGGGGGGCATCGTCAGCATCTCGGGAAAGGAATGGTGGGCGATACAGGATTTGAACCTGTGACTTCTACCGTGTGTAGGAAGCAACGGAAAAAGCTAAAGCGCAGAAAATAAGGGTTTTCCCCTGTAGAGCGCTCGTTTTCAAGGCCTCCCGGATTTCGATTCTTTTAGATATCTTTCGATAGTTTTCGATATTTTTGGCC